>Ga0307489_10000038_pt1 | contig 65378 bp, 52 predicted proteins | sample SB12metaG_FD_202247 | JGI IMG/M metagenome (GOLD analysis project Ga0307489, IMG submission 202247) | Sea-ice brine microbial communities from Beaufort Sea near Barrow, Alaska, United States - SB 1.2 | ecosystem: Environmental > Aquatic > Marine > Coastal | place: USA: Alaska | collected... | reverse complement strand
AACACGTATTGGTAAAGATTGTCTTGTAAAATCGATGCCTTGGCTATCGGATACCAAATGGGTGTTTATAGAAAAAGAAGGAGTGCCGTCTTGGTAGGCACCTGCATCATACCCTACATCTAAACCTGCAGTAGCGCTGTCTAAAAATTCTAAATTAGCAGACTTGTTTGCAGTACCATTTGTAAGGTGTACAGAAATAGTAGGGGTGGCTGTGCTTGGTCTAAGAGACGCTACCAAAGCACTTTTGAGTTTTTGTAAGGTCTTAGGAAAGATAAATGATAAGTTAATAGAATGCTTTGTTTTTACTATAAAGGCTTGCCCTGGTAATAATTGTGAATCAGATTCCGCAGGTTCATAAGAACCTTTACCTTCATTCCAAACATATAAAGTAGAAAAAGCAGCATCTAATGTATTATCGTTGGCTAACAATATTTCACTTACGTCTAAAAAAGAAGGAAACGGATTTCCGATAGCAGTCCACAAATGGGTCCCGACAATCACAGCCGCTGTGATTGGTATTGTAACATCTGTATTTGCCATTGCACCGGTAAAGGTATAGTAGCCAGCATCGGTTTTCATCATACTATAGCCTTGGCCAGAAATAAAATTAATATCTGTTAAATTTTCTTTATTTTCTCCAGAAGGGTTAGTATTATGGTACGTCCAACGTTTTCCCGGATTATTTATGTTGTTGTAATACGCCACTGCGTGATTGCCAGTATTTGCATTGTAAGCTACTCCATTTTTGTTATCCCCTACAAAAGCACCAATTTCTTGATTTGCAACAGGTGCAGAAACCAAATGCCAATTATTATCAGCTATATACCGCTTGTACGTAATGTCTCCTTCGGCGGTGCCATTCACAATAAAAGAGCCACTTGCAGAATCGTCAGAATCAATCGTTACATCTCCTCCTTCTTTAATCTCTACTTCTGCGCGAGCATATACAAATGCAGTGGGTGTAATTCTTACCACACCTGTAGCACCTACATAGAGGTCTTGAGACCAAATAAGACTTGAGGTTATGAAACAGAACATAATTATTGCTGTTGTTTTCATAGTATTGTTTAATTATAAACTTTACAACCAAATCTATAACATTAAATTGTAAATACCACAAATTATAACACTTTTAATCATAATTTTATAAATTTGTTACCGTTTTGATGATAAATTTATATAATTATTAACTTATTACCGATAAATTATGTTATTTTACGGAATCAATAGTGTTTGAAGAATGCAACTTTGATAAAAAAAGGTTTTATGAGCCACAAAACCACCTTCAAATTCTTATTTTAGTCATTTAATTTCCTTCTGCAGCCTCTAAAGCTGTAATTTTATATTCGAGTGCAGACAGTTCTCCAGCCTTCTCTATAATTTCGTCTACAGTTAAACTTGTATTAGAATTGATATATTTCTTAATTTCTAAACTTTTAAAATTATAATAACTAAGTGCCTCTTGAATCTTATCAATCGTATTTTTCATTTTGTTTTTTTTATTGCACAAGTTTTAATATTTGACTTCTATATTTTGATGCAGATTTACCAGTGCATTCTTTAAACAGTTTATTAAAATGAGAAAAATTATTAAATCCACACTCAAAACAAATATCTGTAATACTCATATTACTTTCAGAAAGTAACTTTGTAGCATGCACCACTCTATATTCATTGACCAATTTTGTAAATGTTTTTGAGGTTGTTTTTTTAAAAAAACGACAAAACGCAGGAACCGTCATACTCACCAAATCTGCAATCTCGTCTAGACTTATATGCTGGTTAAAATTTTCATTTATATGCTTAAAAATTACCTCTATTTTACCACTGTCTTGCGGTTGCGTTTCAAAAGCAAAGCCATTTGCATTTAAAATAGTGTAATCATCTGTTTGTGCCAATTCTTTTAAAATCTCTAAGAAAGAGATAATTCTATTAGGCCCCGCTAAACCCTCTAACTCTTGAATTTTAGGACCAATTCTTTTTTTTATTTCAATATTAAAACGAATTCCTTTTTTTGCACGTTCAAAAAGTTGCGCTATAGAATTCATTTCTGGAATCTTAAAAAAATCGGCACCCAAAAAATCTGATTTAAACTGTATGAGCGTTTCAGAACCATTAGTTGTTAGCCGGTCTGTAAAACCTAGATGCGGCAAGTTAGAACCAATTAATACCAATTGACTATTATTAAAGTAGCTCACATGGTTGCCTATATGTCTCTTTCCTTTCCCTTTATTTACGTATACAATTTCGATCTCTGGATGAAAATGCCAAAAAGCGGTATTTGTTTTCAAGAATTGTACGTGCTTTTTAACTAACAAAGAACTTCCAAAGTTTGGTGTAATTTTTTCTAATGTCGGTTTTGTTTTCATTTTAAAAACATTTTTAACAAAATTACGACACTAGAAAGTATTAAAATGCATAAAATTAACTGTATTGTGTACTATATTAACTTAATGATGATTTAACACTAGGTATCGTGATAATTTAGCACACATACCTGTCAATATAGGTGTTTTATGAACCCTTAATCTGTCATAGCTTTGCAGTGTTACAACCATTAATACAAATAATATGAAAACAACAACAAAGAAGTATTTAGTACTAGTTATGATGTTCGTAGGAACATTCATTAGCTACGCAAACGAAAGCAACAATTCTTTGAATATCCGGGATGGGAAAAGAGTAAAAATAGCATTTAAAACAGTAAAAAAAGGGCATACGCTCTCCATCAAAAACGAAAATGGTGTTGTAATGCATTCACAAGAAATTAAAAATTCTGGCTCCTATGCACAACTATTTGATTTATCTAGATTAGAAAAAGGAAATTATACCACAGAATTAGAAAAAGATTTTAAAATTGTTATCAAATATTTTTCAGTTCTAGACGGTCAAGTTTTCTTCAAAAATGAAAAAACAATTTTCAAACCAGTGATTAGGATAAAAGAAAACTTAATTTTAATTTCTAGGATGAATTTTCAAAAAGAGCCTTTAAAAATAACCCTTTACTATAATGATGAAATTATTTTATCTGAGGAAGTAGAAGGTGCTGATGACATCTTAAATAGAGTGTACCGCGTCTCTAAAAAAATAAAAGGAGACTATAAAGTAATAGTAAACACTAATAAAAGGGCTTATATCAAAGATTTTAATATCTAAAATTACATATCATTTATTAAAAAACAAAAATTGTACTATAAAAGCGAACCTAAATGGGTTCGCTTTTTTTTGTTTTTAGTATTTAATTCCCGGAGAAACTAGGTTTTCTTTTTTCTAAAAAAGCGGTAGTTCCTTCTTTAAAATCTTCGGTTCCAAAACAGTTTCCAAAAGCCTCAATTTCTGCATCATAGCCATTTACACCCTCTTTAAAATTTGCATTTATAGCAACAATTGCTGCGCTAATTGCCACTGATGAGTTTCTTAAAATTTTACTTGCAATCTTTTCTGCTAGCGGGACTAATGCTTCCAGTGTAGTTACATGATTTACCAAACCACATTCTTTGGCATCTTCTGCAGAGATCATTCCAGCAGTCATAATCATTTCCATTGCTTTTCCTTTACCAACTAACTCTGGCAAACGTTGTGTACCACCATACCCAGGAATTACACCTAAAGAAACTTCAGGCAAACCCATTTTTGCAGTGTCTGATGCTATTCTAAAATGACAAGCCATTGCCAATTCTAAACCCCCACCCAAAGCAAAACCATTAATTGCCGCAATTACAGGCGTAGCTAAATTAGCTATAAAATCGAACAACTTTTCTTGTCCTTCTTTTGCTAAACTACTTCCTTCTTCTGCAGAAAAATCTGAAAACTCAGAAATGTCTGCTCCTGCAACAAATGCTTTTTCTCCACTGCCTGTTATAATAATAGCTCTTATATTAAAATCACTTTCCAGGGCATTAAAAGCTTGATGCAACTCTTCTATAGTCGCCCTATTTAAAGCATTTAATTTTTTTGGTCTGTTAATGGTTATTTGTGCTAAAGCAGTCTTTTTTTCAACTAAAATATTTTGGAAATTCATTTTTTATGGTTTTTTGTTACTATTATAAAAACACGCTTCAAGGAACACTAAAAAAGCTTTAATATTAGCAAAGTGGGTCTCATTATGTATTTAAAAGTCTCAATTATTAACTTTCTCAATTATTTTTTTGGCAAAACTACGGTAAAAATAGTCCCACGGCCTTCATTAGAAGTAAAAGAAATAGAACCATCATACGCCTCTATAATGTTTTTTATCATTGGCAACCCTAAACCCATTCCGCTAGATTTTGTGGTAAATTTAGGTTCAAAAATTAAATTTTTTACTTCCTCAGAAATTCCTTTACCGTTGTCTGAAACAACTATTTTCATGGTACTTCCCTGAGAAACTACGGCAACATTTATGAAAGGATTTTCTTGGTTTTCTGTGGCTTGAAGTGCATTTTTTACCAAATTGGTTACTACTCTAATCAACTGTGTTTTATCTAAGAAAGCATATAATTCTACTTCTTTGGTTTGATATTTTACAGATTTTTCATTGAAAATATCTAAGGCTAATTTTACCACACTTATAACTTCAATTTTTTCTTTTTTCTGAGTTGGCATTTTTGCAAAATCAGAAAAAGCAGAAGCAATGGCGCTCATAACGTCTATTTGCTGAATTAAAGTCTGGCTATACTCCGCCAATTTCTCTCTAATATTTACATCTTCAGGATTAAATTTTCGCTCGAAACTCTGAACGGATAAACGCATTGGTGTTAATGGGTTTTTTATTTCATGTGCTACTTGTTTCGCCATTTCTCTCCAAGCTTGTTCCCGTTCGCTTTTTGCCAATCTAGCAGCACTTTCTTCTAGCTGATCAATCATATTATTATATGCATCTACTAAAATTTCAATTTCTGAACTTGCTTTATTTAAAATAATTTTTTCATTTCGTTCATTTAATTGCGTTTTTTGCATTTTATCTGAAATGGTTTTTATGGATCGTGTAATATAACTTGACAGAAAATAAGCAAATGAAATTGCCAATAAGAACATTAATAAATACACCAAACTTAATCTGTAAATAAATTCTTTAAGCTCTTGTTCAATTTCTGAGTTGTCTTGTGTAAACTGTAACTCTAAAATACCTATTCGTTTAAACTTCGAATCGTCTAAATAAGAGTAAGATGTTTGGTAACTTGTACCCTCAATTTCTTTATTTTTAAAGATTCTATGGTTCGAATTTTGTGATAATTCCGCGAGAATAAAATCTGTTAGCGGTATGTTGTCTGTCTTTTCAAAGGCATTACCAAATGAAGTTTTTAGCAACCTTCCCTCTAGATTATAAATGGTAATATTTAGTTTGTTTATGGAAGATATTTCATAAATCCTATTCTTAAAAATTCTTGGTAAATTTTCTGTGTTTACGGCGTAACTCGTTTTATTTGTAAGCTCTAATTCAATGGTGTTTTTTGAAATTGCTTCTTTACGCTCAAAACGCTGAATATTATATTCTTTCGTTTGTTCATCATACTGATAAATTGTTACTGCCAAAATTAAGATTGATGCCAACAACACCAATAATATCATGGATAAAAAGATGCGAATTTTTAAAGAAATATTTTTAAAACGTTTCAAAATGTACTCTTTTATTTTATAAATTAAAATTTATATAAAGGTAGCCAAATAAAAAGTCATTACAATCCCAAAATTTTGGGATTGTAATGACTTTTTATTTTTTATACTACCAAAACCTATATTTCCTTTCTATAAAATCATGGCTACCTAAGCATTCACTTCGCATATTTACAGCCATCATCTTCAGCAGTAAAATTAGAAGAGGGAACAAAAAAATAATGCCTTTTTTATTTCTCTATAAACAAGCTCCTACCAAAAAAGCACTGCGTGCTCTAACCAACGATATTTATAATTTTACCAGGAACAATAATTACTTTTTTAGGAATGCTACCTTCTAATTGTGCAATTGTTTTCTCGTTTTCTAAAACTGCTTTTTCTATTTCTTCTTTTGACAAATCCAAAGATAGTTCTAAAATAAAACGCATTTTCCCGTTAAAAGAAACTGGGTAATTCTTCACACTTTCTAACAAATGTTTTGCATCCAAAATAGGGAAATCAACTTTAGATATTGACACTTTATTTCCCAATTTACTATATAATTCTTCTGTAATATGCGGTGCATACGGAGATAATAAAACCAATAAAGGCTCTAAAATTTCTTTCTTGTTACACTTTAAAGCAGTCAATTCATTTACTGCAATCATGAAGGTAGAAACCGAAGTATTAAAAGAAAAATTATCGATGTCTTCTTCCACCTTCTTAATTGTTCTATGTAAAACCTTCAACTCATCTTTTGTTGCTTTTTCTTCAGAAACTTCAAAAACTTCCTCGTTAAAATACAGTTTCCATAATTTCTTTAAAAAAGAAAAAACACCAGAAATACCAGAAGTTTTCCAAGGTTTAGCTTGCTCTAAAGGTCCTAAAAACATTTCAAACAGCCTCAGGCTGTCCGCGCCGTATTGTTTTATAATATCATCTGGATTTACAACATTGTATTTTGACTTCGACATTTTTTCTACTTCCCGACCAACTTTGTAAACTGCATCCTCTAAAATAAATTCGGCATTTTTAAAAGCTGCATTTAAAGGATGGTTCTTAAACGCCTCCACATCTAATTCATCAGAAGCGTTTACCAAAGAAACAGCTGCATGAATTGCCGTCTTTACAATCATTACCAAGTCTGCATTCAAAGGATTCAAGAATCCTTTATCCATTAAATGGTTTTTAACAAGCGTTTCAAATTCATCGTCCGAAGTAAATAAGTTCTTAGAAACAAGTACTGTTGGTATTTTATTTAAAACAGCAGCATTAGATTTTTCGTCAGCACAGCCACAACCCTCTTTTACAAAAGCAGTTGCTCGATACACAAAAGCACTTGTTCCTAAAATCATTCCTTGGTTGATTAGTTTTTTTGCAAACTCGTCTACAGGCACAATTCCTTTATCAAACAAGAATTTTTGCCAAAAACGAGCATATAATAAGTGTCCAGTGGCATGTTCAGAACCTCCAATATATAAATCTACCTCTTTCCAATAGTCTAAAGATTCCTTACTTGCAAATTCCTCTGTATTGCTAGCATCCATGTATCTGTTAAAATACCAAGAACTTCCTGCCCAACCTGGCATCGTATTTAATTCTAAAGGAAAAACAGTCTTATTTTTTAATTTTTCATTAGACACCACTTTTTTCCCTCGAACATCCCAAGCCCATGCTGTTGCATTTCCTAAAGGTGGTTTTCCATCTTCAGTAGGCAAGTATTTTTCTATTTCTGGCAACACAATTGGCAAGTGTTTTGCAGCAATCATTTGTGGCATTCCGTCTTTATAATAGACCGGAAAAGGTTCTCCCCAGTACCGTTGTCTGCTAAAAACAGCGTCTCGCAAACGGTAATTTATTTTTCCGTAGCCAAAACCGCGTTTCTCCATTTCAAAAATGGATAACTTTAATGCTTTCTTGTATTTTAGTCCTGATAAAAAGTCGGAGTTTGCAATTTTTGTTCCGTCTTTACCTGCATGTGCGCTTTCTGAAATATCTACCCCTTCAAAAATATTAGGAATCGAAATATTGAACTTTTTAGCAAAATCATAATCCCTTTGATCTCCGCAAGGAACTGCCATCACGGCTCCTGTACCGTAGTTTGCTAATACGTAGTCTCCAATCCAAATTTGAACTTTATCACCAGAAAAAGGATGGATTGCATACGCGCCAGTAAACGCGCCAGAAATGGTTTTCACATCTGCCATTCTATCGCGTTCAGAGCGTTTTGCAGTGGCTGTGATATAGTTTTCAACTTCACCTTTTTGAGCAGCTGTTGTAATTTTAGAAACCAATTCATGCTCTGGAGCTAATGTCATAAAAGAAACTCCGAAAATAGTATCTGGTCTTGTTGTAAAGACATCGATTTTAAATTGTGCTGTTGAAACAACTTCTTTTTGAGCTTCTTTTTCAATTGCTTTTGGAAATTGAATTGCAGCGTTAATTTTAGAAACTACTTGAAGTACATTTGCTAGCACTTCTACATTTGTAAAACGAACTACATTAAATCCTTCTTTTGTAAAGAATTCAGTTCTTGCTGCTTCGTCTTCTTTTCCAGAGAACTCTATAATTATATTTTTTGCTAAGCATACATAATCTACCAAAAAGGCACCAATAGTATATTTTTTTCTAAATTTTGCTGCTCCTTTTTTATGCTTTAATTCGTCCCAAAGCACGGTTTCTGCCTTCGATAAATTTTGACGTAATTCCTTTAGAGCTTCTAACTCTTTATAAGATAGTTTTACTTCCGAAGATACTGTTTCAGAACCATTGGCTACCTTAAAAGAAACCATTGCTCCCTGAGAACGCCCAATCCAATTTGTTTGAGAATCTTTTAAAGGTTGTGGCCAATCTATTTTTTCTAAACCATCTAACAAACGCTGTGCATATGCAGAAATTCGCATAGACCATTGCGTCATTTTCTTACGAATAACAGGGTGCCCTCCCCGCTCTGAAACACCGTTTACAATTTCATCATTTGCCAAAACGGTTCCTAAACCAGCACACCAATTTACCTCTGTATCCGACAAGAATGTTAAACGGTATTGTAACAAAATAGCTTCTTGTGCTGTTGTTGACAAAGCATTCCATTCCGCTGCAGAAAAAGAAGTAATTTCTTCATCACAGACAGCGTTTACTTTTGTATTTCCTGCTTTTTTAAAGATGTGAACCAAAGTCGCAACGTCTTCTGCTTTGTCCGTATCTTTATTGTACCAAGAATTAAATAGCTGAATAAAAATCCACTGTGTCCATTTATAATATTCCGGACTTGAAGTCCGTACTTCTGTACTCCAATCAAAAGAAAAACCAATTTTATCTAATTGCTTTCTATACGTTGCAATATTTGCTTCTGTAGTTTTTGCAGGATGTTGCCCTGTTTGAATAGCATATTGTTCTGCTGGCAAACCAAAAGAATCATACCCTTGCGGATGCAACACATTAAAACCTTTATGACGTTTGTAACGCGCATAAATATCACTTGCAATATACCCTAAAGGATGCCCTACATGCAAACCTGCCCCAGAGGGGTACGGAAACATATCTAATACATAGTATTTAGGTTTCTCAGATTTAGTACTAGCCTTAAAAGTTTGGTTCTCCGCCCAAAATTTTTGCCATTTTTTTTCTATTTCTAGGTGATTGTATTGCATCTATTTTTTTTCTTTTTTAGAAGCGCCCAAGTTACAGCTATTCTGCAAAAAAAGAAAGCAAAAACAAACTTGCTTAAGTTGGTCTTATTAGGACCTAAAAAATGGACAAAAACACAATAATAATTTATCTTTATTAAGAGGTAATTCGGCTATAAAAAACAGTTATTTGTAGTCTTAAATTTGTCATTTTGAAAAATAGTATTTTAAGAGCACATCTTGCGCTATTAGGTGCAAACGTTATTTATGGAGCAAATTATCTGATAGCCAAAGGAGTGATGCCCGATAAGATTGGACCTGCTGCTTTTGTTTTTCTAAGAATTGCTGGTGCTGGTTTGTTATTTTGGTGTATCAAATTCTATGTCAAAGAAAAAGTTGATAGCACGGATTTACCAAGGTTAATGCTTTGTGGATTATTAGGCGTGGCCACCAATCAATTACTATTTTTTCATGGATTAAATCTAACATCTCCAATTGATGCTTCTATCATTATTACAGCAATACCCATTGTTGCTGTTGTATTTGGATCGATACTTTTAAAGGAAAAAATCACCAGAAATAAACTGCTCGGAATCACTATTGGCGGAATCGGAGCTGTGTTATTGATTGCCTACGGAAATCAATCTAACGGAACAAGTTCTTTGCTTGGTAATCTGTTTATTTTTATCAATGCAATTGCTTTTGGAGTGTATTTAGTATTGGTAAAGCCCTTGATGAAAAAATACAATTCTATTACCATTGTTAGCTGGGTTTTCTTCTTTGGCTTTGTATGTATGTTTCCGTTTGGTATTAAAGATATTGTGAATACAGACTTTTCGGCATTTACTTCGCAAACTTATTTTGCCGTTGCCTTTGTAATTATTGGACCCACGTTTTTGGCCAATTTATGTAATATTTATGCGCTTAATTATGTGTCTCCATCAGTAAACGGAAGTTATATTTATTTACAACCTGCTATTAGCTTTGTTATGGTAAGTATTTATGGCGCTGTTTTAGGATCTTCTAAATACGCTCAAGACATCAATCCAGTAAAGATTACAAGTTGCTTCTTGGTTGTAATTGGTGTGTACTTAATTAGCAAAAAATCTAAAAAGAAGACGCATTTATAAAACCAAAAAAAACGCTTTGTATGAATTTGGAAGCCACTTTTAAAAAACAAGTATCTTGTTTTTTTTAGCATGTTCCCTCCAGGGAAAACAATGCTATTAGCAGCTGTTAGAAAAAGAGTCCAAAAGCCATTCTATCCTTTATAATACTGCTGCTTTTTCTTACATTGTAGGCAGCGTAACAAACTACTCGTTACAGTTGTAACAATTAATAAAACATGTATTAGCGCGGTACAGATAAAATGTATCTGTACTCATTTTTGATTGTTTCTTGTCAACGAACTTGAAGAGATGAACTTGTACATAGCAGTCTACAAAGACACAAAAAATGGGAAACAAAAAATACCACAAACAAAGTTTGCGGTATTTTAAATTTGAGATCCTAAAAGAGCAATTAATCCACTACACTTGCTGTTGCTATTGCTACAGAAACTACCGTGTTTCCCCAACCCATTTTTAAGGTCATGTCTGTATCAAATAGCATAGAAAATACTTCTATATTTTTTTCTGAGATAGCAACTTTCCCTGAAACGCGCACTACGTCTTCCTCTTGTTTGTAGAAATAAGAACCCCAAACATTTCTTGCAGTACTTAAAATTACGGTCCAATCTTTTTCATTTGGTATGGTAAATAGAGCGTACGTTCCTGCTTTTACTGCTTTTCCTCCAAAAATAACATCCTTATAAAATGTAATTTCTGGAGCCTCGTTTGCGCCTGTTCTCCAAACTTTATTAACGGGTGCTAGTTTAGCCAAATCTCTTCCTTTTAATTGTGGTCTTCCATAAAGAACCTTTACAACCTTATCTGAAATTTTATAACTACTTGGATATGAAGCAGCGTCTAAAGGGCTTACATCTAATTTAGGGAATTTTTGAGCCGAAATTTCTGTTGAACTAATTAATGCGATTGCAAAAATTGCTATTGCTAGTATTGGTTTTTTCATTTTGAATATGTTTTATAAATTATCAATTTCAAGTGTATCAAAAATAGAAATCATTTAGAAGAAATGCTATTAATTTTCTGTTAAGTTTTAATGACAGTCGCAACCTGAGCCACAATCTCCTTTTTTCTTGGAAGGAAACACATATTTCTTTACCAAAAAGAGTACGGCGAAAGCTAAGAATATATAAATGACTATTTGCTGCATTATTTAAGAATTTGAAATACTATTAATGAACAAACATAGGCCAAACCTGTCATTCCAAAAAGTTGAATTAACGGCCATTTCCATGTTTTAGTTTCGCGTTTTACAATCGCTAAAGTTGCCATACATTGCATTGCAAATGCATAAAAAACCAATAAAGACATTCCTGCCGGGAAATTAAATACTTTCTTCCCAGTGGCTGGATTAATTTCTGATCGCATTTTCTCTTTAATCGTAGCGGTATTTTCAGCATCTGAACCCACGCTGTAAATAGTTGCTAAAGTTCCTACAAATACTTCTCTAGCCGCAAAAGAAGTGATCAAAGCAATGCCAATTTTCCAATCATATCCTAAAGGTCTAATAGCAGGCTCTATAAATTTACCCATAATACCAATATAAGAATTCTCTAATTTTGCAGCAGCAATTTTTTGTTGCAAGGCATCTGCTCCTACATTTGTACCCGCTACTTTTTCTATTGTATTTTGTTCAGCATTTTTATAAGATTCTGGTCCGTTAGAAGCTAAAAACCACAACACAACAGACAAGGCTAAAATAATTTTCCCTGCCCCTAAAACAAAGGCTTTTGTTTTTTCTAAAACATCTAACAGCACATTTTTTATGGATGGTATCTTATAATTTGGCATTTCTACGACAAAGAAAGAATTGCTTTTTATTTTAAGTGTTTTCTGCAATATATAGGCACCTAAAATTGCCGTTACAAAACCCAAAGCATACAGCATTAAGAGTGTAAATGCCTGTAAGTTATAAAACCCAAATATTTTTGTGTCTGGAATTATCAACGAAATTAAAATGGCATATACTGGCAATCTTGCAGAACAGGTTGTAAAAGGCACTACTAAAATGGTAATTAAGCGCTCTTTCCAACTAGAAATAGTTCTGGTTGCCATAATTGCAGGTATTGCACAAGCGGTTCCTGAAATTAATGGAATTACAGAAATCCCATTCATCCCAAAACGGCGCATAATTTTATCCATTAAAAACACCACCCTACTCATATAACCTGTCTCTTCTAAAACCGCTATAAATAGAAATAGGATCGCAATTTGCGGTATAAAAATAAGAACACCTCCAATGCCTGGAATAATACCTTCAACAATTAAATCTGAGAAAACACCTGCCGGTAAATTGCCTCTAGCAAAGTCAGATAGCTCTGCAAAAGTAGTATCAATTAAATCCATTGGTAATGAAGACCAATCGAAAATAGCTTGAAAAATAAGCAATAAAACCAGTAAGAAAATAAAATATCCAAAGATTTTATGGGTAAAGATTTTATCTAACTTTGCCCGAACATCTGTGGCTTTACTTTTATCAACAAGATAGGTTTTCTTTAGAACTTTATTAATTTCTTGATACCGATAAATGGTTTCTTTGTGCTGGTATCTTTTTAGTTTAGAACCATCTTTGTTAAAAGAGAGTAATTTTTCTTTTTCTTGTTTAGAGATGCCTTCTGGAAAGTTCTTTTGTGTAACCATTAACCACAACTCATACAAGGTGTAATCAGGATTAATCGCTTTTAAAGCGTCAAAATAAGCAGGATCTATCTTCTTATTATCACACATTGGTGTTGCTTTTGCGGCAACATGACATTTAATGATGGTGGCTTTTACGGCCTCAATTCCTTGGTTTTTTCTAGCACTAATTAAAACTACTTCTGTATTTAGTTCCTCTTTTAGGGCCGTTAGATCTATAGAAATTCCTTTTCTTGTCATTTGGTCTACCATGTTTATGGCTAAAACCGTAGGAATTTCTAAATCTTTAATTTGAGAGAATAAGAGTAAATTTCGCTTTAAGTTTTCTACATCTGCAACTACTAAAATTACATCTGGAGATTCTTTAATATCTTTTTTAAGTAAGGTTTTTAAAACAATACTTTCGTCTATAGAAGTCGGATTAATACTGTAGGTACCAGGTAAATCTGTAATAATTGCGTTTTGTGTTGCAGATAATTTACACGTTCCTTGTTTTTTATCTACCGTTACTCCAGGATAATTTCCTACTTTTTGGGTCAAACCTGTAAGTTGATTAAAAAGTGAGGTTTTTCCTGTGTTCGGATTCCCTATTAAAGCAACTTTTATATCTTTTTTAGACATGCATTATTCGCTTTTTAGGATTTTTATTTCTGAAGCTGTTTCTTTTCTAATAGCCAAATGACTTCCATTTACGCAAATGTATAGCGGATCCTTCAAGGGCGCAATTTGAACCAAACGAACCTCAGCCCCTGGCAAACAACCCATTTCTAATAGTTTTAGTGGAATAGAATCTAAAGATTCTTCAGAAATATAACCCATTTCACCAATATGTAAAGATGCAATCGTATTCAATATGATCTATTTGGACAGCAAAGATAATCATTTAGAATGATTCTAAACAAGTTATTGGGAAGCATATTCCTCCTTTAACAAAACAATAGCACTCTTCAACTTTTCCATGTCCTCTTTTTCGGTACCGTCATAATAACCACGAATGCGCTTTTCTTTATCTACTAGAATAAATTGTTCGGTGTGAATAAAATCATTTTCATCTCCATTTCCTTCATCTAAAACTGCAAAATAACTTTTCCTTGCCAACTCGTAAATGTGTTTTTTAGATCCAGTAGTTACATTCCACTTGCCATCAATTACACCTTTTCTGTCTGCATATTCTTTTAAAACTGAAACGCTATCGATCACAGGGGTTACAGAATGAGAAAGAAACATAATATCAGTGTCTTCTTTGTACACCTCTTGCAACTCGCTCATATTATATGCCATTGCAATACAAATAGTCTGGCAACGTGTAAAAAAGAAATCTGCTACATAAATTTTGTCTTGATAGTCTTTATTCGTGATAACTTCTCCGTTTTGATTGGTTAATTCAAAATTTGCAATGGTATGGGCTTTGGTAATGTGTTTCATGGAAACATCTACCAAACGCGGATTTACATCTACAGGATTGTAAATTTTCAACTTCGTCTCTACTTTTAACAATTGGTAAAAAATAGGAAGAACAACTGCCGAAAACACAATCAAAAAGAGGAATGTAGGAATTGATTTTTTAAAGAATTTAATCTCCATAAGATTCATTTATACTACAAAAATACGACTTAAAAACACCCTAGAAAAGTAAAGAAAGACATCTTGCATCTAAAATCTTTGTTAAAATAAAAAGCATCCTTTAATAGTTCTTTTGCAACGCTGTTTAAAAACGTACATTTGTTGCTTTTTTAAACCTGATTTAACACTAAATGGAAATATTAATTAAAGCAACCCAATTTATACTTAGTTTATCTTTGCTAATTGTTTTGCACGAGCTAGGTCATTTTATCCCCGCAAAATTATTTAAAATTAAAGTAGAAAAATTCTACTTATTCTTCGATTATAAGTTCTCAATTTTTAAGAAGAAAATTGGCGATACGGTCTATGGTATTGGTTGGATTCCTTTAGGAGGGTATGTGAAAATCTCTGGGATGATCGACGAAAGTATGGATACTGAACAAATGGCTTTACCACCACAACCTTGGGAATTTAGGTCTAAACCCGCGTGGCAGCGTCTAATAATTATGTTAGGTGGTGTTTTTGTAAACTTTGTCTTAGGAATTTTTATCTACATTATGCTAATGTATGCGTATGGAGAAAAGTATTTACCAAATGAAAATGTAAAAGATGGTGTTTGGGTAGAAAATAAGTTAGCAGAAAACTTAGGGCTACAAACTGGCGACAAAATTTTAACTGTTGACGGCCAAAAAGTAAAGAAGTTTGGGGGCTTATCTTTAGAATTTATCAATGGTAATAATTTTCAAATTGAGAGAGATGGAACCATTATAGACAAAGAAATTCCAGAAGATTTTATCGCTCAATTAATGGATAGAGGTAAAGATGCTGGTGCTTTTTTATATCCAAGATTTCCTTTCGCGGTTTCTGGTATTTCTAAAGACTCACCAAATATAGATGCAGATTTAAAAGTAAAAGATATTATTACTGCAATAAATGGAAATGCTATAAAGTATTTTGATCAAGCTAAAACAGCATTAAATAAATTTAAAAATCAAGACATTACAATCACAGTAAAAAGAGGAAGTGAAACAAAAGAAGTTGCTGTAAAAGTTACTAGTGAAGGAAAAATAGGAGTTGGTTTAGGAACTCTTTCTGCCTCAGATTTAGAAAAACTAGGATATTATGACCTCGCGGATTTAGAATATTCTTTCTTGGAAGCAATTCCTGCAGGATGGAACAAATCTATAAAAACCCTGAGCGATTACGTAAAACAGTTGAAAAAAGTATTTAATCCAAGCACAGGAGCTTACAAAGGTTTGGGTGGTTTTATTTCCATTGGAAGTATTTTTCCTAGTGAATGGAGTGCGCAAGCTTTTTGGGAAATAACCGCATTTTTATCAATCATTCTTGGCTTTATGAACTTATTGCCAATACCTGCTTTAGATGGTGGACATGTAGTTTTTACCCTTTGGGAAATGATTACAGGAAGAAAACCAGGAGATAAATTCTTAGAATATGCACAAGTTGTTGGATTTATTCTATTGATAACTTTATTGCTTTTTGCAAACGGGAATGATATTTTTAGACTTTTTAATTGACATTTTTAAATGATAAACTATAAAAAAAGCCTCATAAATTAAATTTATGAGGCTTTTTTTAAACCTTTATAGAGCTTTTAATAAAGAAAAACATCCTTTAACAAAGAGCACAGATTTAATAAAATGTATTTATATTTAAGCTTTTACTGTTTTTCCTTTTTGTTTTGCAGCTTCATTTCTATCAATTTTATGCGCTGGTCTTGTCCATTTTGGTTTTTCACCTAAGGCTTGATATTTAGAATCTAAAGCTGCAACAGATTGTGGCTGTACTTTTTTGGTAAATGGCTTCTGTGGACTCAGTCCCAATAATTTAAACATTTTCAGGTCTTCGTTTACGTCAGGATTTGGAGTTGTTAATAATTTATCTCCTGCAAAAATTGAATTTGCTCCTGCAAAGAAACACATTGCTTGCCCTTCTCTACTCATTTGAGTTCTTCCCGCAGACAAACGCACTTGCGTTTCTGGTAGAACAATTCTAGCAGTTGCAACCATTCGAATCATGTCCCAAATTTCAACTGGCTTTTCGTCTGCTAAAGGAGTTCCTTCAACCGCTACTAAGGCATTAATTGGTGTAGATTCTGGTTGCGGATTTAATGTTGATAAAGCAACTAACATTCCCGCTCTGTCATCTGCAGTTTCTCCCGTTCCAATAATTCCTCCCGAACAAACCGTTACATTTGTTTTACGAACGTTGTCTATGGTGTCTAAACGATCTTGATATCCACGTGTAGAAATTACTTTTTTATACTATTCTTCTGAAGAGTGTAAGTTATGATTGTAGGCGTACAAACCAGCTTCTGCCAGCCTTTGTGCTTGGTTTTCTGTAACCATCCCAAGGGTACAACAAACTTCCATTTCTAATTTGTTAATGCTTCTAACCATGTCTAAAACTTGATCAAATTCTGGCCCGTCTTTTACATTTCTCCAAGCTGCTCCCATACAAACACGAGAACTTCCACTTTCTTTAGCGCGCAACGCCTGTGCTTTTACTTGATTAACAGTCATTAAATCATTCCCCTTGACACCTGTATGATAGCGAGCAGCTTGTGGGCAATATCCACAATCTTCTGAGCAACCCCCCGTTTTTACTGAAAGTAAAGTAGCTACTTGCACAACATTTGGATCGTGTAATTCTCTATGAATTGTTGCTGCATCATAGCGCAACTACATCATTGGTATGTTGTAAATTTCTAATACTTCTTCCTTTGTCCAGTTGTGTCTTATTTTACTCATAAAAAAACTTTATTTTACAACACCTGTTTTTTAAAATTCTTTTTTCTAACTAATTTAAAATACCCGCTCTTACTATTTTACCCAAAGATTTAAGGGAATCTATAACTAAAAATAGCAGGGGAATTTTATATAAATGGCCAAAACAAAATTTGCTATAGAACAGCTTTCAATATGTATCTAAATTAGAAAAGCCTTGACAGCAGTATCTCAAAGCTTTTCTAAATTATATAAAAAAATTAAAAGCGATACCGCAAACCAACTAAAATATTGCTTGACGGCATGGGTACAAAGCCAGACTCTATATAGTTCGCATTAAAAATATTATTTGCAGTAACTGTAAAATCAAATGTGCTAAAATCTACGATAATAGAAGCATCCCAAACATTATAACTGCTCCCAACGGAGCGTTCTGCATGTTTATAGATTATATTTTGTCTTACGTTTTTAAGCAATTTACTAGAAAATCGAGTTATAAATTGGTGCTTTAGTGTATTTAAAGAATACCTCGATAAGTCTTTATTCTGATCTAAAATATCATCATCTAAATAAGTATAACCAAATGTTACGGATTGCTTGTACTTCTTTAATTTAAAATGATAAGCACCTTCAAGTTCAAATCCTTGTGTATTTACATTAGCAATATTTGTTGCTGTAAAAACACTTACCCCAGCATTTGGTCTAATATAATCGATTAAATTATCTGAATCTCTATTAAAAATACTCATCGAACCAGAAAAATTGTTGTCTGTAAATTTAAAACCTAACTCCTGTGCAAATGCACTTTCTGGCTCTAAATCTGGATTCCCTGAGGTTCCTGGGTCTCTGTAATACAAATCGGTAAAAGTTGGCACTCTAAAAGTATATCCAATATTACCATACACTTTTAACTTTTCTGATAATTGCACACCAACATCTAAACCAGGAAAAGCATTGAAATCAAAATCAGAAAAATACGTAGCGGCAACTCCTGGAGTAATATCTACAAACTCTCCTAGTTTAAAACGATGCTCTAAAAATAAGTTTGCCATCGTTCTATTTCTATTTCCTAGATTATTACTGCGAATAAAAAATTTAGAAATATCCACACCAAAACCAGTAATCCCTAGATCTGATGTATAAGAAACGTTTGTTTCCACACCCACTTTATTCGTAATATGTAAGTTCCTGAAAAAGCTAGGGTCCTCTCTTTTCAATAAAAACAGATCTTGCCCTCTTCTCCAATAAATTCTTGGCGTGATCTTAAATTTAGCTGTTTTAAAACTAGTTGAAACTCCAAATAAACTACTCTGAGTTTCTTCATATTCATTCCAAGCAGGATTTGTAGTATAGAAATTTTCTGCACCAAATTTTTTATCGAAAAAAGTAGCAAGTACCTCTATGGGTTGGTTTTTCTTATTAAAAATACCTTTTAAAAAATAATTGTAATTAGTATAATCAGAGTTTGTACGATAGCCATCTGAGCTTAGTACACCAACATGTGCAATAATTGAGGTGTTTTCAAACGCTTTACCCACAGTTACAGAACCATTTAATTGTCCGAAAGAACCCGTTTCAATATTTGCAGAAACCGTATTTGTCAATTTATTTTTGGTTACAATATTGATAGCACCCGTAAATGCATTTTGACCAAAAACTCTGGCAGCAGGTCCTTTAATAATTTCTATTCTTTCGATAACTTCAATTGGTAACGCTGCATTCATGGTATGGTGCCCTGTTTGTGCATCATCCATTTTGATCCCATCAATTAACAATAATGTTTGATCAAAACCTCCTCCTCTAATATATAAATCAGCTTGACTACCTGCAGTTCCTCTTCTTCTAATATCTACACCGGCCACTTGTTGTAACAAATCTGCAACATTTGTTACGGCACTGTTTTTTATCACTTCGGAGGTAATAACAGTAATTGTTCTAGAATTTTCTTTAAAGGGTAAATCTATCCTGGTCGATTTTATTAATATCGTGTCTAATTCTTGTACTGCTTTATTTTCTTGTGAAAATAAGGTCATTTGTATCAGTGCAAATGAAAAAATCAATAATTTACTTCGTATCATTTTATTTTTAATTTTAAAACGATGCAAAAGTCGTAACTTTCCGGACGACTAAACTAGTCCAGTTTTAAAATGATAGATAGTCCGGTTCACACCCTGTTTAAAGAAGTTATTGATTTTGACAAATCGATTTCTCAACCTGTATATATTCAGGTTTCGCAGCAAATTGTAAATGCAATACAACGCAAAGAGATCTCTAAGGGCATCCTGTTGCCAGGAACTCGTGTATTAGGGCAGTTATTAAAGGTCCATAGAAATACAGCCGTTGCTATCTATGAGGAGTTAGCCTCTCAAGGTTGGGTAGAAATCATACCAAATAAAGGTACGTTTGTTTTGGATCCAGCCCTAAAAACAACCAAAATAAAAGCCGCTTCTCAAAAAATAAATCAAGCGTATATAACCGCTAAAAGAACAGGATTTCCTTTTCAAAAATCATTTCATTTAGCATCAACTGTTCAATTAACAAGTGCGAAGTATACCATTAATGACGGGAAACCAGATGTACGCTTGCACCCTGTGCATCAATTTACAAGATGGTACAGTGCCGCCATGAACCGAAAAACATTGATAAAAAAATGGGACAAAACCAACGAATTTTATCATTCTTTATTTCAAAAGCAGCTCTGTAATTATTTAAATGTGTCCAGAGGATTTCACATAAGCACACATAATTTGATAAGCACGCGTAGTACAGAAATGAGTTTGTACATCGTATCTCAACTATTAATAAAACAAAATGATATTGTATTAGTGGGGCACTTAAGTAATTATGCGGCCAATATGATTTTTCAACAAGCAGGTGCAACCATTAAAACGATTCCTATAGATACGGATGGATTAGATATTGCATATATAAAAAAATATTTTGTAAAAAACAGCATTCGATGTGTATATATATGCGCTCATAGAGATTACCCAACAGTAGTAGCCTTAAGTAAAGAACGTCGCTTAGCGTTGTTGCAATTAGCTAAGGAGTTCGGGTTTGCGATCATTGAAGATGATTACGATTACGACTTTCAATTTGAAAAGGCCGCGATGTACCCCATGGCAACCACAGACACAAACGGTATGGTTATTTATTTAGGGAAATTTGGACAATCATTATTTCCAAGCTTTCAGACAGGGTTTGTAATTGCGCCAGAAAATTTAATCTCGGAAGCAAATAATTATTTACAATTGCTAGACAAACAAGGAGATTTAATACAAGAGCAAATGCTCTCGGAATTAATTAATGAAGGTGAAATTTACCGACTTATGAAAAAAAACATCGTCATCTATACCCAAAGACGCGATTGTATATGCAAACTTTTAACTGCCTATTTTGTAAACATTGCACATTGGGTCATACCAAATGGTGGGTTGGCCATTTGGTTGCAATTTCAGCCACAAATATCCTTAGTACAACTAGCTGAAGAAGCCGAAAAAAATGATTTATTTCTTCCAAAAAGGGTGCTTTATCAGAATAAAAGTACCTGTGCGATTCGTTTTGGTTTTGGAGATCTAGATACAGATGAAATGACCGTTGTACTTAAAAAATTAAAAAACGCTTATGACAAGGTGTTTGCAAAGTCTCTTTAATATTTATTTTATAAAAACGCAGCTCACAATTATTTCGCAATCTTTTAAAATAAAAACTTAAAAACTTAAAGAAAAGTTATAATTTACACACGAATGGAAACATCAGAAACACTTACTTTTTTTACTCCGAAAACAACTTCTAGTAAGGGAGCTGTTTTTATTGATACCGGAATTTCTGCTGGTTTACCAGCTCCTGCAAATGATTTTAACGAAACAAGAATTTCTTTAGATGATGAACTTATTCAGAATAAAGACAGTACTTTTTTCGCGAAAGTCAGAGGACAATCTATGATTGATGCCGGCTTAAATGACAATGATTTGTTGGTAATTGATAGAAGTTTGGAACCAGCAAACAACAAAATTGCAGTTTGCTACTTAGATGGAGAATTTACAGTAAAGCGCTTGCGTGTAGAAAAAAATGAAGTTTGGTTACAACCAGAAAACCCTAATTACCCAATTATAAATATTACAAAAGAGAATGATTTTGTTGTTTGGGGAATTGTAACAAACGTTATCAAAAAAGTTTAAAATTTATTTTACTACGAATATAAAACACTATTTTTATTTTCGAATTTCATTAAAGTCAGCATTAAAAAGTGCTGACTTTTTTGTTTAAAAATTACAATAATTATTGAAAATTAATATTTTATTATTGTATAACAATAATTTTTATATATTTGTACTGTTAAAAAATAAAAAAGTATGAAAAAAATTAATGTATTAAAATGGATTGTAGATATACTTTGGATATTTTCTATGCCTCTGATAGTATTAATTATAGGCTTTTCAATTGCAATTTTATGTATTGACTTGGGAACTTTAAACATCGAAGTAAATACAATCAACTTCGATCAAAATAACCTCTTCTCAAAAGTATTATTTGTTATTTCGATACTCAACTATGTATTAATTATTGCAGCGCTGTATTTCTTTAGAAAAGTATTAAATCATTTTATTCGCGTTAAAATATTTGAAGGAACGGTGATTACATCGTTTAAAAAAACAGGCAACTTACTAATTATATCTGGCCTCATTTCACTAATAGTTTCAATAATTGGTACCATGTATTTTAAGGAAAAAGTAAGTATCTCGTTTGGATTAGACCAAAATGTAGTAATTATTTGTTTGGGGTTGTTCTTTTTAATTTTAAGTGAAATCTTCAAAATAGCAAAAAGCACAAAACAAGAAAACGACTTCACAATATAATATGGCAATCATTGTAAACTTAGACGTAATGCTTGCCAAACGTAAAATGAGAAGTAAAGAGTTGGCAGAAAGAATCGGAATTACTAGTGCAAATTTATCCATCTTAAAATCAGGGAAAGCAAAGGCAATTCGTTTTTCTACATTAGAAGCCATTTGTAACGCTTTGGATTGCCAACCTGCAGATATTTTAGAATATCAGCAAGATAAAAAACTATAAAAAAACTCCGAATTTTCATTCAGAGTTTTTTACTTGTATCTTAATTAGTTAGCGACTGCGCAGTAACTGACATCGAATTTAATAATTTATTTATTCATAGGTTTGTCCATATTCATATATAAAACATCAGTATCTGTAGCCTCTTCACCCAATAAATACTTGCTAAAATGATCTGCTCTTAACCAGAAAGAATATTCTTTCATATCTCCAAAACCGTGTCTTTGACCTGGCATTATCATGAACTTAAAACGTTTGTGCGCTTTGATTAATTCATTTGCCATTCGTAGGGTTCCTGCAGGATGTACGTTATTATCCATATCTCCATGAATCAGCATTAAATGTCCTTTTAAGTTTTTTGCTAAAGATTGATTGTCATCAATTTCATAGGTATGCGCTATCTTCCCTTTCTCGTCAATTTCTTCTTTTACACCCTGGTGCGTCTCACTCCACCAAGAATTATACACATTATTATCATGATTTCCTGCGGATGAAACTGCTGCTTTAAAAAAGTCTGGATACACCAACATTGCAGCAGTAGACATAAATCCGCCGCCAGAATGCCCGTAAATTCCTACTTTTTCAATATCAATAAACCTGTGTTTATTCGCTAATTGTTGGGCCACATATTTTTTATCTGCCAGCCCATAATCTCGCAGATTTCCATACCCATAATTGTGATACCATTTAGATCTGTCTGGATGACCACCTCGGTTTCCAAGGGTAATAACTACAAAACCAACTTGCGCCATTCTATCTAACCGATCCATTCTATAAGAAAAAGACTTATTTACAGCTTCTGTTTGTGGCCCAGGATATACATATTCTAAAAGCGGATATGCTTTTGTAGCATCCATATCAAAAGGTTTGTATAACACTCCGTATATATCTGTAATTCCGTCATCTGCCTTTACTTTGAAAGGTTCTGGAAATTGATATCCAGCAGCAAATAATTGCGATAAATCTGCAGTTTCTAAATCCATTACTTTTCGTCCGTTAACGTCTCTAAGTTCTGATTTTGGAACCGTATTTACTTTTGAGTAATTGCTTACAAAATATTGATTGGAATCTGCCATAGAAGCAGTTGCTGTAAAATCTCCTGCATCTAAAGTGCGCATTCCACTTCCATCTAAATTGATTTTATAGGTATGTAAATAATAAGGATCTTGCTCTTTATTTACACCATTTGCTGTAAAATATAATGTGCTACTTTTTTCATCTAAACCAGCAAAATTATCTACGTGAAAGTTGCCTTCTGTCACTTGGTTTTTTAAGTTTCCAGCAAGGTCGTACAAGTAAAAATGTGCCCAACCATCGCGTTCTGCCCAATGCAAAATTTCTGTTTCATTATTGAATAAAATTAACGGGCGAGATTCTATATACGTATTAAAACGCTCTTCAATTATTGTTTTATATACACCTGTATGTATGTCGGCAACATTAATATCATACTTTTTACGATCTCTAGAAATGACACTAAAATATATTTTCCCTTTCTTAGAAAGTAATAAAGACGGTTTAAAATCGTCATCTGCACTCGCTTGCTTTCTAGGCGCTCTAAAAACAGAAATGCTCTGCTGTTGAACCGTATCTAAAGCAACTTTTATATGTGTTTTTGTAGGGATATCAAAAATTAATAGTTCTGATTTATAATATTCTTGTTCCCCTGGCATGTGGTATTTATAAGTTTCTAAGGTGGGTCTTTTTTTACCGGTAGCATTTATTACCCACAAATCTTTAATATGTCTTGCATCGGTTTTTTGAAATACAAATTTTTTAGAATCGTGAGACCAAGTGCCCCAAACTCCCTTTCTTTTGTCTTTATTCTTCTGTATATCTACATTATCTTTTCCTCTATTTCCAGCGCCGTAACCATAATTTTCTTTCCCGTTCTTAGTCCATTGGTTTTCTATAACAGTACTGTCTTTGTTGTCTTTAATATATTTTTTAAAATTTATTTTATCCATCCAATACAAGTTGTACTTTTTAGAATACAAAACAATAGAACTGTCTGGAGCAATATTTGCCCATTTCCTCCAGGCTTCTTTTTTTTTCTTTTTAGTATCAATAATGGTCAAACCATTTCCGCCTAGCTTGTATTCTAAATGATAGACCTTTTGCTCCATTTTAGGTTTTTTCTTTTCCGCTTTTTTAGTCATCGTAGAATCTTGCTCACGTTCTTCTTTTTCATCAGCATCTGTCTCCTCTTTTTTATCGTCAACAACAAGAACCTCTTCTGTTGCTGTTACTCGAAAACGAATTGCATCTTCCGCTTTATTAAATTTGAGACTAAATTTTGGCAAGTGTTTCGCATCGTAAGGGTCTTTGGTTATTTCTGTCAACCATTTCGCCATTTTTACATTATCAAAAAGTGGTTTTTTAGATTTTTTATCTGCATCAACGATGTAGTGATTAGAACCGTCTGAGGTTTTGTAAGCGTACCAAAAACGATTTCCTTTTTTTAACCAATGTGGTTTTACACTGGTAGAATGCACCATTTTAGCTATGTTTTTGGGCGAATATTTAGCAGCAGCTCTGTAATTTGGTTTGGGAGTTTCTTGTGCCGAAATTACAAAAACAGCAAAAAGCGACAAAAATGTAAGTACTAATTTATTCATGAGTAAGAAAATTTGGTTAATTGGAGTAAAGTTGCCTAAAACAAACTACCTCACAAATTTTTACCATTTTATTATCAAACATTTAACAGTTTAACAATCAATTCAATTTTCTTTTTTCAGCAAAGAAACGCTTTAATATTTGAGAACATTCATTTTCTAAAGCGCCACCAACTACCTTTGTTTTTGGATGTAACGTAGTATTCAAGTTTTTAAAACCCCTTTCTGGTTCAGAAGCTCCGTAGACAATTTTACCTATTTGTGTCCAATAACTTGCTCCAGCACACATTTGGCAGGGCTCTAAGGTCACATATAAAATACATTCTTTTAAATATTTTCCTCCTAAAAAATCTGCAGCAGAAGTAAATGCCTGCATTTCTGCATGTGCTGTTACATCATTTAATGTTTCCGTTAAATTGTGGGCTCTTGCTATTATTTGGTTATTTAAAACAATCACTGCGCCAACGGGAATTTCGCCTTTATCAAAAGCTGTTTCTGCTTCTTGAAAAGCTTTTTGCATAAAGTAAATATCATCGAAAGGTTGCATCATTGAAAATTGGTTCTAACGCACGAAATTAAGTAAAATATTTACAATAGATTTGTATTTATTCATCTTCCATTTTACGAACACAAAATTTGAAGTTGTATTTTTGTCATCGAATGAAAAACTTGTTAAACAACATAGCTGCCCCAAAAGACTTAAGAAAGCTAGATGCTGCACAATTACCACAAGTGGCAAAAGAATTGCGCGAATTTATTATTGATATTATTGCTACTAAAGAAGGACATTTAGGAGCAAGTTTAGGTGTTATAGAGCTTACAATTGCCCTACATTATTTGTTCGACACTCCAAATGATTTGTTGGTTTGGGATGTTGGTCACCAAGCATACGGTCATAAAATTCTAACAGGTAGAAAAGATATTTTTCATACCAATAGACAATTTGGGGGTATTGCTGGCTTTCCTTCCAGAAAAGAAAGTGCATTTGATGCTTTTGGCGTTGGACACTCATCCACTTCTATTTCCGCAGCTTTGGGAATGGCAATTGCATCTAACCTAAAGGGTGAAAGTGAAAAACAACATATTGCAGTTATTGGTGATGCTTCTATTGCAAGCGGTATGGCTTTTGAAGCGTTGAATCACGCAGGTGTTTCTAAGGCTAATTTATTGATTATTTTAAATGACAATGCCATAGGAATAGATCCTTCTGTTGGCGCCTTAAAAGAGTATTTAACAAAGGTAAAAACCGACAGAAAACTAGCGGCTCAAAACAACATTATAAAGGCCTTAAACTTCAAGTACTCTGGCCCGATTGATGGTCATAACCTTCCAAAAATATTGTCAGAATTAGAACGCTTAAAAACAGTAAAAGGGCCAAAATTTTTACATGTAATTACCACTAAAGGGAAAGGTTTACAAAAAGCAGAAGAAGACCAAGTAACGTATCATGCTCCTGGAAAATTTGACAAAATTTCTGGAGAACGCATCAAAAAAGCAGCAAATTTATACACAAAATATCAAGATGTTTTTGGAAAAACAATTGTTGAATTGGCAGCACAAAATGATAAAATTGTAGGCATTACTCCCGCAATGTTGTCTGGAAGTTCGCTAAAATTTATGTTCGAAAAATTCCCAAAAAGAACTTTTGATGTTGGCATTGCAGAACAACATGCGGTAACACTTTCCGCTGGCATGGCAACACAAGGTTTAATGCCTTTTTGCAATGTGTATTCTACATTTTTACAACGTGCTTACGATCAAGTAATTCATGATGTTGCACTTCAAAATTTACCTGTTATTTTTTGTTTAGATAGAGCTGGATTAGTGGGTGAAGACGGGGCAACCCATCATGGAGTTTTTGATGTAGTCTACCTAAGATGTATTCCAAACTTAATTATTTTTGCACCTAGTAATGAAATTGAATTACGTAATATCTTGTACACTGCTCAGTTAGGACTAAAAAACCCAATTGCTATACGGTATCCAAGAGGAACAGGGACTATTATAGATTGGCAAAAATCATTTGAAAAAATAGAAATTGGCACAGGAGTTCAATTAAAAAAAGGAAATAAAATAGCTGTTTTATCAATTGGAACCATTGCTAAAAATATTTCTGAAGCGTTTGATCTAATTGATGATTCTTTAGAATTATCACATTTTGACATGCGTTTTGTAAAACCTTTAGACGAAAAATTATTACATACTATTTTCAAAAATCATAAAGCTATTGTCACTGTTGAAGATGGCACAATAAAAGGTGGTTTTGGATCTGCCATTTTAGAATTTGCAGCAGAAAACGGGTATTCTCATAAAATAGAACTGTTAGGGATTCCAGATAATTTCATAGCACACGGAAGTGTTTCTGAACTGCAACGCAAAATAGGTTTAGATGCAAATAGCTTAGCTAAATTATTTTCTACCGCATAAAAAAAGACACTAAAATAAGCGTCTTTTTTATACTGTTTTATACATTTATTTCTATTCAATTACAATTTTGTTAGTAGACCTTTTGTTGTCTTTATCAATTATATGTACCATATAAATTCCTGAGTTTAAACTTAGAGAGATTGCTTGTTTTTCGTTGGCTTTAAAATCGATACTTTTTGTATACACCTGTTTGCCATTGATATCAAAAATAGTTAGTTTTACCTTTCCTAAAGCACTTTTAGCCAAAACTGTAAAGTTTCCTCTGGAAACCGTGGGATATACTGTAAATGCTTTTTTATCGGTTAGAACGCCCTCAACAGAAGCAACAGCATCTGTAAATTGTCCAGAGAATAAACCTCTACCATAAGTTGCGGCAAAAACTACATTGTCATCTCTTAAATCTAAGTCGGTTACTTTTACATTACTCATTCCGTTATAAGATTGTATCCAAGTAGGAGATGCGGCAAAAAAGTCTTCTGTTCTCCAAACTCCTAATGCAGTTCCAATAATAACTTCTTCTAATTTTAAAGGGTTTTGTAAAATTGCTTTTACAGGAATATCTGGTAAATTTCCTTGTTTAGCAGACCAATTGGCACCGCCATCACTCGTATACCAAATGTTTTCAACACCGTAGTTGTGCATGGTTACAAAAATTTCATTTTCATTTGCACCAAATTCTATATCGGAAACAGAACCCACAAAATCAGACCCTGAAATCTCTGACCAAACAGGATTGTTAGGGAGGGTATTTGTTGTTCCTGCGATCTTGATTACTTTCCCGTTTTTAAGACCAATAAATAAATTCGATTGATTTGTTGTGTGCGGAGAAACCGTTAAAGCTGATGGTCCCGAATTCATAATCGCAGCATCAGAAATATTTGTTTTGGTAATTGTTCCAGATTTAATATTTCTATACATTTTTACGATATAGTCGGATCCACTAGAATAGTTAGAGTATAGAATATCTAAATTTGAATCTAAGGCCTCTTGATTTATAAAATCTCCATTACTTTCGCTTTCATTATTAATAGTTCGCCTTGTATTGTCTATTATGTTATATAAATTAATGCTGTTATTATACACATAATTTGCAATATAATATTGGTCTGTACCATCTTGATCAAAAAAGCTATAAGCACCGTCACCGCCCTGTATTTCATCAAAACTATTAACTCCGATATTTGCATCAGAAATTAATAAAGTTCCATTGTCTTGAGCTCCTGCTAAAAAATATTCGTCACCAGCAAAAGCAGTTGTTGGTGCAACACCCACTGTATAAAATTGTAAGGTATTGTACCCTTTTTTTCTAGGACTAATAACAGTACCTGTATTCTCAGAAAAATATACGCCACCGTCATTACTAAACACCATTTTAGAAGAAGATGAAAATGCCATTCCATGTTGATCTGCATGCACAAGAGAAACATCTAATGTTCTTAAATCATTATTATTAGACCATTTAGATATTTGATTCCAAGTAGTTCCGCTGTCTTCACTTCTAAATAAATCAATACCACCAACATAGATGATCTTATCATCGTTTGGGTCTACTCTTAGTAGTAAATCATAAAAAGCCTGTCCTCTTGTAAAGTCATTTGCCGGAATTCCGTTATCTGCGTCGTCTGGCAATGCCAAAGCAGTAACTGTTGCAAAGTTATCTATTGTTTTGTAGATTGCTACAGGGTCTGTATTTAATTGTGCCAATACATATAGTGTATTTGCATCTGATTTAGAAGTCACTATTTCTGTTCTATCTCCGTTAGGAACTGTGTGCACTAATGTAAACGTATTCCCATCTGTAGATTTAAAAATTCGACCACCTCCTGCTCCAAAACTGTTTGAGGTTGTGGATACATAGATAGAATTATCCGTTGCAATTTCGATATCGTTTGGTTCATAGGCACTTCCGCTTTCTGTGTCAGGAAATGCTAATTTTGTGAAATTAATACCATCTGTAGATTTATACATTCCTATTTCACTAACACCGAGTATCGCTCCTGAAGAAAAAGTATCTGCTGCTGCAAAGAACACTTCAGAAATACCGTCATTATCTCTTATAATCACATCATTAATATGTTGTATTCCTGGAGTAATGTTATATCCAGCAGTATCTGGAGCAGGTTGTAGTGTTCCGTTTACACCATTTGCTAATTCTGCAACAATTGCATTACCATCTTCCAATGAAACCATAGCAGAGGGTATTGTAATGTTTAATTCATCTAATTCATCACCAAAACCCAATCCATCACCACCCATCGATATGGTTCCTGATGCAGCATTATTTATAACAATTACACCAATTGCACCTGCATTTTCTGCTCTTTTTACTTTGTCATCAAAGCTACAAACTCCTCTTCTTAGTATTGCAATTTTACCCCCCATAGCAGCTTTATTTGTAAGTGCAGAACATGCATCATCCGTAGGAGCTGTTGCATCAACTGCCAACACGAATGCTCCTGTTACAGCAGTATCTAAAGCGCCACCAAAATCAATTGTAATCGTATACAAATATTCACCTGCTATAGTTGCAGGACTGTTCATTTTCAATTTTGCTCCGGGAATGGTGTACGTTTCTCCTGTAACCCCTCCGAAAACATGGTTCCAAGTGGTACCTCCATCAATCGTTTTCCAAAGTCCGTTTCCAACAGCGTCTCCACCAGTATATGATTCTCCTGTACCTACATACCAAATATCAGAATTATTTGGGTCTACAGCGATAGAAGATACCGATAAGTTTTCTGAAACACCAACTTGAACCCAACTAGATTCAGCGCTAGAAATGTTTGTATTTTTCCACAAACCTCCACTTACACCACCAGCAAATACAGTCTCTTGAGTAGCATCATTAGGATCGAAAAGAACAACTCTTGTTCTACCACCAACATTATCTGGTCCTCTTTCTACCCATGCGTTATCCGTAGCAGCTCCTGGAGCTCTTTGTGCCAATCTTTCTGAGTTTAATTGCTTTTGGAGTTGTAATAATTCTCTTTTATTAGTGCGTCCAGTGCTTGGATCGATTTCATTTAAATATTCTTGTTCAAAATAGGCATTTGGTGGCAAACCTTGCGCTTTTCTCTCTTTCTTAGATACATCCATTGTTTTGTTAAACGAATGATTTTTTAAAAAAGTAGCATGTTTTTCTCTTAGTTTTTCTGTTTCTGTTTGTTTTGTTGTAGGATAATATACAAACGCTATAATAACTAGTAATGCCATTAAAATTGACAGTAGTAGTTTTTTATTCATCTTTATTATTGTTTTAAAAAGGTTGTCAAATTTAATTGTACTATTATATGATATTTCCTGTTAATTTTTTATGCACACGTATTGCATAACTGTCTGATATTCTGGAAACATAACTACAAACTTGCATAATTCTGTCATACAGCAGCACCGTTTCAGTTTTATATTCTTCTGGTAATAAATGTAATACCAAATCATCGAAATTAGAGGGCTTGCCGTCAAATTTATTATTTAAAGCAGTCACAAATACATCTAATAAATCTGCAATAATGCGGTAACCAGCCACTTCTTTTTCTACAACTTCTGTGCTTTTATAGATTTTAGCAAAACTTATTTTTAGGATGTCGTTTATTTGTGCCTCATACTTGCATTTGTCTAGCAAAGATTTTTCGAAAGTACCCTCTAAGATAGCTTCTTCATTTGCTAAAAAGATAGCTACAGCTTCATTAATTAACACACCAATTGCCAAAGCACGCAAATAACTTACTCTGTCTGTTGTATGTTTTAAAGAATGGTATTTCTTGCTATCAATCGTATCTTTTACTAATTTAATCATATATTCTAAAGCGAACTCCTCCTCAATTAAACCTAAATTGATGCCATCTTCAAAATCGATAATTGTATAACAAATATCATCTGCAGCTTCTACTAAATACGCCAAAGGATGTCTGTAAAAAGAAATTGCTTCTGTTGATTTTTGCAACATTCCTAAATCTTCCACTACCTCTAAAAACGCTTTTTTTTCGGATTGAAAAACTCCATATTTTTTATCTACAATATGTTTTGTAGGTTTCTTCGGAAGACTTTCTTTGGGATACTTTAAAAAGGCTCCTAAAGTTGCATAAGACAGCCGTAAACCACCAAAAACGCCCTCTCTAGATTCTGTTAGGATTTTAAATCCGTTTGCATTTCCTTCAAAATCAATGAGATCTTGATATTCTTTTTCTGTAAGTTGCGCTTTGTATTTTGCACCGTTTCCTGTTTTAAAATACTCTCCAATTGCTTTTTCTCCTGAATGCCCAAAAGGCGGATTCCCAATATCATGTGTTACGGAAGCTGCGGCAACAATGGCACCAAAATCATTAAAGGTATACCCTAAAGTTGCTAAATTTGGATGGCGTTCTAACAAGACTTTACCTACTCTTCTACCGAGCGTTCTGCCCACAACAGAAACTTCTAAACTGTGTGTAAGGCGCGTATGTACAAAATCGGTTTCAGACAACGGAATTACCTGTGTTTTGTCTTGTAAACTTCTAAAAGCCGATGAAAATATAATTCTATCAAAATCTACATCAAACCCCAAACGAGTTTCATCTTGTGCTGCCCTTGGGCGTTTTTGTGTGTCGCCAAAGCGTTTTAAAGAAAGGAGTTGTTCCCAGTTCATGATTGTGTTTATTTAAAAATGAGCTTCTTACTTCCTAAGTTTTGCAACAAAGAATTACAGAAAGAACGAAAATACAAAAAAAGAGAAGCCCTTCGACTTCTCTTTTCTTCAACTTTTTAATAAAATAGAACAGCAACGACTATCCTTCGCAAGTTGCGCAGTCTTTCTTTTGCTTAAATTTTTGTGCTGCATTCATACTGTGTTGGTAATACATAGATTTTACACCTAGTTTCCAAGCCGTAATATATACATCATTTACCTCTTTAATTGGCATGTCTGGGTGCACCATAATATTTATAGATTGCCCTTGATCTATATGGTTTTGTCTATTTGCCGCTTGATATACAATTACTTTTTGATCTATTTCTGAGTAGGTTTTAAATACCTCTTTTTCTGCTGCTGTTAAAACCGCTAAATGCTGCACAGAACCATCATTGTCTCTAATACTTTTCCAAATGTCTGACGTGCTTTCTCCTTTATCTTCTAACAACTTTTCTAAAACAGGGTTTCGAATCGTTGTTTTTATCTTTGCAATATCCTTCACGTAAATATTCGACCAAATTGGCTCGATACCCTGTGATACTTGTCCTAGAATAAATGCAGACGATGTAGTTGGGGCTATTGCATTTAGAGTAGTATTACGTCTTCCATATCCTTTTAACACTGCGGGCTCACCATACATTTTTGCCATTTCTTCTGACGCTTTGTATGATTTTTCTTTAATCACCTTGAAGATCTCCGTATTTAAATCATAGGCTTCTTGGCTATCAAACGCTAGCATCTTAGATTGTAATAGTGAATGCCAACCTAAAGCTCCTAAACCTAATGCTCTGTTATCTTTTGCAAAATTATACGCTTTTTCCATAAAACGAAACGTAAACTGGTCGTCTCTTTTTGAAGAATCTTTATACACTTCTAACTTTGTAATAAACTCTTCCATTACTGCATCTAAAAAGTAGGCCAGTGTTTCTACTGCATCTGTGTCTTTCCACTCCTCATAATTCACTAAATTAATAGAAGACAAGCAGCATACAAAAGACCAATCATCATTAGAAGGCAACATTATTTCTGTACACAAGTTACTTGCATAAATTTCGTGGTTTTTGTCTTTATACACATCTACCGTTCCATTATTTGCATTGTCTCTAAAAAGAATATATGGATATCCTATTTCTCCTCTTCGTTGTAATATTTTTGCCCAAACGCTTCTCTTCTCTACATCACCAGCAATCATTTCTTCCATCCACTGGTCACTAACTGTAACTCCATGGGTTAGTTCTTGAATTGGGTTTCCTTCTGTACCTATTTCTAAAAACTCTTTAATATCTGGATGGTCTACGGGTAAATACGGAGAAAAACGACCACGTCTTACAGAACCTTGACTCACAACATCCACCATTTTTTCAAACAATTGCATGATATGGACGGAACCCGATGAAGAACCATTATTTTTAACATCTGCGCCTCTTTTGCGCAATTTTCCAAAGTAACCAGAAGTACCACCTCCCAATTTAGACATCATACCAACTTCTGACTGTGCGTATAGAATATCTCCCATATCATCTGCCACGTGCGAACCAAAACAACTAATAGGCAACCCTCTTTTCTTTCCAAAATTAGACCAAACAGGTGATGATAACGAGTAGTATCCCGCTGCCATGTACTTGTAAAACTTATCAGAAAAACCTTTAATCTTTAAAATACCTTCTGCATTATCCGCTATCTCACGTATCCTTTCTTCAGGTGTTGTCTTCCCTGTTAGATAACCCGACTCTAAAAATTTACGGCTATTTGCTGTTAACCAGCTAATTTCTGGTTCTTTTCTTTCTTCAAGGATTTCTTTTCTAGCAGTATTGTTTGCTTGAATTAGTTTTTCGTGTTCGGTAAGATCGGTGGTCTTTAGTTCGTTTGGATTCATAGTTTAAAATAAGTCGTCGCTGGTTATACTTTTTGTTCTTTTACTATAGTTGATAGATCTTTTTACGAAAAAATCGCCGTGTTTGGTTCCAATAATTTCGTCATCAAACCAGTCTGTTTCCGCTAATAAAGCCTCATCAATATCAAATATTTTTGTAATACCAATACTTCCTAATGACTTATTAAATCTATTTTTTATAAATTCTTTAATCACATTTTTAGGTAAGAAATCTAATTCTCCTTTTTCAAAAATCCAATCTATAATTTTACTTTCAGAAATAAAAGCTTCTTTACACATTTCTTGTACCATTAAGCTATGGTCTTCATCAAACCAACTTGGGTTTTCTTCTTTGATAATTTTGATAATATCAATACCAAAATCTCCGTGAATTTGCTCTTCTTTTGAGGTGGCTTCAACCACATTAGAGATACCCTTCAGTACATTTTTATGCTTGTTAAAAGCCATTATAATCAAAAACTGAGAAAATAGAGAAACATGTTCTATAAATAAAGAGAATAAAATAATGGATTCCGAGAACTCTTTATTGTCTTCACTTTTTACATTTTTTAAAGCGCCTTCTAGGTAATTAACGCGCCTCATCATTACTGGGTTCTTCTTCAAGTCTTCAAACTCATTGTTTAACCCTAGAATTTCTAATAAGTGTGAATATGCATCGTGATGACGCACTTCACTTTCTGCAAATGTAGAACCAACCGCACCAATTTCTGGCTTCGGCATTTTTTTATAAATGTCTCCCCAAAATGTTTTAACTGCTACTTCAATTTGAGAAATTGCTAACATTGTGTTTTTTATAGCACTTTTCTCTTCTTCAGAAAGATATGCCTTAAAATCCTGTATATCACTTGTATAATTAAATTCTGTATGGATCCAATAAGAATGTCTAATTGCATCTACATAATCTGTTAAAGCTGGATAATCATAAGGCTTTAAATTCAGTCTCTTTTCAAAAATATTTTTCTTTCTACTTCTTGTTTGTTCATTCCTATATAATATGTATGCTTTGGCAACATCGTGAAAAGGACTGTCCATTAATTTCTGTTCTACAATATCTTGCACCTGTTCTACTGTAGGCACATACAGCGGTTCATTTAGCTTTCTTTCTAATAGCGCACCGTTTACAATATTAGTAATTGCAGTCGCGTCTTTATGAGAACCATTGTTTACAGAAAGCATCGCCTTTTCAATGGCTTTTGTAATTTTGTTTAACTCGAAAATACTAATTTCAGAGTCTCTTTTTATGATATGAGTTATTTCCACGGTAGAATGTTGTTGTTTGAATATTAGTTTGATCCTAACAAAGATTGCTCTTTTTACTTAAAAATAAAAGCCATACTTATTCACAAATCCCTTGAAGTTTTTAACAAAACAAACTATTTGCTAAAAATTACAGCATTTTAACAATTATATAAACAACTGTATTTCAATTAATTAAAAGCACATAATCAGCTAACTTACTGCTACTGCTAACATTCCTAAAAACCGTTTTAAAAAAAATATATATTACTTTTTTAAAGAAAAAATAATTTTTAAAAATAATCACACATAAAAATGACCATTCAACAACTTGTTATTTAGACTTTTTATACATAGAAAGAACTCTTTTAAAATATTCTTGCTCGTTCGTTTTTGGAGTATCTTTGTAAAAAGATTTTTTAATGAAAAACAGGTTTCCAAAAACAGTAAAAATTGCTATTATTTCGGTTTATTTGATCTTTCTAGCAGGTTCTATTGTTAGAATGACCGGCTCTGGTATGGGATGTCCTGATTGGCCAAAATGTTTTGGTTATTACATTCCACCAACTTCTGAAGAACAAATTACATGGAAGGCCAATACGTTCTATGAAGAAGGACTTATCATTATAAAAGACGAAGTTTTGTTTGTTGCTGAGCACGATTTACAGACGGAAGAAAGCTTCAATACAAAAAATTGGGGTGCATACACAAAGCACGATTACAACACTTTTAATACATTTCATACTTGGACGGAATATATCAACAGGTTGGTTTCCGTATTAGCTGGCTTTGTATTTCTGTTTTTAATTTACGATGCATTTAAACTCAGAAGAACAGATAAAAGAATTCCGATATTAGCATTTGGCGCCTTCTTTCTAATGCTTTTTGAGGCTTGGCTTGGAAAAACAGTAGTAGACAACAATTTAATGCCTGCAATTATTACCGTTCATATGATTATTGGTTTAATTATTATTGGACTGTTGTTGTGGCTTAAATTTATAATTTCGGATCCCAAAAAAACGTTTATTTACAATTCGTTATTTCATAAATTATTAATTATTTCTGTAATTTTTTCGTTAATACAAATTGCTATGGGAACGCAAGTAAGACAATTTATAGATGAGCAAGTGAAGTTGTATGGTTTCGAAAACAAGAACCATAGTTTAATGAATCCTAATTTTAAATTCTACTTCCATAGATCTTTTACCATTGCAATTGTTTTAGTAAACTTAGGACTGTTCTACCTAAATCAATTAAAAAACTTAGGATACAAACTAGTTAATTGGGTTGTCTTCTTAATTTTCTTAGAAGCAATTACAGGAATTTTAATGTACTATGCAGAAATTCCTATTGGAACACAAGCAATTCATTTGCTATCTGGAGCGCTTTTATTTGGATTGCAATTTTACTTGTGGTTGCAGAACCGTTATGCGAAATAGCATAGTATTCAGTAGCAGTTGGCAATAGCAGTTTCTCACTGTAATGCAAACGAATACTTAAATAAGACTACTAACCACACCACAGTAAGAAACTGTAAGCTATTAAAAGGCTACCAACCAAGCACCGCAGAAGTAAAAAACTGATTACTGTAAGCTGCCACTGAAAACTGAAACTAAAACCTAAGGATGTGCATTCACCCAAACAGCGCCATCAGAAAAGTATTCTTTTTTCCAGATTGGAACCGTTTCCTTTAAGGTATCAATTGCAAATTCACAAGCTGCAAAAGCTGCTTTTCTATGCTTGGAAGAAACGGTAATTATAACAGGAATGTCTCCTATTTTCAAAACTCCTTCTGCATGATGTACAGCAATTTTATAAATATCAAACTTTTCTAAAGTTAGTTCTGCAATTTTCTGCATTTCCTTAATTGCCATTGGCTTGTATGTAGAAAAATCTAATTGTGTTACTTGTTTTCCTTGTGTGTCATTTCTAACCGTTCCAATAAATGCAGAAATTCCACCACATGAGGCGTCTTCCACAAAACGGTAGCATTCTTGTAACTCTAATTTTTCTGAGGTTATTTTTATGAAAGTTCTCTGCATTGCACCACAAAAATAGGAAAACAAATTTGTATTTTTGCTTTACAACCTCAAATCAAGAGTGCTCCATACAATTTCAATAAGAAATTGAAATTATTTGAACATACATCACTTAAATAGTTATGAAAAATATCTTTAGAATTATTAGCTTTTTAGAAGGAGTCTCTTACTTATTATTGCTTTTTGTTGCGGTACCAATTAAATATTTTCAAGGCGATGTTTCTTATGTAAAAATGCTAGGAATGCCTCACGGTGTTTTGTTTATGCTGTACCTTGTTTTAGCAGTTATTATTAAAAAAGAGAGGCAATGGAATCTGAAAACTTTAGGAATTGTTTCATTGGCTTCGATCGTACCTTTTGGTACTTTTTATGTGGATAAGAAATATTTGAGATAAATTTTGCTACGTTTCATTTAGCAAACAAAACAAATTGAAACCCTCAAACTCTTTCAGCCCCAAAACCAAGGAATGCTGTAATAAGGATAACTAACCTACAGGATTTTGTGAGTATCGTACAAAATAATAGCAGCTAATTATGACCTTAAATGCACAAATCAAACATGACTAGGTACTGTTTATTACACAATGATTATCGCAGAAAAGCATAGCGATTCACGCAGAATTTTCACAGCAAGAATCCTATAAATGGCACTCCTTAAAAGCGCTTCTTCTTTTTAGAGAGATTAAAACAGGCTGCTACCCTCCACTAACTGGGGGAATTACAGCCACAACATCACCTTCTTTTAAAATTAAAATATCTTCTGCATATGCCTCGTTTACTGCAATTGCATACGAAGTAATATTTTTTAACTGCGGATATTTTTCTTTTAAAACCAACTTAAAGGCACCCACATCCGTACCATTTTCTAAATCCATGTCTAGTTCAGTTGCACCGATTAAATCAGCGGTAATACCAAAAAAAAGTGACGTAATCTTCATCTTTCAAAAATAGTTAAAACAAACTGGCTCTAAACACCAAACCATTTTCTTTTATAGCACCGTATTGAGAGTTCACATATTCTATGCGAAGAAGACGCCATTTACCAATACCTACGTTTGCCAAACCCACAGCATATTCTGTATAGGGTTTGTTATCTGCCATAAACAAAGCTTTTGCACCCAAAACTAAATGAAAATTCAATTTATTAATCAAAGGAATCTGACCTAAAATAGCACCTCTAAAATCATGTTCTACATGCATTTCTGCATATTTATCATTCGTATAGAATTTATAATATTCTAATAAACTAAAACTATTTAAGCCTGCATCTATTGGAAATAGCAACTGATTTCCGTTGGCTTGTAAATGATCCATAAAAGCGATCTTCTTCTTCTTTAAAAAAGCACCTGCCCGAAGGTGATATTGAAAGTTTCCATAATTTCCTGCGCTAATATCTTGCTCAATGTTTGCTATAAACACATCTGAATTTAATGCTGAATTAGTTGCACCAAATCTTTTCGTGTACCTTAAACTTAACGAGGGATATGTATCATTGCCTTCATTAGATTTCGAATTAGGATACATCGCATATTTTTGACCAAAGATAAATTTAGCACCCACATTTAAAATAGCAATATTGTGTTCTTTAAAAGCGTCGTTTGTAAGATCTTTTCCCCCTAAAGGATTGTTAACAGTATATTCATTTTTACTTTCTTTTACAAAAGAATAATTTGTGGTATTAAAAAGCGGTGTTCTTTTTGCATATTCTAAAGAAGATAAAAAGTAAACACCATTTTTAATTTCTTCTGAATACGCCACCTTTGTAAAGGTCTTTTCATAAATCTTCATGTAATTATTACCGTAAAATAAAGACCTTAAAGTGTTCCCCAATTTTAACATCGGTTCTCTGCCGTTAAACTGACTTGTAGTAACGCCTCCAGAAATATTTAGTCTTGGTCTTGAGAAATTATCCCACTTTTTAGTAAAAAAGAAAGTAGGTCTTAAGCGTTTCTCTGAAAAACCATAATTGGCATTTATGCCTGCACTCCACCATTTTCCATCTTTATTTATTTGTTCAAAATAACGAAACCCTGCACCTGCATAAAAACCTTGTACGGTATTAAAACCAGATTTTAACAAAGGCCCATTATAAGAAAAAGAATTTTTTTTGTAAGAATTACTGAAACTATAACCAGTAATTGGGTCTAACCAACCGAACCTATTTTCTTTTTTATCTATAGAATCTAAATACGTTTTAGATTTTCGAACAATCTTAATACTGTCTTTAATTTTATAATCTGTAACTTCTTCCTTTGTAAGTTGCACAGGTCTTAATTTATTCCAAAAAACAGTATCTTTTTTTGTGGCATCTTTCTCAAAAGACAACACTTTATTGGTAAAAGAGTTTTCTGTAAAAGTGGGTTTAAAATTATAATCTGAATATACGTAAGAGAATTTGCCACCTTGTTTAATACCAAAGAAAGAGACATCAAAACCTATCGTTTGATTTGTTAACACCCAAGCAGCTATTTCTTCAGCGTACTTGTACCCTTGTTTTAACTCTAAAGAATTTACAATAGGGATCCCTATTTGTGCGCCCGTCGTGGTAACATCTGTTCCGTAAAGCGCCCAATCATCTTCTACGATGTAAATAAAACCATCAAAAACACGATCATTTTTTCGCTTCGGTATTAATTTTATTTTATTAATTAATCTACCACTGGTATCATAAAAAGTACCCACCAATTTATACTTGTAGTAACTAAAAGCATTTGTAGCAATTGGAGAAATTAAACCATTAAAAACTTCCAAACTATTTTCATACAAATCTAAATTAGATTGTTCTGCTCTGTTAAAGCTAACACCACTTTCTTTACCAGAAACTTTAGAAGCTGTTATTTTTTCTTTAAATTTTTTAGGTTTTTTCTGAAAGGAAATGTTCGAGAACGTTTCAGATAGGTAAACAATTCCGCTTCTGGTAGAATCTAAACCTCCACCAAGATCTCCAATACTTGTTCCAAGAAACTTTTCTGGAGCATCTTTTATTCTAAGCAATCCTCGAGAATAGAATTTTGCTGTATAATTAGCATACTTGTCCGTGTTCTTGTCTTTATTAGCGATAACATTTCTAATAATGCTATTTGCAGGATTGTCTTTTGTTGAGATAACAATCTCTTTTAACTGCACATTCTCTTCTTCTAAAACACTATTTAATTCAAAAGGAAAAGAAGTAATTAACACTTCTTTCTTTACAGTAGTAAACCCTATAATTTGAAAAACAATCGTATAATTTCCAGGCTTTTTCAGAGTTAAGGTATAATCTCCATTGTTGTTGGTAGTGGTGCCTGTAAATGTGTTCTCTAGATAAACACTTACAGAAGAAAGTGGTGCTCCATTGGTATCTGTAATCTTTCCTTTTAGCTGCGCACTCATCATAGAGGCACAGAACAATAGTATAATAATAAAACTTTTTTTCATAGCAGTTTTTTACAAGAAGCGAATATAAAGTTTATGTTGCAAGTAATTTGTTAAATCAAATACAATTAACGCTTGTTTATAAGTTCTTAATATCTTAGGATAACATGTCAAAAACGAAGCCAAAAAAAAACGTGTCATATTACTGATTAATTTTCTTGTTTTTAGTGCGGTTTTCATTTTGTAAAAGATTTTATTTCTTCGTTTTCTCTTCCGTTGAAAACCATATATTTGTAGGTTCTAATACACAACTAAGTTATGAGCGATTCTAGAAAAAGACATGAAGCTTTATTATATCATGCAAAACCAAAACCTGGAAAAATTGCGGTTCTTCCTACCAAAAAATATGCAACGCAACATGATTTAGCATTGGCATATTCTCCTGGAGTTGCAGAACCTTGTCTAGAAATTGCAAAAGATAAAAACAACATTTATAAATATACTGCTAAAGGGAATTTAGTAGCTGTAATTACAAACGGAACCGCTGTTTTAGGCTTGGGTAATATTGGTCCTGAAGCCTCAAAACCAGTGATGGAAGGAAAAGGCTTGCTTTTTAAAATATTTGCAGATATTGATGTTTTTGATATTGAAGTAGATGCAACAGATGTAGAGCTCTTTATTCAAACAGTAAAAGCAATTGCGCCTACTTTTGGCGGAATTAACTTAGAAGACATTAAAGCTCCTGAAGCTTTTGAAATTGAAAGACGTTTAAAGGAGGAATTAGACATTCCTGTAATGCACGATGATCAGCATGGAACTGCAATTATTTCTGCGGCAGCTTTAAAGAATGCGATCGATATTACAGAAAAAGATATTAGCAAAGTTAAAATTGTTGTTAACGGAGCAGGTGCTGCAGCTATTTCTTGTACCCGTTTATACTTAAAGTTAGGTGTAAAAAGAGCGCATGTTGTGATGTGTGATAGCAAAGGAGTTATCAGAAAAGACAGAGAAAGCCTTACCTCCCAAAAAGCAGAATTTGCAACGGATAGAGATCTACAAACTTTAGACCAAGCCATGCAGCATGCAGATGTTTTTATTGGTTTGTCTAAAGGAAATATTGTTACTCCAGCAATGCTTTTATCCATGGAGAAAAATCCAATTGTATTTGCAATGGCAAATCCGATACCCGAAATAGAATATGATATTGCAGTAGCTACAAGAGATGATATTATTATGGCTACCGGAAGATCAGATCATCCGAACCAAGTAAATAATGTACTTGGTTTTCCTTTTATTTTTAGAGGTGCCTTAGATGTTAGAGCTACTAAAATTAATGAAGAGATGAAAATGGCTGCGGTACATGCTTTAGCAGACTTAGCTAAAAAATCGGTACCAGAACAGGTAAATATTGTCTATGACGAAGTAAACTTGGCCTACGGTAGAGAATATATTATTCCAAAACCGTTTGATCCAAGGTTAATTTATGAAATTCCCCCAGCAATTGCAAAAGCTGCAATGGATTCTGGAGTCGCCCTAGAACCAATTGAAGATTGGGATAAGTATACAGAAGAATTAATGGAACGCTCCGGCTCTGGTAGCAAAGAGATTAGACTTTTACATAACAGAGCAAAAAGCAATCCAAAACGTGTTGTTTTTGCAGAGGCAGATCATTTAGATGTCCTAAAAGCGGCACAAAGAGTGCATGAAGAAAAACTAGGGAACGTAATTTTATTAGGTAGAAAAGATTTAATTCTTGCACTTAAAGAAGAAATTGGTTTTACTGATGATGTAACAATTATAGACCCAAAAACCGACGAAGAAAAAGAAAGAAGAAGTCGTTTTGGCGAAGCTTATTGGAAAAAAAGACAACGAAAAGGACGTACTTTTTCTGAGGCCAAAAAATTAATGCGCGAGCGTAATTATTTTGCTGCAATGATGGTAAATGAAGGAGAAGCAGATGCACTAATTACTGGGTATTCTAGACCGTATCCCACGGTTGTAAAACCCATGTTAGAGCTTATTGAAAGAGATAAGGATGTTTCAAAAATTGCTGCTTGTAATTTAATGTTAACAAAACAAGGACCTTTGTTTTTAGCAGACACCACTATTAACGAGAATCCTACAGCAAAAGAGCTGGCAAAAATTGTACAAATGACAGGAAAGTTTGTAAATATGTTTGGTATGAAACCAAATATTGCCATGTTATCTTATTCTAATTTTGGTTCTTCAAATTCTGAAACTTCTAAAAAAATTAGAGAAGCTGTTTCTTATATTCATCGGTATTTCCCAGACACTGTAATAGACGGAGAAATACAGGCAGATTTTGCTTTAAATAAAGAAATGTTAGCAAAAGAGTTTCCTTTTTCTAAATTGAATGGAAAAAAAGTGAATGTTTTGATTTTTCCAAACTTAGAATCTGCAAACATAACCTACAAATTATTAAAACAGGTTGAAGGTGCGGAGTCTATTGGTCCTGTGATTTTAGGTTTTAACAAACCCGTACACATTATTCAATTAGGTGCAAGTGTAGACGAAATGGTAAATATGGCGGCCTTGGCAGTTGTAGATGCGCAACAAAAAGAAAAGAGAAAGAAGAAAGCCTAGCGTTAAAATGTTAGATTCTAAAAAAAATGATATTGAAGAGGTAAAATAGACAGGATTATAGTACACTGCAGTAAAATTAAAAAGCAATCCATCAAGAGCGTTGCGATTTCTTTGTCTATTTTAAATATCTTTTATCAAATTTCAAATTCTTAAAGAAAAAATAAGACCCTAGAAGCACTAAAATATTTTTATGATCACACAAATTAGAGGAAGATTAGTTGAGAAAAATCCAACAGAAATTGTTGTAGATTGCAATGGTGTTGGGTATTTACTTCATATTTCTTTAAACACTTTTTCTGCTTTACCTGCAGATGAAAACGTAATTTTGTACACGCATCTGTCTATAAGAGAAGATGCACACACACTTTTTGGTTTTATCAACAAAACAGAAAGAGCCATCTTTAAATTCTTAATTTCTGTTTCTGGTGTTGGGCCAAGTATTGCAAGAACAATGCTATCTTCTATGACTTCAGAAGAAATTCAGCAAGCAATTGCAACAGAAGATGTTGCTTTAATTAAATCTGTAAAAGGTATTGGTATTAAAACTGCTCAAAGAGTAATTGTAGATTTAAAAGATAAAATATTAAACACTTTTAATATTGATGAAGTTTCTGTAAGCACAAGCAATACAAACAAGGATGAAGCGTTATCTGCTTTAGAAGTCTTGGGTTTCCAAAGAAAACAATCAGAAAAATTAGTGTCGGCTATTGTGAAAGAACATACAGATGCTTCTGTTGAACAAATTATAAAATTATCTTTAAAAAACTTATAATCAATTGATTACGTCTTTAAAAAGCAATTTTTTATTCATAACAATTACTTTCGCAGTAAGTTTAGCATCCTATGCTCAAAATAATACAGAAAAAGACACTATAGGCCTTGCAAAAGATTCTTTAGATTTACGTTACAAATTTAAAAGCACTCAAAAAGGAGGTTTGTATTTAGATGATTTAGCAAAAAAAGAAATCATTTTTGACAAGGTTTTAAACAAATATGTTATTGTTGAAAAAATTGGAAATTATTACACCAGAACCCCTATTTATTTATCCCCGACAGCATATCAAAAATATCGTTTAAAAAGAGATATGCGGCAATACTTTAAAAACAAGGTAAGCGCAACAAACAGTAAGAAAAAAGGATCAAAAAAAGCTCAGAAAGACTTATTACCAACCTATTATATAAATAATAAATTTTTTAAAACCATTTTTGGTGGTACAGAAATAAAAGTAACACCCACCGGAAATTTAAATCTAAAACTTGGTTTTATCTATCAAAACACTGACAATCCTCAGATTTCTGAAGAAAACAGAAGCAACCTTACCTTTGACTTTGATCAACAAATAAACGCCAGTGTTCGTGCAAAAGTTGGCGAACGCTTAGAAGCCTCTTTTAATTACGATACACAGGCTTCTTTCGATTTTCAAAACTTAGTGAAAATTAAATTTATACCGCCAGCACTTTCTGACATAAAATATAATGAAGACGGAATTATACAGGGTTTAGAAGCTGGTAATATTTCTATGCCTATAAAAAACTCCTTAATTAATGGCGCACAGAGTTTATTTGGAGTGAAAACAAAGCTACAGTTTGGAAACACGAATATTACCGCTGTTTTTTCCCAACAAAATTCTGAAAGTAAAACGATCGTTGCAGAAGGTGGCGCCTCCATACAACCTTTTGAGTTAAGAGCTACGGATTATGACAACGACAGACACTTTTTCTTATCTCAATATTTTATCGATAATTATGCAAATTCATTAAAAAATTATCCCTTAATCAATAGTCCTATAAACATTACTAGGGTTGAGGTTTGGATTACCAACAGAAACGCAAGTACAGAAGATTTTAGAAGCATTGTGGCTTTTGCAGATATTGGTGAATCTGAATCTAATCTTTTGGTTGACAAAAATGGCTTGGTTTTAAACCCTGCAATTACACAAGCGCAAGTTTCTGGAAACAATTTGCCTTTTAATGGAGCTAACAGAATTGGCACAGAAATTATATCGAATAATAGCATCAGAGATGTTTCTTTAGTAGAAAGTTCCTTATTGCCTTATAATATGCAAAACGGAACCAACTATTCTGTTCTAGAAAATGCTAGAAAATTAGATTTGAATGAATATCGCTTAAATGCGCAATTAGGTTTTATCTCCCTAAATAGAAGGTTAAATGACGGTGAAGTTTTAGCTGTTGCATACGAATATACAGTTGCGGGTAAGGTTAACGGAAGCTCTAAAAACTCTTTTAAAGTTGGTGAGTTTTCAAATGATGGAATTCAAGCACCCGATAATTTAGCGGTAAAGTTACTGCGTTCAGAAATTTTACAAACAAAAAGGCCTGACGGAAATGGTGGTGAAGAATCTTTTCCTACTTGGCGTTTAATGATGAAAAACGTCTACGCTTTAGGCGCTTTTCCATTAACTCAAGATGGTTTTAGATTTGAAATTCAATACAGAGATGATGAAACAGGAATTCCTTCTAATGTTTTACAAAATGCTCAAACTGATGGTCTTTCAAACCTACCTCTACTCCAAGTTTTTAAATTAGATCAGTTAGATCAAAGTCAATTTAGAAGTCCTGATGGTTTTTTCGATTATGTAGAAGGGGTTACTGTAAACTCAGAAAACGGATTTATATTTTTTCCAGAACCAGAGCCCTTTGGAAATGATTTAGAAGATGCACTAACAAATCCTTCAGATGCTAGTTTCTTATTTAAAGAACTGTATTTAAACACAAAAGTGAACATTAAAAACAATTTTCAAAATAAAGATAAATACTTCTTAAAAGGGTATTTTAAATCAGAAAATTCTGGCGGAATTCCCATTGGTGCATTCAACGTACCAAGAGGTTCTGTAAGAGTTTCAGCTGGCGGTAGACAATTGGTAGAAGGGGTAGATTATGTAGTAGATTATCAATTAGGAAGAGTTCAAATTATAGATCCTGGTTTGCAAGCCAGTGCTGTACCAATTAATATTTCAACAGAAAACAATGCTGTTTTTAACCAACAAAGAAAGACTTTTTTTGGTGTTGATGTTGAACATAAATTTTCAGAAGATTTTATAGTGGGTGCCACCTATTTAAATATTGAAGAAAGACCTTTAACCCCAAAAGTTAATTTTGGTGCAGAGCCTATAAATAATACCATGTTGGGTTTTAACTTCGATTACTCATCGGAAGTTCCATTTTTTACAAAACTAGCAAATAAATTACCTTTTGTAGACACGGATGCACCCTCTAATTTATCTGTAAGAGGAGACGTGGCCTATTTAATTCCAGGAACCCCTAGTGGAATTGATGTTAAAGGAGCCGCAACTTCATATATTGATGACTTTGAAGCATCTCAAGTACCAATTAGTATTTTATCTGCTTTTGATTGGTATGAAGCAAGCACGCCAAAATATTTTCCCAATTTAAATGGAGAAAGCGGCGATTTATCCTACAATTACAAAAGAGGAAAATTAGCCTGGTATAGTGTAGATCAGATATTTTATGGTGCTGGAAACACACCAGCAAGTATCAACGCAGATGCCCTTTCTAGAGCAGAAACAAGACAAATTAATTACAGAGAGTTGTTTCCTAATGTTCAATTAGACATTACGCAAAATTCATTGGTAAGAACCTTAGATTTGGCCTATTTCCCGCAAGAAAGGGGCTCTTATAATTTTGATCCAACGGCAACCATTCAAAACGAAAAAGTAACATTACCAGATCCTGAAACAAGATGGGGTGGAATTATGCGTCCATTAACGACCAATAATTTTGACCAAGCAAATGTAGAATACATGCAGTTTTGGATTATGGATCCTTATGAAAATTATTCTTTAACAACAGCAGAAGGTTTACCACAAGAAGTTGACCCAAACAGTCCTGCAAATCAAGTAGGGGATTTATACATTAACTTAGGTAATATTTCTGAAGACATTTTAAAAGACAACCGTAAAATGTACGAAAACGGTTTGCCAGAAGATGGTTTAAAAGTGAATGAAAGTAATGTAAACCGCACTATTTGGGGAGATATTCCTAAAAACCCGTCAATTATTTATGCCTTTAATGAACTAGATGATGCAAGAATAAATCAAGATCTTGGTTTTGATGGTTTAAAGGATACCGAAGAGAAAGAGCTGAAAGGTATTGGTGGTTATGCAAACTTAAGTGACCCAGCTGGAGATAATTTTCAGTTTTTTAGAGGATCTAATTTAGATGCAACAAACGCCTCTTTAATAGCAAGATATAAAGATTTTAATAATACCCAAGGAAACTCACCAACGTTAGATCAATCTACAGAGGCCTATCCTATTTCATCTACCACATATCCAGATACAGAAGATGTAAACAGAGACCAAACCATGAATACTGTAGAAAGTTATTTTGAGTATAAAATCTCTCTAAATAAAGCAGATTTAAGAAAAGGTGTTGGTTATGTTGTTGATGAAAAGAAGACGCGTGTAACTTTAGAAAATGGAACCACTCAAAATACAACATGGTATCAATTTAGAGTTCCTGTAAGAAGTGGAACTCCGATAAACGGAATTTCAGATTTTAACAGTATTCGTTTTATAAGAATGTTCTTAACCAATTTTAAAATACCAGTAGTAGTTCGTTTTGGTGAGTTAGATTTGGTTCGTGGAGACTGGAGACGTTATGTGAGAACTTTAGATCCTGAAACAAACCCAGATAGAGAATTAACACAAGATGAATTAAATGATTTTGAGGTTGGTGTTGTTAGTATCGAACAAAACGAAGGAAGTTATATTCAACCTCCAGGTATAGAGAGAGAGCGCTTACAAGGAAGTACTACTGTACAATTACAAAATGAACAATCTCTAACTTTAAAAGTAAACAGATTAAAGTCTGATGAGGTGAGAGCCGTCTACAAGAATATAAGCATAGATTTAAGACGTTTTAAGCGATTAAAAATGTTTATGCACCTGCAAGAGAACCAAGGAACAGCTACTTTAAACAACGGTGATTTAACTGCAATTATTAGATTAGGAACAGATTTAAATGAAAACTTTTATCAAATTGAATTGCCACTTGCCGTCTCAAAAAGTGGTTCTGCTGCTATCGATATTTGGCCAGAAGCTAATAATTTAGATGCTTTTTTAGAAACCTTTGGCAAGATAAAACTAGAGAGAAATAGCGTTAATTTTCCAGTGAATGAAATTTTCAGTTCTCAAGCACAAGACCAAAAGATACCTTACACAATTAGCGTAAAAGGAAACCCGACCTTAGCGCAATTAAGAACTATTATGCTAGGTATTAAAAACAACTCTTTAACTACTAAAAGCGGAGAGATTTGGTTTAATGAATTGCGTTCTGCTGATTTTGATAACAAAGGTGGTTGGGCTGGCGTTTTAAATGCAGATGCAAATTTTGCAGATGTTGCAAATGTTTCTTTGGCAACAAGAATGTCTACAGTTGGTTTTGGCAATGTAGGAGACCGTGTAAATCAGCGTAGTTTAGACGAGACGAGACAATATGATATTGCAACTACTATTCATCTAGGAAAAGTATTAACGCCAAAAAATTGGGGAATTCAATTGCCTATGAGTTATAGTATTGGTGAAACATTTATAGACCCAAAATTTGATCCTCAATATCAAGATGTTGCGCTAAAAGATGCTATTACACAAAATCCAAACAGTGAATTTTCTAGAGATTATACAAAAAGAACAAGTATTAGTTTTACGAATGTAAAGAAAAATAGAAACCCTAATTCAACAAAAAAACCTAAATTTTATAATGTTGAAAACCTCTCTGTTTCATATGCACATAACAAAGAATTTCATAGAGATTATAACATCCAGAAATACACAAATGAAAGCGTAACAGCAGGTGCAACTTATACTTATAACTTTCAATCAAAATCAATAGCACCTTTTAAAAGTATTCCTTTTTTACAAAGTAAATATTTCAAATTGATTAAAGATTTTAATTTTAATCCAATTCCCTCTACCATAGCTGCGAATTCCAGAATTAACAGAAGTTTTACAGCCCAACAGTCTAGAAATTTAGTTGAAGGCTTGTCTGCGCAACCGAAATTAAAACAACGTAGGTTTTTATTTGATTGGGACTATACCGTTGGTTTTGATTTGACAAAATCACTTCAGTTTAACTTTAATGCAACCAATAGTTACATGTATGATACATTTGACGCTAACAGTGATATTCAAATATTTGATGAATTTTTTAATACTGGAAGAGCAAACCATTATCATCAAAAACTAAATGGTACCTATCGATTACCAATAGATAAAGTTCCTTTTTTAAATTGGATAAAAGTAGATTATGCATACACCGCAGATTTCGATTGGCAAGCGGCTGCACAAAGCACCATAGCTATTGATGGAGTAGATGTAGCGTATGTAGATTTAGTTGGTAATGTTATTCAAAATGCGAATACCCATAATTTAAACAGCACGTTTACATTTGATAAATTTTACAAAAACTTAGGCTTTGAAAAATGGGCAAGAACAAAAAGAGAACGCATCACTGATACCTTAAAAATGGTAAAACAAATCAAGAAATTTAACAAACCATTTTATGTAAAGAAAAAAGAAAGAAAAATAAAAAAGGTTCTAAAAGATTTTAAAGAGACTTTGCAAGCTCAGAAAGAAAGTGTTAAAAGAAAAGATGCGGCAATTGTAACCTTAGGCAAAAGTCTCAAAGAAAAATTATCTTCCAAAGAAAAAGCAAATATATTACAAAAGCAAGACCAGCTTTCGAATGAAATTTTAGCAGCTACAAAAAAAATAAAAGACTTAAAAGTTGGAAGAAAAAAAGCATTAGTTGCATTAAGAGACGAATATAAGAAGGAACACCGCAGAGTTAGATATTTAGGCAATAAAGTACCTGTTATAAAGAAAATTTTAAAAGGTTTGTATGCGATTGGCACTTCTGTAAAACAAGGAAAAGTAAGTTATTCTGAAAATAACGGACAGTTTTTACCGGGTTATACCGAAACTATTGGCTTTCTAGGCGGCGCGCCCACTTCATTTGCTTTTGGTAGCCAAGTAGATATTAGAAATAAAGCGCTACAAAACGGCTGGCTAGTTGGTCCTAGAGACCCAGAGAATAGCGAGTATTATAACAAAACGTATAGTAGAACGCACTATAATAAACTAGATTACACCTTTATTGTAAAGCCTTTTAAAGATTTAAACATTGACGTTAGAGGGAATCAAATTAAAACAAGAGATATATCACAACAATTAGATATTATAGAAAACAATACTTCATTAGGAGCATTAGATTTTAGTGCACCCGCTTTTGAAACAGGAAACTTCAGTAGTAGCCATTCTATGATTGCTACAGCGTTTACAGATGGTGATGCCTTGTTTCAAACAATGCGATCCTACAGAGGTATTATTGCCGATAGACTGGCTAAAGAAAATGATGTTTCAGTTGCTGGTTTTGGAGAAAATAGTCAACAAGTTTTATTGCCAGCATTTATGGCTGCATATTCTGGTTCAAACCCAGATAAAGTGAATACCGGTCTGTTTAAAAAAATTCCGATTCCTAATTGGACGCTAAGATATACAGGCTTTATGAAACTTAACTTCTTTAAAAAGAACTTTAGCAACTTTGTAGTTTCTCATGGTTATAGATCTTCTTATACAATATCTGGTTTTACCAACAATTTACAATACAATAACGAAAATGCATTTTCAAATAAAAATTCTGCAGGAAGCTATGAACCTCAATTATTAATTTCTGCTGCTACTTTAGTGGATGAATTTTCTCCGCTACTAAAAGTTGATATGAAAATGAGGAATTCTTTTTCTTTAAGAGGGGAAATTAAAACAGATAGAACACTTACCATGAATTTTAACAACAGTACTTTAACAGACATTAAAGGAACTGAATACATTCTTGGGATGGGGTATGTTTTCAAGGATGTAAAAGTAAACACTCGTTTTACAGGTAAAAAACAAACTTTAAGAGGAGACATTAATTTAAGAGCAGATGTCTCTTTAAGAGATAATTTAACACAAATTAGGTCTGTTGACGAAGATAATAATCAAATTAGTGGTGGCCAAAGATTATTTTCTATTAAATTTACAGCCGACTATAGATTAAGCAGTAATTTAACCGCATCTTTTTATTACAATCATCAAACATCTAAATATGCCATTTCTACTACTTTTCCAAGACAAGCAATAAATGGAGGTTTTAACATCATCTATAATCTAGGGGGAAATTAAATAATAATCAAAAATAAAATACAATACAATGAAGATTCCATCAGCATTAAAATACACCAAAGACCACGAGTGGATTAAAATAGAAGGCAACACCGCAACTGTAGGAATTACAGAATATGCGCAAGGAGAATTAGGAGATATTGTTTATGTAGATGTAGATACCTTAGATGATACTGTAGCCGAAGGAGACGTATTTGGTTCTGTAGAAGCTGTAAAAACAGTTTCTGATTTATTTATGCCTTTATCTGGAGAAATTATTGAATTTAATGAGGAATTAGAAGATGCCCCAGAAATGGTAAATTCAGATCCTTATGAAAAAGGTTGGATGATTAAAATTGAAATTTCTGACAGCTCTCAAATAGATGACTTATTAGATGCAGAAGCTTATGAAATCCTTACTAAAGGATAAAACCTTACTAATTGCACTATTTATAACTCTTAGTATTTTATATTTAAGCCTAATAAAAGTGCCTAAACATAACGTTCCTATTAGCCACTTGGACAAATGGCAACACGGTCTTGCGTATTTTACTTTGACTTTTTTTTGGCTATTTACATTTTACAAAAAAAACAAAAAGTACCCCGTTGTTGTTTCCTGTATTTTATTTGGTATACTTATTGAAGTATTACAGTATACAATCACAGATTACAGAACAGGAGACTACTTAGATGTTCTAGCAAATTCTGGTGGTGTAGTGTTTAGTGCTTTCATTTTTAATCTAGTTTTTAAAAAAAACAGGTTAAAAAAACAAAAAGAGTTGTAATTAACACAATAATTTAGCTAAATTAGCGAACTATTTAAAACTTTTATTCCATGGAAATAAAGAAGAATCCTAAATCGAATTTAGAAAATTACAGTAAAATATTTATGCAAATTGGTCTTGTACTAGCCTTATTTGTGACCTATGCTGCAATTGAAAAGAAAACCTACGACAAAACTACGGGTAGTTTAGGTGTTGTAAATATGAATGCAATGATGGATGAAGACATTCCAATTACCGAAAGACCAGAACCTATTGAACCAAAATCACCGCCACCTCCTGCTCCAGAAAAGATTGAAGTTGTGGAAGATGAAAAAGAGGTTGAAGAAACTGTAATAGAATCTACTGAAACAGATGAAAATGAAGCTGTAGAAATAGAAGAAATTGTAGAAATTGCAGAAGCTGAAGAAGTTGTGGAAGATGTAAACTTTATGATTATTGAAGATGCACCTGTATTCCCAGGATGTAAAGGAGGTAAAAAGGAATTAAAAGATTGCTTTAGTGCTATGGTACAAAAACACTTCTCTAGAAAATTTGATGCAGAATTACCAAATGAATTAGGGCTGTCTCCCGGTAAAAAAAGAGTTTTTATTGGTTTTAAAATTGATAGACAAGGGCATGTTGTAGGTATTCAAGCAAGAGCACCGCACCCAAAAATCAAGGATGAAGTTGTTAGAGTAATGAGAATGTTACCTAGAATGAAACCAGGTAGACAAAGAGGAAAAGCCGTAGGAGTTAGCTACAATATTCCTTTTTCTTTATTAGTAGAATAATAAATTTATTACACTATATAAAAACGTTTAGAAATACTTCTAAGCGTTTTTTTTGTGCTTAATATTAAATTGTATAGCATTGGGGGTAAACAATGATGCGAGCTTAAATAGGGTCCTTAATTTGAATGGGAGCATTCGTAAATGGATAGCTCTTAGCTTTACCCGGAATTTAAGTTGCCGTAGCGAACATACTGTTATTTAAAAAAAGATATTTTTAAATTCTTATTTTATTGAACCTTTCAGTTTGCTCCATAAAAACATTTTTAAAAAACTACTTTATACCACATACTTACCGCAGTTAAATTATTCATTATTTAACAAACTTACCATTTTCAAAATTGCACCTTTTATAGCAAATAGATACGTATTACGCTACAATACGTTAAAGAGGATCCTTAAAAATAAACACATAAAAAAATCCAAAGTACATGTACTTTGGATTCTTTGTTATTCATTAAAAGAGGCCTTCTTATCTATTAGTAGCTACCTTAGATTCTGTTTTCCACAAACTAACCCCTTCTAAAGTGTTGTTATTGTAAGTAACTTCCTTTAAAGAGCCCTCATTCCAAAAAAACCATTTACCTGTTTTTTTTCCTTCCTTATAAAAAGCCAATTGGGTTTTGTTCCCTTGTTTGTCGAAACGTGTCCACTTCCCTGTTAATTTTTTATTTTTAAAATAACCCTCCGTCTTTACAGAACCGTCCTCATGAAAATAAGTAGCTTTTACTAAATTTCCTTCCGCTTCATATGTCGGCTTTATATCTTGTGCATATCCTATTGCTGCGATGCAAAAAATTGCTATTATTGCTATATTTTTCATATTTTTTTGTTTTAATAACCCACTATCTAAACAAATATACACTTTTTATAACAATTTAAAAACATTTACATAACATTAAATTTACATTGAAAGATTTTAATACCTTTTAGAATTCAATCTATAATAGTAAGTTTGTACTGCAAAGAATAAAACAAATGAAACAATATACCGATCAGTTAAAAAATATTTTATTGGAATATACACCAAAAGTTTTGATGGCTTTGGCTGTATCCATTATAGGCTTACTAATAATTAAGCTTTTTATAAACACAACTAAAAAAGTGCTCACAAACAAAGCGGTAGATATTACGCTTCAAAAATTCCTAATCAATTTATTAAATTGGACTTTAAAAGTTTTGTTATTTATTACGGTGGTAGCAAAATTAGGGGTTGAAACAACTTCTTTTGCCGCAATTTTAGCAGCCGCTGGTTTGTCTATTGGTTTAGCTTTACAAGGTTCATTAGCCAACTTTGCAGGAGGAATTTTAATTATAATCTTTAAACCCATTAAAATAGGTGATTATATTGAAGCTCAAGGTGTAAGTGGTAGCGTAAAAGAAATTGAAATTTTTACTACGAAACTAAACACGCCAGATAATAAAGAAATCAGTATTCCTAACGGAGCACTTTCAAACGGAAATATTGTAAATTATAGTACCGAAGAAACGCGTCGTGTAGACTTTACTTTTGGTGTGGGGTATGCATCTGATATTAAGAAAACCAAAGAGGTTATTTTTGACGTTATTAACTCGCATCCGTTAGTTTTAAAAGAACCTTCTGTTGCCGTGAATGTATCAGAATTAGCAGACAGCTCTATTAACTTTTTTACCCGTGGTTGGGTTAAAAAAGAAGATTACTGGACCGTTAAGTTTGCTGTTTTAGAACAAACAAAAGAAGCACTAGATGCTGCGGGGATTGACATTCCATATCCACATAGCGTACAAATCAATAAAAAAGAATAAAAAGTTTAAAACGTTGATTTCTTTTTCTTCTCAGGAATTGCGACGAAATCTTTTAAATAAAAAGGTTCAAAATAAGCCACATCTTCGGTATCCTTTTTTTTGTACTTCAAATAGGACAAAGTTGCCATCTCTTTGGAAGATGGAAACTTGCCATCGATAAACACGGCATTTTGATGTGTAATGATTTCTTTGCACTTCTGAGATCCATCCCCTAAGAAATAGACCTTTCCTTTCTCTAATTCACTAGAAAAAGAAGTTTCATCTAAAATCTCTGCTTTTATTTTTCTTACTTCTTGATGGTCTTTGTTATACACAGCAGCATATACTTCCATTCTTCTTGCATCTAACATTGGTACAATTACTCCCTCATCAATGGATATAGCACAAGAAAGAGATTTTAGTGTATCTATCGCAATTAGTGGCTTATTTAAAGCATAACAGAGCCCCTTTGCCGCCGAAACACCGATCCTTAGTCCTGTATAAGAACCAGGACCTTTACTAACTGCAATTGCATCTATTTGATGGTTTAAAATATTTCCTTCTTTTAGAATAGTTTGAATATATGGATGCAAAACTTCTGCATGTGAATAACTACCATTATTCAATTCTTTAATAGCAACAATTTTACCACTATTTGCAATACTAACAGAACAATTTTTAGTTGAAGTTTCTATGTTTAGGATAATAGCCAATGTCTAAATTTTTAGCAAAGATAGTATTTAGATAAAACAAAACGGCAAAAGTTTTTAAACCAATGCCATTGTCTTATATCTCTTTATTTACTCTCCTAAAAAACCAATTCTCCAGAATAGAACTGTAATACTTTTGTTTTAAAAACAGAATCATATTTAGAACGAATTAATAAACCTTGCGCGTTTACCAAACGGGTTCTTACCAAATCAAAATCAAACAAGGTCATTGCGCCGTAATTAAACCTTTGTTGAGCATTTTTAAATGCTTCTTCTTGCGCTTCTAGCGATATTTTTGCGGCTTGATATGCTTTCAAACTAGACCTTACATCTAAAAATGCCTGTTCTATAGTTTGCTTTAATTGTAATTTCTGGCTTTCTAATCTGGTTTGAGAAATTTCTTTGTTAATTAGAGATTGTGCTACTCTATTTTTAGTTTGAAATCTATTGAAAATTGGAATATTTAAAGAGATTCCTGCTCCGTATTGAAAACGATCCACGAATTGAGTTCCTAGACTTGTATTAGTTTGACCTGGAAATAAATTGTTAAATTGATGAAAATAAGAAGTTCCTGCTCCTAAGTTATAACTTACTGATGGTAAATAAGCACCTTTAGCGAGCGCTATATTAAGATTTGCATTTTCGATATCTAATTTGGCATTTGCAATTTGTGGCATATACTCTAAAGACCTTCTAAAAACAACAGAAGAATTATCGTATAATAGATTCGCAGAAGGTGTTTCTACTTCTAGGGGTGCAACATCAAAATTTTCTGCTGGCTCTTGTAATAATTGTGCAATGTTTAAGATGGCTAAATCCAATGCATTTTCCTGCAAAATTACATTTTGTAAGTCATTTGCTGCTGTAGATTGAAAATTAAGTAATTCTCCTTTTGCAGTAACTCCAGCATCAAATCGCACTTTTGCCGCTTCAATTTGTTTTTTACTAATTGCTGCCTGCACTTCCGCTACCTCTAAATTTTCTTTCGCAAATAGTACATTTAAATAAGTGTTTACTACGGTTAAAGAAATATCATTTTCAATTTTTTTCAAGTCTAATAAGCTACTTTCCACTCCTAGTTTAGCCTGCTTATAGGTATTTGTAGTTCTGTAACCATTAAAAATTACACCACTACTGCTCAAATTAAAAGAAGAATTAAAATTATTTGTATTCGTTAAAATTCCACTTTGATCACGTGATAAGCCAGAGTTCAAATTACCGCTTGAAGAACCATTTAAATTAGGTAAGAAATCGCCCTTTGCTATGGCTACATTTTTCTCTGCAAGCAGCACACTTAATTTATTCTGTTGAATAGAAATATTTTTTGTTAATGCCTCATCTACAGCTTCTTTTAACGTCCATTGTCTTTGTGAAAAAGTAGCCATTGAAGTAGTTAATGCTACCAATAAAATAAATTTGATTTTCAAAGTCTTTAAATTTTATATAATGTTCATCGATTTTTTAATAGTGGTAACAAAAAACACATATAACTGTATATCAATATTTTAAATTTTAATACACACACCAACACAAATAATTCAAAATTGAATACTTTTATCTTTTGCTAACGACCATAAGACGACGAGAAGTATAATATGTTACAGCTATTACGCGTATTTAATTATTAACCTTCTTATTATATCTATAAATAGTAAAAAATAAGATTCCTATTAAGAGATAAGGAAAAACCATTAAGTATGAAATTCCGTTATTCATGCCTTGAGCCATCGATAGATCCCCATTTTCTACAACCGCCTTACACATGGCACATTGAGAAAATATAGTTTTAGAAGTAAAAACGAACAATAATAAGAGAAGTATTTTATTTTTAAACATAGTAAGGAGATATCATTAAATAAACTATAACACCCGTAACGGCAACATACAACCACAACGGAAATGTTTTTTTTGCAATTTTTTTATGCTCTGGAAACTTGCCTAGTTTTGCCTTCATATAAGTAACTAAAACAAAAGGAATTACAATAACGGACAATGCAATGTGTGTAATTAAAATAAAATAATACACGTACTTTATAATGCCTTCTCCACCAAATGAAGTAGAATCTGAAGTCATGTGATATGCGATATACAGTAATAAAAACAATAAAGAACAAGCAATTGCTGCAGTGTTTAATTGCTCATGTAATTTTTTATTTCCCTTTTTTATAGCCATTACAGCTCCCACCAACAAAACTGCAGTTAACCCATTCGTAAAAGCGTAGATGGGCGGAAGAAATTTTAATGGTGCTACGTCAAAACCTAAACTTCTAAGATTTACGCCAAACAAAGCAGCCACAGCGATGGGTATTATAACTGACAATGCTGTAATTATTTTTTTATATTTTTTTTCTTGTGCTAGCTTATTCATTCAACAATATTTTAATGTCTTCTTTTAGTTCATTTATTTGATCTGGAAAACCATTGTCTTGTAAAGCATTATAATAAATAATTACATTGCCGTTCTCATCTTTTCTAGAACGAATAAAACCATCTTTATCTACCAGTGCGAAATACCCAGAATGCTCAAAACCACCATGAGAATCGTTCCCTTTTCCAGCGTATAATTTAAATCCTTGTTTTGCCAACGCGTACACAACAGTATCAGACTTCCCTGTTAGCAAATGCCAATTTTTATGTTTAATTCCATTTTTTCTAGCGTATTCTTTCAATATTTCTGGAGTATCTATCTCTGGAGTGATAGAGATTGAAGCAATACCAAAATTTGGATTCCCAAAAAAATGATTCTGAATTGTCAACATTTTTTGATTCATTATAGGGCATATTGTTGGACAGGTAGAAAAGAAAAACTCAACAACATAGACTTTACCGTCATAAAATTTATTGGTTATTTTATTTCCTTGTTGGTTGAGGAACTCAAATTCAGGAACTTTTCGTTTTTTTGGATTAGATTCGTTCGTATATAGATATGCCAATTGAGGTTTCGTTTTAAAACGATCTACCACTTTTGGCACCGTATAAATTCCAAATAATAAAACTATAAATGCAATACCTATATAAGAATTTTTCTTTTTCATTATGTTCTATATTTCTCTGTCTGCATCATTCTTCTTTAATGCTAACCTATATTCCGCTAACAGCACTTTTACATCATCTTTCATTTTGTCTTTTAAAATAGCAACAGAATTCATGTCGTAGCCGAATAACATTCCATCTTTAAAATCTTCGTCATCTGTTCTACCTCTTAAGTTCACTTCTTTATCAACGATAAAAGCTTTTGTTGATTGCGCATTATTTAACAATTCATCCGTTTTAAAGCTTGCATATAACGCTTCTATTTCTGCTTTCGAACTTGCCACAAACTTCCACTTTACCATATCTGTAAACGCCCCAACTTCTTCTTGCAATTCTTGTACTTCGGAAATTTTATTCTTTGGATAAATAGCAATTACCTGAAAGTTCTTAAAACCATAAAAAGGTTTATAAATCTTTTGGTTTAGATTAAAAATAGCTCCTTTGATACCTTCAATATCTTCACCTAAAAAACAAACAACAGAAATGTTCCTTTTAAATTTTACAGAATTTGTACTATCTATAAGCGCAATATCAACAATGCTTTTTGTTACCATGGGTAATTTTGCAAAGTTATTAATACCTGAAGAAAGCACTAAATAGAACATTAATGGGAAAATAAACAGTAAAAATAAAACGACCCTTTTTTTTGTAAAAAATTTCATAAGTGACTTTTAAAGTAGGCTAGCTAATTAAGTGTAGTGTATAAAAAAAGGTGGTTAAAACCACCTTTTTAATATTTTATATTACCACCTTACGAGTGGTGATAATGTATCGAATAAATAGCCTCCTTCAATTAGAAATAAGGTAACTAGATAGGATATTAAAAAGACTGCGGACCAAACTATAGACCGTCTAAACCATTTATTTTCGCCTTCTAAGTGCATAAACACCCATGCAATACCGTATGCTTTAGCGAGCGTTAAGATGATAAAAATCCAATTTAACCAGCTAGTTCCTGGACCATGTAAATGCAAGGCTTCTGGTTTCAAAATCCCTAAGTACACCTCTACTATTGTAATAGCAGATAGAATACCAAAAACTATCCAAATTCTTTTTGTATTTGATTCGTGTGCGTGTGCCATTTCTTATCTCTATTTTTTTTATTATACTAAGTAAAAAAAGGTAAATACAAATACCCAAACTAAATCTACAAAGTGCCAATACAATCCAACCTTTTCTACCATTTCATAACTCCCTCTTTTCTCGTAAGTCCCGAGAATAATGTTGAAGAAAATAATGATGTTAATTAAAATTCCAGAAACTACGTGAAAACCGTGAAAACCTGTAATAAAGAAAAAGAAATCTGAAAAACTAGTATTTCCATACTCGTTCGCCTGCAAATTTGCGCCCTCAACAACCATCTTCGTTTTTGTTAATTGAAATGCGCCTTCTTCTCTAGAAAGAATTGTTTTCTCTTTTTTATCTAAATCAATCAATTCAGTTCTCACTTGAATTTCAGGATTTGCATTGTAAGCTTTTACAACTTGAGCTACCGAATAGTTAGCAATTGTTCCTTCACCTTCAAACCAAAGTCCGTTCTTTTTAGTATGCTGCACTCTGCCATCTGCCCTTGGCGCTATCACAAAGTCTGCCAAAGCAATTTGTTTGCCGTCTTTTACAAACTGTAACACATTGCCTTCTGTAGTTTTTACGGCTCCGTAGGTACCATTAATAAAGGTATTCCATTCCCAAGCTTGTGAGCCCACAAAAATGATACCTCCAATAATTGTAGCAAACATATACCAGGTAACTTTATTTTTTTTCATTTGATGACCAGCATCTACAGCTAACACCATTGTTACAGATGAAAAAATTAAGATAAACGTCATAATTGCAACGTAAATCATTGGAAAATCTCCATGAACAAAAGGGACATGAGTAAAAACCTCATCTGCTATTGGCCAAGAATCTATAAACTTAAAACGTGTTAAACCATAAGCAGCTAAAAACGCTGAAAAAGTTAGTGCATCTGATAAGATGAAAAACCACATCATCATTTTACCATAACTAGCACCAAAAGGTTTGGCACCACCACCATTCCAGGTATCTTTTTTGTCAATTGGTGCAGCAATCTTTGCTTCCATAAATGTATTCTCTTAATTGAATGTTAAAAATAGTCCTACAAAATTAATCATTTTTCATCACCTAATAAAATAGAAAAAGCAAAATAGGTAAATCCACAAGATATCTACAAAGTGCCAAAAGAATGCACCTAGTTCAAACCCCAGTAAATCATTTGGTTTATACTTATATTTAAAATGATTATAAATAACAACAAAAAGCACAACGAGACCAGCCAATAGGTGTAAAACGTGCATTAATGTGATGCCAATTATAAATGATGTTGATACGGTGCTCCCTGGACCTGTAAAATATAGCCCAAGACCTTTAAGCTCATTAAAGCCCACATATTGCTGCCAAACAAAACCAATTCCTAAAAAGAGTGTTACCACTAACAATAAAAGAGATATTTGTCTTTTATCCTGTTTTAAAAACCTTTTAGACCCTATCAATGTGATACTACTTGCTACTATAAAAAACGTACTTATATAGAAAGCATTAGGCAAATCAAAAGTTACCCAATCATCTCTTTCCATACTTATTACGTACGCACTTGTTAAACCTGCAAAAAACATCACCATGCTTATCATAGCAACCCATAACATTGGTTTTGCAGATTTTCTTCTGGCAACGGTTAACTCTTGTTGTAATGTTTGTTCTACCATCTTCTTTTTTTTAATGTAAAAATTTATCTACCACATATATAATTTGCACTACTGTAATGTATAAAACACTAGACAACATTAATTTTCTGGCGTCTATATTTTCTTCACTTTTATAAAGTTTCACACCATAATACAACATCCCAATTCCTAATAGCGCAATAATTACTGCTGTTATTGGATGAATATAAAATGTTCCTGAAACTTTTAAAACTGGTGCTATTGAAACTAAAATCATAAGTACCGTATAAAAAATAATCTGCTTTATAGCGCCTCTATCTTTTGTACCCATTGGCAACATATTGAAACCTGCTTTTTTATATTCTTCATACTGCAACCAACCAATAGCCCAAAAGTGTGGAAACTGCCAAAAAAACTGAATCATAAATAAGAATCCAGCTTCGATTCCTAAATTATTTGTGGCAGCAACCCAACCTAACATAAAAGGGATTGCTCCAGGAATTGCTCCTACAAAAACAGTTAAAGGCGTTACCGGTTTTAATGGCGTATAAACGCAAGTATATAAAAATATTGAAATCGCACCAAATAATGCCGCTGTAGGATTGATACTATATAAGATTGAAATTCCTAAAACAGTAAATAAGATTGCAATAGTTAGTGCAACATTAACAGACATTCTACCCGTTGGCAGAGGCCTGTTTTGAGTGCGCTTCATCAATGCATCTGTATCTATTTCTATAATTTGATTAAACGCATTAGAAGCAGCAACCATTAAAAAACCACCAAGAGCTAAGAGAAAGAGTGTGAAAAAATGAACTGTTTCTACTGCTAAAAGATATCCTGCAACAGAAGAAAAAACAACACTCAAAGACAAGCCAACTTTGGTAAGTTCTTTAAAGTCTGAAATAATGGTTTTCATAGATGTTTTATTGTCTGAAATAACAGCTGTATACATATCAACAGGATTGGCTTGCAAAGATATTTGATAAATATGAATTTACCATAGTTTTTTGCAGCTTTTGATGTTAAAATAAAATAAAAAAACCCACTCAATAAATTGAGTGGGAAAATTGCTATGAAAAAGAAAAAATGTGATTTTTAAAAAAAATCACACCACAAATATACTCATAATTCTAGGCAAATATCGAACAAATACCAAATTAAAAAATCTAACTAACACCAAAAGAAAACCCAACAGCATTCTTTTCTAAAAAAAGTACTGTAACGTATTGTGGATTAATTTTCTAGACATAAGACCTGCAAAAGTTTAAATTATTTAAGGAGTTTAATTTGCTATTACCTTGAGGATATGCAATTAATTTGACCATGATGAAACCTCTGTATTTTACATAACATACACTTCTAATTGCTTCATAAAAATTACCACACCATAAACACCCCATGATTTTAATGAAATTCTAATAATTTAAAGGCCAAAATTAAATTTTAGCCTTTAAAAATTTATCTTAATACTTCTTTACACCTAAGTCGTATTGATTTCACTGTCCAGAAGAGCTTTATAAATGGTTTAGATACCTTTATGTTGAAGTAATTTAGATACCTTTATGTTGAAGTAAAATACAGCACATACCTATGTCTTGTTATAGGCTAGATTTTTAACTGACTGTTGTGTTAAAAAATGCAGAATCTCCAGCGCTACTCTTTTCTGTACTTTACATAAAAATACTTTTGTCTGAAAAAAAAATTTATTTCTATGTTTAGACTTGCTCCCAACACAAGACACAATTGGAAACTTAACAGAAGTTCACATTACATCTCTATATGGCTATTCGTATGCTCTTAGAACAGTTTTTGGAGCACCTTTATAAACTCTTTTTGATTCCTTTTCTCCCCTTTATAAGAATATTTATATAGCTCATTTTAAAACGCTTTTTTTAGTTCCTAAAAGCAACACACGTATAGTTCTCTATCGTTTTCCTTTGCTACAATTAAGAGTATTTTAAATTTTGTAAAGAAAAAAAAATTGTTGCCGATAGAAAACACACTTCTAAAGCCAATTTCCAGGAATTCCTATATTTTAATAACTGTATCTTTTTTTAGCTGATATTCTTGTTTGCTCTCTTTACAAATTGCAAATCCGTTTTCATTAAAATCTAACCGATGCCCATATTCGCTAACCCAACCTATTTGTTTTGAAGGATTTCCCACAACCAAAGCAAAAGGCAAAATCTCTTTAGTAACCACGGCTCCAGCACCAACAAAAGCATATTCGCCAATATTATTTCCACAAACAATTGTTGCATTTGCGCCAATACTTGCACCTTTTTTTACAATAGTATTTTGATACTCGTTCTTTCTTTTAATAGCACTCCTAGGATTCATCACATTTGTAAAAACCATCGATGGTCCTAAAAACACATCATCTTCACAAATAACACCGGTATATATAGAAACATTATTTTGAACCTTTACATTTCTACCTAAAACAACTTTTGGAGAAACTACTACATTCTGACCAATATTACAGGCTTCACCAATAATACAATTTGTCATAATATGACTAAAATGCCATATTTTAGTTCCTTTTCCTATTTGGCAATTGCAATCTATAACCGCGGTTTCGTGCGCAAAATAATCCATATAAAATTAATATTCTGTGTTATTACTTTCCTGTTTTATGCAAATTTCTCTGGCTGATGAAGTTCCTATTCTGTCAACACCCAAAGAAATCATTTTTAGAGCGGTACCATAATCTCTAACACCACCTGCAGCTTTTATTTTCAAAGGTTTTGCATTTTTAGAGATCAACTTCATGTTCTCTAGAGTAGCACCATTTGGCAAATTTCCCTCTATTTTAAAAAAACCTGTTGACGATTTTACAAATACATTTTTTGCGTTTTCTTCGCCAAAATTTTCTAAAACAGTTTGTTTGATAAGTTGTGAAATTACAATTATTTCTTTGTTTGATAGTGCGGCAACTTCTATAATAAATTTTGAAACCTTATGATGTCGCAAGCAAAGTGCAATACAATTGGTTACTTCATGTATTACTAAATTAATGTTACCTTCTTTAAAAGCAGTATAATTTACTACAAAATCTAATTCATCTGCTCCAAGATTAATTGCCTTTTGTGCCTCTTGTAATTTTTGTTCTTTGGATAATTTTCCACCAGGGAAATCGATTACAGTACCTATTAAGACCCTGGATTTTGCAGCTACTAACACTTTTTTTACTGTTGCTATATAATTTGCGCGAATCATAATTAATTTATAGTCATATTCAATGGCTTCTTCTACAAGCTGTAAAATAGTATATAAATTTTCATCTTCAGAAATACCTGCTTGTACAGCTGTTTTTAAATAAGTAGCGTCTAAGAATTGACTGATTTTCATACTACAAAAATAACAAATCTAAATTACACATAAAAAAAACGCAACCGATTGGTTGCATTTTACTTTTTACGCTACACTAAAAGCTATTGGCAGTATATGCCTTACTCTTGCCTTTTTATTTTTTTGTTTTCCTGATGTAAATTTAGGTAGTTTATGAATAAACCTATTGCATTTCTTCTTTTAATCGCTTCTGTTTCGCTCTAATTTTAATGCCGATAACATTGCCTTTTTCGTCCATTAAAAATGAGGTTTGAGTTTTATGTACTTCAGCAAGTAAACCCAATTCATTAGCTATATCTACATTAAAATTACGTTGTATAAATTGTTTCATTTTTGAATCGAAACAACGTTTGTTCTCTTTTTTAAACAAGCCCTCACAACCTTCAAAAACAGGTGCATTTTTTATATTTATGAAAGGAACATCTTCTATCGTTGGGTCCTCTTCCAAAATATCTTACAACAAGAATATCACCTATACTTACAATAACAGTAGCACCTTTTGGCACCTTCAAAACAGTTTCTTTATCCTACTCTCTTGCCTTTTTAGTAAGAGCATCAAAATAAAAAATTTATCTATTAGATTACACTACTTTTGGAACAGTTTATAGGTTCTTTCTTTAAAAAACCTGTGTATTCAACTCCACATAAGCTGTATTGGGCTTGTAAGAGAAATCAATAGCTACCATCTTCTTCTGTTCAGTTTTGCACGCTAACCGGAGATACTCAACAAAAAGCTCCAATACAAGACCTAACTGAGTAAAATAGTAGAGAACTTTCCCAATTATTTTTTTTGTGATTTTTAAAAAAATTTCAAAAAAGTAAAATTTTTACGCTAGTCTTTTGTGGAGTCAAATAATATGCCAAAAAAAACAGTACCAAATAAATATAGCTATTTTTCTAGATGTTCTACTGCAATTTT
>Ga0307489_10000037_pt1 | contig 67422 bp, 50 predicted proteins | sample SB12metaG_FD_202247 | JGI IMG/M metagenome (GOLD analysis project Ga0307489, IMG submission 202247) | Sea-ice brine microbial communities from Beaufort Sea near Barrow, Alaska, United States - SB 1.2 | ecosystem: Environmental > Aquatic > Marine > Coastal | place: USA: Alaska | collected... | reverse complement strand
CGACCAGATTGAGGTGCCACTAGCTGCTGCAGTGATGGAAGGGCTTTGCTATAACTCAATCAAAGTGGTTGATATTCCTGAACGTTATCTTACCCAGCGTGAGCAAGAGATCGATCGCCGTCGAGTCAAAGGCCTGCCACTGAACGTCAGTTATGAAGATCTCCAAGAACTGTTGGATCCGTTCTTTCGCAGCTACATGTGTAAAGACGGCCGAATGTTTTACGTTGTCTGCCCGAGCCATAAATATCATGCCCGTCGTTGCCTTGAAGTGCTAGGGCTGTATCAGGAAATGGTCGATGAGGGATTAACTGAAGAAGCTGACACTTACAAACCAGTTGCAGATTGGGCTTCGCAGACCTCACTTGGGGTTTATCCGATGCCCAAGGACTGGGCCGATAAGCTAGCGGCTCGAATGAAAGAAGTCTTTTTGTCCCGTACCTCGCACGAATGGCAAAAGAAGTTTGGCCGCGCAGGTATTCCTGCTGCACCACAAAGATGGCTGCAAGAGTGGATCTATGATGAATATGCAGAGACATCAGGATTAATGGTTGATGTCGTTGATGCCGTCTATGGCGAGATGACTCAACCAGGTCCGGTCGTTTGGATGGAAGAAAGTGGCGAAGAAGCAATAAACCCAAAACCACGTCGTTGGGTTGAATATAGCGAGGCGCTTACAACACTCAAAAAGATCCGCACCGACATTCCAGACCGAGACGAAGACTCGCCGAATGTCAGTTGGCTATCTGGGATAAAGGTATTGGACATGTGCAATGTTATCGCTGGACCACATTCGGCAAGCTATTTAGCTCGTTTTGGGGCAGAGGTCATCAAATTTGACCCCGCTGTTCCTATGTATGATAGTTGGAACACGGTCATGTACGGCCTGTCACAGGGGCGTGGAAAGCGTTCAATACTGGCTGATTCCAAAAGCCGCCATGGCCTCAAAGTACTTGAGGACTTGATCAAAACGGTGGATGTGATCGTTTGGAATGCGCCTGATGGTCAAATAAAACGTATGGGGTTGGACGAAGAGTCTTTACGTAAGCTCAACCCTGACGTCCTATTTTGTAAGCTAGATTGTTATAGTGGTGTTCGACGTGGAGTGAGAACCGATTATATCGGCTACGATGATTTGGTGCAGGCGGTCACGGGCATTATGCTTCGCTTTGGTGGCGCGATGGACCGCCCCGAAGAACACGCTCATGTTGGCACAATCGATGTAATGTGTGGGTTTGGTGGAGCACTGGGTGTCGCTGCTGCGCTGTATCAAAAATATCGACATGGTCGAATTGGACGTGGAAGGACATCTCTTGCTGCTAATTCAGGGCTGCTTCAGATCCCCTTTTGTTATGACTATCATGGTCGGGGGCTATTTAATGAACCCACTGGCCCGGAAGTTAATGGCTACGATGCACTGACCCGTTTCTACAGCACCGCATCGGGCATCTATGTTCTACTTAGCGCTTATGAACGCGACTTGCTGCATCTGGATAAAGTTGAGGGATTAGAGGGGATAGCAGAGGTGCCTGAAGAAGGCCGTGCAGCCTTTTTGTCCCAGGCCTTTCAGGGGTTTTCTGCGGATGAATGGGTTGAGCGCTTACACGCAGCTGACATCGGCGTAGCAATTTGCAACAACATCGACGCACTGCGGGCCGAAAACACTCGACTTGCAGATGGCTCACCTGGCACACAAAACGGCAGCTATTCTTTTTCTTACTATCCCAATCACCCAAGCGGTCACGAAGTCACACAACTCGACCCCTATGCTGTACGTACCGTAGTGGGTCCAGTTAATGCTCTGCAACCAACCGAAAAATTTGGCAGCTCAACACGGGATATTTTGGAAGAATTGGGTTATGGGCAAGAGGCAATCAAAAAACTTTTGCTTTCAGGAGACATCAGCGATAGTTGGAGCGAGGAATATCTACCCAGTTAAAGTGCGTGGTTTTATAACTTAATTAGCCCCAAAGGGGGCTATACGCCACATGTGAGCGCATTGCATACTGACGATAGAGACCCATTTTCTTGACAATCTTAATTACCGTTATCATGCAATGGGTGCCTACATACATTCAATTTTTACTCGCGTTAAAGGAAAAAAGTGGGTAAATATAAGCAGCATCAAGGTAGTTTGGTTAAGAGAAAAATATTTTATAAACTTGAAAGCCAAAAGGTAAAAGTTTCAAACTATGAGAGCGCTTCTTGGAAGCGTTTTTAATAACTTTACCAAGATACCCACGATAATTTGACTGCATTTCATACAATGCTGCACTCTTAGTGTTCTGTATGATGTTTAATCAAACGGGTGTTTTATGCCTTAAGCTTGTCTTAGCCAAGTCAATTTACTGGATACGCCTTATTGTATGTATGACATCCCTGTTATGCAGTAGGCGCTGAGCTGTTGATGCAAGCGTTAAAAACCTACATCCACGATAAGCGACTCCGAGGGATGGGCAAGGCGAGAGTCTTATTCAAGCGCGCTTAAGTCCCATTCACCCTAGACTAGCGATTAAAAACCCCCAGTATCAGATGATGCCCACTTGATCACGGCTCTCCATTCAGACGTTTCACTGACTCCATTAAATTGAACTAAAACAAACCTGCATTAACAATAACTGACGGGCTTGGTATATAAAAGCGACCAGTTTGTTATTCAAATAGGGTTCGATTTTAACGTTGGAAGTGCCGTGTTATTTTGGCTGTTTGCTAAGATTTGAAACGTGTGTACCGTCATCGCGAGCTGCCAAGGATGGGAGGACATAAGCCAATTACGCAGACATATATGGACGCTCCCGATATGTCTCGATTAGCCGCTAAAAATAAGCGAGTGGCAAAGGAAGACTTGATTCCATCCAACATCCAATTCCTAGCCTTTTTGAAAAAAGGCGTTTAGTGTGCCTATACTCTCACCAGTATGGCAAAGACGTCAGTCGTAACTTGGCCTGACTAGTATCATTAATGCCCCATTGCCAAATGGTCAGAACCTTTCGCCGACTTGCTAAGCAATAATTCAACGGAGATAAAATGAAGCTCAGCCCAGCACAACTCGAACAATTTGGCCGAGACGGCTACCTGTTTTTCCCCAGCTTGTTCACACCACAAGAAACCCAGACACTTAACGACGCTGTGCCTGAGCTTTACAGTCGACGGGAGGACTACAACATCCGCGAAAAAGGCAAAGATGCGGTACGAACCAACTTTGCAGCGCACCTTTACAGTGAGCCCTTCGCCAAGCTGGCGCGGCATCCGCGCATGATCGAACCGGTACGAGCCTTGCTTGGTGAGGGTATTTACATGCACCAGTTTAAAATCAACGGTAAAATGGCATTCGAGGGCGATGTTTGGCAATGGCACCAAGATTATGGCTCCTGGCTGAATGACGATCAAATGCCGACAGAACGGGCTATGAACGTGGCAATTTTTTTAGACGACGTGACCGAGCACAACGGCCCACTGATGTTCATTCCGGGTAGCCATAAAAAAGGCGTGGTTGATGCAAAACATGATCTGACGACCACCAGTTACCCGTTATGGACAGTTGACAACGACTTGATCCGTCAACTTGTGCAGCGTGCTGGCGGCAAAGAAGGCGGCATTGTCAGCCCAAAAGGGCCAGCCGGCTCGATGATCTTATTTCACTCCTGCCTGGTGCACGCTTCCGGCAGCAACCTGTCACCGTTCAACCGGGTTAGCGTCTACCTCAGCCTGTGCGCTGTCAGCAACCACATCCGCCGCCACAAGCGTCCCGAATACATTGCCCACCGTGACTTCACGCCGATCAGCTGCCTACCCGACGACTGTCTGGTCAACAGCTACCCAGTGGATCTGCCTTGGAAAGACGGCGTTCCCGCCAGCGCATTGCAAACGTCGTTGGACAGCATCTGATAGCTAAGTAAAACAAACGGATTTAGGTGAAAAAGCCATTTAAGGTAACGTTGGCGGGGTTTTCAGCTTGATGTGCCCATGCTGTAATAGAGGGCAAGCTACACGTAAGTAACGCAATAGCTTCACTCAAGCAAGGAGCAAAGGGATCAAGTCTCCTTTTTAAGAAGACTTTTTGATAAAACGTTCCACATTTTACTTAAACCCTTTGTCAGCGCTGAGCCACAAATTCATCGGAAATGAACTTGTAAAACCGTAGGTTGCCTAAAAAGTGGTGAACAGGATGTTCATCATTTAATCGTTGGATCAATGTTACCGCTCCCGTTTGTGCCGTCTGCTTTTTAGTGATATGTGTGGCAAGTGTGTGATACACAATACCCAGTACTTTTCCCATGATCTGAGGATAGCTGCCGGGCATCTAGGATTGTCGGAGCGTATAGCTAAGGCTATCAAAAGACAATTCTAAATATAAAGAATAATCAACTAAGCATAAAGCTAAGTAGGCATATGGACGCTCCACTTCTGACAAGGCAATATCCCCTATACTAAAATCGATGGGTCCGGTGACGTTACATAGTAACTTTTTTGGCGGAGAAGCCGCTTTTTTTGACTTTTATTCTACTCTAAGTTTGTTAATTATGGGTGAAATTTAGTAGGTCAGACAATGAAGGATATTGTTTGAAAAAAAATGAATCGATTCCGGTTTACGAAGCGCCTGCTCTGCAGTAATGCGCCACAAAATAATGTCCTGAGTGACGCTCCAACAAAAAACCATATATTCCTGGTTTTTGTTGGATTTGTTAATTTTTCAATTAAAAAGGCAATGGCATCGTTTTACCATTCAATAAAGCTTGGCCGTCTTGCATAGTAAACACAATTTCATAACTACCATCAGCAGTGACCGTAATCATACCTTGCTCTGTGAGCCCAGTAATTACGCCATCGACTTGCTGAGCCGCCATGGATTTGATTTCTTCTTTTGTCATTTGAGCAGCGTTAGGATCAGCCTGAATTTGACTCACTACGACTTGTTCGCCAATCCACATTGCCATCGGCTTATCTGCTTCGAGTTTTGAATCAACGAACACTTTAGATATCCAAAAGCCAGGATCTTCTAATGAGTTAGGAAGGCTGTCTATGCCTACCAGTTTTGTGAGTATTTTACCTGAGAACTTACCATCGGCAATTTTGCCAGACATTTCTGTGATGTTAAGCTCAGGTGCTGCTTGCAGCTGAGGTAATAACTTATTTTTGATAATTTCAGCCATTGCTTGTTCTATTTCTGATGGTTTGGCGGTGGCTTCCTGATAAGCTTTAAAAAACTCTTTCTCTAAATGTTTAAACTGAGTTTTTATAATTAAGTCTCTGGCTTTAAAATAAGGAAGGTCAATTGATTTAAGTGCATAATCCATATTCACATCCATCAATGCGCCGTCATCACTTTTCATCGTTTCTACATCGATAACAAAGCTTTCAATACCCGTTTTGACACCTAATTCAGGTAGGTCAAAGTTAATAAGACCAATGGTAAATGAGCCTGCAGAGTCATAAAACTCACCTTGCAAAGCACTAGCCCAACTAGCATTAAGTACCGAATCCCACTTAACAGACTTTACATCTACACTCATCATGTCATTTGACATAACAAAAGATTCAATTTCCCCTCTATAACTAAAGCTATCCGAAGAAGCAGTGCCACTGCCATTCCAGCCACTAAATGCCGATTCTGCGGCTAAATCATCCTGTAAAATCAGGGAAAATTCAGGAATGTTATCTGCAAAATTTGCACCACCAAATAAACCAATGTTACCTGTCATGGTATAAAATATTTTATTTTTATCATAGGACAAAACTTCACGCAGAGTTTTTTCAGCGGTTTCAATTTTCCATGCTGATAAGCCAAAACCGAAACCGTTAAGCGTTAAGAAAGGGCCGTGTTGAGCAGTGAAGTTAAGTTCGCTATTCAGGTTTTTAAACATTTCCATCTGTGTTGCTGCCAGGCCGGCGTCTGCAAACATAGCAGCGTCCAAACCTACCTTAATTACAGCAGAACTTGAAAACCAACTAGTTTCGCGATTTTTTATACTGGCACGGTAACCAGGCATTTGGTTGATGTTGGCAATAATGTTGTCAATTTTTTGGTTGATAGCGTTGCCCGTGAATTTAGGGCCAACAAGGCCAACAGCAGCGATTACCGCAATGGCTATAATGATTTTTTTCATAATACGTCCTTGTAAGGATTATTGAAACGAGCATCGCTCTCGTCATTGAACTGAAAACGACTTACAGTCTAACTGACAATGCTGGGCTAAGAAACAGTAAAGGGGTTAAGTCATTTGATCATTAAAACTATTCAAAAAAGGTTAAGTTATTGATGCGCTATTACTTCAACTATGGGATTTTATCAGCCTTTTTATTTGCCATGCTGTGGTCCACGAGTAAACTTCAATAGTGCCTCGGGTGTTGTATTGTAATAAGCAGCAACACCTTGGGCTACTATCGGCATAGACAAATTGGGTTGGATCACCCGGCTTTTGCCTTCACCAGCCAGCTATGGCATCAGTTCGTCGAAAACCCACCGTTTGAACGTTTCATCACCGAATATCCTGCCCATATTGCCTTTTGCGCGAAAGCGTTTGGTTTGTTCGTCAACACCTCGCATAACATAATGCCGGTAATCCTCTAAAGGATTAGGTTGCTTAAGCAATTGATAAGTAAGCGCTGGAACAAGGTAATCTTCGGGTTCTCGCAGGCCAACAAATGCCGGGGAGCTTGACCACAGGTAGTCCTTTAGCCGCTCAACCATTGGAATAGTCGTTTCGATTGGGTTACGGTGGATATAGCGTGACAGTTGCAAAGGTATTCGTCCTGACTGACCAAAATCCCTTTGTAGCGACCCCAAAATAGCGGCCCATTAATGCGTTTCAGCCGATTATAGCGCTGTGTATATACGCCGTTGATATGCCACATTACCAGGCTAAGGTCGGCATTAGGGGGTTCGATCAGGAGAGGGTAATCATTACCTATCAAACAATAGCTATGTACTACACCCCCGAATCGTTGATGAGCTTGGGCTAAACTATCCAAAAAAGCACGAAAGTAGGCTTCTCCATGGAAGATGCTTTGTTGCTCCCTTCTTCTGTTTATCACGTGGTAAAAAGCTTTTTGGTATTAATGATCAAATGACTTGACCCCTTTTCTTTTAAAGGAAGGTCACTTGCGATATATAAGGATAAAAAATCACAGCAAAATAGTGGCTAACTGATCGGGATCAAGGCACTTCAATCAAAGTGGGCTAGCTTAGCACCTTGTTTTGGTGGAATGGTAGGATCACGAATTGGTTGGCTTACATTTGTCTTGTTTTTTGCAGCCTGACTGCAACTACCCCATGGTGTTGCCACACCTGATAAATGACAATAAAAAATCTCACTTGGGTATATACCTTTTACCCGGTGGATCATGCTATTTAATGAGTTGGAGTGGTTATGTTCTCACAGTCGCGGATTCTGTGTCCGCAATTGAAAACGAAAATAATGAGTGCTCAGCACGCTGCTGAGTTGATCCCCCCTGGTGCTACGGTGGGAATGAGCGGTTTTACCGGCTCAGGACATCCCAAGGCGGTTCCGGCTGCTTTAGCCGAGCGGATCGCGGCATTTCATCAAACAGGGAGAGAATTTAAAATTAACCTGTGGACAGGCGCCTCTACCGCGCCTGAATTAGATGGTTTATTAGCGCAAGTTGAGGGTATCAATACCCGTTTGCCGTTTCAGTCAGATCCCAATTGCCGTAAGCAGATTAATGAAGGGCATATAAATTATCTGGATTTACATTTGTCTGAAGTTTCACAATACGCCTGGTCGGGATTTTTGGGCAAATTAAATATAGCGGTGATCGAAGTTATTGCCATTAATGAAGACGGTAGCCTGGTGCCTTCTGCCTCAATTGGCAATAACAAAACCTGGATTGAGCAAGCCGATCACATTATTTTAGAGCTCAATCATCAGCAACCTATGGCGTTGCAGGGTATGCACGATATTTATTACGGCAGTGCCTTACCCCCTGATCGCCAGCCAATTATGTTGACTAAGGCCGATGATCGTATTGGCGAAACATTTTTTCACTGCCCCAAAGAAAAAATCATCGCTATCGTCGAAACTGCCTCGGTAGACCGTAATACGCCTTTTCATCCTCCGGATGAAACCTCTGAGAAAATTGCTGCGCACATACTGGAATTTTTTGACCATGAAATAAAACACGGCCGCTTACCCAAAGAATTATTGCCTATTCAATCAGGGATCGGAAACATACCCAATGCAGTGTTAGAGGGATTAAATGCAGGGCCCTACAAAAACCTGACCGCCTTTACTGAAGTGATCCAGGACGGCATGTTGACCATGTTGCGCTCAGGTACGTTAAAGGCGGCGTCTGCCACGGCTTTCTCACTTAGCCCTGAGGCAATGGAGGAGTTTTCCCGTAATATTGATTTTTACCATGACAAAATAATTCTCCGTCAGCAAGATATTAGTAATCACCCTGAGTTGGTGCGCAGATTAGGCGTGATTGCCATGAATGGCTTATTGGAGGCAGATATTTACGGCAATGTTAATTCTACCCATCTTATGGGCACTAAAATGATGAATGGCATAGGGGGAGCGGGCGATTTTGCCCGAAACGGCTATTTATCGATTTTTATGACGCCTTCTACGGCTAAAAAAGGCAGTATTTCTGCCATTGTACCTATGGTGTCTCACGTTGATCAAACTGAGCACGATGTAAAAGTGGTCGTCACTGAACAAGGATTGGCGGATTTACGCGGACTGTCTCCCAGACAAAGAGCCAAATTGATGATTAAAAATTGTGCCCACCCGGATTACAAAGACCGGCTAACAGATTATTTCGAACGGGCCTGTGCCAGCGGTCGGGGAATGCATACCCCGCACTTGCTGGAGGAGTCACTTAGCTGGCATTTGAATTATGAAAAAACCGGGCAGATGTGAACTAAACGGCAATAAGCCTATATAGTTAGCCCGTTAGCAAAACTTTTGTGTGGGCTGAGTTATGCGTGATCACATTTATTTTTTGAACTAAAACTTTTCGTAACCCGCGATATTTTGCACGTGGATTTTGCAAAATATCGTAAAATTTGAAACTCAGACCAGCCTGATAGGCCGACTAAGCGGGTTGAGCGAATTGCAGGTATTGAGCATTTATTTCCTGACGGTCTGCTTCTGTTTAGATAGCCGACAGTCAGGACGATATAGGCTATTGGTGCCTTGTGCCAAATATAGTCGTTCAGGGATTAATATATTTGTTCGAAAATTTCAAATCGATAGGGGCAGACCGGTAGATATTGAAAAATAACACTACTGTAAGTGGTCTGCGTTTTAATCTGCTGATTATGCCGCTAGCCCTTTTAATCCTAGTTACTAATACTCGCTAGTGCGCGCAGCTAGTCATAACGATAGCCAGATAATAAAACATTAAATCTGGGTATTATGGGTGGTTATGTACACCCATTTAGCTCACCATAACCACTTTTCTTCTTTGCGCTTATAAAGAAATGTGTAACCGCTTTGCGTTATGACAAATTGGTTAAGCTTTCCATCGGTAAGGCTCTGCGGGTCAAATTGTATGACTATGCCAGCCGGTTCAAACCGAAACTCCGTTTCTGAGTACGGGGTGAGGGATTTTTCTGATTGGCCTGCTGGCTTATACATTACCTGTTTGTCTGCAATCCTGAAGCTAAGTTCTATAGGCATGTCCTTACTACTAAAAGTACCTACGGTCCTGCCCATTTCCTCAGCTGACAACAACACAGGTTTGGCAGACAAATCTGGGATTTTAAAGTCTATGCCATAGTTACTGCTTAGAACAGCAATCAATACATCATTAAAATTATAGTTAACGCCGTTGCTCAATACAGTGACAACCATGCCATCTGCGGGATTATATCCACCCGCGGAAACGAAGCCGTCGATACTTCCATTGTGACCAAAGAACGTTTGCCCATGAAATGGCATCGAAAACAAGCCCAGGCCATAGCCATCCTCAAGTGTCATCATGGCACTTAGCGAATTTTCAGATAACAGTTTTCCAGCAAACAATGCTGACAAAAATAGGTTGGTTTCTTTCGCGGTAGATACCATGCCTCCAGCGGCATGAGTCACACTTATGTGGGTTTCAGGTTGGCGCTGCCAAGTATCCAAAAAGTGGTAAGAAAATGCTTCGTTATTTTCAATCTCGATACTGCTCCCAAAGTATGTATTCGCCAGGCCAAGGGGAACAGTGATCTTCTGTGATACTACTTCTGCATAAGATTTTTCGTACAAGGATTCAATGATAAAACCCAACAACACATAATTTGAGTTGGAATATTGATGTTTGCTGTTTGGCTTAAACAGAGGATCATAGGATTGAATGCGTTGCTCCATTTGTTTACGAGACTGGCTTTTAGTCATGTAATTAACATATGCAGGTTCATCGGTGAAACTTTGAATACCCGTGCGGTGGCTGAGTAATTGCTTAACCGTGATGCTCTCAGCGTTTGGAATGTCAGGATAGAAAGTGCTCAACTTTGTTTCGAGAGACAGTTTGTCTTCTTCAATGAGCTGCATTGTCAAGATTGACGTAAAAATCTTAGTCATTGAGCCTAGTCGAAATTCAGTTTCTGCTGATAGTGGAATATTATCTTCAACTGAAGCAAAACCAGAGTAATACTCGTAAAGTGTCTCGCCATGTTGGGAAACGTATACTGCTGTCATCATCTTTTCATTATTACTAAGATTAGACAGGTAGGCATCGAGTTTACTATCCTTTGGATTATTGGTTTGAGCAAGTAAATCGGGAGTGAAAGATATAGTTACGAAAAACAGTAACGTAAATAATGAAGATAAATTTAGTTTCCTTGTCATGATGGTTTCCTTTTCATTTTTAGCCACTCTAGCATAAGTCTTTCGGCTTTTTAAAGGCACAAGTGTACAGACTAATACGGCCAATTTCGTTTATACATCTGAGGTAAGCTCCCCCAGATTTTCCAGAAAGTAGTCCATCACAATAATCCTCTACATGCCTCTAGTATTGAAAAAGAACACTGACAAACATGTAAAAAAGAGACCGATAGTTTCCCTTGGTAATTAGCGATTACGACAGAATCGCTTGGTGTTAACAACAATTGTTGGAATAGTCAGCACTGAACCTGACAACTATTAATAATAGAGCTTGACTAAATCTGCCAGAGAACTACGTGCCAATAAGAGCGGTTACATATGGCGACAGGTGACTTATAGCTAAAAATGAAATAACGCTAAATTAAGTTAGCCTAAATGAATGATCAGTGTTGGGATATTAATAAGTTGAATCCCACTGTTAATGACTGTGATGTCAGAGCAGCAGTCATTTTATAAATTTACTACAACGATGGCCATTTACTCGAATTATAGGTAAGTGCGGCGGTTCCTAATGTCCCGTATCTGCTAAAACCAGCCTGATTAATGGGATGGTAAATACCATGAAATCTAATCAATTAAAGTTTCAATCTTTAATATGCTCGCACATCTTATTCGGTAGCGTGACTTAAAGGTATCCATAAAAAAGCCAGTCAGGACATCCCTGACTGGCTTTTAGTTTGTAATGCTAATGTCATCCTTGAATGAGCCAGCAATACAGTGGTTTTTTATTTAAAACGTGGCAGAGACACCTTTGAGGTATTGGTTAAACGCTCCCTGGTTAGCTTGTTTTAAACTGGCACACTGCAGTGATTCATCCAGGGCCACATCGAAACTCCGTGACATACCTTCGTACTTGGACATCCTCGGTTGATAAAACTGCTTGGTCAACTGAATATTATGCTCACTACACGTGCTGGATACATATTCTGGCATATTGGCAATATGATAGGCCGGCATTTTAGCAGTGACTTTTTCCATATTGGTCTCAAGCCAGTCGTAAAATGTCTCTTTGTCTTCACTGGCTTTACTGGCAGTCGACAAAAAGCTAATCACATTCGCTGGGCTTATATCGCTGTGTAGACTCAGGTCGAGTACCTGCCTGATGTTTTCTGCCTGGGGGAAGAGCATGCCAAAACGAATGGTGCCGCGAACATTGGCATCTGTGGTGGCCAAATAGGCTTGTTGGAATCGTTTGAACCAGCTGGTATCGCCTTGGACGGCTACGTTGCGCATGGCGGTTCTGGCTATACCACGGCCTACGCTGGTGGGATCAGTCAGATACTTTTCCGTTAGCTTGATACTTTCAGCCAATACTTGTGCATTGTCGGTATATTGGCCTAAGAGGGCAAAAACTTCACTGCGCAAGCGACTGATATCGTTTGAGTCATCTCTACTTTCGTCTACCCCTAAACGCAAGAACCAGGGTTGTAGCTTGTTATCGATAAACGAAGCAAAGTGTTTTTTATTGCTGTCATCGACCAGATAAACCAACTCACGTAGTGAGGCAACCACTGCTCTGACTACCACTGGGTCATTCTGTGTTGATAATGCATCGAGTACCGCCATATGCTGCTCAAGGGATATTTCGTCGGCATTAAACAAGGCGTCAGAGTTATACAGCAATGATTTTTTCTCCCGGCTATTAAGGGCATCGAGATCCCCCAGTAAGGCTGTCATCTGCTTGGCAGGAATTTTCCAGCGCATGTAACCTACAGCATTGTCATTGGGGTAAATCCACTGTGCCTCTGCAAGTTGACTGACCACGGATTTTGGTCCATCAAGAAATAAGGTGGTGCGCTGAATTTTGTCATTCTTTTTATAGGTGATAGACAAAGGCACAACCCAGATTTGTTGCTCAACCTTGGCGCCGGCCAAATGATAACGGCTTTGACTCACTTCGCCGTTGTGATTGAATTTAACCAGGGGATATCCAGGTTGTTGCAGATAGGTTTTCATCATGGCTGGCACATCAAAATCGGCCACGTTTGATAATACCTCCCACAGATCATTCGATTCGGCGTTGCCCCAGGCGTGTTTTTTCATATAGCTTTGCACGGCTATTTGGAAGGCATCTTCGCCGGTAAGAGACTCAATCATCTGCAGGATGGATTCACCCTTACTGTAGTTTAGTCCTAAACCATCCATGACATCAGTCTGGGTACGTACCAGTTTTTTAACCGCTTTGGTGGTGGGGCTGGCGTCGGCAGGAAAAGCGCCTTCTTGCACCAAAACCGATTGGTTATTTTGTTCCGGATAGAGCCCCATGGTGATCTTGCCTTCCATCCAGGAGGCGAAGGCTTCATTGAGCCATAAATCATCCCACCAGGCCATAGTCACCAGATTGCCATACCACATATGTGCCAGTTCATGGGTTATGGTGGTAAGTGGACCACGTTGTTCGGTCAGACGTGGCTCATCATCTAGCAGTAATAAACTGCTGCGGTACGTTACCAGACCGGCATTTTCCATGGCACCATGGGTGAAATTAGGCACCGCAATAAAGTCGAGTTTTTCATAAGGGTAGGGCATGCCAAAATAATCTTCCAGCGCCCGGAGAATTCGTGGGGTATGTTTGACCGCAAATTTGGTGCGCCCAGCCTGGCCTTTAGGTGTGTAAATTTTGCCTGGTACCGACAGGCCGGTGATCTCAGCCGAATCCAGTTCCCCCACAGCGAAGGCTACCAGGTAAGTGGGCATAGGTTGGGTGCGTTTGAATACCACGGTTTGCCATTGCCCATCAACGGTGCGCTTTTCTACTGGCGTGTTGGACACAACTGTGTGTATTTGCGGCGCTTCTATGGTCAATTGATAAGGTATTTTAAAACCCGGCTCATCGAAGCTGGGAAAAGCCCGTCTGGCGTGCATATCTTCAAACTGGGTGAATATATAATTACGGCCTTCAAACGCCGATAAATACATGCCATCTGAGGTGGTGTTTACTTTGCCGCTAAATTGCATATGCAGTTTATAGCGTTTTGCCGGCAGTACACTATCCGCTTTAGCATGTTGAATATCGTATTCACCAGAGGTTATCACCAGAGGAATGTGGCGGTTACCATCGATTAATTCAATCTTGCTTATATTCAGTTCAAGCTGATAAAAACGGATAGTGTCTGTGGCCTGTAGCACCTCGATATCAATGGTCGTCTGGCCGCTAAAAACACTCTGGTTTGGATCGATCTTTAAACTTATTTGCTGGAAGCTAGGTTTAACGTTATCACCAAGGCGATAGTCAACTTCACTTGCCTGTGTATTGGCAAAAGTTAACAGCAATAGCAATGCACCTGCATTGCGTAGTATTCGTGTCATATTAAGTCCCTTGTTTCTTTATAATTGTAATGTGACCCACTCAAGCAGCAGATTAGGGGAATCAGAATAAAAAGCAACAGGCAAAGGGTAAATACCCGTTCCATGTCAGGCACTTTTTTTGACAAAAAAAAGGCTCATATAGAGCCCGTTAATTATGGTAGGAGTGGTAGATTAGCCAACATCAGGAAATTGGTAATCTTCAAATTTTTTACGTAATGCCAGTTTGTTTAACTTACCCGTTGCCGTATGAGGTAACTCGTCAACAAACACCACATCATCGGGCATGGACAATTTATGCAACTGGTCACTTAAAAAAGCCATAATATCTTCTGCAGTGACTTGGTTGTCACTTCTGCGCACAACAACCAGCAAGGGCCGTTCCGTCCATTTCGGATGAGGGCGGCCAATAGCCGCAGCCTCGGCAATACCTTTATGACTGACTGCGGCGTTTTCAATTTCGATAGAACTGACCCATTCGCCACCTGACTTGATGACATCTTTGGTTCTATCGGTGATCTGCATAAAGCCGTTAGGATGGATAATAGCCACGTCACCGGTTTCAAACCAGCCTTTGTCATCTACCGGGCAATCCGGCTCTCCCGGGGTTTGGGACAAACCATAATAGCCACTTGCCACCCAGGGCCCCCGAACTTTTAAGGCACCAAAGGCGACACCGTCCCAGGGCAACGGGTTGTTATTTACGTCCATGATATTCATTTCAATGCCAAACAGTCCTCGCCCTTGCAGGGTTTGCAGTTCGGTGATCTGTTCATCGCTGTAATCCTCCATGCCCGGTTGCAGGCTAAATATGGTGCCCAGTGGGCTGGTTTCTGTCATACCCCAGCCTTGGATAACCATAGTGCCGTAGTCCTGTTTAAAACGTTCAATAATAGTTCTGGGACATGCCGCACCGCCCACGGTTACCCGGGCTAAGCTGGGAACTTTTTTACCGCTTTTATCTAGGTAATCCAGTAAGGCCAGCCAAATGGTGGGTACACCGGAGCTGTAGCTGACTTTTTCAGATTCGATAAGCGCTTGCAAGGTTTCACCGTCACCCATTTTTGGCCCAGGCAATACCAGCTTGGTACCTGTCATTATGGTGCCAAAAGGCAACCCCCAGGCATTGACATGAAACATAGGCACCACAGGCAAACAGATTTCCCGGCATGACGAATTGGTTACATCAGGTAAGGCTCCTGACAAGGCATGGAGTAAGGTTGAACGATGGCTATACAAGACACCTTTAGGATGACCTGTAGTACCTGAGGTGTAACACATGCCGCTAGCGGTGTTTTCATCAAACTCTGGCCAGTCGAAGGTGTCTGTCTGCTCAGCCAGTAATTCTTCATAACACAGCACATTAGGTAAGCTGGTTTGTGGCATATGTTGCTTGTCGGTCATCACAATAAATTGCTCGACTCCCCCCAAATGTGCCTGCAGTGCTTCGATCAGTGGCATAACCAGCACATCAACAAAGATAAACCTGTCTTTGGCATGATTGATTATATAAGCCACCTGCTCAGGAAAGAGCTTGGGATTAATGGTGTGGCACACCATACCGCTGCCGGAAATGGCGTAATATAGTTCCAGATGTCGGTAGTCATTCCAGGCCAGGGTACCGATGCGATCACCAAAATTTGCCCCCAGCTTGGCCAGTACATTGGCTAGCTGGCGGCTGCGTCCGGCAAATTCTTGATAGGTATAGCGATGCCGGGGATTATCAGCGGTAACTGATACAATCTCCCTTTGGGGGAAATTTCGGTCCGCGTGTCTCAATATTGAGGAAATCATAAGTTGGGATTTCATCATCAGTGCTTGCATGGGGTTTTCCTTATCTGCATGGGGTGTTCCTTATCTGTTTGGGAAAAAAGGTTGCCCGTAAAATAAATAGTGTGGGGTTCGTAGCTCTTAAAAGGGTCATTACCAGGCGGTCACGCCGCCGTCCAGAGCAATAGATTGACCGGTCATATAAGTGTTACCCGGGGATAAAATCAATAGCATGGCATTTACTATCTCATCCGGGGTAGCCAGACGTTTCATGGGACAACCTACCGCCAGACGGTCGATGCCTTCCTGAGATATTGCTCCATCTATGTTTAAAATATTGGTAGGCGTGTAAAAAGGACAAACAGCATTGGCGCGGATACCCTTACGGGCATATTCAATCGCCGCCGTTTTTGTTAGCCCAATTACCGCATGTTTAACGGCAGAATATGCTGCACCTTTTGGGGCACCGCCTAAGCCTGCTAATGAACTGACATTGAGGATATGCCCGCTACCCTGTTCAAGCATAGCGGCTATCTGGTATTTCATACCAAACATTACGCCTTTAAGATTCACATCGACCTGCTTATCTAACGTGGCCTCATCCAGGGTGTGCAATGGCGCCAAACTATGGGCTATGCCTGCATTATTGACACCGATATCCACCCGACCGAATTTTTGTATCGCTGTGTCTACCATGGCTTTACAATCTTGCTCGTTGGCAACATTGCATTTCTGGGCGATAACCTGCTCTGCATAGGGGACGAGGAATTGCATAGTGGTGGCTAATCCTGCCTCATCTATGTCACTGATAACCAGTTTGCAGCCGCGCTGGGCCAATCCTTTAGCCAGTAAACGACCAAAGCCACTGGCCGCACCCGTGATCAGGGCGACTTGGCCGCTGAAATCTAATAATGGATCCATGTTATTACTCACTTGTTAGTTGACAGGGGGTTGTCAGTTATAAATTGCAGCAGCACAGCCGCTAGTTTCTCACCTTGGTCTTCCTGCAAAAAATGCCCACCCTGGGTGATGGTAGTGTGTTTTTGGCTCTGGGTACCGGGGATCAATTTTTGCATTATCTTGTCGCCGCCTGCGGTAATAGGATCCTGATCGCTAAAGGCGGTAAGAAAGGGTTTCTGCCATTTTTGCAAAACTTGCCACGCCGCACGGTTGGCAGCGGATTGAGGATCGTCAGGGGTAACGGGCACTAATAACGGAAACTGACGTACGCCTGCTTTAAATTCCTCCTGGGGAAAAGGTGCATCGTAAGCCGCCAGTACAGAGGATGATAATGGCGTAACGGTTGCGCTCTTAATGATCCCCGATACCGGAAATACAGGCACCTCCTGGGAAAAGGCTTTCCATTTTAAAAAAGCTTTACTTGGGATATGATCCCCGGTAGGTAACATGGTATTGGCCGCAAGTACGCGGGCAAACCAGTCGGGGTGTTCAGCTACCAGACGTAAGCCTAACAGCCCCCCCCAGTCCTGGCAGACCAGGGTGATGTTCGTTAATTTAAGCTGGCTGATTGCGCTGCGCAACCAGTCAAGGTGTCGCTGATAAGTGTAATCACTGGGCTTTGTCGGTTTATCTGACCGACCAAAGCCGATAAGGTCCGGCACTATTACCCGGTAGCCCTCAGCGATTAGAGGTTTAAGTATCTTGCGGTACAAATAACACCAGGTTGGTTCGCCATGCAAGGCCAGTATGACCTCACCATCTCTGGGACCCTCATCCAAATAATGCATGCGCAATCTTGCCCCCTCAAAGTCATCAAGCTGCAAATAATGAGGGGCATAGTCAAACTCTACCAGGGCGCTAAAGCAACTTTCTGGGGTGGTTAAGTATTGCAATGGTAATCCCCTTTAAATGTAAAGATAGTGTAGGTAAATTGATAACAACTAGTAGAAAATCAGATAGCACTGTAAAAGTCAACTTGCCCAAATTGATACAATAGTATGGATAAAATCAATAATAAGGGGTGACCAAGGTTTGGACTGGCTATCAGCACAAGTTATTAATAAATATAAAACCAATAAATTTGGATGATTAACAAGGCTGACCTAGTATTGAACCCTAACTAAAAGTGGTCAGAGGTTTTTATGAGCCAATCATCGAGTCAAGCTGTTACATATGAAACACAAGGCAATGTGGCTGTTGTAACTATGCAAAACCCGCCGGTCAACGCGCTATCAAAATCAGTGCGCCTTGGTCTAATCGAAAACGTTAACCGCGCGCAAGCCGATGAGGCAGTGCAAGCCATAGTGATTATGTCAAATCTGGCTTTGTTCTCAGGTGGTGCAGACATCACTGAGTTTACAGGAGGGGACTTTGAGCCCCCGTTGCCAAAAGTCCTGGAGGTGATTGAAAACGCCAAAAAACCTGTTATCGCTTTGTTAACCGGTCCTGCTTTTGGTGGAGGTCTGGAAGTGGCCCTGTCCTGCCATTACCGGGTGACCTTTAGCGATAATAAAGTCGGTTTGCCAGAAGTGAATTTGGGTATTTTACCCGGTGCCGGTGGTACCCAGCGACTCCCCCGTTTGGCTGGCGTGCCGATGGCACTGGATATGATTGTATCTGGCCGACCGATGAAAGCGGCTAACCTTGATGGCGTGTTTGACCTGCTGGTGAGCGATAGCAGGGATGTTATATCCCAAGGCATGGATTTTTGTCACAAAGTCATAGCTGATGGTGCCCATACTCCCAGAACCGGGGACATCGAGATTGACGCTGCCACGACCCCTCCAGAGCTGTTTGCCCAATATCGACAAGGTTTAACCCAAAAGGCCCGAGGCTTTTTTGCCCCACAGCGTTGTATTCAGGCTGTGGAAGCGGCGGTAGAATTGCCCTTCGCCCAGGGTTTGATCCGAGAAAGTGAACTCTTTGTGCAATGTATGGCGTCCAAAGAAGCCAGGGCTCAGCAGCATTTTTTCTTCGCTGAGCGAGCCGCCTCCCATGTCAAAGATTATGATAAATCAACCGGAGTCAGGAATATCCAAAAAGTGGGGATAATAGGTGCCGGCACCATGGGTGGTGGGATTGCCATGAATTTTGCCAATGTCGGTATTCCTGTGATCATGCTTGAGCTTAAGCAAGAGGCTCTGGATAAAGGATTGGCGTTAATTCGTAAAAATTACGAAAGCTCCGCCAAAAAAGGCAAGCTGACAGCCCAAGAAGTAGAAGCCAGAATGGCGCTGTTACAAGGTTCTACCGAATATACCGCCTTGAGCGATGTAGATTTGGTTATCGAGGCGGTATTTGAGAAAATGTCCGTTAAAAAAGAAGTATTTGGCGCTCTGGATAAAGTATGTAAACCCGGAGCTATCCTTGCCTCAAACACCTCTACTTTAGATATAAATGAAATTGCTATGGCCACAACCCGTCCGCAAGATGTCATAGGGTTACACTTCTTTAGCCCCGCAAACGTGATGAAGTTGCTCGAAGTGGTCAAAGGGGAAAAAACCTCTGCCGAGGTGATTAAAACTACTATGCAGATGGCTAAAAAAATCAATAAAGTTGCGGTACTGGTGGGGGTCTGTTTTGGTTTTGTAGGCAACCGCATGATCGAACCTTATGGCCGGGAAGCCGGACGTCTGATGTTAGAAGGTGCCACACCTGAACAGGTAGACAAGGTTATTTATGATTTTGGTATGCCTATGGGGCCCTTCACTATGGGGGATATGGCCGGCCTGGACATAGGTTATTTTGTACGTGAGTCACGGCGGGACAAAATTGCCCATGATCCAAGCTATTGTGTGGTGTCAGACCGTTTGGTGGAACAAGGGCGAGTTGGCCTTAAAGCGGGCCGCGGGGTTTACAACTATGAACCCGGGCAACGTAAACCCATACCCGATCCTGATGTCGTGGCCATAGCGCAACAAGAATCTGAAAAATTGGGCATTGAGCAACGGGAAATCTCGGATCAGGAAATTCTTGAGCGTTGTATCTTTCCGTTGATCAATGAAGGGGCCCTTATCCTCGAAGAAGGTATTGCCGCCAAGTCCAGCGATATAGACGTGATTTATGTTTATGGTTATGGCTTTCCAGTATATCGCGGCGGCCCTATGCAATATGCTGATGAAATTGGCTTGCAAACCGTGTACGACGCCATGTGCAAGTATCGAGATGAATTAGGTGAATATGGTGGGCACTGGTTTGAACCAGCGCCGCTGTTGAAACGTTTGGCCGAACAAGGCAAGCGTTTTGCTGATGTTAATAAGTAGCCATTCATTTATAGATAAAAATTGAGAACAATATTATGAAAGAAGCAGTAATAGTATCTACCGCCAGAACGCCTATTGGTCGCGCTTACAAAGGTGCATTCAACAATCTGGAAGCCCCTAGCCTAGGTGGGCATGCCATTCGTGAGGCAGTAAAAAGAGCGGGTATCGACCCTGCCTCAATAGATGATGTGATCATGGGCAGTGCCTTAACCCAAGGCAGCGGTGGCATGAATATTGGCCGCTTGGCCGCTTTGGCTGGTGACCTACCGGTAACCGTATCAGGGATGACTCTGGACAGGCAGTGCAGCTCAGGTATGTACGCTATTGCCACCGCAGCCAAACATATTATAACCGACAACGTGCCTATCATGGTGGCAGGGGGACTGGACTCAATCAGCTTGGTGCAAAACAAGGCTATGAACAATCATAGGGTTGTCGATCCGGCTTTGGCCAAAAAACACAAAAATATCTATATGCCTATGCTGCAAACAGCAGAGATTGTCGCGCAACGATATGGCATCAGCCGGGACATGCAGGACGAATATGCTTATCAGAGTCAGATGCGCACAGCGGCTGCACAGGCGGCTGGCAAGTTTGATGATGAAATTGTGCCTTTTACTACCACTAAGGTCTTGATCGATAAGGAAACTCGTGAAGAAAGCTTTCATGAATTCACCTTGAGCAAAGACGAAGGTAACCGGCCAGAAACAACCTTTGAGAGCCTGCAAAATCTCAAACCGGTTATCGACGGAGGCTGTATTACCGCCGGTAATGCCAGTCAGTTATCTGACGGCGCCTCTGCTTGTGTCATCATGAGCAGCACCTTAGCTGAGCAACAAAATCTCAGACCTCTTGGCGCTTATCGAGGGATTGCCGTATCGGGCTGTGAACCCGATGAAATGGGTATTGGACCCATATTTGCTGTGCCTAAGCTGCTTAAACAGCACGGGCTAACCATCAATGATATTGGTCTGTGGGAATTAAACGAGGCTTTTGCTGTGCAAGTATTATACTGCCGCGAGAAGTTGGGCATTCCTGATGAGTTGCTAAACGTCAATGGTGGGGCGATTTCTATTGGTCATCCCTATGGCATGAGTGGAGCACGTATGGTTGGCCACGCTTTAATCGAAGGTAAACGCCGGGGAGTCAAGTATGTGGTGTGTACTATGTGCATAGGGGGTGGCATGGGAGCTGCAGGCTTGTTTGAAGTCTATTAATTCGCCTGGTCCTAGACGAATCAGGCAAAGAAATTCATATATTGATCCATAAGCTGTGTTGAATTATTTGGGTCAAGTCAATATTTTATAGAGGTAGGAATATGCAAGGTTATAAGTCTCCACAAAAAGATGCGTTGTTTGTGATGAACGAACTGCTGGGATTTGAAAAACACTATGCCGATTTGGGGTTTGAAGATGCGACCCCAGATATGGTGGAAGCCATTTTCTCGGAAGCGGCCAAATTCAGTGAAAATGTACTGGCGCCTATTAATGCCTCAGGCGATGAAGAGGGCTGCCGCTGGGAAGATTCGGTGGTTACTACGCCTGCCGGGTTCAAAGAAGCTTATCATCAATATGTTGAAGGCGGCTGGCCATCGATGACCCATCCTGCTCAATTTGGTGGGCAAGCGCTCCCTTATTCATTGGCCAGTACTATAGCCGAATGGTTTTCTGGTGCTAATCATTCCTGGGCGATGTACCCCGGATTAAGCCAGGGATGTATGGCCACTATCGAAACCCATGGGTCAGCTGAACAACAGAAAATGTTTTTGCACAAATTGGTGGCAGGTACCTGGACAGGCACCATGTGTTTGACCGAATCACATTGTGGTTCTGACCTGGGAATGCTGAAAACCAAGGCCGTACCCATGGACGATGGCAGTTATAGTTTAACCGGTACCAAGATTTTCATTTCGGCTGGTGAACATGACTTTGCCGAAAATATAGTGCATATAGTGATTGCCCGCTTACCCGATGCACCCAGTGGTACCCGTGGAATTTCCTTATTTGCGGTGCCAAAATTTAACGTTAGCCCAGAAGGCGAAATGCTAGACCGTAATGCCGTAAGCTGTGGCTCCATTGAGCATAAAATGGGGATCAAGGCTTCTGCAACCTGTGTGATTAATTTCGATGGCGCCAAAGGTTATCTCATTGGTACCGAAAATCGTGGCTTGAATTGCATGTTCACCTTTATGAATACTGCGCGTATAGGAACGGGGCTGGAAGGTTTGGCATCATCTGAAGCGGCTTTTCAGGGTGCGCTGGCCTATGCCAAAGATCGTTTGCAGTTTCGCTCTATGAAGGGAGTGCAAAACCCTGATGGACCAGCCGATCCGATCATCGTACATCCTGACGTACGGCGTATGTTGTTGACCCAAAAAGCCTTTGCCGAGGGTAATCGTGCGCTGGCCATCTATGCTATGCAAATGGTCGATGTAACCTTATACGGTAAAGACGAGGAAGCCAAAAAGCTAGCCGATGCTAAACTAGCCTTATTAACACCTATAGTGAAAGCTTTTCTAACTGAAACGGCTCAGGAAACCACCAGTTATGGTATGCAGGTTTATGGCGGCCATGGATACGTCAAAGAATGGGGTATGGAGCAACTGGCTCGTGATACGCGTATTTGTACTATGTATGAAGGTACGACAGGTATTCAGGCCATCGATTTATTAGCCCGTAAAGTGGTGGGCTCTAACGGTGCTTTGCTGGACGTATTTATCCAGGAAGTGCGCCAATATTGTTTGAGTGTGCGGGACAAAAGTCAATTCAATGCCTGGTCAAATGCCATTGAAGTGCATCTGGATGAATGGAAGCAGATAACCGTGGATGTAACTAAACGTGCTGCGAGCAACCCTGATGAACTGGGCGCTGCGTCTGTGGATTATCTGATGTATTCAGGGTATGTCGCAGTAGGTTATTTCTGGTTGAGGATGGCGGTTACGGCGCAAGATAAACTGTCAGCCGGTACCGATAATCCCGATTTCTATCAGGCGAAATTACATACTGCAAAATTCTACTTCGATCGCCTGTTAAGCCGCACCCGCTCTTTGGTGTCGGCAATGGACAGTGGTGCTGACAATCTGATGAGTATACCCGTTGAGCAGTTTGATTTAGGGCTATAATCTTTTGCAATTATCTTGTAAGGCGAACTTCGGTTCGCCTTTTTTGAGGAGCGATTATACCTATTACCCATTATTATATTGAAGTACAAAATGTCAGATTGCATTATCATTATATTGAGGCCAAGCATGGAGGGGGAGAGTCGCAACATTAAAAGCCCAGGTTTTTCTCCACTTTTTTCCTGAATAGCCCAAACTGAGTGTTTCAGTGCCTATTACTGGGTAATATACCCAAGTGATATCAAAATACAGGTTTGAAGCGTGAGGTTTATTTTGCAAACCCTTATTGTTCGTGGCAACGGGGATTGAATGAGAGTACCAATGGCCTGTTACGACAGTATTGGCCAAAATCAACAGATTTTAAGAAAGTATCACAATCGGCTGTTTAAGATGTGATGGTCAAGCTCAATGACAGGCCGAAAAAGAAACTAAATTATAAAGTGCCGGCTAAATTAATGGCTACACATATGACGACTATAGCCGCTAATGGGTCATGCACTTCAGCGTTGGATCTGCCTCTTAAAAACAGATAGTGCTACCTGCTTAACCTATTGAAATTATCTATCGGTAATCGATTACGCCGTCTCAACTGGGGGGAAAATGAATTAAGGCTTACATCCGCTCAATTAATACCGCGACTATGGGCGAATCAGCCAAGCCGTTATTGGTTGCCCAATCCATTACTGTTTTACCATCTTGCTCAGGAGCGATTAGTTCACCCCTTGGCATTTTTTTGATCATTAACGTACCTGTTTCTACCGCATTATTGAGTATGGCTGTTCGAATAAGGCTATTGCCATCGCAGCTAATAGCTGAATAATAATCCTGTAACTTAAGACGGTAATCGGATTGTACTAGTTTCATTTTTTTACGTAATTCACCTTTGTCATCAGCTTTTACTATGGTGCAAATATTTTGCAAGGCCTGGTTAACGTCAGCCTGTGCCATGCTTGCTATAATCAACGAAGCAGTAGCGATAGACGTTGTAACTATTTTTAACATGGTCAATTACCTCAGTAAATGTCGATATTATTTGCTTGTTTTGGGTTATTAGAGAACACTTTTAGTGTTCAAAAAATCTACTTGTCAATACCCAAGTATGCTAGCGAATACCACTACATGGCAAGGCCTGCGGATGCATTATATTGGTACTTGGCGCAGTTCCCCAAATAAAATTCCGGGAACCCCACTTCCCGCCATGTGTTTTGCAAAACACATGGCGGGAAGTGATTACTAAGCACTACTGAGTGGAAACTAGCCATTATTGGTTTTCGGGATGAAAGGTAGTACTCACTTCTTGAATGAGTTTACGTAACCATATATGGGCATGGTCGTGATCTGCACTGACATGCCAATATAAAAAGTATTCAACTACTGGCATATCAAAGGGCAGCTCGTAAATAGCTAATTCATAATGTTTGGCCAAATGATATGGAATACAGGCAATTAAATCAGTCTTGACGATAACACTGGGAACCGTTAAAAAATGTTGGCTACGAACCACAACTTTGCGCTTGAGGTTAAGCTTGTCCAATGCCACCTCAACTGGCCCCGGGCCCTTGCGGCGTTGGGATACATTGATATGACCCAATTGTAAAAAGGTATCCATACTCAGCCCCTGGCTAAGAGATGGATGATTCTTGCGGGCAATGGCTACGAGTCTGTCCTGGGCAATTTTTTGTTTGCATAAATGGGGATCGACAAAAGATGATGCATCAGCGTAAAAATCCAGACTGCCATTGGCCATAGCCGACACGATAGCACTGCGGGGAATATCGTAATTAGTCAGGCTAATATTCGGTGCGCAGTTTTGTAACTTGGCCGTTAAACGCGGGATGATGCTGACTTCCAGCAAGTCACGGGCGGCAAAGTTGTAGCATATCTCGGCTGTAGCGGGATCGAAAGTATGGCTTTCCTGTACGCTTTTACGCAATAAGCCAAGGGCTACTCTGGCTGGGCCGATAATGTTTTGTGCAACAGGTGTGGGGGTCATACTATGGCCTGTGCGCACAAAAAGTGGGTCGTTGAGCATTTCCCGCAGTCTGGCCAGTGAATTACTGACCGCTGGCTGAGTAATACACAGTACATCGGCGGCCTTGGTTAAACTGCCAGCGGTGTAGATAGCATCAAATACCGCAAAAAGATTAAGATCGATTCTATTTAAATTCATTTGTACATCCCTTTAGGTTCAGAATACGGCTAGATTAACGTGGTTTCAATTAGTTTGGATAATACTTTATTATACATAACATTCATTTTGATGATAGTTGAAGTCTTGGTAGTCTGGATAAAACATTATAAGGAGTAGCGACATGCCAAAAACCCTTTTGACCTTAGCCATAAACGAGCAACTCACCCCCAGTGACTGGATGCTGATTGATCAAAAACGTATAAATTTATTTGCCCAAGCAACAGGCGATCAGCAGTGGATCCATGTCGATGAAGCTCGTTGTGCCAAAGAGAGCCCTTTTAAATCCACCATCGCCCATGGATTTTTAACCGTCACCTTAATGTCTGAGGCCTTTTATAATATGATTAAACTCGATCCTGCCACGCAGACTGTGCTCAATTATGGTGTAGAAAGAATACGTTTTTTAGAGCCCGTGCGGGTTAATGACCAAATTCGTTTTGTATCAACCCTGCTAAAAACAGAACATAAGCCCTCAGGACAGTTATTTTATTTTTCAACCGAGGGACAAATTAAAAATCGGGAAAAACCAGCTTTTATTGGGGTTTTTCTAATGTTATTAGTCGCTTAACGTAAGGTATATGCTTTACAACCTTGGAAGATGCTTCTTAAAAGCTCGACTGGTCTAACCATTTAAAAGGCTAATGTTTACATATAAATAACATTACGTTTACATAACTTGTATCCCAGCCTACTATCATGGTGCTTTTATTGAAGCTTTTAAGATCAGTTACTTAGCTTATTTCAATTAAAACTATTAGAAACATGGGGTGCAGGGTGAGTGCGCCACATAAGCTATTTACTGAACTTGGTTTAATCTATTATTCACTTTTCGGGGACACACAATGATAATTAAAACACCTCTGAGTGCTCTGGCTGTGGCGATTTCTGCCCAGTTTTTGCTTTCCACATCTGTTATTGCACAAGAAAAAGAAGTCAATAAAAAAGAAGATATCGAGATGATAATAGTCACCGGCAGCTTCGTGCGTCGCAGTGAAAATTTCGAATCACCGTCTCCCCTAGCGGTTATGGATGCGGGAGAAATTGACTCAATAGGTGCAAAAAGCATTGGTGATATCACGCAAACGCTAACCATTAACACCGGGGCCGAAAACACCCCTGATGCCTTTACACAAAACGCCACAGCAGGCACCTCAAATATTAACTTACGGGGTTTGGGCGTTGCCTCTACCTTGATTTTATTAAATAGCAAACGTCAGGTAGTGAATTCACAGCCCAATAACGGTGGGGTTAATTTCGTCGACACCAGCTCTTTGGTACCAATGATCGCCTTAGATAGAATGGAAATAGTTAAGGATGGCGCCTCAGCATTGTACGGCTCAGATGCAGTGGCAGGTGTGGTTAACTTTATTACCAAACGCAACTACGAAGGGATTAAATTAAATGCGGATTATCAAGACGGTGCCCACGGCAATAACAAAGAATATAAAGTGCAGGGTCTGTGGGGCACAGTAGGTGACGATAGCAGTTTAATGGCGGCGATTAGCTATACTAATCGATCCCCCATGTTTACCGGAGACCGTCGTTTGAGTCGTCCCCAAGATGATACGAGTGCGTTAGGTAATCCAGGCTCCTTCTTTATACTACCTCCCATTACCGCTGGCCCCACTCCGATTGTTGATCCGGGTTGCGCTGTAAATGGTGGCTCGCCGATGTTATTGGCTCCAGCAGGTGTAGGGCCCGGGGGGACAGATGTAGGATATTGTGGCTTTGACTTTGGTAATTCCTATTCATTTGTTCCAGATGAGTCGCGTTTAACAACTTACATCAAAGCGTCTAAAAAATTAACCGATAATGTGGAGTGGACAACCGAAATCACCACGGCTAGAAACAGGGCTGAACGTGGAGGCTCCCCTTCCTTTCCTATTTTGACTTTTCCAACAGTACCAGCTGACCATCCGGAAAATTTTTTTGGTTTCCCAGTCTCGTTTTTTGGACGTGAACTAGGAAATGGCTTCCAGGGCGACCCGGCAGTAACTGAGTCAGAAACCTTTAGATTTAGTACGATGCTGCAAGGTGAATTAGATGCTGGATACTGGGAGCTTAGTTATACGGCGGCACGAAATGACTTTTACTTTGCTGTTAACGATACATTAGGGCAGAAATTTCAAAACGCCCTTAGAGGGTTTGGTGGCAATGGGTGTGACCCGGTAACGGGTACTGCCGGCGCTGGTGCGTGTGAATACTTCAATCCATTTTCCTCGTCGTTTAATACATCACCAAATTCGCAAAACGTAATCGATTCTTTTACAGGCAGACAAGAGATTGATTCTGAGTCAAACCTTGAAGTGGCTGAAGGCTTTTTGTCAACTGAATTATTTGAGATGCCAGGCGGTGCCGCAGGGGTTGCCGTTGGTGTTCAGTACCGTAATCAGGACTTAAACCAAGACTATGATGCGCTGTCTAATCAGGATAGTTTCTCTTTCGTCATCGGTAACCCAGATGTAACAGGTAATCAAGATGTTATCGCCATTTTTGGTGAATTGGCCTTGCCGGTAAGCGATACCTTGGACGTGCAAATCGCTCTGAGATATGAAGATTACGGTGGTACTACCGGTGATACAGTTGATCCTAAAGTGGCTGCATCATGGAGAGCAACAGATAATTTCTCTTTACGTGGTTCGATATCAACCTCTTTTAGAGCCCCATCAATATTTCAACGGGATGGCGGGGCAACCAGTTTAAGTCAAATGACTGATCCGGTAACGGAAGGAACGGCTTTTGCTGCAGTAAGAGCATCAGGCAACGAAGAATTAGTGCCTGAAGAGTCTACCGCTTATAACATAGGCTTTTCACTTGAGCCGGTTGATGATTGGTCGATTGAAATGGATTACTGGAGTTTTGATTTTACCAACCTGATTATTCAGGAAAATTTTCAGGCAATACTTAATGCAAGTTCACTAAATCCTGATCCTGAACGCGTTGTCAGAGCGGGTGATCCACTGACCGGTCCAATACTACAAGTTAATACCACCTATGTTAATGCCAGCTCTTTGGAAACGTCAGGTCTGGATATTGTCAGTAACTATAAAATAGATACAGCAATGGGTAGCTTTACGCCTAACTTAAGTGCGACCTATATTTTAGCCTATGATCTGATGGACCCTCAAGCGGGCCCTATTGATGGTGCAGGGCGACGCAACTTCAGTAATATAGGTGTGTCCACTCCTGAGCTTCGTGTAAACCTAGGTTTAAACTGGCAACATGAAAATTACTCAGCAAATGTTTTTGCCCGCTATGTTGATGGTTATAAAGATGACCAAAACTGTGCCGATGGCACCGCTTATACAGCGGCATGTTCACAAGGCTTCAAAGACATTGATAGTCATGTGACCGTGGATGCTCAACTCAATCTTGATGTAGGAGGCTTACTTGAAACCGACGGTGCTTATGTGTTGACAGTAGGTGGAGTGAATTTAACCGATGAAGCGCCACCGCAAGTATTTACCAATGCAGGATTTGATTCAAAAGTTCATGATCCTCGTGGCCGTCAAATATACGCCAAAATAGCAATTGAATTTTAAGTAATAAAATACAATAGTAAATAACCAGACCGTCTTGGTACATAATCAAGACGGTTTTTTTGTAAACAAATATTCGCATATCCGCTTTTGGAAATGATGCTCGCATGTTTCAATTGAGCCACAATACCTTCATTATTCAGTGCAAGGGCTTTGTCGCAGCATAGCCGGCCACTTTTGAGTTTAACTCTAGGAGCAAATGACAATGACAGAAAAATTGACTCAGCAGCAAATAGTCGATCAACTAGCCATCCTTAATGAGGGGTTAGCAGGTGAACATCTATGGCAAATAAAAAGCGAAAAGCTGGTTAAAACGTTCAAATTTAAAAATTTTATCCGCGCCTTTGGCTGGATGTCGCAAATTGCGATCTGTGCTGAAAAGCTCAATCATCATCCTGAATGGTCCAATGTGTATAACAAGGTGGAAGTCGAACTGACGACCCATGATGTGAAAGGCATAAGTCATCTTGATTTTAAGCTGGCAAATAAAATGCAATTATTTGCCGCCTAATATTTATCAAGAATGGCCGAGAAAACCCCGTGAGCAGAGCGAAGTGAAGTCGCGGGGTAATTCACAAAACGGGCACAAAAACAGAGTCAACAGCACGATAAGGAATAAGATTGTTTGATTAATGTGCAATCGTTAGCAGCAATGGGCTTAATTCTTGTTTTTTCATCGCCAACACTTGCGCCGCGCCGCTGGCTATGTATAATACGCACCACTCGAGGAGGGAAGCTTAAATAAGCCGACCAATTTGATAAAGATTTCAAGCGCGGGATGGAGCAGTCTGGTAGCTCGTCGGGCTCATAACCCGAAGGTCGTAGGTTCAAATCCTGCTCCCGCAACCACTTTTTGAAATTTGGCATTCTGTCATTTTTCAGCAAGAATCGTGGACTAGGGTCCAGAAGTTAAAAGCCCCGCTTGTACGGGGCTTTTTATTATCCTTTTTATCATATTATTTAAAAAACTCTGGGCTTAATGCCCTTTTTTTGTTTTTGGAGCGTGGACATTGTCACAACTAGAACAAAAATTAACCGAGATGTTGACCGCACCTGTTGAAGCCCTTGGTTTTGAAATGGTTGGGGTTGAGTTTATACGTGCTGGGAAACATTCCACCTTACGTGTTTACATCGACCACCCAGGTGGTATCTCAGTTGATCACTGTGCAGAAGTTAGTCATCAGGTTGGTGCGGTACTGGATGTTGAAGATCCTATTACCGCTGAATATAGCCTGGAAGTTTCATCGCCAGGGATGGAACGTCCCCTGTTTAAGCTACAGCATTATATTGAATCTGTTGGCGAAATAGTGGCGATAAAACTGAAAATGCCTATGGGTGACAGACGTAATTTTAAAGGCAAACTGCTGTGTATAGAAGACGGCATGCTTACGGTTGAGGTCGACGGCCAAAGCTTTGTGTTGGCTTTCGCAAATATAGACAAAGGTAATGTCGTTCCAACGTTTGATTAAGTTGGTGGCAAGCAGGGTCTTTGCTCAAGAATAATCAGTGAGGCAATAATGAATAAAGAAATTTTATTAGTGGCTGAAGCCGTATCTAATGAGAAGCAAGTTCCAAGAGAAAAGATTTTCGAAGCTTTGGAATTTGCAATAGCAAGTGCGACTAAAAAGAAATCTGAAGGTGAAATCGAAGTTCGCGTGGCAATTGATCGTGAAACGGGTAGTTTTGATACATTTCGCCGTTGGTTAGTCATCGCTGATGATCAAGTGCAGGAAAATCCTTTTGCTCAGATGACAATATCCGCGGCACAAATAGATGAACCTGATATTCAACTGGGTGACTATGTTGAAGATCAAGTTGAATCGATTAAATTTGACCGTATCACTACCCAAACAGCCAAACAGGTTATCGTACAAAAAGTGCGCGAAGCTGAACGTGCCCAAGTGATGGCCGAATATGAAGACCGTGTAGGTGAATTGGTCACAGGTACGGTTAAAAAAGTTAATCGCGACAATATTATTATTGATTTAGGCAATAACGCTGAAGGCGTAATTACTCGTGACGATATGCTACCGCGAGAAACTTTCCGCCCAGGTGACCGTGTGCGGGGTCTGTTGTACGTTATTCGTCCTGAAGCGCGCGGCGCGCAATTATTTATCAGCCGTACCCATGCCGATATGCTGGTAGAACTATTCCGCATTGAAGTGCCAGAAATCGCTGAAGAAACATTAGAGATTAAAGCCGCCGCACGAGATCCAGGCTCACGGGCCAAAATTGCGGTTAAAACCAATGATAAACGCCTTGATCCCATTGGAGCTTGTGTTGGTATGCGCGGCTCCCGTGTCCAGGCCGTCAGTGGTGAGCTTAATGGTGAACGTGTTGATATAGTATTGTGGGATGACAACGCAGCTCAATTTGTTATCAATGCTATGGCACCAGCCGAAGTGGCGTCTATCGTCGTTGATGAAGATAACCACACCATGGATGTTGCAGTTGAATCAGATAATCTAGCCCAAGCTATTGGTCGTAGTGGTCAAAACGTGCGCTTGGCCAGTCAATTGACTGGTTGGGAATTAAACGTGATGACAGTTGAAGATCTCAACAAAAAACATGACGAAGAAAACTCAAAAGTATTGGCTACCTTTACTGTTGGTCTTGATATTGATGATGAGTTTGCTTCAGTGTTGGTAGATGAAGGTTTTACAACCCTTGAAGAAATAGCGTACGTACCCATTAGCGAGTTGCTGGAAATTGAAGGCCTTGATGAAGATATGGTCGAAGATTTACGCAGTCGAGCGCGCGCTGCTTTGACCACTAAAGCACTGGCAAATGAGGAGACTCTGGAAGCGTCTGAACCAAAAGAAGAACTATTGAATTTAGAAGGTATGGAGCGTCACTTAGCCTATACATTGGCCAGTCGCGGCATTACCGATCTTGAAGCCCTTGCAGAGCAAGGTGTAGACGAGATAACGGATATAGAAGAACTGGATGAAGAGAAAGCTGGCAAGTTAATTATGGCTGCTCGCAATATTGTCTGGTTTAACGAAGAATAAGGTCACCAAGAGGAATTACGAATATGGCAGAAGTATCCATTGAAAAACTCGCCGCCGATATCGGCACTTCGGTTGATCGCTTAGTTAAGCAGTTTAAAGATGCTGATATTGTTAAAGCGGCAAATGAAAACGTTACTGAAGATGAAAAACGTCAATTGCTGGATCATTTGAGCAAGCACCATGGTGGGGGTGGTTCGGAAACACCCGCCCGCATGACATTGCAGCGCAAAACTACCAGTACCTTAAGTGTTGGTAAGTCTAAAGCGGTAACAGTAGAAGTGCGTAAAAAACGTACTTATATTAAGCGCACTGATACGGAAGAAGCGCGTCTGGCAGAAGAAGAAACTGTTCGCGTACTGGCCGAACAGCAAGCCGAACAGCAAGCTGAACTCGAAGCTGAGAAACAAGCTGCAGAAAAGGCCAAACAAGCTGCTGAAGAAAAAGCCCAAAAGGCAACAGAAGCTAAAACTAAAGCTGAGGCCGAACGTGTGGCAAGAGCTGACAAAGCTAAAAAAGAAACGGAAGCTCGTCAGGCCGAAGAGTCACGTTTAAGCCCGCAAGAGAAAGCTGAACAAGAACGTGTTCGGGTTGAAGCGGAAAATATTCGAAAAAAACAAGAAGAAGAAACTCAGCGCAAGCTTGAAGAAGACGCTAAGAAAGCGGCAGAGGAAGCGCTTAAATTGACAGAAGAAAATTCACGTCGTTGGAAAGAAGAAGAAGAACGTCGTAAGAAACAAGAAGCTGAAGAAGTGCATGTGCATTCAAATCGTTATGCTCAAGAAGCAGAAGATGCCGATGATATCAAGATTGAACGCGGCGGTCGTAGACGTAAAAAGTCCAAGAAAAACGCTGGTTCAGATCTTAAACATGCGTTTAATAAACCCGCTCAGCCTGTTGAACGTATCGTTCGTTTAGGTGAAACCATTACCGTCAGTGAATTGGCTAACAAGTTGGCGATTAAAGCCAATCAAGTTATCAAGGCTATGATGAAAATGGGTGAGATGGCGACTATTAATCAAGTGCTGGATCAGGAAACTGCGGTACTGGTTGTTGAAGAAATGGGTCATAAATATGAGCTGGTAAATGATAATGCTCTTGAAGAAGAGTTGTTGGCTGATAACGTAACGTCTGAGCTTGAAACTCGGGCGCCAGTTGTGACTATTATGGGTCATGTCGATCATGGTAAAACGTCTTTACTTGATTATATACGCCGAGCCAAAGTGGCAGCCGGTGAAGCCGGTGGTATTACTCAGCACATTGGTGCCTACAGTGTAGAAACTGACAATGGCCGGATAGCCTTTTTGGATACTCCAGGTCACGCCGCTTTTACCGCCATGCGTGCTCGTGGAGCAACCGCAACGGATATAGTGGTACTAGTCGTAGCTGCTGACGATGGTGTTATGCCCCAGACAAAAGAAGCCGTACAACACGCTAAAGCGGCGGGTGTACCTTTGATTGTTGCCATTAACAAAATTGACAAAGAAGGCATTGATTTAGACCGTGTTAAAACTGAACTGTCTCAACTGGAAGTGATTTCAGAAGAGTGGGGTGGTGAACACCAGTTTGTTAATGTATCAGCAAAAACCGGTGAAGGTGTTGACGCCTTGCTTGAAGCGATTACCTTACAGGCTGAATTGCTTGATCTTAAGGCACCGCCTACGGGTTCTGCTAAAGGCATCGTTATTGAGTCACGACTAGACAAAGGCCGCGGTCCGGTTGCGTCAGTTTTGATTCAGGAAGGTCAATTAAAAGCGGGTGACATTTTACTGTGTGGTATCGAATACGGTCGGGTTAAAGCGATGCGTGACGAAGACGGTAACGAAGTCACTGTCGCTGGACCATCTACACCCGTTGAAGTATTAGGTTTATCCGGTGTACCTATTGCCGGTGAAGACGCTATGGTTGTACAAGACGAGCGTAAAGCCCGTGAAGTAGCTAGTAAACGTCATACCAAACAGCGTGAAATCAAATTGGCCAAGCAACAAAAAGCCAAGTTGGAAAACATGTTTGCCAACATGGCAGCCGGTGATGTCAGTGAATTGAACATAGTGCTTAAAGCCGACGTTCAAGGTTCAGTGGAAGCGATTTGCGAGTCTCTGACCAAGCTGTCAACCGATGAAGTGAAAGTGAATATAGTTGGTAGCGGTGTTGGTGGTATTACCGAAACTGATGCAAGCTTGGCTTCTGCATCCGGGGCGATAGTGATTGGTTTTAACGTCCGTGCTGACGCGAGTGCCCGTCGTGTTATCGAAAGCGATGAAATTGATTTACGTTACTACAGCGTTATCTACTCGCTGATCGACGAAGTGAAACTGGCGATGACAGGTATGCTGGCACCAGAATTCAAACAAGTGATCATTGGTTTGGCTCAAGTACGGGACGTATTTAAATCGCCCAAAATTGGCGCCATCGCAGGTTGTATGGTGACTGAAGGCACCATCAAGCGTAGCAGTCCTATTCGTGTACTACGCGAAAACGTGGTTATCTACGAAGGCGAGCTTGAATCACTAAGACGCTTTAAAGATGATGTAGCTGAAGTTCGCAATGGCATCGAGTGTGGTATAGGTGTTAAGAACTACAATGACGTTAAAGTGGGTGATCAAATAGAAGTATTTGAAACCATTGAAGTTAAACGGGAACTGTAGCTCCCTATGTAGGGCAGGCATAACCCCGCTTAGTAAGATGAAATGAATTAAAACGGAGGCTTAGGCCTCCGTTTTGTCTTAGCAAAAGGCACGAAATCGTGCTGCAGGAGAAAGAAGATGGCAAGAGAATTTTCTCGTACCGACCGGGTCGGACAACAAATTCATAAAGAAATTGCTAGTATTTTACAAAACGAATTTAAAAACCGTGATCCCCGTCTGGGCATGGTCACCGTGTCAGCTGTGGAAGTTTCCCGAGATTTGGCCTATGCCAAAATCTTTGTGACTTTTTTCGAAAATGACGAAGAGGTGATGAATAATTATCTGGATATCCTTATTGAAAATAAGGGTTATATTCGTACCTTACTCGCTGGTCGCATGCGTATGCGTGCCGTACCTTCGATTAAGTTTGTGCGCGACGGTTCATTGAGAGAAGGCATTCGCATTAGTAATTTAGTGGATGGTGCCTTGAATGAAGACAAAGAGCGGGCGCGGTTATCTGGTCGTGATGTTGATTCTGAAAAAGAGGATTAGGCTTTGGCTAGGCGTCGTAAAGGTCGGGCAATAGACGGTATATTGCTACTGGACAAACCGCTGGATATATCCTCCAATCAGGCTCTACAAAGGGTAAGGAGGGCGTTTTTAGCGGCAAAAGGCGGACACACAGGGGCATTAGATCCACTGGCAACCGGTATGCTACCGGTGTGTCTTGGGGAGGCCACCAAATTTTCTCAGTTTTTGCTCGATGCGGACAAAACTTATTTAGTGACGGCTAAACTAGGCGTGCGTACCACCACTTCAGATGCCGATGGTGAAGTCGTCGCCACTTGTGCTGTAGATGTTAACGAAAGCCAGTTATTAGACGCTTGTGATACATTTAGAGGGCCGATAAAACAGGTTCCTTCAATGTTCTCGGCATTGAAACATCAGGGTAAACCACTTTACTTTTATGCCCGTCAGGGAATAGAGATAGACAGGCCCGCCAGAGACATCACTATTTTTAGCCTGACCATTATGCGCTTTGAAGGCGATGAAGTGGACATGGAAATACATTGCAGCAAGGGCACCTATATCCGCTCCTTGGTGGATGACTTGGGACAATTGTTGGGCTGCGGTGCTTATGTCAGTAAATTACGCCGTACCAGAGTGGCTGATTACCCCAGTGAAAAGATGGTCACTTTTGAGCAACTTGAAGCCTTGCTGGATAAGGCCCAACGGGAGCAAATCCCGCTGACAGAAATCCTTGATCCGTTGTTGATCCCCATGGACAGTGCTGTTAAAAACCTGGCTAAAGTTGAGCTGGCACCAGAGTCAGCCAGTGATTTCATGCACGGTCAGCCAGTTGCGCATTTATCCACTGAATCTTTTGCCGATGGGCATGTTGTGCGCGTCTATTTAACCCAGACTGGGACTTTTCTTGGTGTAGCACAGATAGACAAAAATAATCAAGCCGCTCCTAAACGCCTGGTTGTTTTTCCTGATCAGACGGCTTAAATATTAGCTAAGTGGCTTGTGTCCAGCTTTATGGCTTTAAGCCCTTGCTATCTTCATTTACGCCGCTATAATACGCACTCCCTGGCTTCGCTGAATTAGTGATCGGCAAGCTGTTTTGTTAATATTTTTTGGAGAATACCATGTCACTAACAACCGAACAAACCGCAACAATTATTGCAGACTTTGGCCTTAAACAAGGCGATACAGGTTCAACTGAAGTACAAGTTGCATTGCTAACTTACAACATCAATAAACTTCAAGGCCATTTTGCTGATCATAAGAAAGATCACCATTCACGTCGTGGTTTATTGCGTATGGTTAGCCAACGTCGTAAATTACTTGATTATTTGAAAGGCAGAAACGCCGAGCGTTATCAAGATCTTATCAAGCGTCTAGGTTTACGTCGCTAAATATAAGCAATAGCTGATTGTTGAAAAGACACCTTAGGGTGTCTTTTTTGTTTATCACGTCTTTTAAAGTGTGACACTTATATTATTGGCTAATATCTCCTCGTCTCCCTTGATATTGCAGTGTTGTTGGCTGCCCTCACTTATATACCAATTCACCTTAATATTTGCTCATTCAACGATTGATAATATTTCCTTAGCTGGGGTGTGAATTTTCTCGGTCTACTGATCAAACGTAAGCAAATCTAGTATCGCCCTTATGAATTGATCACATATCAAGTAGGAATGGCATGACTCCTATCGCCAAACATGTTGCATTTGGATATTCCTTTGCCGCCTAACGCTCGCTTTTTCTGTGGTAGGACGTTGCTTTTGACGCTTGGCTGCCACGTCAATGGCTTTGGGTATAAGATACTGTGATCGTCGGTTTTTCCATTTTTACTTTCTCGATTTTGATCCGCCTAATCTAAAAGCACAATCCGAGATGGGCGTTAGGCCAAGTTGACTGGCAGACGGAATCGTCTTCTGTGGAAGACTTTATAGCTGGGTGTCAAACACGTATTACTTAAAATGGCTAACTGTTTGGGGATTTTGCTTAGCAAGTTGGAGGGCAGTGCAAAGGTGAGTTAAATTGGCAGCTTAAAATTGCCATAACCTTAGCTTTCATCCCTTATTCTGCAGATAGCCAGCCATGTCATTTGCACTTAATGGTCGGCTAAAAAAGTAGCCCTGGATGACGTCACATTGCATCTTGGCCAGAATGTCGAATTGAGCCTGATCCTCAACGCATTCTCCAACTACCAATAAATTAAGGCTTTTCCCTAAGGTAATGATTGACTGCACAATGCCATCATTGGCCTGACTCTCACCTAACCCTTGAATAAAACTGCCGTCTATTTTTAAGGCATTAACGGGTAAGTCACGTAAATAGCTAAGACTTGAATAGCCCGTACCGAAGTCATCGATGGCGATATTAATATTCAAATTTTGTAATTGTTGTAACACTCTAATCGCTTTTTCAGTGGAGGATATAAAACTATCTTCTGTAATTTCTATTTCCAGATATTGAGCCTCTAATCCACTGGTCTTGAGTGCGTTTTGAATATCCTCCACACATTTTTTATGGAGTAGCGCGGAGACAGGAAAATTAACTGCCACCCTTATCTTAGGTAAGCCAGCTTGCTGCCAGTACCAGTTTTGTTGACAGGCTTCGTTTAGGACCCACTGGGTGATGTGGTGCATAAGCCCTATTTCTTCTACAAGGGGCAAAAATACCAGAGGGCTAATCACGGCAGATCCATTTTGCCACCTTATCAAAGCCTCCATACCGATAACCTTGCCAGAAATGGCACAAATTTGTGGTTGATAGACCAAAAAAAACTGCTGTTTTTCCACCGCCGTTCTCAACTGATTTTCCAATGACAGCCGCTCAACCGATTGGACCAACATATCAGGATGAAAGAAACAATATTGGCCTAAGCCTTTTTCTTTAGATTTATACATGCTGATATCTGCATGTTTTAGCAAACTCATGGGATCACCACCATCTTGGGGATAAATAGCAATCCCTATACTGGCTGATATATGTAGTTCATGGATATCTATCAAGATAGGTGAATTTAGCGATTTTACTACCTGGTCAGCGATTTTTTCTATGTCCGCAAGGGACGTGATATTCTCAAGTAACAATACGAATTCATCGCCACCCCAGCGCGCAACGCTGTCTGCTCCGCGAATGACGCCAGTCAGTTTGTTAGCAACATGGGATAGTAGTTGATCACCCACTAAGTGGCCCAGGCTGTCATTAATAACTTTAAAGCGGTTAAGGTCGAGAAACATCAACACCAGCATTGACGAACTTCGTTGGGCTTTGATGATGCCATGACTCAATCTGTCAGTGAGTAAATGCCGATTGGGTAATTGTGTAAGGGCATCATAGTTGGCTCGGTTATATAATTGTTCTGTGCGTATTTTCACTACACTTTCTAGCTGGTCACTGTGTTGTTGTAGTTGTTTTGTTCTTAATTTCACTACATTTTCTAATCTATTGCTGTCTGCCTGTAACTGTATTTTATGCTGTTCTATGGTATCCAACATAAGGTTGATACCCCTGAATAAGTCACCTAATTCGTCGTTTCTATTAAGGGTCAAACGTTTGTTATACTCGCGTTTTTGGGCTACATTACTGACTAAATTGATTAGCTGGCTAATGGGGGTGGTCAACCGCTTTTGCATATGCAAGTTTAAAATGTAGGCCAACAATAAACTTACTATATAAACCAAAATAATAATTAAGGCATAACGTTTTTGCTGTGCCTGCAGCGATTCGGTATCCGTCGAAATCAGGATATAGCCGAGTATTTGCTCGTCCAGATCTATTGAGGCATACCAGTACATATTATTATTGCTAAAAGATGCACCAAAGGATAACGCTTCTACGGGCAGCACTACCTGATCTTTGCGCATATATTCAGCAAAGAGTTGGTGGTTTGTATCAAATATCTGTGCATAACGTGTGGCGGGGTAATGTTTTAAAAATGCCAGGTTTTCAGTCGCTGCCCGTGTATCATTAAATAACAATGCTGAATGACTTACTGACGACAGCAACAGCCCTTTAGTGCGGGTAATATTGATTAGGTTGTCGGTATAATCACTAACAAAATTGCTATACAACAAGCCAGAGGCGAAGGCTAAAGTAAGCATGTTAATGCCCACAATAAGCCAAAACTGTTTGCGGAAAAATGACCTGGGTTTGGTATTATTAGCCTGCGTCATCGTTTTATCCGAGCTAATTTAAGTAATTCAGAGCTGACTATAAGGTCAGAGCTTTGTAAGACCTGCAGATCAATTTCAAAACGTAGTTTTCGCCCTTCAGTAAAAAATGTAATAGCGGTGCTAGGTTGTTTGATGTTTTTTGAATCGGCCACAATTAAGCTGTCAGACAGTACACTAAAGGGCCTACTTAATGCGGACTGGATATAACTAAGATGGCACAGTTGTGCTTGCTCAATTGCCACCACCTGTACCTTGGGATGATGCTTTTTAAGATCGCTGACCGCTACCAACTCTTGCATAAAGCTGAACATGGGTGACGAACTTTGTAAACACAATTTAAAAATGGGTCGTGGTGCGTTTTTAGCTATATCAGACCAGCTAATATACCGTGTGAAATTAAGTAAATAGGCACTCTTGAGTTTTTGCTCTTTACTCAAATTGGGCAGCGCATTAAGATGGCTACAAAATATTAACAGGCCTGTCAGCCAAACCATCTTTTTATACTTAAAATCCAATGATTTCATGTTTTAGGCTTAAGAAGAGGTGATGAATTGTATATTCGCACGCCACTTTTCTTTAGGTTGTGGCCCATTAAGATATTGATATAGAGGCTTGGACACCTGGATACTTAAACTATATTGTTCACTTAGACGCCAGTTAAAACCGGTCTTAAGACTGATTTTTTTTCCACCGAAATATTTGGGATTAGTAATGCTAGCAGGATATATAAAGGCGGCAGGAACCAACAAAGCGTTGTCTTGACCATTAATAGCTTGTGTATATTGAGCTTCACCACCAATAAACGTTTGTAGATTCGGACTTAACTCAAAACGATAACGGCTAGCAAGGCTATAGCTATTCCCCAATCGATAATTACGATCATTTATACCCGTACGGATAGTTGCAGCCAAACTGACATTAAAATCATGCTTACCTATATTCTGGTAGGTAAGTTGAAAGGGGAAATCGTAGGTGCCAGAGCCAATTTGCATGGTATAGGGTAATTGTTGGTCCCCAGGTGCACGGGGTGTATCACCTTTCTCATCAATTGAACCTGTAGGTAAACTTATCCCCATACTCAGCCAGCTTGTGCTGGATTGGGTTTCAAGTAATTTATAACTAGTCGACAGGACTGTGTCACCATATCCACTACTATTGATAGTAAAAGCGTTATAATTGCCGACTATACTGATGTGGTCAGTCGATTGGGAAATATACGGCAAGGTTAAGTGACCTTGCCACTGTAGACTAAACTGGTACCCGATAGTGACCAGATGTGCTTTTTGGGTGATGGTCGTGGGTATAATAGGGAAATTTTTATCATTGCGAATGTCACCGGGAGACCATAATACATAGTCGTTGCTCAGAGATTTGTCATCGTCCAAATAGCCTTCAAACTCAGCAAGTTTAAATTGATAGACAAAACTCCAGGGTGTTATTTTTTCTTTTGAATTTCCCTCATCGTCAATACTCAGAGCAAATAAATCTTCAAAGCTCATCTCGGCAAATTCGGTTGGGGTGCTCTGGGTGTAAGCGTCAAAAGATAACAATATCAGTGATAAGATAACGAGCGGTTTGTTTGAGGAGAGACTGGCGGTCAAAATCATAGGACCCTCTAGGTGGAAGCAAAACAGTAATAGTGAAACGTTTGTCCGGTTTCTAATAAGGTAATAAAAATATTTGTTACCAGCGGTAATTTTGTCACCCTATGAATTTACGTTAACAGATTAGAGCTGATTTTACATTAGCCAATAGTATAAGAGTCTCTCTTTGGGCGGCGCTATAAAAAACACCAGACTACCTATGGTAATTCTTTGTGGCGTCTTTCTATGCGGAGGTAAGGATGATCCCATGGCAAGAACGTGAATGCCTAATTATCACTCAACTGACTCGCGTCCTGCTAAAGTATAGCCTCAAAGTGAGCAGTATCCATTGCAGCCATATGTTGTTTAGATCTAACACTGGCTTTTCTGCTCGTATCAACTTTTATCATATTAACCCCAATATGCCTTAGGCGGGCGATATTCTCTGCTCTATGACCACTGTATATCTGACGGTTATCTTCACGCATCACTGTGTCCAGAACCCAGTCCAACTTACTTTCGATACCCCAGTGACGTCGTGCTGCTTTACCAAATTGCTCTGGCGTCAGCAGGGCAGAGCTAATGTAATAGCGGTATTATAACGACTCTTTTTGGCCATTATGCGGGTAGTTTATCGCCATACCAATGCTCTTTAAGTCAGCCCAATCAGAGAATACCTTGGCGATATCGCCTCCATCTAACACATGATATTCACGGGCTTTAATACCGCCATGTTCTTTCTCCATATGCAGGGTGGAGGTTTTATTCGTACAGGCGAATGCCTGTTTGATGCTATCGTACAAGCGCTGCTAATTGCCCTTGACCGCAATCAGGTAATCCGCTCCTTTATCTATGATGGTCTTGGTTATTTTATGTTGGAAGCCCATGGCGCTGATGGTGATAAGCCAACCTTTTTTCCAGTAGATTGAGTCAATAGAGAATAGCAGTGATTCCATTCGACTTAGCGTCTGTCTTAATTTGCCCGATAATTAAGCCATTAGCAGTGGTAAAGGCACTGACCATGGGAATGACAGATTGGCGGTCGTGACTTCCTTTTGTGCAAAAAATGTTCGAGATATTGTCCCAGGATGGTTATCTTATTCCTGCTTTTGCTATGGTTGATTCACTACAGCGTTAAATACACGAATTAAGCTTTAATCCCCTGCTCATTTAAAGCCGCCTGGCGCTCATTTTCGGTTAATATGCCAATAAAGGGAGTACGGCGTCTTAATTTTTGCATTTGTGGTGTATCCGCTAATACCCCCGCCAGGAATGCTTGCTTATCGTCGATATTTTCCAGCAAACAGCTCCACAGTAAATAACCTCCATGTCGTAATTGTCCATTGGCATAACGTTGTTCAATGATGGCTATCACCTGGGTCTGTAGGTGGGGACAGGCCAGTACTTTTTCTGCCATGGCCTGATGTAGAACCAGGATTTGTCGGTCAATATTGACATAATGGTAAGCACGTACCTGAGGTCTATTTGTTCCGCTGCGTTTGCTACGCGTAGAGTAAGTCATGATCTGAGCAAAGGTTGGAGCATATTTTCCAAACCGTTAACCTTTACTTCATGGATCAGCGCTAACTGCTGGCCCAGTTTCCCTTGGGGGAAGCCCTGTTGACTGAACCATACCAGGTAGGGTTCAGGTAACATTAATAATTTTCTACCAGCATATTTCCCAAAGGGCATAGTTTGATTGATAGCCTCCAGTAATGTCTGCTGATCCATCTCCATTATCCTTTTTCAGCCACTGACTCAACATGGTTTTGTTGGGTGTGCCACAACCGATGATAGGCGCCGCCTAATGTCAATAACTGCTCATGGCTACCTTGCTCGACTATCGCGCCATTGTGCATAACGACTATTTTATCGGCATCTATTATAGTCGACAGGCGATGGGCGATAACCAGGCTGGTGTGCCCTTGAGCGATGTCTTTAAGGGCTTGTAAAATAGCTTGTTCAGAGTGGCTGTCCAGAGATGAGGTAGCCTCATCAAACACCAGTATCGGTGGCTTTTTCAGTATTGTTCGTGCAATGGCCACCCGTTGTTTTTCACCGCCAGACAGTTTTAGTCCCCGTTCTCCGACTTTGGTGTTACTGCCATCGGGCAGGGCGCTGATAAAGGCATCCAGGTGGGCATAGTGAATCGCCTCATGGACTTTGCTATCCTTTGCATCAGGGCGTCCATAACGAATATTTTCGAAGATGGAATCATTAAATAACACGGTATCCTGAGGAACTATACCAATGGCGCTGCGCAGTGATTGTTGGCTTATCTGGCGGATATCCTGACCGTCTATGCTGATCGAACCTGAGTCCGGATCGTAAAAGCGAAACAGCAATTTGACCAGCGTGGATTTACCTGCGCCGCTTTCTCCCACCACCGCCACTTTTTGACCGGGTTCTATAGTGAAGCTGACATCATGCAAAATGGTGCGGTCTTTACGGTAGCTAAACTTGACGTGCTTAAACTCTATTTTTCCGCCGGTAACCTGTAATGTCTTATCGTTGTCTTGATTGGTTATCTTGGGCTGCTTACCTAACAAGGTGAACAGGTTTTCGATATTAGCCATAGAGCCGCGAATTTCCCGATACACAAATCCTAGGAAATTCAGAGGCATAAAGATTTGCATAGTAAATGCGTTTATCAGTACAAAATCACCTATGGTCATTTTGTTGTGTGCCACTTGGTAAGCAGCCATCGCCATCATACTGGTCATGGCGAGGGCGATAATTGCGGCCTGACCTCCATTTAAGGCAAACAGGGATAAACGGTTTTTACGCCTGGCATCTTCCCAAGTGCCTAACGCCACATCATATCGGTCAGCTTCATAAGACTCGTTGTTAAAATACTTTACGGTTTCATAATTCAACAGGCTATCTATGGCCCGCGTGCTGCTGGTGGAATCAGCCTGATTGACTTCTCTGACGTATTTGGTTCGCCAGTCTGTGGTTTTAAATGAAAAGCCGATATAGACCAATATGGACAACAAGATAATCAGTGCAAAACTGATGCCGTAGTTATAAAAAAGCACGCCAATAACCGCCAGTATTTCTAGGAGAGTGGGAATGATATTAAATACCAAAAAGCGCATCAGAAAACTAATGCCGCTGGTACCACGCTCTATATCCCGTGATAAACCACCAGTTTGCCGATTTAGGTGAAAGTCTAAATCTAATTTATGCAGGTGCTTGAAGACCTGCAGACTCATCCGTCGCATAGCACGCTCTGTTACGCGCCCAAATAAGGTATCGCGTATTTCGCCAAACAGCACATTAGCTAAACGTAATAAACCATAAGCTGCAATGAGCCCAAAAGGCACCAGTATCAAGGCGTCTTCGGGGGTTTTTAAATTTAGTGTGTCTACTGCATGTTTTAAAATAAAGGGCAGACCAATGCTGGCAACCTTTGCGATAATCAAACACAGCAGGGCAAGAAATACTCGACCTTTGAATTCAAGCAAGTAGGGCCAAAGTTGTTTTAGCACCCGCCAGTTAAGTGCTTGTGATTGGTCAGTGGGGGAATGATGTGGTCGCATAATTCTCTTGTAGGTAGCAACGGGTAGTCGCTAGTTTATCAGCATTAACCGGGAACACCGAATCCAGTCTTGGGCTGTGGAATTAATCCCACACCGCAGTAATATTACGTCCGGCATCTTTAGCCCGATATAAATTTTCATCGGCACGACCTACAGCCTGGTCGATAGTGTCGCTGACTTTAAGTTGGTATATGCCTATGCTGACGGTTATGTTGAGTTCTTTGTGTGGTTTGCAAAACAACGTGCTGGCGATTTTATTACGCAATTTCTCCCCTAGTATGTAGGCTTGTTTTTGGTCAGTTTCCGGTAACATAAACAAGAACTCTTCACCGCCCCATCTGGCAACGGTGTCCTGCGCCCGTAAACTTTGTTGAAAAGATTGGGCGATCTGTTTAATGACTAAATCACCTGTTTCGTGGCCACGCTGATCATTAATGCGCTTAAAGTGATCGATGTCACACATCATCAATGTCATACTTTTTTGACTACGTTTGCTTCTCTGTTGTTCATATTCCAGCTTTTCCAGCATACCACGACGGTTTTGCAGACCAGACAAGGGATCAATCCTAGCCTGGCGTTCAAATCGCTGATTCAGCTTTTGTAAAATCTTGAAAGAACGCTGTCTGGAATATTCGTAGCAATAAAATAACAAACTGACAGTCAAGAAGGAATAGATAAGCCTAGACTTAAAGTCATCACTGTAGCGGTTAAGCAGTAATTGGTTATCGGGATAAAACAAGATCACGGTGGTCATTCCCATAAAGAGGCTAAGATTACGTAAACCTGTGCGCATACCACCAAAAAAGAAGGCGACAGGGGGGACTATATATATCCATAGTGGCCCTGTATTACTAACGCCACCGCTAACGACCAGATAAAGCATCAGAATCATAAGTGAAAAAGTGACTAGGTTAGCTGAAAATTGATAGCTATTTTTGTTGCTATGATGTTTGAGAATTAACCTGGACGATAAAAATAAAATACAAGCTGACCATAATACTAGGGCTAGCCAAAAATCTGCATTGTAGCTCAGTTCGCTGCGCCGCATCGCCGAACACCCCAACAAAAATGTGAGGGCATAGCCGATAAAGCAAAACAAGTTGGTTACTTGTATCTGTTGATTAATAGCCACCGAATTTTTTATATTCGTGCCAGTATTTAGATAACTTACAATTTTTTTCTTAATGGTTCGCATAATAAGTGTCTATCCTTGCTCAGACTCAACCTGCTTGATGATATCTAGGCTTAGTATACCTAGCAACGCGTTTAGTTGGGTCACGGCGTGGGCATAACCATCTTGATGCAACGGTATAGCATAACTAAAATTATGGATTGGGGCAGTGTTGTTTAAATCGCTGGTATCAATAAGCCAATATTGCCCAGATGCAATAACCTGCGACTGATCCGTGGGCATAAAGTGGCTAAATTCCACTATCAGTCTTTTGTTTGATTGTTTGGCGTTAGGAGAATTCATAGCAATATAATGTGACTGCACAGTCTGACTATTTAAATCTTTTAGTAGAGCGTTATAAATCCCTGTTTGCAAACTCTCAGCCCACACGTCTTGCTCAGAGTAATATAGCTGATTTTTTGCTATTTTCATCACCAGGTTAATTTTGTTTAAATAATTTGCCAGTTGCACAGGTGCCAGTACGATGGCATCTTGCTGGTTAATGTTAGCTATTGGGGCATCGTCATCTGCGGTATTGAGCATGTAATATTGAATCGTGCTCATGGGCGAGGCACAGGCAAAAAGGAGAAAGCTGATAAACATAACACTAATATATTTCATACTATTTAGGCTCACTTTTTGTGTGGTTGAACTTTGCTTTAGGTTGTATATAAGGTTGGTTACCATGTTCAAAAATCAGGCTATTAGGGGAGCGATTGAGCTGCAGTAATAAGGGCTGTAATTCATTGAGACGTTGTTGCAACGCCTGAAAAGTTTTGTTTATCTGGTTATTGGTATGAGAGCCCCCAGCGAAATCTTTGCTCAAGGTCGCAATACTATCCAGTACACCGGCTAGTTTGACAGCGATTTGCTGTTTTTCGAGTGTGCGTAAAAGTGTGTCTACCTTAGAGGCTGTATCTCCCATATCGCTGGCGGATTGACCAATCTGTGCCATCATATTATTGGCGGTTGCCGTGAGGTTTTGCATGTCCAGGGCGTTAACCTTGTCTAGGATAGCGGCTACTTTTTCGGTTATTTGGGTGAACTCGTTAGAGATAGTCGGGATAACATCGTAATCCATATAGGTATTGTGAGATGGCTCTGTTGCATCAGAATAGTGCTCAAGATCAATAAATAATGACCCGGTGAGTAAGTTTCCGGTTTGCAATGACGCACGCAAACCTTGTTGTACCCAAGTCCTGAGCTGCTGGCGTACTGCGGTTAAACCAGCCTCATCGTCACTGTGTTGCGCCCGTCCTGGCTGTATGGTGATCACGACAGGAATAATATAACCTTCTTCCAGCCAACTATCTTGTTCCAGGTTAGGGGGGTTGATTTGTAACACTTTCCCTACCTTGATACCTCGATACTCTACGGGCGCCCCCACTTGCAGGCCGCGAACAGTATCGTCCACCAACACCACAAATTTAGCCGATAATTTGTAGCGTTCCTCGGCAGCCGATTCATAGGACTCATGGATATTGAAATATGAACGTTCATCAATTTTAGTGCCCAGGGGCATACCCTCAGGTACGCCAAAAGCCACGCCATTGGTGAGCAAGGTTTCTATACTGCCACTTTTGACCTTAACGCCGTTTGAACCTAATTCCATTTGTACACCGCTGGTGTTCCAAAATTTGGTGTTGGTCGTAATAAGTTCGTGATAGGGAGCTTCAATAAAGGTGTTATAGTAGACAACTCGCTCCTGAAAATTGAAATATACACTTTCGAATTCACCGACCTTTAAGCCTTTATAAATAACCGGATCCCCTTCTTTAAAGGCAAATTCGGCATTGCTGTTAAGAGTTACATGTAGCCCTGGTGTTCCAGCGGGAGTAATAGGCGGGGCAGGCAAGGCCTCAAAATTCTCAGTACTTTTTCCCTCGTGACTGGCAGACATATTGATATAAGTTCCGGATACCAGGGTGCCTAAACCGGATACGCCATTTAAGGAAATTCTTGGGGTTACCACCCAAAACTGGGTATTCTCAAGGAGTAAATCAGCAGCACTGGATGACATTCTGGCGGTGATCAGCACTTTTTTCAGGTCATCGGTCAAGGCAATGCTTTTTACTTGGCCCACATCCACATTATGCATTTTTATTTTAGTTTTATCCGCTTCCAGGCCTGAGGCATTTTCAAACACTATATGGATCAACGGCCCCTGATTGCTCCATTGATAAAAAATCATCCACACACCAATAGACAGAGCGACAAAGGGGACTAGCCAAATCTTTGAAATACTGCGAATGGGTTTAATATCGGCTGTTTCGCTGGTGTGATCCATAACTTACTTTGTACTCCAAATCAATTTTGTATCGAATGATTGTGCGGCGAGCATGGTTAAAATTACCACTGCGCAAAAAGCCAGCGCCGCATATCCGGGGTAAATACTCATGATATTTCCCAGTTGGATCAGGCTCACTAAAATGGCGACCACAAAGACGTCTATCATCGACCAGCGGCCAACAAATTCTGTGATCCGGTAACAAATCATGCGCTCTTGCTTCTTGTGGTTAACCCCCATTTGTACTGAGTAATTTAACCAGCAAAGAATACATATTTTAGCTATGGGTACAAATATACTGGCTATAAAAATGATGGCTGCTATTGGATAGGAGCCCATTTGCCACAATAAAATCACGCCACCCAAAATGGTGCTAGGTTGGTCATCTCCCAGTATGTTGGTATGCATTATGGGCAACATGTTCGCTGGAATATATAATAGAACAGAGGTGGCTAAAAGGGCCCAGGTAAATTGAATGCTGCTATGGGTAGGTACAGAAACATGAGGCGGAGGTTTTGAGGTGGTAAGCCAATAGAGTTGGTGCCTGTCCAAGTATAAAAGACTGCCTGTCATGCATAAAGTAAACAAGGCATAAGCGTAAAAAGACACACCAATCTCTATGTCTGCCATCGACATAATTTTAATCAAGCTGACCAATACTGCGACCAGAAAAATCTCTGCCATAGTCCAGGGCAGCAAAGCGAAAATAAATTTAAGTACAGGTCGCGCATATCTGGGCCTGAAGCCAAATACCACAGGCAACAACAAATACAGCAAGCCTAATAAAACGCTCAAGGGTAACAACAGGATTGCTGCGATAAGCAATAAAGCCAGCAGTGCATAGTCATAGTCAATTAACGTCTGGATACTGCCAAGCATATCGATGGTATGAGACTGGCCATTGGCACTAAAGGATAGAAATTCAAAGTTAACAGAAGCTAACATGAAAATCAGGGCCGCCAACGCCAACGCCACAATTTTTGATGCCATATTTTGGTAGTAAGTGGTTAAAATATAACGGCATCGGGGACAATGGGCTCGCTGTTTATGCGCCAATCTGGGAATGTGTACAACATATGCACATTCATCGCAGTGCACATTGCTTGCAGTCGCAGCAGATTGTAACGTTACAGCTTTATTGGGTAGCAATGATGGTTATTCCAGTCAGTTTGCCTAAATAGGCTTCCATAGTAAGGATAACTCAATTTTGCATAATATCTTAGTACCTATTTTTACTAATATAAATCTATTATTTTCAATTGGTTAGAATACATTCTCGGATAATCGTCGGTGGATAAATAGTTATTGGCTAAAATACATTCCCCTGCAAAGCAGAAAAAAAGTGAAAATATCGAAGTGGAAAGTAGGTGTGATTGAGCAAAAAAGCCATCTCGATTGAGATGGCTTTTTTATTAACGCTTTAAATTATGCTGCTATGGCTATTGAGTCTAGCGACTAATAATTGGCATTACCTGGTGTTCGAGGGAAAGCAATGACATCTCTCACATTTTGCATCCCCGTTACATAGGCAACCAAACGCTCAAAGCCTAAACCGAAACCGGAATGTGGCACAGTGCCATAACGGCGTAAGTCTCGGTACCAGCCATAATCTTCCTGGTTCAAGCCCATTTCTGCCAGGCGACGGTCAAATACATCTAAGCGTTCCTCACGTTGTGAGCCACCAATGATCTCGCCTATACCTGGTGCTAATACGTCCATTGCGGCGACAGTTTTACCATCATCGTTGATACGCATATAGAAGGCTTTTATATCTTTTGGGTAGTTTTGCATGATAATTGGTGCGCCGACATGCTCTTCGGCCAGATAACGTTCATGCTCTGAAGATAAATCCACCCCCCAGGATACGGGGAACTCGAAATCTTTACCGCAGTTTTGCAGAATTTCAATGGCGTCAGTGTACTCCATGCGCACGAAGTCCTGTTCGATAACTTTCTCTAAGCGAGTTATTGCCTCTTTGTTGATACGCTGGGCAAAAAATGCCATATCGTCGCCACGTTCAGCCAACACAGCTTTAAATACATATTTCAACAGATCTTCCGAGAGTTGAGCTATATCGGATAAGTCGGCAAAGGCCACTTCCGGTTCGATCATCCAAAATTCTGCTAAATGCCGACTAGTATTGGAGTTTTCCGCACGGAATGTCGGGCCAAAGGTGTATATCTTGGACATTGCGCTGCAGTAAGTTTCACCGTTGAGCTGTCCGGATACCGTTAAAAAGGTCTCTTTGCCAAAGAAGTCCTGACTGTAATCCACTTCACCTTTATCTGTGGTGGGTACATTAAGCATATCCAGGGTCGATACCTGGAACATTTCTCCGGCGCCTTCGGTGTCACTGGCGGTCAGTATGGGGGTACTGATCCAGCAATAGCCATTCTCGTGAAAAAATCTGTGAATGGCTTGGGATAAACAATTTCGCACCCGAGTAACTGCACCAATAACATTGGTTCTGGGGCGCAGGTGGGCGTGTTCTCGCAAATATTCGATACTGTGACGCTTAGGTGCCATAGGGTAGGTATCGGGATTTTCCACCCAACCGACAATATCAATTTCGCTTGCTTCGATCTCCAGCGCCTGACCTTGACCTACCGATGCTTTCAACGTACCGGTAGCGATAATCGAACAGCTGGTGGTTAAACGTTGTACGTCTGCATAATTAGGCAAGGTATTGAGGGCAATGACTTGAATAGGATCAAAACAACTGCCATCGTGCAGGGCGACAAAAGACAGGCCCGCTTTTGAGTCACGGCGGGTGCGTACCCACCCCTTAACGACCACTTGCTCACCTACTGAATATTTACCGGCAAAAATATCTGCCACTGGGGCTTGCGCCATGTTTAGTCTCCAAACTGTCTTTTGGGGTTAATCGAAAAAGTTATCTTGTTGTGGTGAAAAAGGAGTTATTTGACATAAATTAACAGTCTGTATCTTGGCTATTCCCACAAGGTGTGTAATCTTACTCAGGTGACGCCTAGACTCAAGAAAAATCGATGGTTAGGTACAAATGCCACAAAATAAAGCTCATTGGTGAGGCGAAAACTGACTTTAGTGCAAGATAAAGGCTTCCAAATCATGATTGGAGGGATGTTGTCGGTTGGATTGTTTTTATCGCCGCCTTACTGGTTCTTCATTATACCCGTCCTAAATCTATCACCTGGGTAGAGGATTTGGGGAGCACAGTGCCATACGGTCTATCCTGTTGAGTTTGTATCCGCTTTTTTTGTTGTTTGGTGCGTAGACTTAAGTCTGACGGTTTTGCTGCTTAAACTAAGGCGTATCTGTCGCCAGGGTAGAGTGATTACTGGGGTATTAATAGCTTTATACTGCTGATTGTCTCTTTCATTGGTTTAACTATCTTATTATTTTACATTTAATGGATATCCCGGGATGGTAAACATCAAGGTGATCCAAAGAGCCATAGGTAGGGCTATACAGGACAGGTCAATAAATTAGTTAATAATAAAAACCGCAATTCCCCAATGGCATGATTTGTATAATATTTAGTGTGGTATTAAGTATTTATGTACTAAACTAGATTATTCTAGGGATAAATATATTAAGGATAGATATATATGACATCGAACAAAAAAACAGGGATAAGTCTGGTTGCTATAGTCATACTTGGCTTGGTGAGCAGCGCATTTGAGCCGAAGATTTTACTACCTCAAATTGCTGACAGTTACTCCATTGTCACTGAAATTACTCAACCCACTGCAACCCAACCTGAAAATTTGGGCCAGGCACTTACGTCCCAGACTGAACACACCCAGCTTGACCCGTTTATGCTTCAAACGGTCCTGGTATTGCTTTTTATGACAATAAAAATCGCTATGGTCATTTCGTTTTGTCTTTTGGTATTGATGTCGTTGACGAGCCAACCATTGCTACGGGGGATGCGATACAAAGCCCGGTTCGGCTCTTCATCTGATTGTAAATATACGGCAAATCGGATGCCGTTTGATAACAAGCCTTTTTCCTAGATTATCAATAAAAAGCCATGTCCCAAAGTGATATGACGTGACTGGTTTTAGGTCTTATACCCGTCTCCCTTAAAGTTGCCGCCTAACGGCAACTCCAATGACAGGTATACCAATCCATGTTAGTAAGTGTTCGCACAGCGAGCATGTAGACGGGCTTAATCAAGGCGCTGAATGAAGTAATAGTGGTGCTCTTTCAAGTTCAAGCAACGCAGCGTAAGCCTGTTTAAAACTTGCCCAAAGTGAATGCACCAGCGACTTTAGCTTTGCATTTCGCTATGGGCAAGGCACATTGTTACCACTAGGTATTGCTTTGATAATGTCAGTACTTACATTGATGTTTTCACCGTCCATCGAAGCCTCCAACATCATCACGGCCCGGCGAACATCAATATAATCAAATAACCTGCGCAGACAGACTCTCGGGGTATTGCATATACTACGGGCGACATCATCATAAAATAGGCCTCTTCAAACTTGGCTTATTTTATTCTCAGTTACTGAGGTGACAAGGATGATGTTGACCAGGTAAAAGCCAGTAAACTTGCTGCTATCGGGTTACCTAAACGTGTCTGTTATGAGTCTGGTCTCAAGCAGGCGGTTCAGTTTTATCCCATAGCAAGGGATGCTCAAGGTAGCGGTGACTGTTGAGCCATCTTTTGATGTTTTTTACATAATTCGCCAGGAATATTGGGTTGTTTGATGTCATCCGGGACTCTGTTATGGGGCAAATTAAAGATACAACAGCTTTGCCGGTATAGCGCCAGGGAGTTTTTTAATTTACGGCAGTGCTTTAAACTATGGCATAAAATAGTGTAATGTTATCCATCGAATGTGCCAATATAACCGGCAAGTGAAAATCCCTTAAAAAGATTACGCTATTTTGAGCAAAAAATGGCCACTGCGCCCACCTTTTTACAATAATAATAATGATAGTGTCTAAGTCTGATTGCGGATATCGCATTCAGATAAAAACTATCGCATATAAGGTTTCTTATGGATTGGTATTCTGTACTTCCCCCAATAATCGCTATTGTTGTGGTTTTTTGGCGCAAGGAAGTAATTTTAGCGTTAGTCATGGCCATTTTCAGTGCTGAAATATTATTAGCCTACCAGCAAAAAACCGAGTTCGTTTTTTCTGCTGCCATCGGCACCATCGAGCGGGTAGTTGAGATCGCCAGCTCCTCGGGCAATACCCGTATTCTGCTCTTTAGCTTACTGATAGGTGCGTTACTCGCATACATGCGTAATTCTGGTGGGGTGACAGCCACAGTGGATCTGTTGGTCAATAAAGGTGTGGCGAAGAGCAAAAGGCAGGTTGGTTTGTTGACCATGTTTACCGGCATAGTGGTATTTATTGAATCTAATCTCAGTGTATTGGCCGCGGGCATTTTGTCCCGGGGGTTGTATGACAAGTTTAAAATGAGTCGCGCCCGCCTGGCTTATGTTATCGACAGTACCAGTGCGCCGATTTGTATTTTGATCCTGCTCAATGGTTGGGGTGCCTTTATCCTGGGCTTATTGAGTAATTACGAGCTGAAAGAGTCAGCGGTTTCCATTTTGTGGGGCAGTATCTTTTTTAACTTTTATGCCATTATTGCCTTGTTGCTGGTGTTGTACACCATTTTGACCGACAAAGTGCATGGGCCAATGCGTGCAGCAGAAGAGGCCATGCAGCATGATGAGCAAATCAGTAGTGTGCAAATTGCCGCCAGCAAAGCCCGTTTTATGCTTGTACCACTGGCAACCATGGTTTTCGCCATGGTAGGTTTTATGTTTTGGACCGGCAATGGCGATATGGCCAGTGGCAGTGGCAGTAAATCAGTACTGTATGCCACAGTACTGGCCTGTTTGGTGGCCTACTTTTTGCTGTTAACCAGTCGTAAGTATACCCACCAAGAGCTCGTGGATACCGGTTTTAAAGGCATTGGCGAGATTTTGCCGCTGGTGACTATTGTGCTGTTGTCCTTGACCTTAGGGGCAAGTTTAAAAGAATTGGGTACCGGTGTATTTGTTGCTAACCTGGTCGGTGACTATTTACCTTTAACGCTGATCGTGCCGGTATTATTTTTAGCCGGTGGCCTAATTTCATTTAGCACGGGTACATCCTGGGGTACGTTTGCCATCTTGATACCCATCGGTGTGGCGTTGATCCAGACCCTCGGCTTGCCGCCTTCTTTAGTACTGGGTGCTATTCTGGGCGGTGGCGTGTTTGGTGATCATTGCTCGCCGATATCCGATACCACAGCAGTATCCTCTATTGCCTCAGGTTGTGATCTGTTAACCCATGTGCGCACACAAATGCCTTATGCCCTGTTTGGTGGGGCCTTAGCGCTATTTGCTTACTTTATCGCCAGTGTGGTGATGTTATAACTCAATATACTTTTAAACCGTGTTAGCGGGTAGTTGCCTGGCGGCCCAGGGGCTGTCAGATAAACCTAATTTTAATTCTCCAGAGAAACGCCTATGAAATATTCGATAGTTTTTGTCATTTTTGCCTTTTTAATTACAGGCTGTAACGAACAACAAGAAAAAAAACAAGAAAAACAACAACAAGCAGCGGTGGCCATGCCGGATAACTTTAGTGCCGATGTGGCCGCGCAAGTGTTGAAACAAGGTGGTAATGCAGTAGATGCAGCGGTAGCAGCACAGTTTGTATTGGCTGTGACCTTACCTGAAGCGGGCAACATAGGAGGCGGTGGTTTTATGTTGGTGTATAAAGACCAACAAGCGGATTTTATCGATTACCGTGAACAAGCTCCGGCTGCTGCCCACCGTGACATGTATCTCGATGAAGAAGGCAATGTGATCCCTTACCAGTCAGTTGTGGGCATTTTGTCATCAGGTGTACCGGGTACGGTGGCAGGGATGTGGTTAGCTCACCAAAAATACGGTTCTTTACCCTGGAAAGATTTGCTCCAACCAGCGGTTAGCTTGGCCAATGACGGCTTTTTAATGCCGCAAAAACTGGCTGATTATATTGAACGTTATACTAAACGCCTGGATGATGGCGGATTTGAGGTTAATTTCGGCGAGTATTTTGGGGCAGCCAAGGCCGGTCAGTTGTTTAAACAGCCAGAACTTGCTGCGACCTTAAAACGTATTCGTGATAAAGGGCGAGACGGTTTTTATACGGGCGAAACGGCAAAAATTATTGCCACCTTTATGCAAAATGAGCAGGGCCTGATCACCGAACAAGACCTGGCTGAATATACCGTGAAGTCCAGAACCCCCCTTAAGGCCAATTGGCGAGGTTATGAATTGTTAAGTGCACCGCCGCCAAGCTCTGGTGGCATAGCCATCATACAGTGGTTGAAGATGTACGACTTATTAACGACAGGTAAAACCACGCTTGCCCATAACTCAGCGCCTTATATGCATTTGCTATCAGAGATTGGTAAACGGGTTTTTGCCGACCGTGCGGAGTATTTAGGGGATCCGGATTTTATTAAAGTTCCGGTACAAGCGTTAATTGCCGCGCCTTATCTTGCCCGTCGCGCAGAGGGCATCACTCTGGATAAAATTTCAGCTACCGAAACGATCAAACCTGGCTTAAAAGAAAGCGAAGAAACCACCCATTTCTCAATTGTTGATAAATGGGGCAATGCGGTCTCCAATACCACCACCATTAACCTGGGTTTTGGCAGTGGTGTGGTAGTAGAAGGGGCGGGCTTTTTGTTAAATGATGAAATGGATGACTTTAGCGCCAAACCTGGCGTAATGAACGTATTTGGTGCAGTGGGTGGCCAGGCCAACGAAATTCAGCCGCACAAACGTATGTTATCGTCCATGAGCCCTTCTATGGTGTTAAAGGATGGCAAAATCACTATGGTAACGGGTGCACCTGGTGGCACGACCATTATCAGCTCAGTGTATTTGTCTATTCTTAATGCGCTTGAGTTTGGCATGGATGCTCAGGAGACGGTGGATGCCCCCCGTTTTCATCATCAATTGTTACCGGAGAATGTTATTCGTCATCATGATGGCATCGACCCAGAGGTTATCAGTGAACTAGAAAAAATGGGTTACACCTTGAATAACAGAAGGTTTGGTGACTTGCAGGTCATTATTAACAAAGACGGTAAACTCGATGCCGCCTCTGAAGCCAGTGGTCGCGGTAAGGCGATAGTATTTTAAGCTTATTAGTTAGCGTTTAGCCCCCTACAGGGCTCGCTTTAAAAGTAACGGTTGACTGTGCATCTCGCACTGCCAACCGTTTTTTTTGGGCAAGTTTGTCTGCCTGTCACAACATAAACACCAATGTCGCCAAAATCGGTGTTTTGAGCATCTATTCCCAGGCTGAAGAAATCATCGCTAAGTGCTGCATTGTGGGTCAGGTTTCGCCGCTGCCATATTTCCCGTTTGCTAGCTTGTTGTCAGCTGTAATAATTGTTCAAGTGTGTCTCTACCAGCCATTGTAAGATAATCTTGGTATCGCCAATTTGCTGGCTATAGTGCTGTACGAGCTGACAGACTTTTCCTGAGACAGCGGTTTTTTTCCAGGCGGGTATTGTATAGCGCGTTGTTATGTATCGAAAAAGTGGGTAGGTTTTTTGTTTTTTCAACTAATAGCAGGCACTTTTATGGTGGCATAGCTTTCCTATGTCCTATACACATAACGCAGTAGTTGGAGATTTGAAACCCGCCCAAACCTTAATTTTGAATTCACTTGGCTATAAAGCCAACACTAACGGTAAAGTTTTAATCACAAGTTTGTCGTTAAGGGCTGTGCTTCCGGCACTTATGGCTACATTGTATTTTTAACTTGTATTTATTTGTAAAAACAACATATATAACTGATATTTTTGTGTTATTTTGATTAAAACGCCATGTTTATACTATTCCAGCCTGGCTAAGCTGGGCTGGCTTTAGTGAAATAAACTTAATTAGTGGCTTAATATTTAACGTTAACTATTTTCTATTACTGTTTGTTGACGCCAATGGATGTTTATTATGAATTTCGCAGATATTGATGCCGAAACTCTGCTGCACTCCCTACAAATTGGTGTGGTGGTTCATTCACCCACAACAGAAATTTTGTATGCTAATCCTAAGGCGCTAGAGATACTCCGGCTTAGCAAAGAGCAAGCTGAAGGCAAAACTGCCATCGACCCACTGTGGAAATTTGTTGATAAAAACAACAAGGAGATAGGCACTGATGCCTATCCGGTTAATCGTATTTTAGCTAACCATAAGTCTCTATCTAATCTGGAAGCAGGTATTTCAGACAGTACAACAGATGATGTCACTTGGGTTTTATGTAATGCCTATCCTGAATTTGATCAGGCGCAAAAACTAAAACGAATTATAGTCACATTGATTGACATCACTCATCAGAAAAAAGATATCCCCTTTGAATCTATTGTTGAATTGGCGAATGACATCATAATGGTCACTGATGCTGATACCATTACAGGTGATGGACCAAAAATTGTCTATGTGAATAAGGCTTTTACTGCACTTACTGGATTTTCACGTGAGGAAGCCATAGGTAAAACCCCTCGAATATTACAGGGGCCGGACACTGATGTGTCGGAACTAAAAAGAATTCGCGATAAATTGAAGTTACAAGAAAACGTACGGGCAGAAGTGTTAAATTACAGCAAAAATAATGAATCGTTTTGGCTGGATATGAATATAGTACCGCTGAAAAATGCTTATAATGAGGTGACGTATTTTGCAGCCGTTGAGAGAGACGTCACAGAGCAAAAAAATAAAGTGGCGATATTAAAAGAAATTGCTATTCGAGATTCTTTGACCGGCTTACTTGACCGTGGTGGATTTTTAGAAGTCGCCAAAAATGCACTGGCAAGGGCCAAGAGAAGCCAAACCAGTTACTGTTTAGCCATGCTTGATATTGATTTTTTTAAAAAAATAAACGATAGCTTTGGTCATGATATTGGCGATGATGCTCTAATATACTTCTCAAATGTGCTTCATTCTCTACTGCGGGAGAGTGATGTTTTTGGCAGAGTTGGCGGTGAAGAGTTTGCCATATTGTTAACGGGGACTAATTTAAAGGCGGGGCTACAAAAAATGGAAATGATAAGGCGTTCTATAGAAAATAGTCCTTTTATTACCCCATCGGGTACAGCGGCCCCCATAACGGTTAGTATTGGCATCACTGAAGATCATGATGCTAGCAAGGATATTTCATCATTAATGATAAAAGCAGACAAAGCGTTATATGGTGCTAAAAACGCTGGCAGAAATCAGGTGATGGCGGTGATCTAATAATCTTTCCCTCGATCCGTTAGATTAAAAATTATTGAGGTTATCCTTATCTAGCTCCCCCTCCCCAAAAAAAACGCTGTATTGTGTGTCGCTATGTAAATTATCAGTAGTGACATGTGTGTTAGGAACTTAGTTGGTTTTTTGTTTAGCATTAAGTCTAGGTGACTGCACAGTATTGCCCCTATTAAAAAATTTGATTATTTCAGGCCTGATAAAGGTTTTTATACCGGACTAGAGTTACATTTTAATCATGTTGTTTTATAGATGAGCAGGTATATACCCAAGTGATACCATTGCTCCTTGATATGTGTTCAACTCAGAAGGTGCTGACAAGTTTCATAGCAAAGCGTAATGTCGAAGGAATGCTGGTTGCCTTCATAGACGTTACAAAAACGTCGGGAATGTTTTTATTTACCACATCCATGTGGCTCACCTGCTTCGCAAGCCAGCTGAAGCTGTTGTGATTTGTTTCAACAAATCTTGTTGAACGTCTGAAGGACCGCCCTGAAAGGGTGGATAGCAGGGATGCGCGCAATACAATGCAGCTAGGGAGCTTACCAGTCCTCCCAGAAGGGCGATGCTAAATTTGCTTCAGCTTTATCAGTAGACCGGGGAAATCCACATCCCTATTAAGCAAATATTATTGATCGCTGAGTGGGTAGATATTAAAGTGGATTGGTATGACTTCAAGATGCAGGTTCAGAGCTTAGGCAGGAAGTAAGGGATATACACAAGGCACAGGAAATGGCCTTCCCTTTTCAAGTGTTGTAACGCAGCTCTGATTTTCTGCCTAAGCTCCCTGTGGGCGGGTTTCAAATCTCCAACTACTGCCTTATTTGTATAGGGCATAGGAATGCTGTGCCACAATACAAATGCTTGGTATGTGACGATTTGAATTCCCGCTGATCTCTGCATGTTGAGATCACTTGGGTATATATGGGATAAATCCCAGATTCAAGGTAACAATGCTTTTTGCTACGCAGTGATACTCATACTACTAGGCATCCTCATCGTTTACATCGCCATGAGATAGTGCTGTAAAGTCATCAACCTGTTCAAATCTCTCAAACCAGAAGTATGAACTGACAAAGGTAAATTGACGGGTTAATCCGCTATTCGTTAATTGCTCTAACTGCCATATAATGCCAGGTGCCTCAGGGAATTGTTTACCTTGAATTTGTGTTTCGTATAGGCGGTGTATTAATGCGTCATCACCTTGGCCGTTGGCTAATAAACGGACGAGTGAAGAGTGCACAGACTGATCAAAAATCGCCATGTCTTCACTATTTTCGCCAGTAACGTTAACACTAATTTCAACACCGGTAGGTTGGGCGAAGATCCCGTTAAATGCTTCCCGTAATAATGCATAAGCACTAAAAAAACGTTCGTGATATAAGCAATTCGAATACTGCTCCCATAAGCGGTTATCTGTCATGTCGTGGCTTATTTGCTCAATCTTGCCTGGGGATTCGTCAGGGAATAAATGGGTTAATATCACCTTTGCTGCTTCATCGTGCTCGAGGTCGTTTAGAGACATCATGCACATTTCTCTAAGTTCTGTGGCGTCCATTCCTTCTAAGCCTTCGTCGAGATCCATAATGGCCATCAGGGCATGGTAATCCTCATTTGACCAGGCATTAGTAATCTTGTTTATCTTTTGAAAACTTTCAACTTGAACGGTAAATGTTGCGTTCATCGGGTACCTCTTTTTTAGACACCCACAGGAGGGCGAATGTGCAAGAAAAGTCATCGCAATTTAATCTGTCTGCAATACTGTATAAACATTACTCATAATATCGCGCTAGATTGGATTGCTGTCAGGTTTTCCGCCATTCGTAATACATGGCGAAGATTATGCCTAATCGGCATCCTCTGCTCATATTACTTGCCCATTCGATGCTTTTGTTTGTAATTAGTTCACATCATCCAAATTTATAATGATACCCGTGACTATTTTATCGAAATATTGATTGTTGCAATCAACCACTATGTGTAATTTCTGTTATACCCAAAGCCATTGGAGTGGCAGTTAGGCAGCAAAGGAACTCAGCCCCATGAGCTTAGATGGTCTAAGTGCAATGTCGGTTACCGCAATGCGGTTGGCGCAACGCGGTTGGCGATAGGATTGAGTGAGAGCAGCTAACAACGGTGCAGCCTTAAGGGAAACGGGTATAAATGGTGGGATTAATCCGTCAATTGAGGGGAGAGTCAGCGACTCCTCTGGTCATTAGCCCCAATCTCCTTAAACAAGCTCAGGTGCCCTTGGCATAAATGGGTGCTTAAGTAATTCAATATCCTGTGCGCTGACTTTTAAAATACTGCCTTGATCGTACCAATCTCCTAACACTATACGTGTGCCGGGCTGGCCGTTTACTTCCAACGGGTGGATGGCTGGGCGATGGGTATGGCCATGAATAAGGCGTTGTACCCCAAAATATTCCATCACCTTAATCACCTCTTCGGGGGTGACATCCATGATATCCAGACTCAGGTTTTGTTGATTCGCTTTGCTGGTGGCGCGGCCTTTTTTGGCAATTTTTTGCCTGATAGTCAAAGGCAAACACAAGACTAACCTGGGCCACCACCAACTGCGGGCTTTTTTGCGAAACTTTTGGTAGGCCACGTCCCGGGTACATAGCTCGTCACCATGGCTGATAAGGGTAGGGGTACCATATAAGTCCACTACTATTTGCTCAGGTAACAAGGTAAACCCAGCACGTTTGGCAAAGCCTTCTCTGATCAGAAAATCGCGATTACCGTGAATAAAATACAGTTTTACCCCACTATCAGCGAGGGTGCGAAACGCATCAGCTATTTGTTGGTTAAAAGGCGTGCGGTTGTCATCCCCTATCCACACTTCAAACAAGTCGCCTATTACGTATAAGGCTTCTGCCTGGGGAGCTTGCTGGGCTAAAAAAGTAAACAAACACTGGCTGATATCCGAGCGTTGTGCAGATAAGTGCAGATCGGCGATAAAGTAACTAAAGGGCATAGGGAAGGGACTCTAATTGGGGCTTAAGACTTATTTAGCCTAAGCCCCGGAAAACAGACTTATGCGTCGATTTCTACTTTTTGAATAACGACATCTTCAACCGGTACATCTTGATGATATCCGGAAGTGCCCGTTTGCACGTCTTTTATTTTATTCACTACGTCCATACCTTCAGACACTTTAGCAAAGACACAATAGCCCCAACCATCGCCACTTTCGCTGCGAAAGTTCAAAAAGCTGTTGTCACCTACGTTGATGAAAAACTGTGATGTGGCGGAGTGAGGTTCATTGGTACGGGCCATTGCCACTGTGCCAATCTCGTTCTGTACACCATTGTTCGCTTCGTTTTTAATGGTTGCCTTCGTTTCCTTTTGGTCCATACCTGGCTCAAAACCGCCACCCTGAACCATGAAACCGTCGATCACACGGTGAAAAACCGTATTGTCATAAAATCCTTCTTCGGCATAGCTTAGAAAGTTTTTGACTGTTTCTGGAGCCTTGTCAGCGAAAAGCTCAAGGCTTATTAGTCCGTAATTAGTATGAATATTAACCATTATACTGTCCTCAGATTGCTACAAAAAAATAAAGTCAGTTATTCTAGCCTAAAGCGCGGGGTTTTTTAAGCAGTTGATCAATATTGACTGATGCGAGGGGCGAAAGCAGGTGGTAGAATCGGCCTTTTACTGGACAAAGCATGAGCTTTGTCGTGATCGTTATCCCGTAATTGATAGGAATTCTTCATGCTACACATCTACAACACCCTGACACGCCAAAAAGAGCTGTTTACGCCTTTACATGCATCGACGGTGGGGTTGTATGTGTGCGGTATCACCGTCTATGATCTTTGTCATATGGGGCATGCCCGCACGTATCTGAGTTTCGATTTGATGGTGCGTTATCTACGTCACCTAGGGTATGAGGTAAATTATGTGCGCAACATCACCGACATAGACGACAAGATCATTCAACGAGCCCGGGCCAATAATGAAACTTACGAGCAGTTGACTGCGCGAACTATCGCCATGATGCATGAGGATTTTGCTGCCATTAATTTACTTGAGCCTGATATCGAGCCCAGGGTGACGACTCATATTGGCGAGATTATCGAGGTGATTGCGCGATTAATTGACAAAGGCAATGCCTACCAGGCGAAATCCGGTGATGTGTTGTTTGATGTCAGCAGCTTTGAGGCGTATGGCAAGTTAAGCAAACAGGATCTTGAGCAGCTCAATTTAGGCTCCCGGGTTGAAGTGGGGGATGACAAGGACGATCCCATGGATTTTGTATTATGGAAAAGTGCGAAACCAGGGGAGCCGAGCTGGGCCTCACCATGGGGGCAGGGCCGCCCTGGCTGGCATATTGAGTGTTCAGCCATGAATTATAAACACCTAGGTGCCCATTTTGATATCCATGGTGGAGGCTCAGATTTGATTTTCCCCCATCATGAAAACGAAGTCGCCCAGTCATGCTGTGCCTTTGATACCCCTTACGTGAACTACTGGGTACATACCGGTATGGTGCAGGTAGATCAGGAGAAAATGTCAAAATCCCTGGGTAATTTTTTCACTCTTCGTGATGTGCTTAAGGAGCATGACCCAGAAACCCTGCGTTATTTTTTGATGTCGGCTCACTACCGGAGCCAGCTAAGCTATTCCAATGAAAATATCAAGCAGGCTAGGGGCGCGCTGGAGCGTTTATATACCGCGCTGCGTGATGTTGAGGCTGACCGTGAGGTCGACATGAGCCAAAGCGACTACCAGGGGCGATTTAACCTGGCGATGGATGATGATTTTAACACCCCAGAAGCGTTTGCTGTGTTGTTTGATGTCGCCCGTGAGCTTAATAAAAGTAAAAACGAGCCTGATAAAGCCGCCAAGTTGGCCGGTGTATTGGTTAACCTGGGGGATATTCTGGGGATTTTGCAAAGCCAACCCAATGACTATTTGCAGGGCGAGGGCAAAAACGACGGTGACAACTCCGAAATTGAAGGGTTGATCAAGGCTCGCAACGACGCCCGTGCTGCTAAAGATTGGGCCGCGGCCGATGCCGCCAGGGATGCATTAAACGCCTTAAATATCGTATTGGAAGATGGTCCAAATGGCACCATCTGGCGCCGGGGATAAGCACGATTGTCAGGGGTGCTAAACCCTTAGCACCCAGCATGGTTTTATCCAGAGTTTAGTTTGTGTAAAAATGCAACGGGAAATAAATACATAAGATCTTAATCTAGACCCAAAACCATTGGCGTTGCAGCGAGGCTGCAAAAGAACTCAGCCTCATAAGCTTAGATGGTCTAAGTGCAACGCGGTTGGCGATAGTGTTGAGTGAGAGCAGCCAACAACGCTGCAGCCTCAAGGAAGATTATTGTATGGGGAGTCCCTTTGGGTTGCTCATGTTTGAGTTAAGCCAGTCGTTTGGTGTTCAACCTTTAGTTGGATTAGCCGCGATATACTGGCTTGTCACTTGCAAAAGTTAAAGGGTCATTCTTTATGGTTTTGCATTTCTGTTTTAAGGTTTTCAATATCTGAGATTAAATAGGTTACAGACGCACTATTTAGACCATTATATATGCCACGTATATGTTGATTTTGGTCGATTAGCAGGAGACTTTCTGTATGTAAAAAATCATCCGTTTTTTGAATGTTACCTAAATCTTCACTGGCAAAATAAGCGCTTTTAGCCAGTGAATAAATAGTATCTCTATCCCCCGTAGCTAAATACCATTTGCCACTGATTAGACCATTATCATGAGCATATTTTTTTAGTGTACTAACCGTATCTGTACTGGGTCTAATTGAGTGTTGAAGAATTTTTACATCTGCATCGTCAAGGTACTTTTCTTGTACTTTATTAAGTTTAGTTCTGATTGATGGGCAAATACCAGGGCAAGTACTAAAGAAAAAACCTGCGACATAAATTTTATTTTCGAAGGTTTTTTCACTCACTTCTCCCCCATCCTGATCAGTAAAACTAAAGGGTGGAATACGATGGAAATCTTTAAGTGTCGCACGATTACCCTCTAGCCAATGAGGGGTAAATTCTGCGCTATTATAGTAAGGCAAGCTCTCAGATGCCTGTGCCACTGAATTTACCAACAAAAACAAAACATTAAAGAGTAATATTTGCTTGAGATTGATAGTACTCAGGAGAGATAATCTCATCTTTAAGCCCAACACAATTATTTGCTTTTCTAAGTCCATAAATCCGTCCGTTTTTATATTCAAAGTTGGAAAATAATTTACCGTTTTTACGCCAGGCTTGTTGCAACCCAACGGGTTTACCTGCGTGATAATTAAATTTCTTAAACTTTTTACCACTGCGATACCAACGTTTGCCTACGCCTTGTGTTTTACCTTTTATGTAGAAGAAGTGGGAACGTAGATTATTATTGAACCACCAAGTTTTGGTTGCACCGTCTCGAACGCCCGCAACATAAAGTGATTCATAGCCCAGTATCCCACTGGCAAACCATTTTTTAGCGTAGCCCTGACGTCTGCCATTAACAAACTGGTCTGCTGTAGCTATTTTTCCAGAGTCGTGGTGACTCACCATTTCGCCGGTAAAAGGTTTGTTTTGGTATACGCGCTGACCCTGTTGGTTAATTGAAATCTCTGATTTTCCTATAATTAATTGAGTCACAGACCTAAATTCAATAGTTGTATTGATGGCCGCTACGACGACCAAAAAACAAAAAAACAGCGCTATTGCAATACGTTTGTTAGTTAATATCACCTGGTGTGCCTTGGAAGTTACCTGGAAAAATCAAGTAGTAGTCACCGTTTAGATATTGTTCAGTTGAGACATGATAATGGTATTCAGCATCTTCTGCCGTAGAGCCTGTATATAAGGTTACCGAAGTATGACCATTGGATTCATCAAGATCTGTTGGGTAGCCTACCGTTGAATAACACTTTCTCCCGAAAATTAAAAATCCATCCGCCATAATACCTACAAGGGAGTCATCATCATATGAAATGGCTTGGGGTTCCAGGTGATAATGATAGGTCTCTGGGCCTGTGTGAGCTCCATTGCGATCAAAACCTTGAATAACACCCAGTGAAACATCACCGGTACCTTCAGAATCATTAAAAATTGGGGCACCACTTATTGAAATCCCAATAGCGCCAAGTGGCGTGGCCGACGAACTGCTGGCTAACTCCGGAGACACTGGGACAGTTAAATTATAGTCGTTAATATAATCTTCGATATCTCCAGGTGATCTTTGTGCATCAAACAAGGTCGCGTCTTCAGGTGCAACATACAAACCACTATCGTTTCCTGGATCCCAATAGGAAGAAGTATGATCAGGCTTACCAGCAGACTCAAGTGCTACAGTGCATCCGTCTTCAGATAAAACGACCGTCACATTGGGCGCGGCGACAAATTCGAGTAAAGCACTGGAAAGCTCTGTTATCGGAGAGTCGCACGTATCCGTACCTGTGTCGGTTTCAATATCAGCAACAGTATCTGTATCATCTATACTTGATGAGCTACCACCGCAAGCAACCAAGACTGACAACAAGCAGATAGTAAACATGGTGCGCACTAAATATTTTATATCAAACATAATTTGCTCTTAAGTAATTAAACAAGATTTAGTATATGACGCACGTTTTATTTGCATCGCATACAGTTAACACATCGCAGGCCAACAATTTTTAGTAGATTAACATAAAAAAAAAGCATGAAATGTGCATTTATTAAGGAGATTAAGTGATTAGATCGGCATAGTTGTAAATATTACGACCGTCGTATATGACCGTAATGTGCTAATACTTGCTAGTAAGCTATTGGGCTGGTCACTGTCAAAAGGAACCAGAAATTAGCCAACTTAATGGTTTTTGTATTTATGATTTTGTGCAGATAGTAGACAGTTGTTCACACTAAATTACGGCGTTACTGATCAAATTATGGCTAAAGACGCAGCTATCCTAATGGTTTGACTTAACTAAGCAGCTTGCTCCCTAACGGGCATACCCAGTCGTATGACTTTGTTCATGGCCTTTACTCCAGGCAACGCTTTGCCTGCTTAGGTATTGTCATCTCGCAGACTAAGTTTCGGGCTAATCAGTTGCTTATATCGATACTGTAATGGTAGCTGGATTTAAGAGGATACCTGTTGTGTATCTTCAGTGGACTATCGATGCCTAGCCTATAAGGTTTTGGTTATCCGGGGGGCTTGTATAAAATGTATTTTCAGATAGCTGACTTTTCCATGTTGCCAGTAACGATACGGATCCATAGGGCATCAAAATAGCCGGATCAAAATCATTATTCAAACTCAGGATGGTAAGGCATAAAATTCATAGTCTTCATATAACCTGCAAAACCGCTCAGGCCTATCTTGCGATTTGGCTGAAGGGTATAGTAAATACTATCTTTGGATCAAAAATGGCTGTGGCTGTTTTTTCCTTAATACCCCCAGCCAGTCTACCCGAGGAAAGTCTCCATGAGCGTTGTCGTTGATACCTTTGTTGCCCCTGTTTGTGAAAAACAAATAGACATCCTTTATCAGGACTCTCATCTATTACTTATTAACAAACCCAGCGGCTTGTTGAGTTTGTCGGGCAAAAACCCCTTGAATAAGGATTCAGTACATTTTCGTTTAGTGGGGCAATTTCCTGGTGCATTAATGGTACACAGGTTGGATTTGGGTACCTCGGGCATTATGGTTCTGGCCTTATCAAAGGCGGTCAATAGCGCATTAACTAAACAGTTTCAGGAGCGCCGGGTAGTTAAGACCTATGTGGGTATTTTGGATGGTCACCTAGAACAGGATGAGGGGATCATTGATATTCCCTTAGCCAAGGATCCGCCGAATTTCCCGCTACAAAAAGTCTGCCCAGCCACAGGTAAACCGGCTCAGAGTCACTACAAAGTGCTGGCTCGGTTACATAAGCCACCGCGGACCAGGGTGATGTTTGAACCGCTTACCGGTCGCACTCATCAGTTACGCATTCATAGTCGTGAACTGGGTCATGCCATTTTAGGTTGCGACTTGTATGGCAGTGAGCGTACCCAGCAAATGTCGCCCCGTTTGTTGTTACATGCGCTGACATTAGATTTTGTTCATCCGCTAACAGGCGAATCTATCAGCGGCCAGGCCCCTTGCGCGTTTTAGCCTCTAATATATCTAACTAGGACGTAATAGTATCACGCATAACTAAGGCAAATCAGCTTAGGAAAAATAACGTAACACACGGCCAAGTCCGGCATCAGAATAGGACTTTATTCCTCAATAAGAAAATTAATAGCGTTTCCCGAAACCCTGCATAATTTTATTCAAAGTCACATAAAACCGAAAAATAAAGAC
>Ga0307489_10000036_pt1 | contig 69417 bp, 58 predicted proteins | sample SB12metaG_FD_202247 | JGI IMG/M metagenome (GOLD analysis project Ga0307489, IMG submission 202247) | Sea-ice brine microbial communities from Beaufort Sea near Barrow, Alaska, United States - SB 1.2 | ecosystem: Environmental > Aquatic > Marine > Coastal | place: USA: Alaska | collected... | reverse complement strand
GCTTTTAAGCGCCATACCCATCATCAAAGACTAAGAGGAATGGGCAAGGCCAAAGTGTTACTCAAACGCGCCTGATATATCGGCATACCGACATCAAAGAAGACAAAGCAGCACCGAATAGTTAAGTGCGCTGAGGTGCTGCCCCCCAATCTGGCTCCAATCTATCATTCACTCCATTTGACTGCCTCACAGACTCATTTTAAATGAGATTTACGCTTGAGCCCCCTTCTATAACGCAATGCCAATAAAGTGATGTGATTATATGTACAGACTACTTAACGTGGGTGTCTAAAGAATTCCTTATATGGACAAACTATTTAACTTGGGTGTCTAAATAATTCCCCCGAAAAACTTGAGACTACACATCAATATATGGAGGCGGATATTGAAATGAACAGGGAAGCACTTGCTAAGTTGCCGCCCATTGAAGCCACGGCAAGAGCGTGAGTGTTTTTTTTCTAGACGGTCAACTGCAATATTTACGAGCGGATATAAACGATAGATCCTTGTGCAAGTTTGACTTGTTTAATAACCAGTTTCCGCCCAAAAAGTGTTCGTGATCTTGCCGTGCCATTGAAGCCGATCAGAAGTTGCCACTATATGAGGTGACTGACGACCTTCTGGTGTTTTTGGAAAGCCTCTGATATGTTAAATTACTAACTGGACTGCGAAGCGAACGGATATTATCGATTCGCGATACAAAGTTAACATAATAGGAAACTGACATAACAGAAAAAACTGGCTGATATCAAACACGACTAGCGGCGCCAACGCCAGACTTTACTCCCTCGTCGAAACAGCTAAGACCAATGGCTTGGTGCCATTCGATTACCTCAACTATCTGCTAAATGAAATTCCCACCCTACAACCAGATGACAGTATCGACCATCTGCTGCCATGGATACTGATTACCTTGAGACTATATTTTTAGAGAGGCGTGAGTCAGTTGAGTGATAATTAGGCATGCACGCTCTTGCCGTGGGGTTTGCAGTGAACTGATGACTGGTGTAGAGAACATAAAATTAGAATCTAAATTAAAAGCAATATTTTTAAGGAACTTAAATGAAGTCTATTAAAGCGATCGTATTAACCTATGATAAGTACCGCAGTGTCACAGATCACATGATAATTAGATATAACTCACTGTGGCCTAAGCACCCATTTGTTTTCAGAGTACCCTTTCAAAATGCGACTCCTACATTAAATAATAATGTGGAGTACATACAAACGCCATCTGACATAAAAGGTACAGTATTAGCATTAATCAGTGATTTAGATGATGAGGAATTAATTTATTGGTGCATTGACGATAAATATCCAATTACGTTAGATGTTCAAAAAATTGAAAAGATATACGAAGGTTTGGTTAACGAGAATAATGAAACCTGTGCGGATGCAGTGCTGTTTTGCCGCTGTCGAGACATGTTGAAGGAGGCAAATTTATTTAAAGATAAATCTCAGCATTTTGCGGGCCATGTTATAAGGGAACGACGGAACTATAATCAAATTTGGATACATCAATTTTTGAAAGTGAAAGTTATTCGTGCACTTTTTAATGCGTTCCCAGACGAAATTAATCCTGCCAAAGTAATGGATGACTGGAAAGATAAATTGGACAAGCCTGCAGAGCATCGTTTGTTTGTAACAAAGGATAATTTTGCTGTGTTTGGAGAAAGCACGACAAGAGGGCATCTGACCAAAAACTGTTATAAAAGTATGAATAAATACAATGTAACACTACCAGATTGGATTTCAGAGGTAACAGAAAAAGAAATAATTATGGGTGATGAACAGGTAGGTGATGGATATGAGAGTACAGTTACTTCATTGTTTAGAAAATTAAAAAAGCGATTTGCCTGATCGTGGTGCGGTGTTTGGGAATAACCATCCAATTAATTATCAACCAGATCAAACGAACCTTTATGTTAACAGATAAGCCCTCAAAATAGTGCCTTACCAAACAAGGAATCATTATAAAATCGACTGCATCTTTTGATTTATCCAGATACTCTAAACTGGTAGTTTTATTAGAAGGCAGTTTGCGTTGGTGCCACAAGACGTCGTCATCTTCGCCAAACGCCTTGCCAAACGGGGGCCGACCAACATAAGCTATTTAAAAACAATAATATAGCTTGCGTAATCGATTATTAATTCAGCTTAAAGGCTCGATTTTAGTCCAAAAACCATTCTCTAAGGAAGAAGAAAAATATCACGAACCAATCGTTACTTTATACCCGGTCATATTTGACACACAACGCACTGGTACCTTATCGCTTACAGTATCTATTTATAGGCTAAAAAGCGCTGTTTAAGCGTTAATATTAGTCGTTTATTAGTAGGAATTTCATTTAGATCAGCGAGTTGTGTTGGTCCGACCCCGGTTTTACGGCACCCATTTGACTGATGCCATTACCCAACTTATTTATGGCATTAAAGGAGCGAGTGCAGGTGTTAATTAAATTCGTGGGGATCCCTCAAGATCCAATTACATTATCTACCATGCTACAGCCCCAATTTAAATCCAACAGAACGACTTTAGAAGGTAACGAACGAGTATGCGCTAAATAATCGGTATTTTGCCACGGCAAAATATTTTAGATGGCATATAAATAAATTTTTATCTTGAAGTAAATTGGGTATAAACTTGATGAGTGCGACGTCGGCGAAGGAAACCTAGGCCTGCTAAACTCACCGTTAATATCGCAATCGACGAGGGCTCCGTGACCGTCGTTGCAACTGGGGTGAAATCAATGTTTAATCTAGGCGCACCAGTTCCGGCAGACTCGACCTCCCGAGTAATGTTCTGTCCCGGTGATGAAAAGAGAAAGTTCATCGAGTTGTTACCGGTCCATTCACCACCGTTGACCATGCTATCGACTAGCAATGTTAAATCAGCAGTATTGATTATCTCACCGACGAATAGCCCTGGCGTCGATGTCCATATAATGGAATCTACTGTGGTCGTGCGATTTGAGACATTAAAGTCTGAAGCTTGGTAAGCGGCGGCATCGGCACTATCCTCAATCTGTATCGTAATATCACCAGTCGCGTCATGACCTGCCTGCTTGGCGGGAGTATCATCGGCAATGTCGTCAATTGTAAACGCAATAAAAGCACTATTGATGGTGGAACCGGCAGCGATTCCTACATTATCAAAAAGTAGCCCGACGAGCTGTTCTATACCATTATAATCGGCGTCACTTGTCAACTCCAGGTCAGAACTGTCGGTGTATACTCTACCCTGATAGGTAGAGCTAGTAGCGTCTGGACCAGTCACCACCGACTCTTCAGCATGATTATTCATGTCCACAGTTATGACATTGGCCATCGATGCGCCACCGTAGAGATTCATCAATAAGCAGGTGCTCAATATATATTTTTTCATTAACATGACTCATTAAAATAAAAGATAGTTTTGCGGAGTATAGGTAAAATAAAACGTCATTTTTCCTAAAATCAAAATAGATGATGCCTCATATTTCCCATATTTACATCTATTTTATATTCTTAATATAGTGAAAGTTGGCTATTTTATATTCTTAATGGAGTGGTAATCCCCCCAAAAAATAGCTGAAGTCAAAAGTAGAAAATTCTCGTAAACTTTACGCAGGAGATCTACATGAAAACATCAAGATTTAGTGACAGCCAAATCATGGCTATTTTAAAACAAGGGGAAGCTGGCGTGCCGGTACCTGAGCTGTGCCGTGAACATGGTATGAGTAGCGCAACGTTTTATAAGTGGCGTGCAAAATATGGTGGTATGGATGCGTCCCTCATGGCTCGGATGAAAGAGCTGGAAGAGGAAAATCGTCGTCTCAAAAAAATGTATGCTGAAGAGCGATTGAAGTACGACATTATCCAGGAAGCCATGGCAAAAAAGTGGTGAAGCCTTTTCAACGACGAGAGATGGCTAAAGATACAGTCGAACATAAGCGCGTTAACGTGAGCCTTGCATGCCGAATTTTTCAGGTTAGCGAAACATGCTATCGCTATCAGGTTAAATTGCGTGATGAGAATGTTAAAATAGCACACTGGCTGATACGTTTGGCCCATGAGCAACGTAATTGGGGCTTTGGTTTGTGTTTCTTGTACTTACGTAATGTCAAAGGGTTCAAGTGGAACCATAAGCGTGTGTATCGCATATACCGTGAGCTGGAGTTGAACTTGCGGATCAAGCCCAGGAAACGATTGGTACGTGAGAAACCCGAGCCATTAGCGGTGCCTGATGCCATCAATGAAGTGTGGTCGATGGATTTTATGCATGACCAATTACAAGATGGACGGAGCTTCCGTTTGTTCAATGTGATTGATGATTTTAATCGAGAGGGATTGGCTATTGATGTTGATCTGTCACTTCCTGCTGAAAGGGTAAAACGGTCACTCGATCACATTATTGAATGACGAGGCAAACCAAAGAAAATTCGCAGTGATAATGGGCCGGAATATATCAGCCATATCCTGGCAAATTGGGCTAAAAAAAATGATATTGAACTGTTATTCATTCAACCTGGTAATCCACAACAGAACGCTTATGTAGAGCGGTTTAACGGCACGGTACGTTATGGTTGGCTAGCTCATTACCTATTTGAAAGTATCGAAGAGGTCCAGCAACACGCCACAAATTGGCTGTGGACTTACAATCATGAAAGACCCAATATAGGCATTGGCGGTATAACACCAAAACAAAAAGGGGTGTTAGTTGCATAACCTCTACTTTTTATTTCAGTTAAAAATGGGGGGATTACAGAGTGAAAGTTGGCTATTTTTCGTCTATTACTCAACTGTTTTCACGTAATTCAGGATTCAAAACAAGAACCTCCCACTGTTGTGCAAACCAGTTTTGAATATTACTTTTTTTTATGATGATGAACTGCTTTTATTCAAATACAGCGAGTTGTGTTGGTCCGACCCCGGTTTTCTGGGCCTTAAGCTGTGCGGCAGTTAATGCATCCGGGCAAGTATCAAAAAATACTGACACCTGACGCAGGCAGCGGCTATACATGTCGATGGTTTTGGGACTTTTTTCTTGCAAGGCCAGTTCATGTAGATATGCTTGATACAATTGCTTAAAACGGGTTTGATCGTTAATGTTCATCACAACACTCCTTAATTCACCTTCAAGATTAGAGGGCATAAGAAGTACAAACGATCTTTGCTTTTTCTGCCGCATAGCGGCTTCGTTCAACAACAACATCAAACGGAAATTTTACAGTTGGCTGTTTTTCGTTCCTTAAACATTATAGCCAACTGTAAATTTCCGCTTATGTAAGCGTTATGACTCAGAATAATTTCTTAGCATCTTTGAAGAAATTTTCATGCGTTCCTAAAGTCATCAATTCGAGAACTAATGCTCCGTCTTCGTAGCTGTAACCGAGAAGCGTAATTTGTTTTGCCATCTTGAATTTGTACACTCTCATAAAAGAAAGGTCACCTTTCTTTTGTTCACCGATAGTTGGCGATTCCAATAACGTTTTGACTGCACTATCTAAATCAGACTTTTGTTTTTTATGCAGTTTCTTTACTGCTTTTTTAAAACTTGGGGTTTGTAGTACTTTGGTCTTACTAACCAAATGTATATTCCTCTAGCTTCCCAGCCTCTCTTTCTGCTTTTGCGATAATGACTTTTTTAACAAATTCGTAAGGTAATTCAGGATTATCTTCCATCATTTCGCCTATCTTAGCCCAATGTTCAATTTGCTTTGGAGTCGTTCTATTTAGGGCTTTAGCCATAATTGTTGCTTTCTCAACTAACTTTTGATCTAATCGAATACTTGCAGTTGCCATAATAATTCTCTTGGTGCTTGAGTTTACTGTAGTACTTTGCTACAAATGTGGCAATTAGTTATGATAAGCGTGTCAAAATTAACTCTGTAAGGTGGCCGAAATTTTTGCAAAAAAACAAAAGATGTAAAAATGCAGCCAACTTACTCGCAATTTATACGGGCGTTAATGTTCGCTTTAGAGCTACCGCTCAATCATAAATCGAATATCCCCAATGTCATCAGATCGCTCATACCCGCCTGTCATATCTGCTTTCTACTGCGGGGTTGCCTGATATCCTCAACTTAGGTGATGCTCGTTAGTTTTGCAACCGGCAGGGTAAGTAGCTTATGTCACTGCCGGGCGTTCAACCCTGAATAATGCACAGTACAGTACAGGGACCAGCCCTAAGGTTAATATTGTGCCAACGGCCAGGCCAAATGCGATGACATTGGCCATGCCGTAAAACAAGGGATCCTTGCTCAATATCAGCGGTAATAGCCCCATTACCGTGGTGATGGTTGTGATAGCTATAGGCCGTAAACGGGTAATACAGGCATTGATGACTGCATCATAATCACTGGCACCTTCCCGGCGCTCGATGTCGATGCGGTCAATTAACACTATGGCGTTATTGATGATGATCCCCGCCAGACTATAGAGTCCCAGAGTCACCATAAAACCAAAGGGTGCATGCATGATCGTCAGGCCCAGCACCGCACCGATAAAGGACAGGGGCATGGTCAGTACAATAATCAGCGCCCGGCGAAAAGAGTTAAATTGTGCCACTAACAGGATCAGGATCAGGCCAAATACCAGCGGCATGCTGGCACCAAGAGCCGCTTGTGCCTCTGCTGACTGCACCACCACGCCATCGTATTCGATGTGATGGTTGAGGGGCAAGTCTGCGGCCAAAGCCTGAATATCCTCGTCTATAATGGTTTTTAAATCTTCGGCAGCGTAATAATTACTTCGGGCTTCGATGCTCACGGTTCTAAACATGTCCTCACGTTGGATGATCGAGTATTGGTTAACCGGTGCAAATTCTGCTACCTGAAATAAGGGCACCGCTTTGCCTGTGGCCTGGGAAAAGACATTTAACGAGCGTAAGCGGTCTAAATTATGCCGTTCGGCATCACTGGCGCGAAACATGATGGGAATGATGTCGTCTTCTTCTCTGAACTCGGTAACAGCCGCTCCGGAAAAATAGGCTTGTAAGGAGTTAGCGATATCCTCGGATGTCACCCCTGCACGCCTGGCACGTTGCTGATCCACTCGCACTTCAATTTTGGCTGTCATGTTTTCCCAGTTGCTGCGAACGTCCCGGGTATTGGGTACTTGGTGGAGCAAATCCATAATTTCCAAGGATTTTTGATAGATCACGTCCTTGTCAGGGCCTTTGACCTGGATCTTGATAATATTTGAATCCGATGGCCCCAGAAACATTTTCTTGGCACGCACGGATATATTGGGAAAGTGCTGTTCAAGATCATGATCGAGCTTTAAGGTCAGTTGGGCGATATCCTGAAGCGGCGCAATATTGAGTACCAAAAAACCCTTGTTTGCCGCGGGATCCTCCGGGGTCAGAGATAATACAAATCGGGGACCGCTAAACCCCACATAGGCGGAATGACTTTCGATAAAGTCATACCCTGCCTCGTCATCCAGCCAGGCCATAATCTGCTGCATTTGCACATTGGTCTGGCGCTCAGAGGTGCCATTGGGCAAGTCAATATTGACCAGTAACTGGCTGCGATCCGATGCAGGGAAAAATTGCTTAGGTACTATTTTCATGGCCAGCACTGATAAGACAAATAAGCTTGCCAGCACCAGTATAAAAATGGCTTTGTGTGCCAGTATGTTATGTAACCAGCCAGCATAACGTTGGGTAATACGACCTGTTGCCATGGGATCACCGCCAGCCTGGGGAGTAACCTTAATAAAGTAATAACACAAAAGGGGGGTAACGGCTAAGGCCAGTACCCAGCTGGTCATCAGGGTGATAAGAATAACCAGGGATATGGAGCGGGTATATTCTCCTGCCACGTGCTGGGCGAGCATTAAGGGTAAGAAGAATAATATAGTGGTGACGGATGAACTAAGCAGGGGGATAGCTAATTCTTTACCGCCTTGGCACATGGCCTGGAATCTCTGCTCACCGTTTTCCAGGCGGCGCTTGAAGTCTTCGGCAATCACGATGCCATTATCCACTAACAGTCCTAAGGCGATGATCAGGGTCGCCAGGCTCATGCGCTCCAGGTGAATGTCACTGAACTGCATGATGGACAAGGTCGTCAGCATAACAAAAGGCACAATTGCACCCACGATCAAGCCGGTACGTATACCCAGAAACAGGATTACGACTACCAGTACAATGGCCAGGGTTTGCAGTACATTAATTGATACCCCACGAATGGTTTTTTCAACCTGCTGTGCCTGGTAGGTGGCAATATGCAGTTCATAGCCAATGGGTAAAGTGTCTTGTAATTGATCGATGGCACTTTTCAGTCGTGGGGCAAATTCCAGAATGTTGTATTCAGGTAACATGGAGATAGCAAAGACAATGGCCTGCTGGGAGTTGAAATAAGCCGGGTTATCCGGCGGGTCAACATAATCCCGTTTCAGGGTGACAATATCGCTCAGGGCAATAGATTCTTCTGTTCCCGGAATGGTAATGTAGGTTTCAGCCAGTTGTTCAAGACTATTAAAATTACCTGTGGGTTCGATAATAAATGAGCGCAGGCCGGTATCGATTTGTCCCCCTGAGCTGATAATATTCTGGGTTTGCAAGGCTTTCATCAAGGCGCTGGGAGAAATCCCTAACTGTGAAAGGCGGGCATTTGACGTTTCCAGATAAATACGTTCGTCTTGTACCCCAAGCAACTCTATTTTTTTAGTCCCTGCCACCCCATATAAAGTGTCCCGGGCATGTTTGGCAATATCATACATTTGCCCCAGGTCGAAGCCATCGGCGGTTAGGGCCAAAGTGAGTACCGAGACATCGCCAAATTCGTCATTGACGAATGACCGGCTGGTTCCCTCAGGCAGGGCTGTCTGGGCCTGGTTAACCTTATTGCGTAAGTTTTGCCATATATCGTCAAGGTTGAAATAACGGTCATAAATTTCTACGTGGATCACCGACAGGCCGGTAGAAGAAGTAGAACGCAATTTTTCCACCTCAGGAATTTTACGGATTTCTTCTTCCAAGGTCTTAGTGATCAGCAGTTCAACGCGCTGGGGTGACATACCCGGGTAGGCAGTACTGATCACCGCTTCACGGATAGTGATGCTGGGATCTTCTCGTGCGGGCAGGGTAAAGTAGGCAAAAATGCCATTGATGAGCAGGATGGTGACAACCATCAGGACCAATTTTTGGTGTTTAAAAGCGATTCCAGTGAGGTTCATAGGGCGGCTAATTAAAACGTTGAATGTTGCTATCGAGCAACGTCACGGGTTGCCCGTCACGCAAGAATGCTACGCCGGCTACGGCAATGATGTCGCCCTCACTGAGCCCGTCAGAGATATACACCAGGTTGCCTCGTATATTATCGGCAACCACTTGGCGTTTGTGCACGCTCTGGCTGTCATGATGGTAAATAAAGACAAATTGGCTCTGTTTCTGCCCAGCACCCAGGGCTGATAAGGGCACGATAACCGTTTCGTTATGTGTACCTGAACGGGTTTTACCTGCATAGGTTATATCCACCTCAGCGGTCATTCCGGCTCTTAATTCTGGAGGGCTGCCATAAAGCAGTAGGGTGATGGGAAAGGCATTGGCGGCTTCGGCGCGGGTGCCGACCTCACTGATCACCCCTGTCAGGTTTACCTCTGGGGCCGCCGGAAAATGCACGGGCACCGACATACCATTGGTTAGTTGCCGAATAAGGCTTTCGGGCACCAGTACATGGACTTCCAACCCGCCTTTCCCTTCAATTTCAAACACGCTTTGGCCCGGGGGGATTTGCTGTGAGGGCTCGATTATTCGCTTGGTAATCACACCATCATAGGGTGCCTGCAATGTACTGTCCTGGCGATCCTTTTGCGCTAAATCCACCTGGCTCTGAGCCACAGCTACATTGCTTCGAGCCGATCGATACGCGGCTTCAGCGTTGTCGAACCCGGATTGGGAAACCAGCCCCTTTGCAACCAGCTCCTTGTAACGTTGGTATTCGTTTTGGGTTTCACTGAGCGCCGACTTTGCTTGTTCAAGTTTGGCCTGGGCGGATTGGTAATTGAGGGTAAAGCTGCGTTGATCCAGGGTTGCCAGGACATCACCTTGTTTAAAGCTTTGGCCCAATTTGACTAACACCGTACTGACCTTACCGCCCACCAAAAAACTTAACGAAGCTTTTTCCACCGCGGCGGTGGTGCCGGCCAGACGCCTAGTTTGAGTTAGGGCGTGTGATTTGACCTCAGTCCATGCTATAGGTCTGATATTCTCCGGGGGGGGCTTGGACTGTTCACTGCAAGCGCTTAAAGCCAGCAGCGAAACCACTATAGCAACAGATATTTTCACCACATATTCCCATTTCAAAAGTTAGTCATTAACGTCATGCTCAGATTGGCCGGCGTTGTTTTGTGTATTACTTCATCGCCAAGGGCCGATGAGCCAAGCCACTATAGTGCCTATACCGGGCGCTTTTTGGTACGATTATTAGTATCACGACTGGCGCGGATAATATCATCACCATAATGAGTGGTCGTTGATTTTGCCAGTCTGTCATACAACAGCACATTTACCGTTGCCGCCAGGTTCATGCAACCTTCAGTGGGCACATAAACGATATGCTGGCAGCGGTCAAGTATGCCTTGTTCGATTGAACCGTCTTCCGGACCAAATATATAATAGGCATTAATAGGATGGCTGAAATGCGGCAGTGGCTGGGCACCCTCAACCAGTTCAACGGCAACCATAACGCTGTCCGCTGAGGGGGCAGGAAAGTCGATATTGCTAACCGGAATGTTGCGGGCGGCATTTTTGGTGTCGGTACTAAATGCTCTGGCCTTGTCGTAACGGCTGCCAGTATAAAAAACATCCTGCACACCGTAACACCCGGCGGCGCGCAAAATACTGCCCATATTCTGCGGACTTTTGGGATTGAGCAGGCATAAACTAACGTGCTGAGTCATCTAATCCTCCAGGATCTGTGTAATGGCATCTAACTGCGCCGGGCTAAACGCCAGGTTGTCCAGTGCCTGGACACAGTCTTCTATCTGGCTGACCTGGCTGGCACCGATGATCGCACTGGTCACTGTCGGATTATGCAACACCCAGGCGAGGGCCATTTGTGCCAGAGATTGCTCACGTTGCTCGGCGATAACATTAAGCTGTTGTACCTTAGCGACCTTTTGCTGCTCTATATGCTCAGCGCTGAGATGAATTTGTTCTTCCCGGGACGCCCGGGAGCCAGGGGGTATTCCATTTAAGTATTTATTGGTTAAAAAGCCCTGAGCCAAAGGCGAAAATACTATTGCACCCACTCCATTGTCATCCAGCACTGTGGTCAGCCCATCTTCAATCCAACGATCAAACAAATTGTACCTGGCCTGGTGGATCAGTAAGGGTGTACCCAAATCGTGCAAAATACTTAACGCTTGCTGGGTTTGCTGGGGCGAGTAATTAGATATACCCGCGTACAGGGCACGACCGGAGCGCACGATATGATCCAGTGCTTGCATGGTCTCTTCAAGAGGGGTGTGGGGGTCAAAACAATGGGAATAAAACACATCGAAATATTCAAGGCCGGTGCGTTTTAAACTTTGGTCACAACTGGATATCAGGTACTTGCGCGAGCCACCTATGCCATAGGGACCGGCCCACATATCGTAGCCGGCTTTGCTTGAAATTAATAATTCATCGCGATACGGTTTCAAACTTTTGGCCATAACCGTACCGAAGGTGCTTTCAGCCGAGCCAAACGGAGGACCGTAATTATTGGCTAAATCGAAATGGGTGATCCCCAAATCGAAGGCGCGATGTAACATGGCGGTGGCATTTTGCAGAGAGTCAACCGCACCAAAATTTTGCCATAATCCCAGAGACAGACGAGGTAGTTGCAAGCCGCTTTTTCCACAGCGTTGATAGGACATGGATTGGTAACGACTGGCATTGGCCAGGTAAAGTGGATTGGGGTCCTGGATGATCATCTGAGCGTCCGCATAAAAATTTTCGCTAGCCTAAACCAAACCCGCACAATTGACAATTGCACAAACCGGTTTACAGCGGATCGTTTATGACCTTGAGGGTACAGTACCCTACTGCGCCTTGATTATCCGGCTGACCAGCATTTTACTGTTCTGCACCATGGCGGCGCTTTTACGGCGCAAAGACAGCAGCAGCAAGTATGCCAGAGGAACCAATACCAAACTGGTGGCTGTGGAAAATATCAAACCGCCTATGATGGCAATGGCCATTGGCGAGTAGGGCGGGCCATCGCCCCCAATCTGGGTATTACCCAACGCCAGGGGCACCAGACCCAGAACAGTGGTGGCGACTGTCATCAGTATGGGCCTGACGCGGGTCAGGCAAGCCCGGATAACCGCCTGATTGACCTCAAGCCCGCTATTGGTCAGTTGGTTAATTCTGTCAACCAATACGATGCCGTTATTGACAACTATGCCCATCAATATCAGCATGCCAATCATGCTCATGATTGACATGGGCGTGGCGGTAATAAACAGTGCCCAGAATACTCCTGTAAGTGAAAACAACAGTGAAGTAATGACAGCAGTTGGCAGCAAGAGGGATTCAAATAAAGCTGCCATCACGATATAAATCATACATATGGCAAGTAACATATTGGTTTGCATAACCGATTCGTTTTGATTTTGCCTGTCGATGCTACTGCCATCAAAGGTCCAGCTATAACCTTGTGGTAAAGCGATATATTCCATCACCTGCTCGATGCGCCCCTGAGCTTGCTCCAGCGTGACGCCTTCTTGCAGGTTTGCCCCTATGGTCAGTGATGCTTGGCGGTAGTTGCGCGTTATTTCAGACGAGCGGGGTACCACCCGCATTTCAGCCAACATATCCAGGGTTACATTTTGCTGCCCCTGGCGTTTAAGACTGAGGTTTTTAAGTTGCGCCAGTGAGCCTTGTAATTGTTCGTCGTACATCATGCGAATGCCAATTTCGCCACTTTCACTGGTGCGTAATGTGCGCAAGTTAGCTCCGCGCAAACCGTTAGCGATAATATTGGCAATATCACGGGTATTGAGGCCAAAGCGGTAAGCTTTTTGCCGGTCAATGGTGATCTGTAACTCTTGTTTTTGTGCACGGCTATCACTTTTTACATCTGTTAAGCCGGTAATGTTGCCAAGGATCGGCAAAATCTGCGCTGCAATACGGTTTAATGGCTCAGAGGATTCCCCCAGCAACGTCAGCTGTACACCACCACCATTGGCTTGATCCCACTGAAAACTCGGTTTAGCCCGGGCGAAGCTGGGCATTTGTTTAGTAATTTTATCTTTGAGTTCGGCTTTGGTGACAGGCAGATCATCAACCAAGGTCAGGGCCGAGGTCGCTTCCCCTGAGGTGTAATAGGTGTAAACCTGTTTGAGGTGAAATGCCTTTTTGTTGGCATATAAAAAACCCTCCATCTTAGTAACGGCTTTTTCTACTTCCTCCAAGCTGTAATTACCCTGAATATCATAGTTAAGCCACAGGCGATTATTGCTGTCACCGTCATCATCGCTGCTCACAAACTGCATGGGAATGGCGGTGCTGAGCAATATTGCAATGGCGATGAGGCTGGTTTTACCTTTATGGAAAAGGCTCCAGTTAAGCACGCGCTCATAGGCTTTGGCGAAGCGATTGGGCTCAGAGGGCACCGTATTGCTTGAGTATTTAAGCTTGGAGGCTAGCAAGGGGATAAGGGTTTGGGATATCAGTAAGGAAGCAAACAGGGAAATACAAATAGCAATGGCCACGTGTTCCAAAAAAATGGTGATGTTAACTTTAGCCCCGACTATATTAGGCAAAAATACGATAGCAGTGGTGGCCGTACCGGCAATAACCGCCAGGCTTACTTTGCCCACACCGGCTTTGGTAGCGGCAATAGGGTCATTATTATGTTCTTTTTCCTGCTGAATACTTTCGGTCACCACGACCGCATTATCTACCAACATGCCCACTGCCAGCATAAGTCCCATCATCGACAAAATGTTAATGGTATACCCCATAAAGTACATACACCCCAGGGTTATGCAGATTGAGAAGGGTACTGAGAGCACCACTATTAAGGTGGTGGTCAGATTACGTAAAAAGGCATAGAGCACTAAAACTGATAACAAAGCACCGATTAATCCAGCGCTGAGTAAATCTGCTAGTGAATCGGTGACGCTGCTGGCTTCATCTTGCATAATAAACAGATTGATGCCGGTAAAGGCCGGGTTATCGTTAGCCTGATCTATGACCTGCATCACTCGGTTTGAGACCTCGACCAAATTGCTGTTTGACTCGCGAAATATATTAAAACCTACCGCGTATGTGCGATCCAAATGTCGCCCTTCTGTGCGTCTTGGGCTTTCGTATTTAACTTGGGCAATATCGGCTAAGTGTATTCCTCTGCCGATTATCAGGGCGCTTATTTGTTCTACGCTGGTGAATTTACCCAGAGGATTAACCGTTATTTTTTGCTGTAAATCATAAAATTGCCCGCCATGCATAGAAAAATTGGCGGCCCGTAGCGTCTTGGTCAGTTCAGTGGCATCTATGCCCATGGACGCCATTTTCTGTGGATCGAGACGGATAGAAACCTGTTTTTTGAGCACGCCATACAACTCGACCTTGGATACGCCGGCTACCCGCTCGATGGGCATTTTCAGGTTACGCTCCAACAGGTCGTAGGCATTGGACAAGTCACGATCGCTGGACACCCTGAGCTGAAAAATGGGCATGTCACTGGTATTGAATTGATAAACCAAAATCCGCTGCACATCGTCTGGCAAGCTATCGCGAATGGCATCAATTTTTTCTCTGGCTTCGATACCCTTGGCTTTGAGGTTCTCATCCCAGGCAAATTCCAGTTGAATTTCCGCCGCATCCTCGTTAGAGCGTGAACGCAAACGTTTAATGCCAGACATAGTGGCCAGTGCTTCTTCAACCGGCCGGGTGATCATCTTTTCTACCTCAGCAGGTGTGGCGTCCTGATAGGGAATACGGATGGCAATTTCTGGTATGTCTATACTGGGGAATTTCTCCAGCGGCAAAAGCTGAGAAGCCATGATGCCAAATATCAGCATCGACAAAAACGCCATACATACGGTGACGGGCCGGCGTATGGCAAACGCCGCCAAACTGGAGCCCGCACTGGCAAACTTATCCATATACTGTCTCCTGGCTGTCATCGCTGTTTTGGGATAATGGCTGGGTGAAGTGCTTACGGTCAAACAGGCTGTAGATCACAGGAATAAAAAACAAAGTCAATACGGTGGCAAACAATAAGCCGAATATGACCGTGACGGCCATGGGAACACGCATTTCGGCTCCTTCGCCCAGGCCAATGGCCATAGGCAGCAGGCCCAAAGAGGTTGTAAGGGTCGTCATGAAAATGGGCCGCAGACGACTTTGTGCCGCTTCAATAATGGCAGTTGTCTTGTCAGTTCCCCTGGCGCGAAGTTGGTTAATACGATCGATCAGTACTATGGCGTTATTGACCACTATACCGGCCAACATAATCAGGCCAATAAACACCACTACGCTGATATTGGTGTGGGTTATAAACAAGCCATACAGTGAGCCAGCACAGGCCAGGGGCACAGTGCATAAAATTAACAGCGGGTGGAGTAACGATTCAAATTGGGACGCCATCACCAGGTAGACCAAAAATACTGCCAACAGCAAAGCAAATTTAAGGGAAGTAAAGCTGACCTCCATCTCTTCACTTTGTCCGGCGACTCTGGCTTGCATACTGACCGGTAAATCTAGGGTGGTGAGTATCTGCTTGGCAGTCAGTACAGCTTCGGCCAGATCACCCGTGTGTAAATTGGCTGAAACTACGGCTACTCTTTGTTGGCCGATACGGGTGATCTCGCTGGGGCCAACTGACATACTTAACTGGGCTACGGCATCCAGAGGAATACCGCGGCTTGCACCGGGATTGACGATAATTTTCCCGATATCACTAATGGAGTCCCGTTGCCGGTCAAGACTGCGCACCAGTATATCGACTTTGCGATCATCCAGGCTAAACTTGCTTGCTACTTCGCCGCCGATCTTCGCGCTGATAAGCTTAGATACGTCAGGGGCATTCAATCCCAGTTGGGCCAGCTTGGCGTGATTGAATTGGATTTTAAGCTCAGGATTGCCGGCCTGTAACGACGAACTGACGTCAGCAAAACGAGGATCCTGTTGCAAACTGTGTACTAATTTGGCGCTGTAACGCCCCAGATTTTGTAAATCGTAACCTGTGATCTCAATCGCCAAGGGATTGGCAAAACTAAACAACTCAGGCTCGCCAAATTTGCTTCTTACTCCGGCCTGACTGGCTAGAAATTGGCGCATCGCGCTCTTCACCCGTTCACTGTCCGCTGGTGTGCTTTCCGGCTCCATGACCACATTAAGCTTGCCCCAATAATCCCCCTGACTGGCAGAAACATTCATTAAGCTACCGGTACCGGCCAATGAGTAACTGCGGGCCACCTTGGGTTGCTGTCCGGTAAAGCGGGCGAGTCTGGCCAAGACCTCATCGGTGCGTTGCAGCTGGGCCCCGGTGGGTAAATTTATCTCAACATAAAATTCCCCCTGGGCCATAGACGGGATCAGCTCCATGCCAACCCGTGGAAGCAATAACAGGGATGCGCCACTGAGCAGGATAACCCCTGCCAATACCAACGTCCTGGCCTTAAGCGCCAGATGCAATACACCCAGATAACGTGCTTCTACTGCAGCAAATATTCTGTCAAAGGCCCACAGCAAAGGACGGAAAAGGGTGGCCATTATTTTAGCTAACAGAGTGAAAAACAACAAAACACTGGTGCACACAAGTAGCGGCAGATAATAAAACAGCAACATAAAAATAAACCGAAATGGCACACTGAAGTAATAGATGATTTTGGCCAACTTACCTTCTTGGGGCGTACCTATGCTTGCCAGAATATGGGCCGTTGAGCTTGCCTGTGGTGAAGGTACAGGAGACGATTGGCGCGCCGCGAGCATAGGAATGAGCGTCAATGCTATTAACAACGATGCGCCCAGGGCAAAGGTTACCGTGAGGGCCTGATCACCAAACAATTGCCCAGCTATGCCTTTGACAAACACCAGCGGGAAAAATACCGCCATAGTGGTCAGGGTTGATGCGATGATCGCCATGGAAACTTCTTTGGTACCGTCTATGGCGGCCTGGGAAAAGCTCTTATTTAATTTTTTATGGCGGTCGATATTTTCCAGCACCACTATAGCGTTATCCACCAACAGGCCAATGGCCAGGGCGATACCGCCTAAACTCATAATATTGAGGCTAATACCGTTGCCGTACATCAAGTTAAAAGTAGCAATGATAGATACCGGAATCGAAATGGAAATAATTAAGGTTGGCCAAATGTTCTGCAAAAATAAAAATAGCACCAGCATAGCCAATACCCCGCCAATCAGGCCGGCAACGCGCACATCGTCTATGGCGCTGGCGATAAAACGCGATTGGTCGTATATCATCTGTAGCTGATAATACTCTGGTAATTCTTTTTTCAGTTGCTCGATGCGCTGACGAATATTATCTGCCACTTCAACGGTATTGGCATCCCCCTCTTTGTAAATGGCAATTTCTACCCCTTCTAAGCCATCAAAGCGGGTGATAGAGCTGCGCTCTTTAAAAGCATGCTGCACCAGGGCAATATCCCCCAGACGTATGTTTTTTCCATCGCGGGTAGCAATAAACAGATCCCGCATGTCATCCAGAGTTTGAAACTGGTTCAGGGTGCGGACTAAATATTCCTGGGAGCCATCTTCTACCCGTCCCCCCGACGCATTGACGTTTTCCTCTTTAAGACGTTTAATCACATCGTTTAGGGATATCGTCAACTGACTGGTTTTTTGCTGGTCAACCAACACCTGAATTTCATTTTCCAGGCCGCCACCGACTTTGACCGAAGCTACACCACTGACCGACTCAAGCTTGCGTTTGAGCTGTTCTTCAGAGTAGGTGCGCAGGCGTTTCATCGCTGCGACGTCCAATACCAGGGAGGGAGCGGAATCTGTTGTCTGTTCAGTGCTGGTAGATAAGGCCTTAGCACCAAAGCCAAAGCGCATCACGGGCTCCAGGCTAGGATTAAAACGCAGCAGTAACGGTTTTTTCACATCCAGAGGCAGTTCTAGTATGTCCAGTTTTTCTCTGACTTCGAGGCTGGCCATATCCATATCTGTGCCCCATTCGAATTCGAGCAGTACGTCTGACTGCCCGGCCTTGGACGAGGAAGTGACGGTGCGCACACCTTTGACCACACCCACTGTTTCTTCTACAGGTTTGGACACCAGCTGTTCAATTTCCCCTGGTGCCGCACCAGGATAATCGCTGCGGATAGTCAAGGTAGGATAGGATAACTCCGGGAGTAAATTCAATGCCAGGCGAGACAGGGAAACCATGCCAAATAACACGACGGCGAAGGTAAACATCCACACTGTGACCGGCCGTTTTACGGCTATATCAACAATATTCATCAGGGTTCCTTAGTTAACCGTTGTCGGCTTGGTTATTGACAACTTCTACCGGCGCTAAGTCTTTAAGGTTTTGATGACCGGTTATGACCACCTGTTCGTTACCTGTCAGACCGCTGAGCACTTCGATGTAATCACCTTGCTGGTAACCCACCTGAATGTTTTTTTTGTGTGCCTTACCTTGTTCAATAACAAATACATTGACCTTGTCGTCTATAGCTAACATGGCCTTACGGGGCATAAGGGTCACGTTTTGATGGGTGTCGTAATTCAGTTCAACCCGGGCGAACATACCGGCTTTCAATAGGTTATTGTCGTTAGGTACGCTAAGGGTGACTTTCACGGTACCTGTGCTGGCATCAATGACAGGGCTGATACGCTCAACAAAGGCATGAACCGTACCTTCACCAATGGCGCTGAGGGTGAGTATGGCTGTTTGTTTCGGGTGGACTCTGGTTAACTCTTTTTCCGGCAGATAAACGATGCCATAAAGTTCTTTTTGCGCCACAATATGAAACATTTGCGCCCGCTGAAACGATTCGGTCAGATTACCCACTTTTGCATTTCGCTGGGCGATGTAGCCAGAGATAGGTGCCACTATCGTCGCTTCTTTTAAGTCTAGCTGTGCTAACGATAGGGTGGCTTTAGTGGAAGCGTACTGTGCACTGATTTTATCGTAAGTGTCATCACTGACCAGTTTTTTATTATATACCTTGTTGATTTTGGCCAGTTCTTTTTCAATACCGTTTAAGTCAGCTTTAGCTCTGGCCAGACTGAGGCGATAGCGCTGTGGTTCAAGTTGCGCCAGTACCTGGCCCTTTTCCACATAATCCCCTTCTTCAACGTAAATATATTCAATAATGCCCGATGCCCGGGCAACGACAAAGGCTTCTTCTTTGGCCTCCAGTATTGCGGTAGTGGTGTAGTTAGACGATATGTCACCCTGTTTGAGGTTGGCGGCTTCCACCGGGATGGCAATCACGAGATCTTTTTTGGGTTCACTGTTGGTAGCCTCAGCACCGCCACAACCCGTTAACAATGCTGCCATTGCTAGCATTGAACATAAAGTGAGTGTCTTAAAACTGCTAACGTGCATCGTTTTAAAGATCATTTTTTTTCCCTTTGTTATTTATTTTTTTAGTGTTGTTGGTGCCAAGGCTAAGTTCTACGTTTTGTTGCAAACTTGGCCAGCCAATTTTTGCCCCTGGGCCTGTAGCGCTACATTGCATCACATCACCCACAGTGCATCCCCTATGCCATTAATGTAATTAAGATAAAGTTTATTTAAATCAATAGCTTGTTTGGTTGTGCAGGCTGCCAGGCAGCTATTTTATTTTAGATTGGTAAACGCTTTGGTTAAATTAACCAATTATTAGCTAACTTATTAGCATGAAGGGGAAGGGGGCACCTAAGAGAAAAGTCACAACTTTACAGCCAAAGGGGATCGCACAATGACGTTCAGATTATCTTTGCCAAAAGCAGAACATCTCACCGCGCTTAAGGTGTTTTCTATTCTAAAAATTAGAAGTATATGTACAATATTTTGCGATTTTAGTTCTTTTTTATCGGCTTATATTAACTCATGTCAAATTATTAACGTTGCATAGGAAATATAGTGAATAAGGTATTATTGCTCAATAGCAGTTTACAGGGCGCTGCCGGTAATTCTCATAAGCTGGCGGCACAGTTGATCACCCATTGGCAACAGCATGAAAATATTTTTATTACCGAACGTGATTTAGCTGCTTCTAATTTACCCCATTTAACCTTAGCTGAAATGCAGGCTTGGGCCGTGCCTAGCGATCAGCAAAACCCGGAACAGTTTGCTTTAGCTGCGCACTCTGAGCAGTTGCTCGGTGAACTTATGGAAGCGGACACTATTGTGATTGGTATGCCTATGTATAATTTTGGCGTACCATCGACCTTTAAAGCTTGGATCGATCGCATTGCCCGGGCTGGTCGTACGTTTAATTATACCGCCACCGGGCCTAAAGGCCTTATTGAAGGAAAATCCGTTTATATTATGGCCGCCAGGGGCGGCATTCACCAAGGGACAGAGAAAGACACCCAGAGCAAATATTTGCAAGATGTTTTTGCTCTGATTGGGATCACCGATGTGCACTTTATTTATCTGGAAGGGGTGAATATGTCAGAAGACGTGGCGGCCAGCGCCTGGCAAGCTGCCAGCAAGGCTATCGCTAATTTATTCCCCAAAAAAGCCGCCTGAATACCTGAAGAACAAAACCCCGCCAATCGCAGGGTTTTACTCTACATGGTATATTAGTTTTGTTGAAAATTAGCTAACAGCAACGGGCTTTATCTGGCCAGGGTTTGTTCTATTGTGGCAATAAAATCCGGGTCAGTGGGTTTGATGGATGAAGCATAAGCCTCAACAATATTGCCTTCTTTATCCATTAAATATTTGTAGAAATTCCATTTGACAGTCGTACCGGATTTTTTGGCCAACATTCTGTACAGGGGATCCGCGTCTTTACCTCTGACTGATATTGCTTCAAACATAGGAAATTCAACACCGTAGGTGAGCTCACATAGCTCAGCGGTTTTTCCCTCATCTTGATCTTCCTGGTTAAAATCGTGAGAAGGAAAGCCTAATACGACCAGACCCTTATCCTGGTATTGGTTATAGAGCGCTTCCAGACCTTTAAACTGCGGCGTAAAGCCACAGTAACTGGCGGTGTTGACAAAAAGCACTGTCTTACCTGCGTAGCTTTGGCACAGGTTGACCGTGTCCTGTGAATTCAATTTGCGCTTCATAAACTTCAATAAATCTGGGCACTGTGCCCCGTTTACGCTGGCACTGATGAGGAAAAAACAGATAATGATTAATGATTTTTGCATAATATTCTCTTTGCATAGTGACCCTAGTAATACGGAACTCACGTTAATTTAGCTCAAAAATTTGTAAGCACTTTTAAGTGGAGCTTTAATCTGCTTGATTTTGCGTTTAAAGTAAATTGTTAATCTGTAAAGAGTTTAAAAACCCATGGAAAACAATAATGTATAAAACCACAAAAAAATGGTTGCTGGTATTGGTTACCACAGGCCTGTTCGCCTGTAGTGCCACAGACAAAACCATTCCGGTGGTCGCACAGGCTGCGCCCGCAAAAATAATTTCACCCCTTGCATCGTTTACTCCCAAAAGCGCGGCGACAGGTGAACTATCCCTGACGCAAATTATGGCCGATCCCGATTGGTTGGGTCGACAGCCTTTGAGCAGTTACTGGGCGGACGACAGCCAGGGCATTTTTTACCAGCGCAAAGAAGCCGGCACTCCCTTATTAAACCTGTGGCAGCGAGACATCGATACACAGGGCAATGGCAACCAGGTGGCCATGGGTAAATTGCACCATTTTAGCTACGACGAGCGGGTGCTAAACCAACACAAAGATAAAAGTGCCTGGGTATTTGAAGGCAATATATTTGTTAAAAATATTGCTTTAGGGCAAGTGAGACAACTTACCCAGGATGCAACCAAGGCGACTAATTTACAGTTTTTGCTCGACGGGCGCTTAGCCTATCAACAAGGTAACAGTTTTTATACCTTGAATATCAGCAGCGGCTTTCGCCAACAACTGGTTTCCTGGATCTTTGGCAAACCACCCCAGGGGCCTGAAGAGCCAGAAGATTATATTGCCCAGCAGCAACTGGCCTTGATTGATTTTGTGGCCCAGACGCGATCAGAGCAGCAACAGCGTTTTGACCGTCAGCAACACCTGGCGACGAACAATAAAAGTCTTACCCCGCAGCCCTTTTACTTTCCCTTAAAGCACCAAAGCGTTGAGGCAAGTTTGTCCCCTGATGGCCGTCACTTAATTTTGGTTGAGCAAGAAACGCTGCCATGGCGCAATGATGATGATCTTATGCCAGCCTACATTGGTGAAGACGGCCGCATTAAAAGCAAAGAAGTCCGTCAGCGCGTGGCTGATGCCAAACCGGAAAATCAGACTGTGTGGCTGATAGACATCGCTGAGCATCAGCAGCATGAGCTCAGTTACCAGGTGCTGCCGGGGTATAACGAAGATGTCTTAGGCGAGGTAAAAAGAGAAAATGCCAAAGCCAAAGGGGAAAGCTATATCAACAATCGATTACCCAGAGATATCGGCTTGCTGGTGGACTGGTCCTGGTCACAAAGCGCCATTTCATGGCATGTTAATGGCCAGCAAGTGGCGATAATGCTGGAGGCCTGGGACAACAAGGATCGCTGGCTGGTCAGTGTCGATCTTAACCAGCACCAATTTATTAACCAACATCGCTTGCATGACGATGCCTGGGTCAATTACAAATTTAACAGCTTTGGCTGGTTACATAACAGTGAACAGTTGTATTACTTGTCAGAAGAGTCGGGGTATGCACATCTATATCAAAAACCCCTGAATGGTCCGGCGAAAGCGTTAACGTCAGGTACTTATGAAGTGGATGCGTTAACCTTAACCAGTGATGATCGCTATATGTATTTTAAGGCCAATAAAAAGCATCCGGGGATCTATGAAATATATCGTGTGGCTTTGCAAAGTGGTCATATTGAGGCACTGACAGACCTTAATGGTATGACCGACTATGCGCTTAGTCCTGATGAAAAACAGTTATTACTCACCCATTCACTGGTCACTCTGCCGCCAGAACTATACCTTCAGGCGGCACAGCCAAACGCAGAAGTACAACGTCTTACTCACACTGTCAGTGACGCGTTTCTGGCCGTGCCCTGGACGGCTCCGGTTATTGTACCCGTTGAGTCGAGTCACACCGTTGAGCCTATCTTTGCCCGGGTCTATAAACCGGCAGAGGCGGTTGAGGATACAGAGAAAAAGCTAAGACCCGCGGTGGTATTTACGCATGGTGCGGGTTATTTACAAAATTCCCATCTGGGTTGGTCGGGTTATTTCCGTGAATTTATGTTCCACAGTCTATTAGCACAACAGGGCTATGTGGTGATGGATATGGATTACCGGGCATCGGCTGGTTATGGAAGGGACTGGCGCACCGCCATTTATCGGCACATGGGTAAACCGGAAATCGATGACTTGCGAGATGGCATAAATTGGCTGGTTAAACATGCCCAGGTTGACCGTCAGCGTATCGGAACCTACGGTGGCTCTTACGGTGGTTTTCTGACTTATATGGCCTTATTTACCCAACCCGATTTATTTCAAGCCGGGGCGGCGCTCAGACCCGTGTCTGATTGGGCCCACTACAACCACGGTTATACCTCGAATATTCTTAATACACCGGACATCGACCCGATCGCTTACCAACGAAGTTCTCCGATATACTTTGCCGAAGGCTTACGTAAGCCCCTGCTGATAAATGCGCCCATGATTGACAGCAATGTATTTTTTGTTGATACGGTGCGGTTGGTGCAGCGCCTCATCGAACTGCAAAAAACAGACTTTGAAACGGCTATTTATCCGGTGGAAAGCCATGGTTTTGTCCAGCCCAGTTCATGGCTTGATGAATATAGGCGCATTTACAAGTTGTTTGACACCAACCTATAAAACAGCTGTATACCTGAAACACCACACACCTCAGGTCTGTGGTGTTTTTTTTTGCCTGTGCTCTGAGCAAGTATGAAAGTCAAAAAAATCACCTAATAACGCAACAAGAGGGTTTCAACACTTGCCTAAAGTGACATTTCTGGTAGTTTCTTTAAAAAATTTATCAAGAGATACGATCATGCCAAAAGCAAGTGATATTAAAAAGAATGCTGCCATCGAACATAACGACAAAGTGTATATTGTTAAAGATATTAACAAGCTTACACCCAGTGGCCGGGCCGGGGCGAGCTTGTATCGTATGCGCTTGTATGAAGTGACTACGGGGGCGAAGGCGGATCAAAGTTTTAAAGCTGACGAGATGATTAAACTCGCCGATTTTAGCCGCCATCAAGTGACTTTTTCCTATGTTGATGGCGAAGAATATGTATTTATGGACAGTGAGGATTACACCCCTTATTCACTCAATAAAGACACCATTGCCGATGAATTATTGTTTATCACCGAAGACACAGCAGGTTTGCAGCTCCTGACAGTAAATGACGCACCAGTGGGAATAGAATTGCCACCTAATGTGGAGTTGCTGATAACCGAAACTGACCCTTCTATTAAGGGTGCTTCAGCCAGTGCTCGCACTAAACCCGCGCTATTGTCCACCGGTTTGACCATACAGGTGCCTGAATACATTGCCAGTGGCGAAAAAATCAAAGTGAGCACCTCGGAGCATAAATTTGTTAGTCGGGCGGATTCAAAATAAGTCTGTTGGTAAAACGTCGAAAACTGCTGCTGCCACATAGGTCCTCAGGCAGCGTGCAATTATCAAGATACCCAATGCGGCGAGATAAATCGGTAGAAGCTCGGAGCTGAGGCCGCCCCAGATGTAATTCCTCTACTTGCTAAGGTTAAAAGTACACCGCCAAGCCCCGAATCATGGGTTTGGCATCGTAAGGTGGGGCAGGGATAACCATAGGCTGCGAATTGAACCGGAAATCCACAGTTAAGCCTGCTGACCCGGTCTGGTGAGCGGGAAGGCAACATGACCAATAGATGAAATGCCCTAAACGGTGGTGTTAGATTTTTTTGACGCTTGGCAGTCATATACGCTGAGGATGTAGTGATGTCTGTTATGCACAATTTGCCACATCCAGCGGTTTGGTGGGACACGTTTGTCTTGCACATTAAGGGAAAGTCAAGAGACGAAGCCTTTGATGATAAGCCACTGTAAATCAGGCAGTCTCATAGTAGTGAAGATGTGCCTGAATAAATCGGATTAACCTCCAAGGCGATGGAAACTGACTCAGAGGGAATATTTTCAATAGCAGTTTAGCCGTGACTCAGAGCATAATAATTTTAGCTTCAGGCTAGAAAAGAGAGAAAAAAGTGCGTTACCGTACTTCAAATCAACCCTCTTATCTTTGACTCGAGTTATAGGAATTGTATGGGTTAATAGCGCCCGGCTGATACCGAGTACAGAACTGCGCCGGGGGCCTGGTGTATGCGTAGTTAAATCTAATTAAATTAAGGTTTACGGCGATTATTAATTTAAGATTGTGATCTACTGATTTAATTTCTCCCTAAGTAGATTGTAAATTCCCTTAAAATAGGACGTTATTAATGTCAGTTTCATGTAACCAACCAGGTCTAATGTCAATAGATGTTGCTAAAGCCCAAATTTCACAATTGGTAAGTACAGTGATGGAAACAGAGCAACTTCAACTCCAAAAAGCCTTAGGTAGAGTATTAGCAGAAGATATTCATTCTACTATTAATGTTCCTAGTTACAACAATTCCGCAATGGATGGGTATGCCTTTAGGTTGCAAGACATCATTGATTTGCATAAATTAGCCTTAGTTGGAAAAAGCTTTGCAGGCAGTCCATATCTCAAACATCTTGGTAAAGGTGAATGTGTGCGCATTATGACGGGTGCTGCCATGCCTGATGGAGCCGACACTGTGATGATGCAAGAAAATGCAATTGCAGAAAATGACCAAGTCTCTTTTACTGACATTCCCAAAAAAGGAAATGACGTTAGATTGGTCGGTGAAAACATCAGGAAAAATAGTCTGGTTGCAACTAAAGGCAAAAAATTAACCGCTTCCGATATTGGCTTGTTATCTTCATTAGGTTGTGACTTAGCTAGGGTTTATAGGAAACTTAAAGTCGCTATATTTTCCACTGGCGACGAATTAATGCATGCAGGCGAGGATTATCAAGCACACAAGATATATGACGGTAATCTCCCAGCCATCAAAGCACTGCTTACAAAAATGCAATGCGAAATAATCGATTTCGGTATTGTGCCTGATGACAAACAACAATTACGAAATATACTTCAACAAGCCGACTCACAAGCTGATTGCGTGATAACGTCAGGCGGGGTTTCGGTAGGAGAGGCTGACTTTATTAAAGAGATATTAGCCGAACTCGGGCAAATATACTTTTGGAAAATTGCGATTAAACCCGGAAAACCGTTAGCCTTTGGGCGTTTACCAAACAGTGTTTTTTTTGGATTACCTGGCAATCCGGTTTCAGCTTTTGTCACATTTAATCTAATAGCGGCCGATGGATTAAAACAAATGGCAGGTGAGCAAGTGGAAATAAATCTTGTCATACCTGCCATTAGTATCGGCCAACTCAAAAAACATCCCGGCAGGGTCGATTACCAAAGAGGGAGATGTTACAACAATGGATCGGGGCAATTGGTTGTAGAGACTACAGGTGCCCAAGGGTCTGGCGTATTTTCAAGTTTCGCAAGCAGTAACTGCTACATAGTTCTAGAGAAAGACAGAGGCAACGTTCAACAGGGTGAGACAGTCCAAATTCAACTTTTCGACGCTACTTTGACCTGAATGTTGTTGACGGATAGACATTATCTGTACTTTACAGTTGGGATCTAGCCTTAACCTTCGGTGACAATGGCCTTGTCTGCTATTATTGACTAATGGCAGACATTACATCATCTTCATTCACAAATAATATTAATGCGCGAATTTATATCATTACAATCAAAGCTAAGGTCGACTTTCGATATCATTACCGGGTGCTAAAATGGTATTAAATGCGAACTTTGCTTTACGCTCTGAATGCCTGCAATCTGCTCGCTCGCAAGTCTATCAACTTTTTTTAATCATTTGCGTTTATCAACTCTAAGTCACTTAACTGCATATTCACAACGCAAAGTGGCTATGGTGTTTCGGGTAGTCAGGTCTTTTTTAATAACATATGAGTGGGATCTGACATTATGCCTCGAGTGCGGGCTAACAAATTTTTTTTACAAAAAAACCAAACTATATCCAGATTGATAAATTTAAGTTTTTGTAATAAAAGGGTTAATTCAGATTCAGTTCTAATTTAGGCGACGACGATAAGCTATATCAAAGTTGTGTATGCACCGCAAACACGAGCGAAGTCTTAATTCCATTGCCAGCTCACGAGGGGATGCGGTTTTTAGCTGGCGGTAGAGTCTCCTAAAGGTAATATATAAGTGTATTTAAAGCCCAAAAATTAAATATCATTATTCGTTTTAAAAAATTACTGCTAAAAGTTAGATTTCAGCTAAGTAGGAAAATATTACTAACGTTTTCGTATTATTCCATTGACTAAATCAAAAAGACCTTCTTATACTGACTTTGAGGTTAATGGAATATCAATTTAGTGTTAATGAAAGGTTGGCACAGCTCAGTTTTGGATGCACATCGTGATTATGATGTGCGCCATTCGCATAGGAGATACGAAGAATGAAAAAATCAATGTTAATACTATCAGTTGCTGCGGCACTTTTTAGCGCTACTACAATAGCTTACGAGAAAGGCGATATGCTTGTTCGAGTTGGCTTAACAACAGTTGCACCAGATGAATCAAGCTCTAACATTTTTGTTGGTGGTGGTGATTTAGGTTTTGGTTTAAATGTTGATAATAATACGCAATTGGGGCTTAATTTCGCCTATTTTTTTACTGACAACTGGAACGTAGAAGTACTTGCCGCAACGCCTTTTAAGCATGACGTTAATGTAAACACGAACCCATTAGGCTTAGAACAACTAGCTGAGGTGACTCACTTACCACCTACTGTTAGCGCAAATTACTTTTTTGCTGATAGTGGAGCAACCTTTCAACCTTATGTCGGGGTTGGTTTAAATTATACTATCTTTTTTGAAGAGAAATTTACCAGCACTAATGAAGATCTTGGTTTCAGTGATTTAGACTTAGACGCTTCTTTTGGTGTTTCTGCGCAAGTCGGTTTTGATTATATGATTGACAAGGTATGGTTAGTTAATGCCTCTGTTCGTTACATTGATATTAGTACTGACGCTACATTTACATTAAATAATACGGACTTAGGCGCAGAAAACGCGTCTGGTAATGTGACTGTAGATATCGACCCTTTAGTTTATACATTATCTATTGGCTATAAATTCTAGCAAGTTATAGATAATAAATTAGCCCCCACTACTAGTTGTTAACTACTACGTTCTAAAAATAGTGGGCCTTTTAAATTTATGCAGGAAGAATAGTAAACTAAATTTAAAAGTTCTTGAATTCAATTTAAATCAGTTTGTTTTCTTAGATGGATGGCTTCTGTAGAGCTTAATTCTGATTAGGTCAGATATACCCGTCTCCCTTGAATCTGCAGCGTTGTTGGCTGCTCTGACTCACCTCAATCACTTAGTATATCTAAGTTCATGGGGCTGAGTTCATTTGCCGCCTAGCTGTAAATTCAATGACTTTGGCTATATATTTAAAATTTGTATTTTTTCTAAAGAGCCTTAAAAATAGCAAACAAGTTATCATCCATATTAATTTGCATATGAACAAACGAACGCTTAGAAATAAACGAACGAATAATTTGCCCATTAGCGCTTAACTTAATCACGATACCACTGGGAAAACCAGGGCTTTTAGTGCTTATTTCATCAATACCAATAACAGTCACATCCAAGCAATTTAACATGCTAGATTGAGTATTTTTTTCGTATGTGAGGCTTATTTTATCTGCCTCTATCACAATACTCGAGACGTTTCGAAGCATCGCTTCGTTGCCGGATGTCAACTTATCGCTCATTGCACACCTTTTAATTATCTGTTGTGCTGGTGCTTCTTCAAACGATGCTAACTGCCATATCTCCAATTGCTCATCTAGCTCATCTCTTTTAATATATGACATACTGAGCACAGAGAATAAAGTTTCTGAATACTCTGCCATAGTTAAATTTTGTTGATAATCAACAGTCTGAAAATGCGTGTTTTGAGCATTATATTTTTTATTTTTTTCGATTTTAAGTTGCGGATCTAATTCAACATTAGCTATGCCTAAAATAACCGTATCTAGTGCAATGTTGACATCTGCTTGTAATACAAATTTCCCTTCTTGTAATACCCATATATGCTTGCAGGCTAAGGCTAACTCTTTTAAAGAATGACTAACCAAAATAAAAGATATATTGTGGTTAGTTTTTAACGTCTTTATTAATTCTATAAAATATAAACGAGCCGACCAGTCTAAAGCAGAAAACGCTTCATCAAGTAATATGAGTTGTTTACCTGATAACAGCGCTCGCGCAAAAACAACTCTTTGTTTTTCACCGCTAGATAGCGCGACAACTGGCTGTTCTAATAAATGATCTATTGCACACAGACTCACCACTTCATTTAAATTCAAGCGCCTTTTTGATGCTGACTCGCTATGCTTAATGACTAAGGTTAAGTTAGCCAGCACGTTAATATGGTCGAACAAAACGGTATCAGCCCCTACATAGACACAAGGATTCTTCGCTGCGGCAATATTTTGGTAATGATGATTGTCTAGGCTAATTGAATAAGAAGCATTTGGAATAAGCCCAGCCAACGCTTTTAAAAAACTGGTTTTGCCCGTACCTGATTGACCAAAAACACCTAAAATTCCATCATTTAGGGCGTATGACTGTTTCATTTGAAAACGGATATCGGGCTTACTATTGCGTTGTATAAGGTAACTTAGTTCAAATTTCATTTGCCAGCTCCAATACCCAATGGCAAACCAGAGCGATTAAATTTGTACAGCAACGTTAGACTCACCATACTAACAAGTAACAGCGTAAGTGAAAGTGCATGAGCGCTTTGATATTGCAAAGACTCTACATGATTAAACAGAGCAATTGATACCACCTGAGTCTCTGAAGGAATATTACCCCCAATCATTAGAATAAGGCCGAATTCACCCAAAGTATGTGCAAAGCCCAAAGTTGCAGCACTTAATAAGCTCGCCTTAGTCATCGGTAGTACAATGAAGACAAAAGTCTTGATGCGTCCAATCCCCAATGTACTAGCACTTAATTGAGCATGGCCCGCAATTTGAGTAAATGCAGCTACCATCGGCTGCACCACAAATGGCAAAGAATAGACAATAGAACCAACTAAAATACCTGTAAAACTGAATACAAATTGCTCGCCAATTAAGCTTATCCAAAGTTGTCCTAACCATGATTGCGGTGAAAATGCCGTTAATAAATAAAAGCCTAAAACCGTAGGAGGTAACACCAAAGGTAAAGCAATTAGTGCCTCTATAAAGGGCTTTAGTACACCTTTATATTTGGCCAACCACCATGCCAATGGCAATCCAATTATCAATAATACAATTACTGTCAAAAATGCAAGTTTGAGCGTTAGTGAAATCGCTGCCCAATCATTATTTAAACTCTCTATCACGGTCTATCATATCCGTATTTGGACAGGATATTTTGGGAATGCTCATTCAACAAAAAATTCACAAACGACTCACTTTTTGGATGCAAAGTGCTTGGGTTAAGCACCACTATTGATTGTTCAATAGTGGTATATTGAGACCTTGGAATAAGTATATAGTCGTTATATTTTTCTGTGCCTAACAATTGACTCGCTTGAATTAATAATGACTCAGCAATCATGCCAGCTTGGGCATTACCTGAATCAACAAATTGAAATGCTTGATTAATATTGGTTCCTTTCACTAATTGATGAGTTAAATACTCGAGTGCTGGAACGTTCTCTATTACCTCTAACGCGGCCTTACCAAATGGTGCTAATTGTGGATTAGCAATAGCCAGCTTACCTTCAAAATTATTTAAATGCGTTAAATAGCTTGCCTGTAAGTGTTGTGGATCCTCAACGTTTGTACTAGAAATAGATACTGGCCACAATACTAAGCGGCCAATGGCATATACATTAACATTTTTGCCTAGGCCTGCTCGTACTAGATTGTTTGGTCGTTGGGTGTCGGCCGATAAAAATACATCAAATGGCGCTCCTTTCATAATTTGGGCATACAGCACTCCCGAAGAGCCTGTTACTAAGCGTACATTTTGTTTTGACCAATAATCTGATGAGGCTATGATTTGTTCTAAGGTGTATTTGAAATTACTGGCTACAGCAACGGTTAGGGGCCCACTAGCTGCAATGTTTTTAGTATCGCTAATTTGTGAATTTGCGTTGACTGTTGGTGCCACCAAAATTAAGGCAAAAATGAAGCTAAAAATAGCCTGAAAAATCGTACCCATTATATCCCTTGTGAGTTGCTGACTTTGAAATGTTAATTTTACCCATTCTGATTGAATATTGCCAATAATCCCTTTAATCGGAAATATTATGTCGGCTTGATGACAACTAAATTGTTGCTCGTTAAAAAGCTGGTTAACCATCAACTCGTTTATAGCAGTGAATTTTAAACACAGAAAGGATGGGTTTAAAGCATGGAGATTTATCATGGATTATTTAAAGAAAAGTGTTCCTTTGTGGAAGAAAGAGATAACGGCTGAATAATATACTTGGGTCAAGCCTGCAACCTCTGATGACCAAATTATGCAAAATGGTCAAATAGCAAGAAAACTTAAGCAACAATTTGTCACAAGTACTTAGTCTCCTGAATGCTTAGGATAGGAGACTTGCACCTAAATTAAAAGACACGCTTTTTATCAAAAATTTATCTTTTTTTACTATGTAGTACAACGACGTCCTCACTATTATGTAAATAAATAGTTAATGCAATGTGTTTATTTTAGTATTAATGTGATCTTTTTGTTAATAGTCTATGTTTAACTGAGTAATTAGGATTTAGGTATTAAAATATTTATAACGTTTTTCGTTTTATTTTTTAATTAAAAATAACAACTCTACAGTGAGAGGTTTACATGATTCCATCGGTTTTTGAATACCATAAGGCGACGAGCATAGCTGATGCCATTGCCAAACTCCGGGACAATGAGGATGCCAAGCTACTTGCCGGTGGGCACAGCTTACTTCCCATGATGAAGTTACGATTTGCTGAAACACCCTATTTAGTCGATATCAACGGTATAGAAGAGCTTAAAGGTATTCGTATTGATGGTGACACCATTACTATTGGTGCGATGACCACAGAAAGTGAACTTATTAATTCGGACATACTTCAACAATATTGCCCTTTGCTGGTTGATGCTGCCAAGCTCGTGGCCGACCCCCAAGTTCGAAACAAAGGAACAATTGGAGGCGATGTGGCTCATGGAGATCCAGGAAATGACCACCCGGCGGTTATGCTCGCATTAGACGCGCAATTGGTTATTCATGGCCCAAATGGTGAACGAACTATTCCAGCAAATGGTTTTTTCTTGGGAACGTATTGGACGGCTCTTGAAGAGCACGAGATTTTAGTTGCTATCAAGGTACCGGCATTAAAACCCGGTACCGGGCATGGTTACAGTAAGTTAAAACGTAAAACCGGTGACTATGCAGTAGCAGGTGCACCCGTTGTCGTTGAAATGGACGGTGATATTGTGCGTGATATTCGGATTGGATTAACCAATGTGGCTCCTATGGCAATTCGTGCTGAAGCGGCTGAAGATTTAATTCGTGGTAAACGAGTTGACGAAGCCTTGTTAAAGGTCGTCGAAAAAGCTGTTATTGCGGTTTGCGATCCTGCCGTTGATTTACGCGGTGACGAGGAATACAAGTCTCATATGGCAGCTATCATGGCTCGTCGATCAATTATTCAAGCTATCGCAAACGCAAAGGGGTAATCATGGCTAAGCAAGCAGTTTCATTTACACTTAACGGCAAGACCGTTGACGTGCTCGTTGAGCCACGTGAGCTTTTAATTCATACGCTGCGAGAAAATTTAAACCACACAGGCGCGCACATTGGTTGTGAAACCTCTCACTGCGGGGTATGTACAGTAGATGTGGATGGTCAGTCAGTTAAATCGTGTACTTTATTAACGGTGCAAGCCGCCGGTTCTGATGTGAAAAGTGTTGAAGGTTTGGCAAGCGCCGATGGCCTTCATGTTATTCAGCAAGCATTTGTCGATGAGCATGGTTTACAGTGTGGCTTCTGTACCCCTGGTATGCTGATGCGTGCCTACCGCTTCCTGCAAGAGAATCCTAACCCTAGCGACGAAGAAATCCGTTGGGGTATGTCTGGTAATTTATGCCGTTGTACTGGCTATCAGAACATCATTGAGGCGGTAAAAACTGCCGCTAAAAACCTTCAACAAGCGTGAGGAACTGAGTAATGGATAAAGTTGCAGATAAACAAAAACGCGAGGACTCATTAAACGGAGTGGGTTGTTCACGCAAACGAAAAGAAGATGCTCGGTTTATTCAGGGTAAAGGCAATTATACCGATGATATCAAAATGCCGGGTATGTTGTTCGCAGATATGGTCAGAAGTCCCTATGCTCATGCCCGCATCATAAGCATTAATAAAGAAAAAGCATTAGCTTTACCTGGCGTACATGCAGTTATAACCGCGGCAGACTTAAAGCCCCTTAACCTTCACTGGATGCCAACCTTGGCAGGGGATGTGCAGGCTGTTTTAGCCGATGAAAAAGTTCATTTCCAATATCAAGAAGTCGCTTTAGTTGTGGCCGACGATCGCTACATTGCTGCTGATGCCATTGATTTAGTCGAAGTAGAGTATGAAGAATTGCCAGTGCTAATTGACCCGCACAAGGCAATGACCGATGACGCTCCCATTTTACGGGAAGATCTTGTTGGTAAGATGGAGGGCGCGCACAGTACCCGTAAACACAATAACCATATTTTTAACTGGCAAGCCGGTGAGAAAGAATCGACCGATCGTGTTTTTGACTCTGCAGACGTAACCGTATCACAGGATATGGTCTATCATCGCGTACATCCATGTCCATTAGAGACCTGTGGGTGTGTTGCGTCGATGGACAAAATAAACGGTAAACTAACGGTTTATTTAACATCACAAGCGCCACATGTTGTTCGTACTGTGGTTTCTATGCTCTCCGGTATTCCTGAAAGCAATGTACGTATTGTCTCGCCAGATATCGGTGGCGGCTTTGGTAATAAGGTTGGTATCTATCCCGGTTATGTGGCCTCTATCGTTGCTTCTATCGTTTTAGGTGTCCCTGTTAAATGGGTCGAAGACCGTATGGAAAACATTTCCACTACGGCATTTGCCCGCGACTACCACATGCGTGGCGAACTGGCAGCAGACAGTAACGGTATCATTAAGGGGTTACGGGTAAATGTTTTAGCCGACCACGGTGCATTTGATTCTTGTGCGGATCCATCTAAATTCCCTGCGGGATTTATGCACATATGTACGGGCTCTTACGATATCCCAGTTGCGCATTTAAATGTAGATGGCGTGTATACAAACAAGGCTCCGGGTGGTGTTTCGTATCGTTGCTCATTCCGTGTTACTGAAGCGGTTTACGTTATCGAGCGCACCATGGATGTTCTGGCGCAGAAGTTAGGGATTGACAAAGCAGAAATTCGTCGACGTAACTTTGTTAAAAAAGAGCAATTTCCCTATAAAACGTGTTTAGGCTTTGAATTAGATTCGGGTGATTATCATACTGCGCTAGAAAAAGTGCTTGATGCGGTTGATTATAAAGGCCTGCGACGAGAACAAGAAGAAAAACGAGCCAAAGGCGAGTTAATGGGCATTGGCCTGGTAACCTTTACTGAAGTCGTTGGTGCAGGACCGTCTAAGTCTTGCGATATTCTTGGTGTAGGAATGTTCGATAGTGCCGAGATCAGGATCCACCCAACAGGTTCAGCCATGGCCCGCATGGGAACTATCACACAAGGGCAGGGCCACCAAACAACTTACGCACAAATTATTGCTACTGAGTTAGGTATTTCTTCTGATGAAATATCCATTGAAGAAGGCGATACCGACACCGCACCCTACGGACTAGGCACCTACGGGTCTCGTTCAACGCCTGTGGGTGGCGCTGCAACAGCCGTAGCTGCTCGAAAAATCAAAGCTAAAGCAAAGAAAATAGCGGCTCATCTGTTAGAAGTAAGTGAAGACGACCTTGAATGGGAAGTTGACCGCTTTAAAGTGAAAGGCGTTCCTGGCCAAGAAAAGACTATGAAAGACATCGCATGGGCGGCATATAACAATGTACCTGAAGGGATGGAACCTGGTCTCGAAGCGGTTGATTACTATGATCCACCTAACTTCACCTTCCCCTTTGGTGCTTACCTGTGTGTTGTTGACATCGACAAACACACAGGCGTAACAGACATACGTCGATTCTATGCCTTAGACGATTGTGGGACACGTATAAATCCGATGATTATTGAGGGCCAAATTCATGGTGGTCTTACTGAAGGTTATGCGGTGGCAATGGGACAAGAAATGCCATTTGATGAACAAGGTAACCTGCTAGGTAATACCCTGATGGATTATTTCTTACCGACCTTTGTTGAAACACCCAAGTGGGAAACAGACTATACCGTTACGCCTTCACCGCACCATCCAATTGGTGCCAAAGGTGTAGCTGAGTCACCCCATGTTGGCAGTATTCCAACCTTTACTTCCGCTATTGTTGACGCCTTTGCACACCTAGATGTCACTCATATGGATATGCCTCACAACGCGTTCCGCGTTTGGAAGCAAGTCAAAGCACTTGGGTTATTAGACTAGCAAGCTAAGTAGTTCAATTCAAACCAGTTATGATGGCTATTATGGCTGGTTTTTTTATTATTAATGGAATTGTTAAAAATGAAAGTCGATTTAAAAAAAGAATTTTCACTACCCGGTACGGGTGTCCAAGCCTGGACTTTCTTACAAGATATCAGAGGCGTTGCCAAATGTATGCCTGGTGCTGAAATTGTTGAAGACCTGGGTGATGGCAATTACAAAGGTAAAGTAAAAGCTAAGATTGGGCCGGCAACGATGGCGTTTGATGGCGATATTATTATCAAAAATATCGATACCGAAAAACGTGAACTGCATATGATTGGCAAAGGACAGGACACCAAAGGTTCATCATCAGCCACTATGGATTTACGAGCATGGGTAGAAGATACTGACGATGGTAAAAGTATTCTTCAAGGTGTTGCAGAGGTAACCGTAAATGGTAAAGCTGCTAGCTTGGGTGGTCGAATGATGACCCAAGTTGCTGACCAAATGCTCAATCAATTTGGAAAAAACTTTGCTAATAATGTTGCCAGTATGGGGGAGGGTGAAGAAGCTGAAACTGCACGGGAAAAAGTTGCTGAGCAACCTGCTGAATTAAATGGACTTGCATTCGCCTGGTCTGTTTTTGTCGGCTGGTTGAAAAGTCTTTTTAGTTCAAAAAAATAGAGTGATTAGATACCGATGACTAAAGTTAACCGCATCGCTGAGTTTCAGGGGAAGCTCGCAGACCTTGGTTACATAGCCGAGCGTAATTTATCTGCAAGTCTTTTATTATTTTCAGATATGAAGCGTCCTTTGTTGCTGGAAGGTGATGCGGGTGTAGGTAAAACTGAAATAGCGCGTGTGATTTCTCAGCTTAATGACTGTCCTCTCATTCGCTTGCAATGTTATGAAGGCCTGGATGTTAACTCGGCGGTTTACGAGTGGAATTATCAACACCAGCTGCTCTCAATTAAAATGCTCGAAGAGCGACAGCAGCATACCCCGAATGGGTCAATAGAAAGTGAGCTTTTCAGTGAGAAATATTTATTACAACGGCCATTGCTAGCGGCTATTATGCAAGAAAAGTCACCGGTTTTATTGATTGATGAAATTGATAGAGCAGATGAAGAATTTGAAGCATATTTATTAGAACTACTCTCAGAATTTCAAGTTAGTATCCCTGAAATAGGCACTATAAAAGCTAAGTCTATACCTTTTGTTGTATTAACATCTAATGGTACAAGAGAGTTGAGCGACGCGCTTCGGCGCCGGTGCTTCTATCATTACGTCGACTACCCTAGTTTTGATAAAGAACTGCAAATTGTTAATAAGCGGGTACCTGAAATCGGCCCTCAACTAGCCAGGCAAGTGGTCGCGTTTATTCAAGATTTACGAAAGGTTGATTTACAGAAAGTTCCCGGCGTTGCGGAAACACTCGATTGGGCTGCCGCACTGTTAAACCTAGGTATTACTAGCTTAGATGAGGATATGGAAGTCATTCAAGATAGTTTAGTTTGTCTATTAAAAACACGAGAAGATTCGATGCGATTAGAACCCTTTGAAATAGAGCGACTGATCGCTCGTGCAGTATAATTTAGAGCTTGGCGATGACTCAATTAGCGAAAGTGTATTTTGATGAATTTTCTGAACATTTGACCCGACGGGTAGTCGAGTTTATACGCCATGCCCGTAACAATAATTTTCGTGTGGGTATTGCTGAGCAAGTCGACGCGCTTAAAGTTGCTGAGTATTGTTATATAAGTGACAAATATGCATTTAAACTAGGCCTAAAAGCACTTATTTGTTCAAACGAAGATGACTGGAATAAATTCGATGAGGTTTTCGATGCTTATTGGTTGTCATCAAATACCAAACAATTCGTTCAAGCCAATCAATCCCCTGCCGCAAAGAAAAAATCACCTGAGCAGCAAAAGCAACAAGCTGAAGGAGATAGAAAGCAAACGCCTAAACCATCGACAGCCGATACCGCCGCTGAGCAAGAAACAGATGATGTGCCAGAAGCAAGTGGCACCAAAGATGGTGCAAGCTCAAGAGCAAATCTTGCCAAGGAAGATTTTCATTCAATAAAAGATCCTGATGAAATGCGCAAAATGGAGCGTCTAATAGAGCGCTTAGCGAAACAAATGAAAAAACGTATTTCCCGACGTTATCAATATCAGGCAAACAAAGGAAAAATAGATCTTCGTAGAACCATACGTAAGAGCTTACGCTACGGTGGCACGCCTCTTGAGTTGTGCAAAAAACGTCTAAAGCCACAAACGCCAAAACTCATTATAATTGTGGACGTGAGCCGCTCAATGGCGATGTATAGTTTTTTGTTTTTACGCTTTGCAAGAGGACTCATTAATGTATTTAAAGATGTTCAAGCCTATGCGTATAACACTCAGCTTTTGCCAATCACCAATGCATTAAAACAAACTGATTTAATGCGGGTTAGAAATAGCTTAGCGATGATGTCGGATGGTTGGTCTGGCGGCACTAAAATTGGCGAAAGTTTGCATAAGTTTAATCAACAATATGGGCAGAGTGTTAATAAGCGCTCTTTAGTGATGATTGTTAGCGATGGCCTTGACGCTGGTTCAAGCGATGAGCTTACCAGCGAGATGCAAATACTAAAAAAACGTTGTAGAAAAATTGTCTGGTTGAATCCTTTATTAGGCCATGATGGATATGAACCCGTCGCTGCTGGTATGGCTGCAGCGTTACCTTTTATTGATTTATTCGCACCGGCTAACAACCTCGAATCATTGGCTGCACTTGAAGGTGCGTTAACGAAAACTTGGTAGCACGCTAAGGAAAAATATCATGATTAATTCAGCTGAACTCGAACTAAAAGCACAAGAACTAACTCGACAAGGAAAGCATTTTGCTTTGGCGACAGTCGTTCGCTGTGAATCTCCCACATCAGCTAAGCCTGGGGCAAAAGCACTAGTGACGTTTGAAGGGGAAATTTTTGGCTGGATAGGAGGCGGTTGTGCCCAACCGGCGGTAATTAAGACTGTACAAAGCTGCATTAAATCAGGCCAGGCACAGCTTATTAGAGTCACGCCAACTGCTCAAACCACTTTAGAGGATTCTATAGTCAAATTTAACATGGCGTGCCACTCAGGCGGGACCTTAGATATATTTATAGAGCCAATTACTGTGAAACCGTTATTGTTAATTATAGGAGCCTCTCCGGTTGCCCAAGCCTTATCAAAGATAGCCTCAATGTCTGGGTTTGAGGTTACTGTTGTGGCACAAGGCACATTCAAAGCCCTTTTCTCCAGTGAAGTAACTGTGCTCGATAGCCTTGAAATACCAGATGGACATTTTAATCGTATGCCATATGTTGTTGTGTCTACCCAAGGAAAACGCGATGAAGCGGGTCTAAAAGCAGCGTTAAAAATTGCGTCGCCCTATACTGCACTGGTTGCCAGTTCAAAAAAAGCCAAGAAATTATTAGAAGCGGCGGGTAAGTTGAACGTGTCTTTAGAAGCAATCGACAATGTTCGTTACCCGGGAGGCATTGATATCAGAGCTAATACGCCAGAAGAGATCGCTGTTGCGTTATTAGCTGAGCTTATACAAGTTAAAAATAGTGGCCTTGAGGATATGTATACTCCGCCTGGCATTGAATATGATAGCGCTAAAACTGATGATGAGGTGATCCCTAAACCCGTTGAATCAAGCGGTTGCTGCTCATCCAAATGACTAAGATAATGCCTTTGAAACGATTGTCTTGTGTACTACTGGCAGCAGGGCTTTCCTCTAGAATGGGAGAGCAAAATAAGCTGTTACTCAATATTGAAGGGGAATCATTAGTTCGCAGAACGGCAAAGTTGTTGGTTGACTACGGACTTGAAGAGATTGTCGTGGTTGTCGGCCATGAAGCTAGCTTAGTTACAAATGAATTAAATGATCTGCCAGTGACCATAGTTGAAAATTGTAATTATCATGAAGGCCAAATGACGTCTGTCCATACTGGGATAAAAGTATTAACGAAACAAACAGATGGCATTATTATCTGCTTGTCTGATTTGGTATTACTGGAAAAGGCAGATTTACACGCTTTGCATTTAGCATTTGATGAATGCAAAACATCCATATTGGTTCCCCAATATTTAGGCGAAAGAGGCAATCCGATTATTTTAGCTCACTGTGAACGCCAAGCGATCCTTGACGGAGAGAAAAACCTGGGCTGCCGTAAGCTAATCCAAAAAAAACCTCAAGAAGTCACTGTATTTGAAGCAAATAACGATCACCTTACCTTTGATTTAGATACGCCAGAGGCACTTAATAATTTTAGGCAACGAATGTATCATAGAAAATATGATACCAAACAACCGCGTGATCGTATTTCATGACCGTAACGCATAAATAAATATATACTTAAATAGAGATAATTATGGCTCGTAGTATTTTCGATATCATGAATGATCTACAACAGAAACAAGTACCCTTTGCGGTAGCAACCGTTGTCGATACCTACGGTTCGGTTTCAGCAAAAACCTCCTCCAAAGCAATTATTGATGCTGAAGGTCGAGTAGTAACGGGTTGGATCGGCGGTGGTTGTGCTGAATCAAGCACGTGCGAAAAGGCCATGGAATGTATTAAAACGAATCAAACCGCTATGATGGATATTGACTTAAATGACGAAATGTTGGGGGTCGGAATGCCATGTGGAGGGGGGATGAAAGTCTACATAGAGCCTGTGTTACCAGAGCCTGCTTTATGGGTTATGGGACATGGCAAAGTAGCTGAAGTAATCTGTGCTATGGGCGATATGCTGAACTATCGAGTTATCGTAAATGACCTCGGAGCTACCAGGGATAAATTTCCTGCTGCCAAACAAATCATTACCGATGACCTGGATTATAGCCAGTTAACACCCAAGCAAACCGACTATGTAATAATTGCGACACAACATAAAGGTGACCATGAGTCGATTAAGCAAGCACTGAGCTGCGATGCTGGCTATATAGCGTTAATAGCCAGCCGTAAACGTGCAAGACTGGTATTGGATTATTTGCGCGAAGAAAACGTTAACGAAACCGAGATTAGTCGTGTTGTTGCTCCTTCAGGTTTAGACTTAGGTCCGCAAACACCAGAAGAAATTGCACTGTGTATTTTGAGTGAGATTACACTTTTACGTCGCAGTGGCACAGGCATGAGAAACCGCGATAAATTACTGGCGGAAGAGGCTGGTGCAACGGTCGCTACTATACACAAATTAAATAGACTGACGGCCAGTGAATAAGAAATGAGTACTATGCCATTGCCTAACAATAATATTAGCGCTCCCGGTCCGATTAACCCTGAACTTGTTAAGGCTCTTTTTCCAATATTCAGAAATAATCCATTAACACAAAATTTGAGTTATTTAGATAACGCCGCCACCACGCAAAAACCAGAGGTCGTCATGCAGGCAATGGATGATGCTATGCGACTATTTCACAGCCCGGTTAACCGTGGCTTTTATCCCTTGGCCGAACAAACAACTACGCGGTATGAACAAGCACGAGAACGACTCCAGCGTTTTATAGGCGCCGAAAATCAGGCATCGGTAATTTTCACTGCTTCAGCAACTGATAGCATTAACCAGGTAGCCCAAGGATTTCTACTGCCACGGTTAAAACCAGGTCAAAATGTCTGGGTGACCCGTATGGAACATCACGCGAACTATTTACCTTGGCAATATGTCTGTGAACAATCGGGCGCGAGTCTATGCATAATTGAGCTTACTGACACAGGTGAATTAGACCTCGAGCGATACCCTGAGATATTTTCTGACAGTACCGCCATGATTGCACTGACCCAAACATCCAATGTACTGGGTATTACCAATGATGTAAAAGCCATCTGTGAGCGCGCCAAGCAAAAAAATATCCCTGTTCTTATTGATGCCGCGCAGGCATTGGTAAGCAATATTATTAATGTGCGTGAGCTTGGCTGTGACTTTTTGGTGTTCTCTGCACATAAAATGTTTGGACCCAATGGTATTGGTCTACTGTACATTGCTCCAGAACAATTAAATGAGGTACAACCAGTAAGACTCGGAGGAGGAATGGTCGACTTTGCTGCCGATAGCCTCGCTGACACAATTTGGAGTGAAGCGCCGCATCGTTTTGAAGCTGGCTCGCCTAATTTTGTAGGAGCCATCGGCTTTGCATCGGCCTGTGACTTTGTCGAGTCATTGGGTCAAGCCAATATTAAGGCTCATATTACAGAACTGGCGACGTCTCTGTATCAAGCTCTATCCCATTATCCAAACCTGCACGTAGTGTCATCTGCCAGGCATTTATCTTCGGGTATTGTCAGTTTTTATCATGATGTCATTCATGCCCATGACCTGGCTCAAATTATGGGAGACTCAGGTGTTGCTGTTCGTGCAGGGCATCACTGCGCTCAACCATTATTAAGACACCTCGGCGTCAGCTCAACATTACGTATCAGTATTTCCGTTTACAACACTAACAATGATATTAACGCTGCGGTAAGTGCTCTAGAGTATGCCCAAAAGGTATTTTCCTAATGTCAGACACCCAGCTTTACAAGGCCCAGTTACTGGACCACTTCAAGAAGCCTCGTAATAAAGCGGTTGGTGAACTAACGACAATGCAGGTGGTTAAAAGAGGCTCTAATCCACGCTGTGGTGATGAAATCGAAGTCGGGTTTAGCCTCAAAGGCAATATCATCGAACCGATTCAATTTAGAGGTCGGGGTTGTTCCGTTTGTATCGCATCTGCCTCAATGATGACTGAAGCCATCATAGGACAGCCGACTGAGTATGCAAAAATAATGGCCACTGAAATGCAAAAATGGATAGCAGGGGAAGACGTTAATATCCCCCAGATGCTCAAACCTCTTGAAGCCGTTCGCCATCATCCTGCGCGAAAAAAATGCGTCATGCTCGCCTGGCATGCCTTAATTGAAGGCATGGAGGAAAGCAATGTCTAATACATCGGCATGCAAAGTGGTAAGTTATCAATGTGCGCACTGTAAGACGATCAGTCATGGAAAACCCGCTGAAACGGTTGTCATTGAAGACCAGGAGCTGACTATGTGCTGCCTTGGTTGTGTTTATGCGGCGGAAATGTTTTTTGATTTATATCATACAGGCTTGTATCCAAAAAAATCTTAGCGTATTAATTTCGATTTAAAGTTTGTTAGTAAAGCTATAGTCAAACAATCCATCGCCTTGATCGCCGTGGACCTGGATATTAAACGATACAACAATTCGATCTTTTTTACCGATATAGGGCATTGCCATATGTTTAAGGTGCGAGGGGAAAATACACAAAACCCCTTCTTCAGGCGGCGAGTCAAAACTATTGTCTTGTAAGTATAGATTGCCCGAATCCATATAGCCGCCGCCAATCACATCCATTTGGTGGCCATAAAATCGGGTGACACCATTGATTTCACCCAACTCTTTATTAGCAATACGAGTCTCTTCATCATCAACTTGTACATAATAAACCCCAGACCAAGCACAATTCCCATGATTATGCGTTTCATGAAATCCATGACCATTTTGGATTTGAAACCAAGCTCCAACCACATTCATTTGTAACTTTGTTGAGTGACTGAACTGCCAAAGTTTAGCGTTCACTTGAGTCGACATTTGAAATACCTGATCAGAAATAAATTTGAATAATGCGTTCAGTTCTGGATGATTGTATCGCATTAGTAAGTCATCACTACTGGAGTAACCATTAGACTTTAGGTTGTTATTATTATTTCGATGTTCAATAAAGAGTTTTATCAGAGCGTTATTAACTTGCTTGTGGTCGGCAAACTTGGTTCGCAGAAATGGAGTCGGCCACAATAGATGAAGATCTGGGTGCTCTGAATGATCGGTCATAACAATATCAATTTAATGTTTAATTCAGCATAGGATACTTAGCCACCATGGCAATGTCTAACGATGTGACACTATGATTTAAGCAAATAAAATAATGCAGGTATCTCTTCGCAAAATACCTGCGTAACTAGATTTTTTGATTCAAAGTACTGGCCTGGTGCATATTAAGGCTGTCTGTGATTGACCAGCACTTTAACTTCGCTGAGACACCATCGTTAAAAAACCAACACATTTAGATCAGTTTTCAGTATGTGGAGCTTTGTTGTTTTCGAGTATAAGAACAATAAAAATTATACCTATTCTTAGAGATCCGTATAACCAAACTGGCTTTGCTTCGAATTGTACTGTCTTGAGGCTCCCAAATTTATAGTTCATCATATTATCCTCCACGCCCTGGGCAATAGTGAAAATATTTTATCCTAATCTGCAGACTGCTATTGGAAAATCAAGCCGATGTTATTGGCGTTATCTAAAGACGAAAATACCTTATTTCTTGAATAATTTACGATACCCCAATCGCCTTTTCCCACATAGCGCTAGTGCCATACTATTAGAGTGACTTTGGCTGGAATATGGCGCTACCTGGTGATGAAATCCATCGATATATTGCTATCGCCAAACGACCGTCTGTTAGCACAAGAACTCCACATGGTTAAATCTAGTAAACACAACATATTGTTGTTGGTATATACCCAAAAAAATTGAAGTTGCAGCTAGGCGCCAAAGGAGCTCAGTCCCATGAGCTTAGACTTATAACAATTCGTATTAATAAGTACCCACTCAGAACACGTCCAGCAGTTTGAGCAAGGCGCCGTTATGCAGGAATAGCTATTTTCTTTCAAAGAGCGATATCGCATATAAAATACGCTGGTGCATTCCCTCTGGGCGAGTTTTAAATGGGCTTACTCCGCGTTGCCCGAATTCGAAAGAGCACCACTATTACTTCATTCAAGCGCCTTGATTAAGCCCATGTAAATTCTCGCCCAGCATCATTTACTAACACGGATTGTTATTACTAAGTGATTGGGGGGAGTGAGAGCAGCCAACAACGCTGTAGCTTCAAGGGTAACAGGTATAGTTAAGTGATAGTTATTGTAGGCATAAAGCTGTTTGGCAATGTTGAATTTAGTAGATGCCATGGTAGATGAAAATAACGTCTAGGCAGTCTTTTCATATACAAAAACGATGCTCATCAAATTGTCCTTGGCCGTTAGTCAGCTAGCCATTGAGTGTCAAAGACCAAAAGCATAAGGTTCAAACCGTGGCTTTTTTGTGACCTAATACGACAATATAGCCAATGAGTAACATGCCACTTAACGCGCCATATAGATGGGCTTCTATCGCTACGCTGGCATTGATAAGATCAGCAATTTCAGCACTGGCACCTGCATAATGTTCGTGGATGATTTTAACCCACACGGCGATTATTAATAACCAACCGCTGCGCCTTTGGTATTGAATGTCTTTAAACGCGCCCCACAGAAAAACACCATGCAGTGCCCCTGATAAACCTACGTACCAATCCAGGCGCGGTGCAAAAAAATAGACTCCTATGCTACTGCCCAGGGCGCAAAATGCGAACAGCAACAGATACTGTTTGCTGCGGTAATACTCACCATGTAGAGCCCACAACAGAAGTAGCCCGGCAAGGTTGAGTAATAGATGATTTAGATTGGTATGCAAAAAATTAGCCGTGAGTAAACGCCACCACTGATGTTTGGCGAGTTGACTTCGGTCGAAAGCGAGCCACTGACTGCTGGTCGGTTCAAAAAAATACAACAGGGTACATAAAACAACAATACACAAGGGGCCAAGAATATGTGTTTTTTGTATGGGCAGGTTAAGCATGGAAATAATAATTTAGATTTTTCGATTCACTGTTTAATATCTTACCATTAGACAGATGAAAAACGTCAGTGCTTATTGTGTTGATCATACGTGAGTCAGAAAAAGTAACGATAATAGTTGGTCCCCGTTTTTGACCCTGGATGGGTATTAAGGTGCTAACGGCCAAAAATAAGTGCAGGGGCATGATCTATGACTACCGGTCAATTATTCTAGGGTGACTTCGTCTACTTTCCATTTTTTGTTGATACGAACCATTTTAATCCTGCGTAAATCTTTCACCTTCTCACCATTAAGCGTACCTTCGAAAAATAAGCTAACGCTGGCCTTTTGGGCAAATTCATTGCGCCCGGCATTGCCTGCAGACGTTTTGATTTCTACTGTGTCAAAGGCCATGTTTAATACATGTCGCTGGACATTGCGGTTGATTCGATAAGACTGCACCAGTCGCGCCATTTTGGGGCTGGCGTACTCAAGGGTTCTGTGGATAGTGGGATCGTTATAAATGTGTTCAAAAAATTGTAGTGCGGCGTACTCTGGAGTATTGCTATCCATCGTGCCATATCTACCCGAACCCTGGGCTGAGTTGTCGCCGCCGCAGCTATATATAAGCAAGCTCAGGAGCAAGCAAAAAAGGGTTTTGGTATGACGCGAAATGGACATGCAGGGTATCTTTATAAAAAACAAGAAAAAAGGAAGTTTACCTTTGTTGTCCTTAAAAAGTAAAGGGAGACGGTCGCCTCCCTTTTTAGAGCAAAATAATCAGACTATTACACTTCATCAGATTCGTTTTTTAGAGCAAAATAATCAGACTATTACACTTCATCAGATTCGTTTTTTAGAGCAAAATAATCAGACTATTACACTTCATCAGATTCGTTTTTTAGAGTAAAAATAATCAGATTATTGAACTTCATCTGAATCGCTGAATTCACCTGCGAACAGGGGGCTGCTTAAATAACGCTCTGCGGCACTGGCTAAAATCACTACGACGATTTTATCAGCGTTTTCCGGCTTTTCTGCCCAGCGTTTGGCGGCTACAACTGCGGCCCCAGAAGAAATACCGACTAATATGCCTTCTTCTTTCATCAGGCGATGGGCCATTGCCATGCATTCGTCATTTGTGACTTGCTCAACCGCATCGACCATATCCAAATCCAGATTACCTGGAATGAAACCTGCGCCTATGCCCTGGATTTTATGTGGACCAGGAGTGAGCTCCAGTCCGGCTTTTGCCTGAGTGATCACTGGGGAGTCGCTTGGTTCAACAGCTACCGAGATAATAGCTTTACCCTGAGTCTGTTTAATATAACGGCTGACACCTGTAAGTGTTCCGCCTGTGCCGACACCGGCCACGAAAATATCAACTTTACCGTCTGTATCATTCCAAATCTCAGGTCCTGTGGTTTTTTCGTGAATTTCAGGGTTGGCGGGATTTTCGAATTGCATCAGAGGGACGTATTTGTCCGGGTCAGTAGCAACGATTTCTTCTGCAGCAGCAATGGCGCCTTTCATGCCTTTGGCTGCTTCGGTTAATACCAGCTTAGCACCTAAGGCCTTGAGTAATTTACGGCGTTCCAAACTCATAGAACTGGGCATGGTCAGTGTGATCGCATAACCCCGAGAAGCGGCGACAAAGGCTAAAGCAATACCGGTGTTGCCGCTGGTAGCTTCGATGAGTTCGTTGCCTTTATTGAGTATACCGCGTTTCTCAGCATCCCAAATCATATTAGCACCAATACGGCATTTGACACTGAAACTTGGGTTGCGTGCCTCTATCTTGGCATATACATTACCACCGGTTACACGGTTTAATTTAACCAGTGGGGTTTTGCCAATGGCTAATGAATTGTCGTCATAAACTTGCATAAGATTTCCTTCCTGAAGGTTTATAGGTGCCATTTATCTGCTAGCTGTGAATATTGCTTGGCATTGTTGTGTATTATTAGTTAGCACTTCTGCAACTGATACCAATTTGGTATTAACCAACTAGGGTACGGGAAAGTGAGCAAATTCAAAGTGCTTTTTCGCTATTTCATATGGAAATAGTTCACACTCAAAAATAATCATTGGTAAATTGACCGTTTTAATCATTTAGTGATGTGCTGCAAACACCCTTTTGTCCTAAGTTAGCCCGATTAGTGCAATTTAATATTAGCCGTTATTTTTTCCTTGCCGGGAGAAAACAACATCTTACAATAAAATAAATGAATTGAGGTCTTGATGTCTTTTAAAGGAACAACAGATTACATTGCCAGTACCGAGCTGCAACTTGCCGTGAACGCAGCTATCACCCTTGAACGCCCTTTATTGATAAAAGGTGAGCCAGGTACGGGCAAAACCATGCTGGCTGAAGAGCTGGCTAAAAGCATGGGCACAGAGCTTATTCAGTGGCATATCAAATCAACAACTAAAGCTCAGCAAGGCTTGTATGAATACGATGCCGTTTCCCGCTTGCGCGACTCGCAGCTGGGGGATGAAAAAGTACACGATATCAGCAACTATATTATTAAGGGCAAACTATGGCAGGCCTTTGAGGCCGGTCAGCGGCCGGTATTGCTGATAGACGAGATAGATAAGGCAGATATAGAGTTTCCTAACGACTTGCTGCAGGAACTGGATAAAATGGAATTTTTCGTTTATGAAACCCGTCAGACGATTAAAGCCGCTCAGCGTCCAGTGATGATCATTACCTCTAACAATGAGAAAGAATTGCCCGATGCCTTTTTACGTCGCTGTTTTTTCCATTACATTCAGTTTCCCAATGAAGGAGAAATGCGTCAGATAGTGGATGTGCATTTTCCCAATATAAAGAAAGATTTACTTAATCAGGCCTTACAATCCTTTTTTGATCTCCGTGACGTGCCGGGTCTTAAAAAGAAACCCTCCACCTCAGAACTGCTTGATTGGCTAAAATTGCTGGTAGCGGAAGATATTTCTCCTGAAGCTCTGCATAATAAAAACGGTAAGCAAACAATCCCGCCTTTGTACGGAGCGTTATTGAAAAACGAACAGGATATCCACTTGTTTGAAAAACTGGTCTTCATGGCGCGTCGCTAATGCTGGTCGATTTTTTCTTTAAACTGCGTGCCTATAAGGTCAACACCAGCCTCAGTGAATTATTGGATTTACTTAAAGCTCTGGAGTTGGGTGTAGTATTTGCCAATTTGGAGGATTTTTATTTTTTAGCCCGTCTATGTATGGTCAAAGACGAAAGTCAGTATGATAATTTTGATCGCGCCTTTGCCGATTATTTTGACGGGGTGCAAAGTATTGATTTGTTTGGCCAGGATATCCCCGATGAATGGTTACGCAAGGAAATTGAACGTCACTTTAGTGACGAAGAAAAAGCAAAAATCAAGGCATTAGGCGGCCTGGATGAATTGCTTAAAACCCTTAAGGAGCGCCTGGCCGAACAGGAGAAACGTCATCAAGGGGGAAGCAAGTGGGTAGGCACAGGCGGTACGTCGCCATTTGGTGCTAACGGATACAATCCTCAGGGGATCAGAATTGGGCAGGACGGCAATCGCAATTTTTCTGCAGCCAAAGTATGGGAGAAGCGGGAGTTTAAAAATCTGTCGGGGGATGTGGAACTCGGTACCCGTAATCTCAAAGTGGCTTTGCGCAAGCTGCGTAAATTTGCCCGAACCGGGGCCAGTGATGAACTGGATATGCCAGGGACCATAGCAGGTACGGCAAAAAACGCCGGGCTACTCGATATTCGTATGATGCCTCAAAGACATAACAGTATAAAAGTACTGATTTTTTTCGATGTTGGCGGATCTATGGACTCCCACATAAAAGTATGTGAGGAATTATTTTCCGCGGTGCACACAGAGTTCAAACATTTGGAATATTTTTATTTTCATAATTGTGTTTACGAAGGCGTATGGCGAAATAACAAAAGGCGGGATAAGGAAGTCATACCGGTTTGGGATGTAGTGCATAAATACGGTGCCGATTATAAGCTGATCTTTGTTGGCGATGCCACTATGGGACCCTATGAAATAACCTATCCCGGGGGCAGTGTAGAGCACTGGAATGAAGAGCCCGGTGCACAATGGATGCAGCGACTGTTAACGCATTTTAAACAGGCTATCTGGCTCAATCCCCAGCAGGGGCAGTACTGGGATTATTATGCTTCTATCGGCATTATTGAACAATTGATGGATAAACGCATGTTTCCTTTAACACTCGATGGTATCGGTGAAGGGATTAAGGCGTTAAACAAAAAGTGAAAAGTCAAAATGGGTAACAGTATAGACAACCAAGCAAACGAGGGGGCTCACAAGACGGGCTAAGCAACAAAGAAACGGGAAAAAAAGTGACGCCTTACGTATTTCATGTGCCCCCGCACTATTTTGCCCACCTTTGGCCAAACCGATAAGAAGGGTCTGGCGCGGTGCCTTAATATTGCCTGGGAGGGAATACATAGTCAGGCCAGCCGTTTTCTGTTGGCGACCAAAGCCCTGGAACTGTAGAAAGTAGTCATATATGTATAGCCGATTTGAACCTTACACAAGGCCTAGCACTAATTGGAATGGGCTTAAAAGCAAGACTATACCACAACCCATAGGTATTGGAGTTGCTAGGCGGCAAAGGAATTCAGCCCCATGAGCATAGACCGACGAAGTGATTGGGGTGAGTGAGATAAGCGAACAACGCTTCAATTGCAAGGGCGACGGGTATATAACCAAAAACATTTGCAGCGGCTCAATTTCTACAAACCTTTACCTGCCATAAAACCACGGAAAATGAAGGGTTTTCGGAGATCTCTGCATTTGACAGGATGATATTTTCTGCCCCTGATAATCAAGATGCTGCAATAACAGTTGAAAGATTAGGGCAATAAAACCAAACTAGCTTGTTTGCGCGACAAGCTAGCCAGTATTGAACCAGCCCAAAAGGCCAAGTATCAGATAAACTCACGTTAACCACCTGGGCCCAGGGATTCCCCGTGAATATGGGCTTGGTGTTAGCTAAGCCGCAGTTTATTTTAGTGACTTTAGCACTAAGTGGCGAGTACAAACACGGGATAAAGGCTTGTTAGGCAACCAAGTGATTAAACCCGATAAAAGTACTGAGAATTTGTCCGAGAGCTATGCTCGTTAAAGTATCGGCGTGGCAACAGGCTTGTTGGGGTTTATCCAGATATATTGTGTTTTTAATCGCCAGGCCATGCAGGATAAAATTTCAGAAACGCTGGTGATAGACTGATGCTGGGAAAAAGTCGCTTTTATGCAATATGAACAGGTGGAATAATAGGCAATGGCCAATAGATTAAATCAGTTATTGAAACATTGGCTGGTCAGTAAAGACAGCCAACAATGGGTTTTGGCGACTATTATTGAGACCGATGGCTCATCCTATCGAAAGGCCGGAGCCATGATGATGATCAACAGCCTTGGTCAATATTTTGGTTTGTTAAGTGGTGGCTGTCTGGAGTCTGATATTATGTTACAAGCCAGGCGCTGCTGGGATACGGGGCACAACCGCATCATTGAATATGATATGCGCGAAGAGGAAGACCTGGCCTGGCAGCTTGGCATAGGTTGTGGTGGTATGGTCAGGATATTACTGCAGCCGGTCAGCCGTGAGAATCATTACCTTAGTCTGGACAACCTTTACCGGTATTTGGATAATAATCAAGCCTGTGAGTATCAACAGGTTATTCATCAAAGCGGGCCAGAAAACAGCCTGCTGCCTTGCGACTCCCAGGAGCGGGCAACAGATGACTCCAGGCCCTGTTTTGTGCAAATTATCAAGCCGGTACCCCATTTGGCTCTTTTTGGTGGGGGCGTCGATGCTAGGCCGGTAGTCGCTATTGCTATGCAACTTGGCTGGCAATTAACCTTAATCGATCCCAGGATCAGTTATGCCCGCAGTGAGCAGTTCGATCCGTCTATTACTATTGTTCGCCAATCCCTTGATGAGCTCACCGGCATTGCCTGGTTGCAAAAAATAGATATGGCACTGATTATGACCCACAATATTCAACTTGACGGCCAGTCGCTGGCCCTGGTGCAAAGTAGCTCTGCTTGTTATGTAGGCATGCTTGGACCAACACATCGAACTGAAAGGGTGCTGGCCCATATGAAACTGGACCGTACGGATTTGATCAAGCCCTTAGCCAACCCAGTGGGGTTGCGCTTGGGAGGGGAGTTGCCCGAGTCTATTGCTTTGTCGATGTTAGCCGAAGCTCATGCTTATATCGAGCAAGCGGACGGACAATCTATCAGTGGAATGCTTGATAGGTGAATATCGCCGGGGTGATGTTGGCCGCTGGTAACAGTCGGCGTTTTAAGGGGATTAAACAGTTGGCGATGGTGCGGGGTAAACCCATGATCGGCCACGTAACGGGCCAGTTTGCCGTGCACGGTAAGCTGATGCCTGAGTTACACAGCTTGACCGTGATCCTTGGGTCTGATGCGGAGAAAATCAGACCGCTATTGCCTGATCATGTGCACAGTAAAGTCTGTATGAATTGGCAAGACGGCATGGGCGCAAGCCTGGCATTAGCGGCAAGCCAGGTAGAGCCGGACGTGTCTCACCTGCTGGTGGTTTTGGCAGATCAGGTAGACATAGGCCAGCCGCAAATAACAAAACTTATACAAAACAGTTACTTGGCACCGGATAAAATCATTGTAGCGAGTTTCGAGCATATCACCGGACCGCCGGTGATATTTCCCCGACGTTTTTTTGCCTCTTTGGCTAGGCTAAAAGGGGATCAGGGAGCCAAAAAACTACTCAAAACCCATTGCCAGCAAGTGCTCAGAGTTGACTTGCCCCAGGCTCAGAACGATATTGACACTTGGGCAGATTTGCAGCACTGGCAAGGCAGGGTTAATAATTCACATAAAATATCAAAAGCGCAAAAATGGAGAGGCCAATGATACGTTTTACATTGAACAACCAAGCGATAGAACTGGATGCTGAGCCGGCTATGCCCCTGTTATGGGCTTTACGTGACTTGTTGCATATGACAGGCACTAAATATGGTTGCGGTATTGCCCAGTGTGGCGCCTGTACCGTGCATCTGGATGGTCAGCCAATTCGTTCTTGTGTTATGCCGTTATCGGCTATTGCGGGCAAGTCGGTTAACACTATTGAAGGCTTAGCCGCTGATGCCAGTCATCCGGTACAACAAGCCTGGCTTGAGCACGATGTGCCTCAGTGCGGTTATTGCCAGTCGGGACAGATCATGAGTGCGGTGGCTCTTTTACGGGAACACCCGGACCCTGATGATGCCACTATCGATAATTATATGCAGGGCAATATATGCCGCTGTGGCACTTACCCGAGGATCAAGGCCGCAATAAAAAGTGCCGCCCGACAACAATTGACGAATTACACTTTGGGTAAAAATGTGGGGGCACAGGCATGAAAAACAATATTGCTGTGCAAAATATCAGCCGCCGGGCATTTCTCAAATATACAGGGGTAGCCAGCGGCGCGCTGATCCTTGGCACCCTTATGCCGGCATTTACCCAAGCCTGGGCTGTGGCCGATCCGTCAGGGGATAAACGGGAAAATCCACTCAATTTGTTTGTCAGTATAGACACCGATGGCAGCATTAATATCGTTTGTCATCGCAGCGAAATGGGGCAGGGAATACGTACCGGCATTGCGCAAATTGTGGCTGAGGAACTGTGTGCTGACTGGTCCAACGTTAACGTCATACAAGGTTTGGCTGATGAACAATACGGTAGCCAAAATACCGATGGTTCACGATCCATCAGGCGCTTTTATCACACAATGCGGGAAATGGGAGCGACTGCCCGGGCCATGTTAGAGCAAGCTGCCGCTAATACCTGGCAAGTGCCAGTTTCTCAAGTGTATGGGCAAAATTCTATGGTGCTAGATAAAAATGCTCAGCGGCAGCTAAGTTTCGGTGAACTGGCGCAGGCAGCGGCTCAACTTATGCCTCCTACTATAGATACACTAACCTTTAAATCGCCCGATAACTTTACCTTAATAGGTAAACCTGTGCGTTCAGTTGACTTACCTGAAGTGCTCACCGGAGACACAGTCTTTGGTCAGGATATTTATCTTGATGGTATGTTGTTTGCCAGCATTGAACGCTGCCCCGTGGTGGGAGGTAAGGTAAAAACCTTCGATAAAACAGCTGCTATGCAAATAGCGGGTGTGCAGGCTGTGGTTCTTATGCCAGAGCAAAACTTACCCGTAGTGTTTAAACCCTTAAATGGGGTGGCCGTGTTAGCCAGCAATACCTGGGCTGCCATGCAAGGGCGTAAAAAACTGGCTATTGAATGGGACTTAGGCGCCAACCAAAGCCATGATTCAGAGCGTTATCTGGCACAATTAAAACAAAAAATTGTCACTAAGGGTAAGGTCATTCGCAGTGATGGTGATGCCTATCAGGCCTATGACAATGCCACCAGTAAATTGTCTGCCACCTACACCGTCCCCTATTTAGTGCATGCCCCTATGGAGCCGCCGGCAGCCACCGCTGTGTTTAACAATGGCCAGTGTGAAGTCTGGGCCTGTACCCAAACGCCCCAGTCGACCCAACAAAATGTTGCGACCGCCCTCAATATAGACACGTCCCAGGTAAAGGTAAACGTGACCCTACTGGGCGGCGCGTTTGGGCGTAAATCTAAGCCGGATTTTGCCGTAGAAGCGGCTCTGCTTGCTAAAGCCAGTGGCAAACCGGTGAAAGTTGTGTGGAGCCGGGAAGATGATGTGCGTCACGGTTATTACCATGGGATCAGCGCCCAGTATTTTCAAGCGGGTCTGGATGCTAACGACAAGGTAACCAGCTGGCTGCAACGTACCGCATTTCCCAGTATCAGCTGGACGTTTACCGGTACGACCGATGAGCCCCAAACCGGTGAATTGTCACTGGGTTTTGGTGATGTGCCTGTAGCTGTGGACAATTTATCTTGTGAAACCCATAAGGCCACCGGCCATATTCGTATTGGCTGGATACGCTCGGTCAGTAATATTCAACATGGTTTTGCTCTGGGCTCGTTTGTGGATGAATTGGCAACTGCCGGTGGCCTGACTACAGATAAAATGTGGTTACAATTGATTGGTGAAGACAGGCATATCGATCCCCGAACGCAGGGCTTTGCATATGAAAATTACGGCGAATCTTTTGAGCGTTACCCCCTTGATACTATGCGGCTTAAATACGTATTAACCGAATTGATGGCTAAGTCTTTAGCAAATGTTAAACCTAAGAATAACGAAGGTTGGGGTATCAGTGTACATCGCAGCTTTGTGTCTTATGTGGCGGTGGCGACCAAAGTTAAGGTGCAAGATGGCAAGGTCAGTGTACTGGAAATGCACTCCGTTATAGACGCCGGTACAGTGGTTAATCCCGACCGGGTAAAATCCCAGCAGGAAGGCGCCATGATCTTTGGTTTGTCTATCGCTTTGATGGGTGAGGTGAGCGTTAAAGACGGCGCAGTGGTGCAATCAAATTACCATGATTATCCGGTGCTGCGGATGCATCAGAGTCCAAAAATCTATACTCATATAGTTGCATCTGCCGCTCTGCCTGGAGGGGTGGGGGAGCCTGGTGTTCCCCCTGTGGCAGCCTCGGTGTCCAATGCTATATTTCATGCCAGCGGTCAACGTATTCGGGATCTGCCGGTTAATAAATATTTTAGTGTGTGAATCAGGCAGATTAAATCTATACCCAAAGCCCTTTAAGTTGCCGCCAACAGCGCCGCAGCTTTAAGGCCTAGGGGTATAAACCACCGGGAGCACAGAGGGATCTTTAAGATAGAATTATTTTTCTTTCTCTATGATCTCTGTGATTTTGGTGGTGAATAATACCCAAAGTATCAAATTTATTGGTTAGGGGGCAGTAATAATGGCTATATCGGCGAAGGCTAACGTGTTGGGCCGTCTCATTAATGATTAACCTTATAACCATCGCTAATCAGGGCTTGCGTGGCGGTATCCAGATGAGCCTGTTTGATCAGGAAAAAATCTGTTTCAAAGGTTGAGAGTACAAAAATACTGACATTAACTTTGGCGAGGACCGAACCAATTTGTGCCATGATCCCCACCATAGACAGGCTTAGAGGCCCTAATAATTCTAATGCCCGCCAGTCAGTATCAGAATCATCACTGATGATCTTGATACTGGCCGGAATGACGATTGATAATTCGTCATGGGTTTTACCAATAAAATAAATTGGCGCCGAAAATACCACAGCGGGTATGGGCGCATGATCAGGCAAACTGTGAATAGTAAACATTTCCGGATGCAGGGCTAACGTTTGTTTTGGCATATCGATTCCTTTGCTTGATAAGATTTTATTGTCCGTGAGCACACCGTTAAGTCAAGTGCCAGGTTGCAGACGAGGATGGCATAATAGAACAACGATCGTCTATTTGGCACGTTTTACAAAACCGGTTGCTTTATTTAGCTATAAACTGAATGTTATTCACATTTATGTCAATCTACACTAAGGTTATCCACTTATTCTGTGGATAACCTTGTTGAGTTCTTTTTATATTAGGCTTAATTAACTGATATTAATCACTATTTCATCATTGGTTGGAAAACGCACAAGCGCGACCGGAATACCTGTAAATTAACCGCTAATTGCTATTAAATAACATGCCTATGCAGATTATTTAGAGCTGGTTATACAGTCTATGGCTATGGTGTGACAAAACAAATAATTTACCACCGAGGTCACAGAGCTCACAGAGTAAGCACATCTAAAATAGTCCTATTTTAAAAAACATTAACTCAGCTCGGCATAGGCATGTTAAATAATAATGTTTTTGGCCCTGGTTTACCCTTTAATGATCAGTTTAGTTATGTGCAAAGAACCGCAGTATAGTTTCCGGCTTTGGTGATCAATGTTACATGTTCACAAGGTATTAATTTGCCCCAGATCCTGTTTTGCTACAAAGTGCTGAAAATACTCTGCGAGTTGCTCAGTCTGCGTCAATACTGTTTGCCAATATTTGATCCGCTGTTGTGCAGGCATTTTGGTAAAATCATTCCGATCGGGTATTTTGCCAAAAGGTAATGACGCGATAAATTTTGCAGAGGGAACCAACATGACGGTTTTTGCATAGTTTTTGGCGGGTATGACCCGTGCCAGATTCTTGTCAAACCATCCCGCTTTGGGCTGAGCATTAAAATGCGGGTACAGGGTTAACCCCGGACTGTTTTGCAGTGAAATATCAAAATGATAATCGATAATGCCGCCATCTCTGTACATACCTTTTGGAGCGCCTGCAATATCCCTGACCCCTAACATAACCATAGGAATAGAGCCCGAAGCGAGCAGCGCTGCTTTGATATTATCCTTGCTTAACGCAACTCTGTGGGTGTTAAAACCATGATCATCATCAATCAGCAGCCCGCTGTGGGGACTGTGAAAAATAAAACGTTCGTATTGCCTGGTAAGTAAGCTGCGGTTTACGCGATTAAGAGCATAGCTGGTAACAAGCCCAGCTATTTGTAACGCTTTACGCTCGCAGGCCACCAAACCGTTTGTTTTAGCCACCAGAAAATGTGCTTTAAAGACAGGGTTGTCGATGACTTCTTGCGCGCCCGTATCGCCAAAAACGCGATCTAATAACGCACTGGCACTGGCGCTGATTTCATTGGCGGTGACGTTTTCAGCATAGGTTGTTTGTGAATAAAATTTGGCTAAGCGGCTTATGGCCGCTACCGGATCATTCTGTGCAAAACAGGCTGCCCGAAAAGCCCCTGCTGAAGAGCCCACCAGATGCAGTTCCTCAGTACGGTTGGCAAAAAAATCACCAAATAGATATTTATCCAGGCCAAACAGTGAAAACCATTTTGGTCCGCCTGAAGCCCCTAAAAAAGACGTGAATAAATCACTGCTAAAGCCCTCTTTGTGAATGGTTTGAAGGGCGCTTTTACCGGCATAAATATCTAACATGTCAAGATCATAAATTCTTCAGAAAGTTGAGCACCGAAGTCTACAACAAGGTCGAGGTAAATTAAGTTTAAGTTCAGGAAAAAATAAAATTAATCAGCGCTTACTTCCCATTCGATAAAATTTAATTATGCAATAGTGATGACTATTTATATGATTTAAGGCCGTTCATCCCATAAAAGTGCATTTTCACGGGTAAAAAAAATGTAAAGGTAAAATTTATTTCGCTGCTTTTATGTGGGTCTTATTTTGTATTTGGAAGTATTTAACTTATTAATATGACTAATTAAAAGCCAGTGTAAGGGGGTAATTAAAAGTGATTCGGTGAACTTAATTATCCATTTAAGGGTATTTAATTGCACCTTTATGCTTGCTGATCCCAAGGAATTCGGTTAGTTTTATTCTTCATTAATTTTCTTAGGGAAAAATTTTGAACAGACAATGGCAGGCACTATGTGTTGTAACTGCCTTCTCTGTTTTGTTGAATTATCTTGTACAAGGTTATCTTGCTATTTTGCCACCACTGATTTTTGCAGTCTGGTTGATTAAAAGTAACCTACAACAAGCAACAAAAGGATCTGTATCATCAAAACTAGAAGAGCATACCCCTCCAGTCCTTCAAAAAACCGCTAATATATTACCGGAAGTCATACCGGTAATTGTTGAGTGTGAAACCAATATAAATGATATTTGCAGTACCCAGGCTGATGCAATTAGCCTGCTTACCGGCGCGTTTTCTGATCTACAAAATATGATTAACTTGCAAGGCAAGAGTATTGTCAGTCTGATCACTGTGGGCAATGAAAGTAAAGCCTTATACAGTGACAAAATGCGGGAATTTGCCCATAGTACAGAAGTCACTCTAGATCGTTTTATTCAATCCACAGTTGATATGTCAGCATCATCTAGTGAATTACTCTGTCGCGTAAACAAGATCCATGAAGCCCTGCCTCTGGTGATGCAAGCATTAAAAGATATAGATGGCATAGCCTCGCAAACCAATTTGCTTGCGTTAAATGCCGCTATCGAAGCGGCGAGGGCCGGAGAGCACGGCCGTGGATTTGCCGTTGTCGCTGATGAAGTTCGCTCTTTGTCCAGCCGTTCTTCACAATTCAGTGAAAGTATTCAAAAGCGCCTGCGATTTATCAACAATGAAATAAGTTCTCTTACCACTGAGGTGGGCACGCTTGCGTCCTATGATGTCACTTACGTGATTGATGCAAAACGAGATATCAAGGCCGCACTAACGGGCATTATCCATAAAGCAGAATCTGACGCTGGCGTGATCAGCCATTTGGATGAGATTTCCCAAAATTTGGAATCGGCCCTTGGACAAGCTATCAGAGCGTTGCAATTTGATGATATCAACAATCAAAATTTAGCCTTTACTAAAGAAACCTTAGGTTATATCAAGGAACTACTGAGCGTTGCTTGTGCACCTGAGGGAGACGCTATGCTTGAGGATTTTAACCGTTGCCGCGATGCATTTAGGGCCAAACGTGAGGGCAAACATAATCCCGTTTCATCAGTGGATATGGAAGCGGGTGAGCTCGAGCTTTTCTAATGCCTAAAAAACATAAAAGATGAGTGAAACCCGAGTATTGAATATTTCGCAACGATTCGATTTTGGTCAGCACAAGGCCTTCACCGGCCAATAGACAATAATGACTTCAATCATAGGGTTGCGCTTAAGGTCGCCCCTTAAAAAAATTTGCAAGGGTATTTTCCAATATCCGCAACAGCGTGAAATGCGTTTGCAAGATGTCAATCAGGATGATCGCATTAACTTTACACTTTGAACCAAAACGGGCGCTACTCAGTTGTGCTATGAGCGATAGTGGGCCGGGTTATCAACAGTATTGGGTAAAAGGTGAGTGAATGAGCACTGTTTGGCAAAGGCTAAAACTCGAACAGCAACTTAGGAAGTAAATACAGGTATTTGCTTCAGGAAATAGAACTTCAGTGGTCATAAAATGAGAACTAACAAACTATGAGTAAACATATATTAATCGTTGATGATTCACCTTCCATACGGCAAATGGTTGAGGTCACCCTAAAGTCGGCTAATTACACAGTAACGGCTGCAAAAGACGGACAGGAGGCGTTGGATATTTGTAAATACACCCGTTTTGATTTTGTGCTGACTGATCAGAACATGCCCCGCATGGATGGTTTGACCTTGATCACATCCTTGCGAACCTTACCTGCTTATGCGACGACTCCCATAATTGTGCTTACCACTGAGGCCAGTGACAGTGTCAAAGCTCAGGGTAAGGCCGCTGGCGCCACGGGTTGGATGGTAAAGCCATTTGACCCCAAAAAATTATTAGAAGTAATGAGTAAAGTCCTTAGTTAGGCCATTCAAAGGAATAATATGTCAATCGATATGCAGCAATTCCATGGGGTGTTTTTCGACGAAAGTCAGGAACATTTGGATAACATGGAGCACGAATTAATGGAGCTGGATTTAGCTAATCCCGATGCTGAGCAACTTAACAGCATATTTCGTGCTGCTCATTCAATCAAAGGCGGCAGTGGCATATTTGGCTTTGATGCGTTAACAGGCCTTACCCATATCATGGAAAATCTACTGGATAAGGCACGTCAGGGCACGACGACATTGAATGAGGACATGGTCAATATTTTGCTGCAAACAGTGGATTTATTAAAAAACACCCTGGACAGCTACAGAAATGGACAAGAGGTCGATCAAAGCCAAATAGATAAAGGTATTGCAGTACTGGAATCAGTAATAAGTAACGATCAACGCAGGGTGGCAGAGCCTGTAATTGAAGAAGATGCTGGATTTGGTTTTTTTGATGGGCCAACAGCCGTTAGCGATGACATAGAAGGTTTTGGCTTTTTTACCGATGCGCCGCTAAAGGAGGATCAAAGCAATAAAGCCTATGGACTGTATGAGAAAAGAGCAGATAAATCAGCCCACGTTAGTCAGGTCAGCGTAGAGATAAATCCAACAAATCAAGGGGGGGAACGACCCAAAACCACACAGGAATCAGGGTCTATCAGGGTAGATACCGGCAAAATAGACTCACTGGTTAACCTGGTAGGCGAATTGGTTATTACTCAGTCTATGTTAGCGATGATAGGTTCCAAAGTTACCGGAACAATTGAAGATAAGTTACAAACTGCGCTGGCTGAATTACAACGTAATACCCGGGAAATTCAGGAGTCGGTAATGTCGATGCGCATGTTACCCATGAGCGTTACCTTTAATCGCTTTCCCCGCCTGGTTCGGGATCTTTCGACTAAATTAGATAAAAAAGTCGACTTAAAAATAGAAGGTGGTAATACCGAAATCGACAAGGGAATGATTGAAAAGTTGGTTGACCCTCTCACACATCTGGTGAGAAACAGTATCGATCACGGCATTGAAACTGCGCAGGAGCGTCTTGCTCAGGGTAAGCCCGAGATGGGAACCGTGATACTGCGAGCTGAGCAAAGAGGGGGCAGTATAGAAATCAGTATTACCGATGACGGTGCGGGTTTAAATCGCCACAGAATTTTAGCCAAGGCCACTGAAAATGGCCTTTCCGTTGATCCCAACATACCCGACGGCAAAGTATGGGAGCTGATCTTTGAGGCGGGTTTCTCAACTGCAGCGGCGGTCACTGATGTGTCTGGTCGGGGGGTAGGCATGGATGTAGTGCGACGTAATTTAGAGGCCATAGGTGGAAGAATTGAAATCGAGTCCAGCGCAGGTAAAGGTTCAGCCTTTCATATTCATCTGCCCCTGACTCTGGCCATAGTAGATGGTATGTGTGTGTCGGTAGGTGATCAAATTTTTGTGGTGCCACTGGTTAATATAGTGGAATCCATTCAACCCTCAGTGGATCAAATCAAATCTATCTCAAATGACGTACTGCTGTGGATCAGGGATCAGTACTGGCCTCTGGTGCGCTTGCATAAAGACATGCAAATTGACAACGCTATTACCGAGCCAAACAAGGGCATAGTGGTACTCATCGAAAGTAGTAAAAAACGTTTTGCGTTGCTGGTTGATTCTTTAATGGGACAACAACAAGTAGTAATCAAGAGTCTTGAAAAACATTATAAACGAGTGCTCGGCGTAGCGGGTGCAACCATTATGGGGGATGGGGGGGTCGCTATGATCCTCGATGTCGAATCCCTGGCTGGCCAGGTGAAGATCGCAAGTACAGAGAGTGAAAAAACATGAGTAACATCGAAAAAGGCCACGAACATCAGATGCATTCTGATGCAGACTCCCGAGAGTTTCTCAGCTTTGTGCTCGGTGATGAGCATTATGCCCTGGACATTATGTCAGTGAAGGAAATTCGTGGCTATGAAAAGGTCACGAAAATTGCTAACGCGCCGGCATTTATCAAAGGGGTCATTAATCTGCGAGGTGACATCGTACCCATAGTGGATTTGCGGCTTAAATTTAATGTGGGGGAGGCGACTTACAACGAATTTACCATAGTGATCATGCTTAATGTTGCGCAGCGCATAGTAGGCATAGTAGTGGATGCGGTATCGGATGTGATCCGTCTGGCAGATGACGAAATCCGACCGCCACCGGAATTCGGTGTGGCCTTTGATAGCCGCTATTTACTTGGATTGGTAGCCATAGAAGATCACATGGTTATCTTAGTTAATATTGAACGTTTGATATCCAGCGATGAGCTTGGATTGATAGAACAACAAACCGAAACAGTTCAGGACTAACAAAATGAAACTATTAAATATGTTTAAAAAAAATTCGTTAGCTAAGAGTCATAAATTACAATTGTTACGCAGCGCTCAGGCACTGGATGCCAGTTCCACCAGCTTTATGATGGCCGATGTAGACCTTAATATTATCTACGCCAATAAGGCGGTACAGATCCTGCTAAAGTCAGTTGAAAAGGACATTAAAGAGGCATTGCCGCAGTTTTCAGCTGATAATTTGATGGGACAAAATATCGATATCTTCCATAAAAATCCGGCCCATCAACGGGGGATATTGGGCAATTTAAAACAAACACACACAGCGTCAATAACAGTGGGGCGCCTCAATTTTAGACTCACCTTAAATCCCTTGTTCGATGAACAAGGCAAGAATACCGGCACCGTAGTTGAGTGGCTCAACCAAACAGAATTATTGGTGCAATCGGGTATGCTGGACGCCCTGGATCGTTCACAAGCGGTGATACAGTTTGCTCCTGATGGCACGATCAAAACGGCCAATAAAAATTTCCTGGATACCATGGGCTATACCCTAGAAGAACTTGTGGGTAAACACCATCGCATATTTGCCGATCAGGCCTATGCAAACAGTAATGAGTATCGTGAGTTTTGGCAGCAACTCAATGAAGGTAAATTTTCTACCGGTGAATTTAAACGCTTCGCCAAAGGTGGCAGAGAAGTTTGGTTACAGGCTTCATATAACCCCATAGTCAATTCAGCTGGAAAGGTTACCGGTGTGGTTAAATATGCGGTTGATATCACAGCGCAAAGCTTAAAAAATGCTGACTATACTGGTCAGATTGAAGCCATCAGTAAGGCTCAGGCCGTCATCGAGTTCAACATGGACGGGGTTATCCAGGATGCTAATGACTTGTTCCTGCAAACCATGGGTTATACCTTGGGTGAAGTGAAAGGTAAACACCATAGTATTTTCGTAGAGCCATCCTATCGCAGTAGTCACGAGTACCGGGAATTTTGGGAGCAGCTTAATGCCGGTGTCTATTCAGTAAATGAATTTAAACGTATTGATAAAATGGGCAACGATGTCTGGTTACAAGCATCTTATAATCCCATTTTAGACATGAATGGCAAACCCTTTAAAGTAGTAAAATATGCTACCAACATTAGTGGTCGTAAACAGGCTATTTTTGAGATTAAAGACGTGTTGTTGAGCCTGTCAGAAGGCGATTTAACCACTTCTATCAAAAGTGAATTTGAAGGTGAATTTAAAGAACTTGGTGATGCTATCAATAGTTTTATTAGCGACCTCACCGACACTATTTCGCAAATTAACGTCGCCACCGGGACCATCAGTGGCGCATCCACCGAGATAGCCCAGGGTAATGCTGACTTATCCAGTCGTACCGAACAACAGGCCTCCAGCCTTGAAGAAACCGCTTCCGCCATGGAGGAACTCACCGGTACGGTGCGTCTTAATGCAGAAAACGCTAGTCAGGCCAATAGTTTAGCCTCACAAGCCTCTGGTGTGGCCATTGAAGGAGGAAGCATCATTCAAAAAGTCGTCGAGACTATGTCTTCCATCAATGAGTCAGCACGGAAAATATCGGACATCATAGGGGTGATAGATGGCATTGCCTTTCAAACCAATATCCTGGCTTTAAATGCAGCCGTTGAAGCCGCCAGGGCTGGAGAGCAGGGCCGTGGCTTTGCCGTAGTAGCCTCTGAAGTGCGCTCTTTGGCTCAACGCTCTGCCAATGCAGCCAAAGATATCAAGGAGCTGATATCTGATTCTGTACAGAAAATTGAAAGTGGCAATACCTTAGTGAATCAATCGGGCGAAACCATGGATAAGGTGGTGACTTCGATTAAACGAGTGAACGATATCATGTCGGAAATCGCCGCTGCCTCGGCAGAACAGGCGACGGGCATAGATGAAGTGAGCAAAGCCGTCGCGCAAATGGATGAAGTTACTCAGCAAAATGCCGCCCTGGTAGAAGAAGCCGCTGCAGCAGCCGAGAGCCTGCAAACAGAAGCAGAGCAACTGGCAGTGAGAGTCGCCACGTTTAGGCTCGATGATAGCCAAGATGAACAAGCTGGGTTGAGCAAGAAAAGGCTGCCACATACGTCGCCCCCAAGTGCAAGACCCAAAGTCCGCACGCCTAAAGCCCCTGTCGCCAAGAAACTGAAAATTACGACCGATGAGGATGAATGGGAGAGTTTCTAAGTCGAAGCAACTTATGGTCCCTTCAGCCAAAGATAAGGAGTTTTTATTTAGTCGCCAGGATTTCGAGCACATACGGGAGATACTTTATGCAAAAACCGGAATTCGGCTAGCTGATAGTAAAGACTCCATGGTTTATAGTCGCCTTGCCAGGCGCTTACGGGCACTTAAAATCCCGACCTTTGCCAAGTATCTGCTCTTTTTGCAACAAAATACTGAAGAAGATCAGTCTTTTATAAATGCGTTAACCACTAACTTAACGTCATTTTTTCGGGAGCAGCATCATTTCCCGCTGCTAAAGGAATACCTCAACGCTCATCCCGGTAAAAAACGTATTTGGTGTGCTGCCAGCAGCACCGGAGAGGAGCCTTATTCCATTGCCATGACGGTAGCTGAAACCTACGGTAGCTTTAACACCGAGGTGGAGATAATTGCCAGTGATATTGACAGTGCCGTACTGGAAAAAGCCAGTATGGGAGTGTATACCCAAAACAACATTAAAGACCTGGACAAGGACATGTGTAAACAGTTCTTACAAAGGGGCAAAGGCAGCAATGCAGGTAGTATCAGGGTGGTCCCTGAATTGCGCAAAATGGTACAGTTTAGACAGATTAACCTTACGCATAACAAATGGGATATCGAGCCTGTGGTTGATGTACTGTTTTGTCGTAATGTGATGATCTATTTTGATAAAGCTACCCAATTAAAGATCCTGTCCCGTATGGTCGCGTTAATGCCTCCCGATGGCTTATATCTAGCAGGCCATTCCGAAAACTTCTCAGGTGCCGGCCACCTGGTCACTCTGATTGGCAAAACGGTTTATAGACCGGTCACGGTGAAGCACTCATGAGGTTTGATAGTGCGGATGAGAATCGCAGCTTTTCACCCAATCGTTACTATGACCGGCACTTTGAACGTGAAGTCGTGAAAATATTGCCCGGCGAGTACTATGCCACAACCGATGAAACCGTCATTGTCACTGTGCTGGGGTCTTGCGTGGCAGTATGCCTGCGTGATCCTAGGCGTAATATAGGTGGGATGAATCATTTTCTGTTACCCAGTGATGGCACTTCCATTGCTTCCGTGTCCGAGTCAGCCCGATATGGGGTCTATGCCATGGAGTTGTTGATCAACCAGATGTTAAAACTCGGTGCCACTAGAAATAACCTTGAAGCAAAGATATTTGGCGGAGGGAACGTGTTAAGTGGTTTCACCGTCAATAATGTGGGGGAGCGCAATGCCGAATTTATTATGGGCTATCTGGTCACTGAACATATTCCCATCATCGCCAGCGACCTGCTGGATATCTATCCCCGAAAAGTTTACTTTTCACCTCGCACCGGCACAGTAAGGGTAAGGAAAATAAAATCCTTACATAACACCACTATTATGGATCGGGAGAGTGAATACAGAATGCGCATAAAACACGCCGCCAAAGGTGGTGAAGTGGACTTATTTAATGAGTAAAAGCAGATGACAATAAAAGTATTAGTAGTGGATGATTCAGCTTTAATCCGCAGCTTGCTAAGTACTATCATTAAAGCTGAAAAAGATATGGTCTTAATTGGGTCAGCCCCAGATGCCTATGTGGCCAGAGATTTAGTGAATCGCTATGCACCGGATGTGATCACACTTGACATAGAAATGCCCAAAGTTGATGGCTTAACCTTTCTTGAAAAATTAATGAAGGCCCATCCCACTCCGGTAGTGATGATTTCTACCTTAACAGAGCAGGGTGCGGGTGCCACAATACGCGCCCTAGAATTAGGCGCGATTGATTATATCGCTAAACCCAAATTAGATGTAGCCCAGGGCATTGAGGAATACCGGCAACTTATTCTTGAAAAAATTCGCACCGCGGCTGTGGCTAAGGTAAAAACGGTAACCCCCCGTATTAACAATGAAAATTTGGTTTTACATTACTCAGGCACCGAAAAAATCATTGCAGTAGGGGCATCTACCGGTGGTACCGAAGCGATCAAAGAATTTTTAATGCAGTTGCCTGCCAACAGTCCGGCTGTGGTGATCACGCAACATATGCCGCCGGGATTTACCACCAGTTTTGCCAAACGACTTAACGAACTGTGCAAAATAAAGGTGTGCGAAGCCAAAGGGGGGGAGCGTATTTTGCCCGGCAATGCCTATCTTGCACCAGGCAATTTTCACTTAAGCATAGAGCGCAGCGGGGCGGATTATCGTACCCGCTTGCTTGACACCCCAAGAGTTAGTGGGCATAAACCCTCGGTGGATGTGATGTTCGCTTCCTTAGCAAAATGTGCGGCGCAAAATACTCTGGCGGTGATCATGACAGGTATGGGCAGAGACGGCGCCCAGGGCATGTATTTATTGCATGAAAAGGGGGCTTTTACGCTGGCTCAGGATGAGGCCACTTGTGTGGTGTTTGGTATGCCAAAAGAGGCAATAAATCTTGGCGGGATAAATAAAACACTACCCTTGACCCAATTAGCGCCGGCAGTGATACAGAAACTTCAGACATTAAAGGCCGGATCCCGTTTATAAGCCCCACAAAATTTATAAAACAATAAAAAACACCCGCTGATGAATAACAGAGATTGGGTAAATACCCTGCTAGCAAAGGCTTTAAGGCCAGTGATGATCCCTAGTCACAGTTGCTATACCTTTTTTGCCCATTATAACCCCCTATTTTGTCTATATTTACAGCACTTAGATTTCAGTGGTGAAAAAGCGCTTGCAGTCCCATAAAAGCATCGTTATTATACGCGCCGCTTCCAAGTAAACACTTGGAACGCATAGCCAGTACCCAGTGCGTCCGTAGCTCAGTTGGTTAGAGCACTACCTTGACATGGTAGGGGTCGGTGATTCGAGTTCACTCGGACGCACCATTTTCTTGATACATATCAACTCTTTACGTCAAATAATCCTATTCTGTTAAAACTTAAAGCCCCTTAGTATTAAATCTGTGGTCGATCTGTGGTTCCAACTTGATTGTGGCCATAAAAAGAAATTAACGGATGAAGACTTCACTCTGGGTGAGGCTCGACGGTGACGTCACCGCAAATAACTATTGTTACCCTAAGTAAAAAAACAATACGTCTGCATTCATTGGCGACTAAAACGTTTATCTTTTACAAATCTGCTTTTTTTATTGTGATACCCGATTATCTCTTTTAAGTGTTTTCATTTAAGAGTTCAATTTGAGGCGTACAGGTCCTGATTGATTACTAGGGGCTTTTAATCCAGTCGACATCGTCAACGCCATTTTGACATCCCCTTACCATTACTCAAACCAATAGCGTTCTGCTCCCCCCTGACTTATCCCTGTCACTTCATCAGGACCATTGCCCATTTAGCCCGCTGCATCATCGTAACCCCAGGGTCAGTATGGATATTAAGCGTTTTTTAAACGTTGGTCTCGGCAATGGCTCGCTTGCATAACAGATATGCAACCTATCGGTGATGGGAATGGGCAACTTTATTTTACTAGCCACATCACTCACAAGTTGGCCATCTTTAAAAACAGTTGGGATCAGGTGTTTTTGTCAGTCAATCTCAATAATGTCGTCTGTTGCTTCTGAGGGTGCCATGATCTGCCTGTTCAAAATAATGAATGCTGCGTAATAAAACCTTACCCTAATATGCCTGCCAACATAAGTATTTTACCGCCATACACTGTTAGTAACCGTCTGTGTTACGTATCAATAACCGACAACAACAAGTTCATGGGTGTAGCTGTTATGGGCATAAATTATTCACAACCTATTTGATCTTCACCGCGGTAAAAGTTAACTTAGTTGTCAAATGGATATAACACTTAGAACGGGATGTTCTTAATCCCTTCTGGTCCTCCACAAACATAATCAATTAGTACACATCATCCGTTGTCTGAACCGGTGCGGGTTGTACCTTTGTTGTTCAAGGGAAAAGCACTACATGAGTCAAAACGACAGTACCCAAACTCCAACACGATTTACGAAGACATCCATGATAGCAGCAGCCAAGGCAATACATTTATTCGGCCCGTTATCATGGATGTCCTGTTAATTTTGCTCCATTTGACTACCTCACAGACTCATTTTAAATGATATTTACCCTTGAGCCCACTTCTATAAAGCAATGCCAATAATGTGATTATATGGACAAACTATTTAACTTGGGTGTCTAGATAATTCAAAATGCTGTTGTATGTTTTTCACTGCCTGGGTACGTTTTTTTATGCTGGTATGTTTTGAGGTTTCAGGAGTGGTTTGCATCTTCGCTCTGATAGGATTTAAATCCACATAGGCCATACAAGCTAATACTGCGCTCTCATCCAATAAAGCTTGAGATTTAAACCGACCTTCCCAGAAGCGCCCTGTGCAACGGTCTTCTTTATTGGCTTCCCGAGCAATGTATTCGTTCAGGATGCGCATAAACCAACTGATGTCGTAAAGCCGTTGCCGGTACCGCTTAACTGTTTCATCAAAAGTAATAAGCTCACCTGCGCTTAACTTATCGCCTTTAACATACTTCTGGGTTAACAGCGTGCCCTTGTGCAGTTTGTGATAGCGCCTTAACACCTCATCGGTATCCCAAGTATCGGCCAAAGTTTTATCAACATACAACACTATATGGGTGTGGTTGCTCATCACCGCATAGGCACAAATATCGATAGCAAAGACAGTGGATAAAAACAGCACGCGGTCTTCTACCCAACCTCGGCGATGCTCGTAACTTTGGCCTGAGTGTTTATCCATACCACACAGGAATGAGTGGCGAACACAGCGCGATACACAGTGATAAGAAAGCGTATCAATTAAACTGACTTGGCTTTTGCGAGGCTGGGGCATAACACACCTACCTGACTGAAAATGAAACACCCGATAAGTTTTGTTCAGTTTAAAAAAACAGGTGAAATTAACATGGATGTCCATGTAAGTTGCATCTAAGTTGATAGGTGAAATTAACATGGATGTCCATGTAAGTTGGATATTCGAGCAATAAAACGGCCTGCTGAAGTCAATGCTCGGGCGTGGCCACTTGTCGACCTTTTATATCGTTACGCCACTGCTCAAATGCAGCGACAACAGGTGACAGTTGATCTTGGTTTGACATATTTTCGTCCTGATTAATAAGGTGCAACTATTAAATCAGATCAAAATGG
>Ga0307489_10000035_pt1 | contig 69462 bp, 55 predicted proteins | sample SB12metaG_FD_202247 | JGI IMG/M metagenome (GOLD analysis project Ga0307489, IMG submission 202247) | Sea-ice brine microbial communities from Beaufort Sea near Barrow, Alaska, United States - SB 1.2 | ecosystem: Environmental > Aquatic > Marine > Coastal | place: USA: Alaska | collected... | reverse complement strand
ATCACTCCCCGAGCATCGCAGATTTAAACAGGTTAATTTTCATGGGTGAAACTGGGTTCTTTAGAAGCACAGCTTCGCCCAGTTGAACGGCTCGCCAAGGATGGCGAGACTGGGTGAGTATCATCAGGGATGTGTTATCGGCCAACTTAAATAAACAATATGTTGTTGTTTAACAGCGCAGCTGTGCCCAGTTCGGGAAGCGAATACCTTGGCGACGCAGTCGCTGCTTTTCATCTCGACTCATCACTCCCCGAGCATCGCAGATTAAAATAGGTTAATTTTCAGGGATGAAAATTAAGTGATTCCCGCGCCGGGAGCGCGTAATCACGAACCGTTTTAATCGAGAAGCGCAGGAAAAGGAGGAATGCCGCAGAGCGGCTTCTTTACAAAGTACGTCCTGTACTTTGCCCTTCGGGCCATCCTGCGGATGTTCAAAATGGTTCCCGACCATTTTGTCTAGTTACTCTTTCTTAGCTGCAGAAGAAAGAATAACTGGTACGCCAGGGACTGCGTATCAAAAGCGTCATGCGGCCGCCACGGATGACGGAAGGTAGAACAACGCAGGAGCAGTTGTAGAGAATGACGTAAGCGCAGCGCTTGCTCGGTACGCAAAGCGTATGCCCCGTCACTCAGTGATGCCTTGTTGCTCCAATGACCGCGATCCATATCTTAAAGCAAAAAAAAGCGAACCTTAAGGTTCGCTTTTTCATTTACACACTAATGTTTAATCTTCCCGATAACTGTCCAAACTTGGGCAGGCACAAATCAAATTTCTGTCGCCAAATACGTCATCGATACGATTCACCGTTGGCCAGAACTTGCTTTTGGCTACGAAGGGTACTGGGTATGTGGCGGTCTGACGATCGTAACTATGGTTCCAGTTGGCATCACAGATATCTTCCAGGGTATGGGGTGCGTTGAGCAGCGGGTTGTCCGTTGCGCTCCACTCGCCGGATTCCACCTTAGCCACTTCGGCGCGTATGCACACCATAGCTTCAACAAACCTGTCCAGTTCGACCTTGGCTTCGGATTCCGTCGGTTCGATCATAAAAGTACCGGCCACCGGGAAGCTCATGGTTGGCGAGTGAAAACCGTAATCAATTAAACGCTTGGCGATATCCACTTCGGTTATACCGGAGGCTTCTTTTAACGGGCGTAAGTCGATAATACACTCGTGAGCTACCCGGCCATTGCGTCCGCGGTACAAGAGGTTGTAATGCCCCTCCAACCTGTTGGCAATGTAGTTAGCATTTAAGATGGCCACTTCAGTGGCTTTTTTCAGCCCAGCACTGCCCATCATTTTGATGTACATATAGCTTATCGGCAAAATGGAGGCGCTGCCCCAGGGTGCGGCTGATACAGCGCCGTTGCTGGCTTGGGGACCTTCGATACCCACTACCTTATGATTGGGCAAAAATGGCGCTAAATGGGATTTCACCCCTATTGGTCCCATGCCTGGGCCGCCACCACCGTGGGGGATACAAAAAGTTTTATGCAAGTTAAGGTGCGATACATCCGAGCCAATCAAACCAGGTGATGTTACCCCTACCTGGGCGTTCATGTTGGCGCCATCCATGTAAATCTGGCCGCCGTACTGATGCACTATGTCACAGATTTCCTTGATGGTTTCTTCGTATACCCCGTGGGTTGAGGGATAAGTGATCATGCCACAAGAGAGGGTATCTGCCACTTCCTCGGCTTTTTTACGTAAGTCAGCCAAATCAACATTGCCATTTTTATCACAGTTGACCACGACTACTTTAAGGCCGACCATTTGCGCCGATGCAGGGTTAGTACCGTGCGCAGAGCTGGGGATCAAGCACACATTACGTTGACTATCGTTGCGGCTCTCGTGATATTTCTGGATGGCGATCAAACCGGCATATTCGCCCTGAGCCCCGGAGTTGGGCTGCATAGAAAGCGCGTCGTAGCCGGTGATATCTAATAACCATTCACTTAGCTCGCCCAACATTTGGCTGTAGCCTTGTGCCTGTTCAAGAGGGGCAAAAGGATGCAACTTGCCAAATTCAGGCCAGGTGACCGGGATCATCTCGGCGGTGGCGTTAAGCTTCATGGTGCATGAGCCCAGTGAGATCATAGAATGGTTTAAGGCCAAATCTTTATCTTCCAGGGATTTGATATAACGCAGCATTTCTGTTTCTGACTGGTAGCTGTTGAATACTTTATGAGTCAGAATGTCGTTAGTGCGTAACACGGCATCAGGAATGGATTGACTGCCTGTGGCAACCAATTGCTGATCAAGTTTAGCGATATCCAGACCATGATCTGCGCCAAATAAAACACTAAATAACTGCTCAATGTCTGCACGCGTCGTGGTTTCATCCAGGCTGATCCCTACTGCACCTGCAAGATCAGACCGTAAATTCATTTCAGCCTGATTGGCCGCCATGATGATCCCGTCTTTGTGCTCACCGACGTCGACTGTCAGGGTGTCAAACCAGGTATGGTGACGCAACGTTATGCCTGCTGCCGCTTTTTGCTTGATGCCCGTGGCGAGAATATCTGCAAAACGGTGGATGCGCGAGGCGATGGTCTTCAGACCCTCAGGCCCATGGTATACGGCGTAGAAAGAAGCCATATTAGCCAGTAAAACCTGGGCAGTACAGATGTTGGAGTTCGCTTTTTCCCGGCGAATATGTTGCTCACGGGTTTGCAGCGCCATGCGCAAAGCAGGTTTACCGCGGCTGTCTTTCGATACCCCTATAATACGTCCGGGTAAAGAGCGTTTATAAGCATCGCGGGTGGCAAAAAATGCAGCATGTGGGCCGCCGTAGCCCATAGGAACACCAAAACGCTGAGCCGAACCTAGTACCACATCCGCGCCCATTTCGCCGGGCGCTTTGAGTAGAATAAGGCTCATGATATCGGCGCATACCGACACTATACCTTTGTTGGCCTGTACCTGAGCGATAATGTCACTGAGGTCTTGCACCTCTCCGGTGCTGCCAGGATATTGTAACAAGGCACCAAATACATCGTGGTTGCCAGCGTCTGCTGCTGCACCCACTATAACGTCAAATCCGAACATATCGGCCCGGGTCTGGATCACGTCCAGAGTTTGGGGGTGCACATCATCGGCGACAAAAAACAGGTTGGATTTTTTGTTTTTTGATACCCGATTGGCCAGGCCCATGGCCTCGGCGGCGGCGGTAGCTTCATCCAGTAAAGAGGCAGAAGCCAGCTCCAGACCAGTTAAATCAATAGTCACTTGCTGAAAATTCAACAGTGCCTGTAAACGGCCCTGGGCAATTTCCGGTTGGTAAGGCGTATAAGCGGTATACCAACCCGGGTTTTCCAGCACATTGCGCAAAATGACGTTGGGGGTCAGGGTATCGCTGTAGCCCATTCCAATAAAAGAGCGGTGTATTTTATTTTTATTGGCAATGGTTTTTAAATAAGCCAGGGCCTGTACTTCAGTTTGGCTTTCACCCACGTCAAGGGGGGCAGGCAAACGTATACCTTCGGGTACCGTTTGCTGCATCAAATCATCCAAAGAAGTGGCACCAACCAGCTCCAACATTTGTGCCATCTCGGTTGCACTTGGGCCTATGTGGCGGCGGACAAAATCTTGGTTTTGTTCTAACTGGGATAAAGAAAAATTAGCATGTGGCATAAATGGCTTACCGACTCCTTAAAAGGTGGATGAAATTAATGCAAGGGGCTTGGCTGGGCCCGTTAATAGTAAATGTATTTGGCGGCTATGAAGTAGGGTAAATAAAGGTGTTCCCTTATTTACCCTGCACAGGTAACCGGCGACAAACTCATGGTCTGCAAGCCGATTATGGTTGCTGTTAGTGTTCTTCAATGCTGTTTTCGTATGCGTTAGCATCCAGCAAAGCTTCAAATTCTGCAGCGTCTTGGGCTTTAATACGGAATAACCAGCCTTCACCATAGGGATCTGAGTTGACCAGCTCTGGGCTGTCTTCCAGGTTTTCATTCACGGCTAACACTTCGCCACCAATAGGAGCATAAACATCCGAAGCGGCTTTAACAGATTCAGCAACAGCTATATCGTCACCTGCGCTCACAGTTGCACCCACATCAGGTAATTCAACAAAAACCATGTCCCCAAGTAGTTCCTGGGCGTGCTCACTGATACCTATCGTAAAAGTGCCGTCAGATTCAGGGCGAACCCATTCGTGAGTAGCGGCATAACGTAATTCTGCTGGGATATTGCTCATAGCTATTCCTAAAGTATCTAATCTAATTTTAAGCATGTCAGAAAATAGTTCTGCCATGCCAACTATATCTTATCAATCATTGTGTAGCCCGAGGCTACCCATGGGCCACACAATGTATGTTAAATTTTAAAGGACACTTTTGCCATTTCTGACAAAACCGGGTTTTACCACGTTTACTGTAACCCACTTTTTGCGCATTTCCACTTGTGCCGTATCACCTACCGTATTGGGCACTCGAGCCATGGCAATACTGTGACCCAAAGTAGGGGAAAATGAACCTGACGTGATTACGCCCTCACCGCCTTGTACTTGTACGGTTTGACCGCCACGTAATACACCTTTTTCAGTCAAAACCAGGCCGACCAATTTGTCAGTACCAGCTATTTTTTGGGTTTCAAGCGCCCCACGGCCCACAAAATTTCGCTCAGCTGGCTCCCAGGTAACCGTCCAGGCCATGTTGGCTGCCAGAGGCGAAACCGTTTCATCCATGTCCTGACCATAAAGGTTCATGCCTGCTTCAAGGCGCAAGGTATCCCGGGCACCTAGGCCACAAGGTGCCACACCAGCATCAAGTAATTTTTGCCAAAAGTCGGCTGCCTCGGCATTGGGCACCATAATTTCGTAACCGGCTTCACCTGTGTAGCCTGTAGTGGCGATAAACAAGTCTTCAGCCTGCACACCGTAAAAGGGTTTCATACCCGCTACTGCTTCGTTTTGCGCGGCTGAAAACAATTGTGCCGCTTTAGTCTTAGCGTTTGGCCCCTGTACCGCTATCATGGCAAACTCGGGACGCTCGGTAATAGTTACCGAAAAACCGCTGGTCTGGGCTAGCAGCCAGTTCATATCTTTTTCCCGGGTGGCCGAATTAACCACCAAACGATAATTAGTTACATCGAAGTGATAAACGATCAAGTCGTCCACCACCCCACCTGCTTCGTTTAACATACCGCTGTAAAGCGCTTTGCCCCGCTCTTGCAATTTGGCCACGTCATTGGCCAGCAAATGACGCAAATAGTCCTGGGCCTGCTCACCTGTCACATCGACTATGGTCATATGGGAGACATCAAACATGCCGGCATCGCGACGGACGGTGTGATGCTCTTCAATTTGTGAGCCATAGTTAATGGGCATTTCCCAGCCGTGGAAGTCGACCATTTTGGCCCCGGCTTCAAGATGTTTGCTATGCAGAACGGTTTTGCTTGGCATGTTAATAAATCTACTGTGGGGAATTATGCTGGGATTATAGGTTTAGGAGAGCCCTGGAACAAATTGAAAATTTTTATGCATACATTAGTAAAACTTATCTATAAAATGTTTTTCATCAGCTTACGTAATCTACGGCTTGTATATGAAACAACTGTCATTAGATAACCTGCGCACCTTTGTCACTGTTATTGATCTGGAAGGCTATGCCAAAGCCGGAGAATTTTTAGGCCGTTCCCAGCCGGCCATTAGTTTACAAATTAAACGCCTGGAAACCCAGTTAGATAAACGCCTGTTTAACAAGGTAGGTCAGCGCCATCAGGTTAATCACGATGGCCTGGCCTTATATCAAAAGGCCAAACATATATTGGCACTCAACGATGATATATTTCGCCACTTCGCACCCGCATCACTAAAGGGCCGCTTGCGTTTGGGTATTCCCAGCGAGTTTGCTACTACCCTGTTGCCCAATATTATTGGTGAATTTAGCAAACTGTATCCGGATGTCTCACTTGAAGTCACCTCAGCCCTAAGTAAATCTTTACTGGATGACAACCATCGTCAGCAGTTCGATTTGATTATGGCATTGGTGCCGCCAGATAAACAAATGGAGGGGGAATTAGTACTCGATGATGATCTGGTTTGGGTGGGGCAAAAAAATCAAAGCTTTACCAGCAATACCCTAAGCCTGGTGCTGGCGCCGGATGGCTGTGTGTATCGTAGCAGGGTCATCCAGGCGCTCAAGCAGCAAACCACTCAATGGCGAATTACCTATACCAACGCTGATTTAGGGGGGATCACCGCCGCCATCAATCAAGGTTTGGGTATCAGTGCACTGGCCAGAAGTAGTGTACCCCAGGCGTTGAGCATCATCCGCCACAAAAACTTACCGCTTTTGGGTAAGATAAAGATAGTGTTGTTTCATCAAGCTGAGCGTTACCCCGAGGCGAGCAATAAGCTAAGTGAGTTTATTAAATCCCGGCTCAGCAAATTTTAGCCTAGCCAGGGATAGTGCACTGCCCGGATTGGATAACGGAGTTGCCGTCCTATAGATGACTGTCACTACTGCATATGCCGCTTCGAATAAATCGTGCTTTATAAAATGGAGGCTAATGGCCTTACGAGGTAAGTTGCATTGTCAGTAAATAACCAGGATGCCAATACAAACAACAAATAATAACAATAAAGAAACTTGTCGATTATACTTTCCGGGATAATAACCTTTGCGACGATCCTTAAACGGGCAGGGCATTCCAGAGAAATTATCCTCTCTTTTACCATGCATCACGCGTTTCATTACCTTACCCCCTTAAAATGGTCGCTAACACTGTCAATGGCGTTAGTTAACCGATAAATAATGTATTTACGGTAATAATATTACCAGGTAATATTATTACCGTAAAGTTCCCTTGCCATAACAAATTAATCAGCTATTGTTGGTTTCATCGTCAGACTTCAAACGAATATAGGTTTTATACTTTTTTTTCAACAATTTATCGATATAGCGAGTCAACTTGATTTTATGGCTAATGGCATCATCCAGGGCATCGGTAAGCTCTGTGAGCATGGTTTTGTAATAGGTCACATCTTTTAATATATCACCTTGGTCGGCAGTCTCTCTATCCGGGGATACCGCCTGGGCATCTGATCTCGTGGACTGGGCATCTGATGTCATGGTCTGAGCCGATTGGTTTTCCGGTAAAAACATTTCTTCTGCCACTTCTTCGACTACGATATCTACTACTGCCTCATCAAAGGTTTCGAGCTCTTCTAAAAAACCATACAACAAAATACGATCCATCAGGGTGTTGATTTTACGGGGTATACCTCGGGTAAATTTAAAAATTTTGTCGTAAGCCCCACCAGAGAATAGCTCAGTGCCCTTCCACTCTGCGTGATGCATGCGATATTCAATATACTCTCGGCATTCTTCATTAGTTAACGGCACCAGGTGACAAGAGGCAACGATACGTTGGCGAAATTGTTCCATATTAGGGGCCCGCAAAATGGGTTGCAACTCCTCCTGACCCAGTAAAAAGCTCTGTAGCAGAGGTTTGCCTGCGGCCTGAAAATTAGACAGCATTCGCAACTCTTCAATGGTTTCCAAAGGCAGATTTTGCGCTTCATCTACCAGTAAAAGGGCGCGTTTACCCTGTTTATGCAGCTCCATCAGGAATTTTTCCAAATCATCCAGAATATCGGCCTTGCTGCTGCCTTTAACATGGATGTTAAATTTACTGGCGACCATTTTAACCAATTCGTCAGGCGTCAGCTTGGGCGTCACAATTTGTGCCGCTACGATATCATCCGCTATGGCATCCAATAAGCTATTGGCGATTGTCGTTTTACCTGTGCCTATATCGCCCGTGATAACAATAAACCCCTCTGCCTGAGAAAGTCCATATTGCAAATAAGACATGGCGCGCTTATGCCACTTACTGGCAAAAAAGAAACTGGGATCAGGCGTTAATTGAAAGGGTTTAGAAGTGAGTCCGTAGTAATTTTCATACATAAAAAATGCTTTGTCCGTTGGGCTAATGGCTCAAGTAAATCTAACCTTAACTTAAGCCATCGAGGGGAGCAGCTTAGTAATGGCTAAGCAATTAAAATCCCTTAATTTATAGTTGAAAATGCCAGCAATTGCTTGTTTATTTTGCTGCACTAACAATGAAGGGCCACTACAGCGGCAAAATAAATTATTTACACCACATAAATGTAAATGGCGAAATAGTGACAGATACAACCCGCGGTCACAAAAAGATGCCAGACAGGATGGGTGTAACGAATATTTTTAGCCAGGTAAAATATCACGCCCACTGTGTAACAAAGACCTCCGCAGACCAATAACCACAAGCCACCAATGGGTAGAGCTTGATATAAAGGATAAATAAATAATAGCGCAATCCAGCCCATCAATAAATAGGTGATCACTGACAGTCTGGGGTATTTACCCGGCGCAAAACATTTAAACAGTATGCCCACAAATGCCAGTGTCCAGATCAAAATAATACCTAGCAGACCAATCCAGCCCCCTACAGCTATTAACATAAAAGGAGTGTAAGTACCTGCTATCAATAAGTATATCGCGCTATGGTCCACAATTTTAAAAATACTTTTAATCTTTTGGTTGCGAAAGCCGTGATATAAGGTGGAGGACAAAAACATGCTGATCATGGAAAGGCCGTAGATTATCGATGCACTTTGGGCTAACGTACCCTCAGCACGTAATAACAAGAAAACCAAGCCTACAATAGATGCGATGCACCCCAGGGCGTGACTGACAGTATTTAGCCACTCTTCGATTAGGGTATAAGCCTTGATATGGTGTACGGGTGGAACCTGTTGTTGCATGACAGCGCCTGGTAATAAAGTGAAACGGCATAATAATAGTTCAGCGTACAGTTGTACACTCAAAGAATTAACGCTTCAGTTGTGGGCTAAGGTTACGTAAATTTGCAGGTTTGGTTTTTATATATTATCGAAAATAAGTATCAACATTATTACACCGGCATTTGCAAAAACCTGCAAAAACGTTACGCAGAACACCAGTCCAGTGGACTAAAATGTGCCAAGGCGCTACGCGGTAAGGGGCCGTTAACCATGATCTACTGTTGCCAGCTAGACTCCCATTCACATGCACTGAAAATGGAACTATGGCTCAAAAAACTCACCAAGGCGCAAAAACGCCAATTTGTAACCGGTGCCTTGCCCTGCCCACATAACTATTTCACCTTGGCAACCCCCCCCCTATGACCGCAATTTCTGTGGATATAGGCAAATATTTATGACTAAAAGAGTTCCTATCTATGTCACGACTTCCTGAACTTCCTGATGAACTTAAAAATCTTGGGCAAAAACACTGGTTAGCACTGCAAAGCAGCCCAGTATTTAGGCAAGACTGGTCAGCCCAGCAAGACGTGATTGAACAGGTCTTCTCCCTGAGTGATTTTATTGCCCATAGCTGTCTCAACCGCCCCGAATACTTACAAGAGTTGGTGGACAACGATCTGGTGCATATCACGGAATTAGATTACGGGTTGTTACTGGCTGAAGCGCTTACGAGTGTGGGCACGGAAGATGAGTTATTTACCTGTCTGCGACGATTTCGCAATTTGCATATGTTGCGTCTTGCCTGGCGTGATTTGCTCAATATACAAACCATCGAATCGTCTTTGGTGCAAGTGTCAATGCTCGCACAACAATTGATATTGCAGGCCAGTGATTGGCTCAAACAGCATTTGGCCATTCGTTTTGGTTTGCCTATGGATGAGCACTGCGAGCAGCCTCTGTTTGTTATCGGTATGGGCAAATTGGGGGGACAAGAATTGAATTTTTCATCTGATATCGATCTGATTTTCACCTATCCCCAGCAGGGTTATACCCAGGGTGGCAAAAAATCCATTGAAAACCAGCAGTTTTTCACCAAATTGGCGCAAAAATTAATCGGTGCCCTGCATCAAATCACCACTGATGGCCAGGTATACCGGGTGGATATGCGCTTAAGGCCCTTCGGAGAAAGCGGGCCTCTGGTTATGCATTTTGATGCCCTGGAGGAATATTACCAAGATCAGGGCCGTGAATGGGAGCGTTACGCCATGTTAAAGGGCCGTATACTCAATTCCGACAGTGTCTATCGTGACGAACTTGAAGAAATACTCCGACCCTTTATTTATCGGCGCTACCTGGACTACGGTGCATTGGATTCATTGCGTAAAATGAAAAGCATGATCACCAAGGAAGTCCGGCGGAGAAAATTAACCAACAATATCAAGTTGGGCCGCGGCGGGATCCGTGAAGCAGAATTTATTGTACAAAGTCTGCAGTTGATACGGGGTGGCCGGGAACCTCGCCTGCAAACTCAAAGTTTATTACATAATTTACAGCAGCTTAGTCATTTGCATATTCTCCCCCTTTGTGACGCAGAACAATTGCGTACCAGCTACCTGTGGCTGCGTAAAATAGAGCATAGTTTACAGCAATTTGCCGATAAACAGACCCAGGAACTTCCGGATAGCGAATTAGGGCGCAAGCGCCTGGTGCACGTGCTTGGTCTTAAGGATTATAGCGGATTTTTGCACCAATTGGCCCAGCATAGCACCTTAATCCACGAGCATTTTTCTCAGCTTATAGGCGAAGAAACTAGCCCCAACAGTCAAGGGGATCAAGCCTTGGGTAAATTGGAAGATCTGTGGTTACTGGAGCTTACAGCCGATGAAAGTCAATCCATGCTCGGTAACTGGCTCGATAGTAAACAGGCCATATCTGTGGTCCAGGTGCTGATCGATTTTCGCGACAACCTCAGTAGTAGCCGAATTGGTCAGCGAGGGGAGAACACCTTAAACAAGTTAATGCCCCATCTGCTGTTGGTGATACTGAGCAATGAACCCCACCATGCCAGTCACGTTCTGGCCCGTATTCTGCAAGTATTCAAAGCCATCTACGGACGTACTGCTTACCTAGATTTATTGTATGAAAATCAGGGAGCCATGAAGCAACTGGTCAAACTGTGTAAAGCCAGCCCTTGGGTGACAGACCAAATCAGCCGCTTTCCGTTGTTGCTCGATGAGTTACTTAACCCCGCCCAGCTTTATCACCCTACCGAATTGACTGAATACGACGGCGAACTGCGCTTGGCTATGCTCAGAGTAGAAGAAACTGATTTAGAACAACAAATGGAGGCCTTGCGCCAGTTCAAATTATGTCAGCAGTTAAAAATCGCCGCCGCCGACATCACCGGTGCACTGGATGTAATGAAAGTCAGTGATCACCTGACATTTCTAGCCCAAAGTATCATTAAACAAGTGGTTAACCTGGCATGGCAACATATGCAGGAAAAATACGGTCAGCCACTTCTTAGCGAACATGAAGATAATGAGCAGGATATTATGAGTCGGGGCTTTGCCGTCATTGGCTACGGTAAATTGGGCGGTTATGAACTGGGCTATGGTTCAGACTTAGACCTGGTATTTTTACATGATTGCACCAGCTCAGTTGCCACTGATGGTCCAAAACCCATAGAATCCCAGTTGTTTTATATAAAGCTCGCCCAACGTATCTTGCATTTATTTAATACCAAAACTGCATCAGGCGCTTTGTATGAAGTAGACATGCGCCTGCGTCCTTCAGGCAATGCAGGTTTACTCGTCTGTCATATTAATAGCTATGCTCAATACCAGCAACAAAACGCCTGGACGTGGGAACATCAGGCTCTCACCCGCGCCCGTTTTATCTATGGTAGTACAAGTCTGCTAGGCCAATTTAATGCGTTACGCCACCGTGTTCTGGCCATGCCTCGTCCGCTGGGGGCACTGAGAAACCAGGTAAAAGACATGCGTGAAAAGATGCGCGCTCATTTAAGCAGTGGTCAGCAAAAAGGGTTCGATCTAAAACAAGATAGCGGCGGCATAGCTGACATTGAATTTATCGTGCAATATTATGTGCTGGCCTATACCCACCAGTATCCACAATTGGCCAAGTGGCAAGACAATGTACGTATACTGGAGAAACTCAAACTCAATGCTATCATTAGCGAGCAAGATGCCCAGGCGCTGTGTGACGCCTATCTGACTTACCGGAACCGCAATCATAGACTGGTTTTACAACAAGAGAGTCGATTACCAGATTCGGTGCAATATAACGACTTGCGCCAGAAGGTTAGCGATATTTGGCAAAGGGTGTTTGAATGTTAATGCCTCTATCACTGCCATGACCCATTAGGGTCAACTTCGCTACAGTTGCCTCGTAAATAGGCATTTTTTTTATTAGTGATAACTAAACAGTGCTGCCTGGAACATACATAAGTGCGCACAGTACCATCAAAGTTGCTGTCTATCGCCCCAGCGATAGTACTTAGACTACCCATAACAGAATTATCAATTTGAAAATCGTGTTTGATGATAAAATCACGATCCAGCTCCCATAATAATTGCATACCTTCCGATTGGGCGTAATCAGTCATTGCCTCGCGCAAGGTCGTGCCAGCTTTAAAGGCGCGATTTTTATGCTCCCCTGCCCGATTAGGTGACAACGGTTTTTGCAAACTTTCCATTTTTTTGAGTCGTTGGGCCAAAGGCTTGCCTGACGTTTTCACCACATTGACAAAATCGCCTATTTCTTCCTCCTGCGGATAGCGAGACGATAAGCGGTAATCGGCATAAAAGTCGCTCACATTTTGCGATATGGACTTTGGCCCGGCTCCCTTAGGTATAAGCGCAATGGCATTCATCTGTTGCAGCACGATCAAAAAAGCGGCGATGGTTATCACCACCATCGCTAAAAATACATGTTTCACCCAAAAAAAGGAGGAATTTGAACGTCTATTTTTTTTCATGTTACCTGTAGTGACGGTGTTAATCCCTGGGCCCCATATTGTCTATTACTAGCACAAGTTAGAATTTTTTGGGGTCATACAAGGAGAGTGCGTCTTTGTTTGGCCGGGTTTTAAATCGTTTATGCATCCATAAGTATTGCTCAGGGGCAAGCAATATCATTTTTTCTACCATCTGATTTATCCTTGCCACATCATCTTTATCGTCACCCGAAGGGAAATTCTCCAGTCCCGGGAACACTTTAATTTTATAACCCGTGGCGGTTTTGATGGGTACCAGAAATACCGTTTCACAATTTGCCTTTTTCGCAAACAGTAAAGAGCCTGTGGTCGTCGCTGTTTCTGCTACGGCAAAAAAAGGCGTAAATTCACACTTGTTACGCCCGTAATCTTGATCCGGTAAATAAAAGCACACTTCGCCATCGTTCAACGCATGGATCAAACCCCGTACATCACGTTTATGCACCATATATTTGTTTGAGCGATTACGCCCATGATATTGCATATATTCCATCAAAGAATTGTTGTGTTTGCGATAAAAAGCCACTGAGGGATTCCGCAATCCCGCGACCCGACAGGCAAATTCCAGGTTCATATTGTGAATAGTGTAAGCCAATACACCTTTGCCTTTTTGCAGGATATTTTCAATATGTTCATAGCCTTCAAACTCACCTATACGCTGCACTCGCCAGGTTGGCCACCACCAACCCATGCCGACTTCGAGTACCGCCATGCCAGCATTATCAAGATTGGCTTGTAAAATAATCTTACGCTCTTGTACCGAATAGTCAGGAAAACACAATTCAAGATTTCGCTTGGCTATCTTGACCCGGTTTTTAGCAAATACCGTCAAAAGTTTGCCTATCCCCTTGCCGATATAGGTTTGTAATCTATATGGCAGCCAGGAAATAGCATACAGCAGGATCACGCTGATCCAGGTCAACCAGTACTTGGGAAGTAAAAATGAGAATTTAAATTGAGGTGCACTAACGATTGCCTTTCGCAATTTCTACTCCGTGATAAAATTTTTACTAGTGTAATCTACTCTGCTGACAAAGTAGTTGGGTATAAATATTTTTTTACCTTGTTTTGTGGTCATCATTATTAGCTATGGTGCATATTATTCGATAGAGTGACCTATGAATAAGTAATTAATTACAGTAGAACGGCAATATGTCTTTAATTCCCTCTGTCGATTGCAGCCCATCCAGCACGTTGTTAAACGCAGTGTCTAATGCGGTAATAGAAGTATCGGACAAAGGTCTAATCTTGTATGCCAACACGGCAGTGGAAAATATGTTTGCTTTCCCCCAGGCAACCGTTATCGGGACTGAGATCAATGCATTACTCCCTCACAGCTTTGTTGCTGTAAACAACAGCTTCGCGTCACATGTTTTTAAACCCATCAACGGCTCCCAAACAAGTTTTACCGGCACCTGCACGGCTGTAAAGCAAACTGGCGAACCCTTGGTACTAAACGTCAGTATTACGCCTTTAAACCAGCAACAGGGCAAATCATATCTGCTCACAATAGTCGAAGCGACCAGCCACACGGCTCCAGAGGATGGCATTAACAATGTGCTTCAACGCCTGAAAATCGCCACTGATGTGGCTGAAATAGGCATTTGGGAATATGACTTGGCATCCCGGCAATTCATCTGGGACGAACGCATGTTTGCTATTTACGACATCGATCCAAATAACTTCACCGGCAAATTGGAAGATTGGAGTGATAGCCTGCATCCTGACGATTACGCCCACACCTTTGACTTCTATCAGCAGGCATTCCATGAAGATTGCAAATTTGATCTTAGTTACAGAATCATCACCCCTGACGGTACCGAACGCTTTATCCGCTCGATTGGCAGACCTTTGCATGGTCCTCAGGGGGAAATCACAAAAATGGTCGGGGTGAATTATGATCTCAGAGCCCGGTACCAGGAGCATGAACAACTTGACCACACATTGAGAAATACTGAACTGGTAAGCAAGTTGCTGCAGGAAACTGACTATGGGGTGGTCATTACCGATCAATACAGTAATATCAAATGGGTGAATGCCGGGTTTACGCGCATTAGCGGTTATCATCTCCATGAGGTAAAAGGTAAAAACCCGGGGCAGATCCTGCAAGGCCGAGACACCAGCCCGGCAATCGTCCAGCAAATGCACCTCGCTATTGGTCAGCGTCAGCCCTTTAAAGTTGAGGTATTAAATTACAGCAAAAGCGGCCGACCATACTGGATGAAAATAGATAGCCAACTCATAGTTGAACATGGTCAGTTTCGTGGATACATCGCTATCCAGAGCGATATCAGTGAACAAAAAAATGCCGAAATTGCCTTACGCCAATTAAACAGTATGCAAAAAGCCATCTTAAACAATGCCAATTTAATTATCATTTCCTGCGATATCCATGGCAATATTTTATGCAGCAATCAGACCGCTGAAATCTTGCTCGGTTACTCCAACGAAGAAATGCTTACCCAGGTCAATATTCTAGATTTGCATTTGGCTGACGAACTAACCCGACTCGCCCGTTTACAACAAATGTCGCCCTTGAAAGCATTATTTTCCAACGCGACATTGGGCAAGGTGGAGGAAACCGATTGGACTTATGTCAGCAAATCCGGGGGACAATTTCCAGTGCAACTAACGATTAGTTCCTTAAGTTCCAAAGACAACTTGGAGGACGGATTTCTGCTGGTTGGCCGGGATCTCACCCAAATAAAGCAACTCGATAAGGAACGCCAGCGGCAACAAGAGTTATTGGAAACCACAGGCCAAATGGCCAGTGTGGGTGGCTGGGAACTCGATTTGGTAGAAAAAAAGGTGGTGTGGTCAGATGAGGTATACCGTATTCATGAGTTACCCCTGGGCTCTGCTATCGATTTGGACAATGCCATTAATTTTTATGCCCCTGCAGCCCGCCCAGTGATACAACACGCTATTGATCAATCCATTGCACAGGGTACTAAATGGGATTTACAGTTGCCTTTTATTACCGCCAAAAACAATAACCTCTGGGTTCGGGCCGTAGGTTATGCGGAATATAAAAACGGTAAGGCGGTCAAGCTACGCGGGGCGTTTCAAGATATTACCCAATCGAAACAAACCGAAGAAAGAGCCAAACAAGCGAGTCGTGCTAAAAGTGAGTTTTTAGCTAACATGAGTCATGAAATCCGTACCCCGATTAATGGCATAATGGGCATGAATGACTTGTTATTGGCTACTGAACTGACCCAAAAACAACGCCATTTCGCCCAATTGATCCACAGTAGCGGTAAATCCTTATTGCTATTGATCAACGATATTCTGGATTTCTCTAAAATTGAAGCGGGCAAGCTCAGCATCCAGGCCATAGATTTTAACCTGCATTTGTTGCTCGATAATGTGATTGACACTTTCGCTGATCGTGCCCAGAAAAAGGGTTTAGAGTTGCTGATCCGCTTGGACAAGACTGTGCCTAAATGGATAAATAGTGATCCAGGCAGGATCAAGCAAATCCTGACTAACCTTATCAATAATGGGATTAAATTCACCCATCAAGGCGAAATCATTGTACAGGTTAGTCAGGACAGCGAGCAGACGCTACGCATAAGTGTAAAAGATAGTGGTATTGGCATTAAACAGGCTAAACAACAGCATTTATTCAATAAATTTATGCAGGTGGACTCGTCAACCACACGCAATTTCGGTGGCACCGGACTGGGGCTGGCCATCAGTAAACAGCTAACTGAACTGATGGGCGGCACAATGGGTGTAAACAGTCAATTGCGGCAAGGCTCAACGTTCTGGTTTACCATTGTATTATCACCTGCCCAGAGCCAACCGACTGAGCAGCAAATAGAAAAAAGCACAGGTTTTGACCTTACCACTGTATTAATAGTAGACGATAATATCAGCACCAGAGAAATGATGAGTAAGGAGCTTGAGAGGCATAAAGTAAGGGTCTTTCAAGCCGATGATGCGCCACAGGCCCTTAAGATTTTACGTGCTCATGTACAGGATGTCTCACCCATAAATTTAGCGCTGATCGATGCAGAAATGCCAGGTATCAGTGGCGTGGAACTTATCAAAGCCATCCGCAGTAACCCTCAGTTTACAGCCCTTAACATTGCGCTTATGACACCTTGTCAATGGTCAAAAAAAGGCTTGCAGACTGTCTCACTAGGTAAGATGAATTATCTGGATAAACCTGTCAAACTGAATGGACTATATAACAATTTAAGACTTGCCATTACCACCGGTGCTCAAAACCGACACCGCACACCGAACAGTGAAACTAAAATTCTCAACATGCAAAATAAACCACCTCATATACTTATCGTGGAAGATAATTTCATCAATCAGCAGGTGATCGTGGAAATGCTGAAAGTATTAGGCTGTACTATGCAAGCAACCAAAAACGGTCAGCAGGCCATAGATTTATTGCAAACCGTCACCGTCCCCTTTGACGTGATCTTGATGGATTGTCAAATGCCAGTTATGGACGGATATGAAACCACCCGTGCCATCCGTAATAATACGCATCCAAACATTGCTACCAACATCCCTATCATCGCCCTGACCGCCAACGCCATGAAAGGTGACAAGGAATATTGCCTGGCTGCCGGTATGGACAGCTATTTGGCCAAACCAATAGCACTGAAAAAGCTAGGTGCCGAATTAAGGCGTTGGCTCAGTAAATGATGGCGCAAGGGTAATGCATCAGCTTTTGCAATGATCTAATAATTTGTATCTATGCTTTTAAGCTTTTTCTCGAATTGCTGCAAGTGTTCATCTTTTTCGTAGTCTAAATGATACTGGTTGTGAAAACCAAAACGCAGCTTTACATTCGCATCCTCCATAAAAACGGTATAGCCGTCGAAATCACTAAAAGCGTTGATGCCACCGAGCAAATAGCCTTCACCTTTGGTCTCACCGTTTTGACGTATCTTTTCAAAAACACCTAATATAAATTTGCTGTCAATCTCGTTCTTCATATTGTTCCTTGCTGTTGTGCTGTTTTATCCAGGTATAAACATGTATTTATGCCAATGCATTAGATATGGAGACGATGGTCTCCCTTTACATCCCTTTTAGGCCAGTAAATATAGTGATAGCAGCTGATACAAGCATAACCGATGATTTGGCTATATCGCCTTATTTACTACCCATATCACTTTAAAATAAGCCTTGGCCTGAGGTATTACAGTATAGCCAAAATCATCGTTTCATACCCCAATACGGGGCAGTATTTTTCCTTTTTTATCCTAGGTATTTTGAACCCAGCGCTTATTTTCGTCTTTGTGATAACGGTGCTTGACGGCTGACCAGGCCACCTTGTATACCACTTCTTCCGGACTTTGTCCTTCGCGCTGGGGAGCTTTATATTCGTCATAGGCATACTTAAATGTCGCCAGATAAATTTCCTGGGCATGTTTTGTATAAGACACGCTGCACGCTGTCTGGCAAGTCAGATAATGACGGATAAGGCAGACCGTTGGCTCCATAGCTTGGTTAACATAAACAAAACCTAGAGTGAGCAGCCAATAAAGTCTAAGCGGGTAGCTTAGATTGTTAACCCATTAACGATGTCACTTTATGACTTATTATAGGTAAACAATTTGATCGCCATAGAAACAACCAACAGCACCAAACCACCGGCAATAAGGCCAACAAGACCTTCAACTATTAGCGGCGTTATGTTTGCGACTACGCCCTGAGTCGGTATAGCCAGAGCCTGCATCAAACTCTGGCTATGATGATGTACCAGCCCAATATTGTGTACTAATATTCCCCCTCCCACCAGGAACATAGCTGCAGTACCCACTATGGCCAGAAACTTCATCAACAGCGGGGCGAGGATCAAAAGACCCCGGCCAACAAAACGTTGCAGGCGTTTAAAAGAGCCTGACACAGATTTACGCAACAGATACAGTCCTGCGTCGTCAAGTTTGACAATAGCCGCCACCAAACCATATACCCCCACAGTTACTGCCAGAGCCAAGGCTGCCACAACAGTAATCTGAGTACTTAAATCGGCTTCTCTGACTGTGCCCAGTACTATCACAATAATTTCAGCTGACAGAATAAAATCAGTACGAATAGCGCCTTTAATTTTTTCTTTTTCAAGTGCCACCAGATCCACGTTTGGATCGGCCAGAGCCCTCAACTTGGCTTGATGCTGGGCTTCCAGCTCAGCTTTACTGTGCAACCATTTATGGGATATTTTTTCAAAACCCTCGAAACATAGATACAACCCCCCTGTAACCAGCAATACAACAATGAGCCAGGGCATAAAGGCACTGATCAGCAAGGCTGATGGCACTAAAATAAGCTTGTTGAGCAATGAACCTTTGGCAACCGCCCACACTACAGGCAGCTCACGATCTGCTTTTACCCCTGAAACCTGTTCAGCATTAAGCGCCAGATCATCCCCCAAGACCCCGGCGGTTTTTTTGGCGGCCACTTTAGATAACACAGCCACATCGTCTAATAAGGTGGCAATATCATCGATTAAGGCAAGTAAATTAGATGCGGCCATGTAATGAACTCCAAGTTAGGGGCTGTGCCTAAATAGGCAGGGGTCGATTGAATCAAAACGCCGAGGCAAAATTTACCCTGGCGGTATCTTACCAAGCATAACACTGAGATCAATTAACTGGATATGGTGTTTGCCTAATTGGCGTAAATCATAGTTTGTGCATAAACATGACCAATAGCCAAGGTATGGCCGTGCTTGTTAGCCAAACGCAACTGGTGTTTTAATTACCTGTCAATTGCCCTACCTGCAAATCGCCTGCCCACAAAAATGGGCCGACGCAATGCCAGCAGGCTGTTGTTTGAAGCCGGAAATAGATGCTATGGGCATCAGTTATACCAATCTGTGTTAGCAAATGACGCTCAGCGAGAATTTAAATGGGCTTAATCAATGCGCTTGAATGAAGTAATAGTGGTACTCTTTCGAATTCGGGCAACGCAGAGTAAGCCCATTTAAAACTCGCCCAAAGGGAATACACCAGCGTATTTTTTCTGCGATATCGCTCTTTGAAAGGAAATGGTTATTCCTGCATAACGGCGCCTTGCTCAAACCGCTGGACGTATTCTCAGTGGGCACTTATTAATACGGATTGGTATTACAGCGCGTGCCGCTGTGGTTCAGCTGCCAGCAAAGCGTAGCGCCCGGTCAGCACCTAGTGAAATAAAATCGCTATTGCCATATCCCGGAGCGCTCATTGGTAATGCCAGCATAGGAATTATTGCCGATATCGTCAATAATCAGCGCTATCTCGCCAGCTCGGGCTTAGCAACACACTACATCTAAACCACCAAACTGTATTTTACCGCCTAAGGTTTAAACCATTGTGAGGGATTAACAGGTATGCCCTTATGACGTATTTCAAAATACAGATTCGGTGATTCTTGCCCACCACTTTGCCCCACCAGGGCAATGGATTCGCCCGCTAGAACAATGTCACCCGCCTGGCGTAACAATGCCTGGTTATGGCCATACAGGCTCATATACCCCTTACCATGGTCAAGTACAGTCACCAAGCCAAAACCGCGCAACCAGTCGGCATACAAAACCTTCCCATCATACACGGCCACTACCTTATCTCCGGCATTGGCATCAATTAAGATGCCTTTCCAACGCACCTGTCCTTGACGACGATCGCCAAAGAGACGGTGAATTCTGCCCCTGGCAGGTTTAAATAATTGACCTTTAAGCTCGCCTAAGCCCTCAAAGGAGGTGGGTTTAAGTGCAGCGAGGCGTTCCACCTCGGCCAGAGCTTTGCGCAAATTTTGTTCATTCACTTGCAGCTCTTCCACTTTGGAAGCATCAGATTCGATAGCCGATTGTATTTTCACCAGTGTCAGTTGCCGTGAGGTTTGACGCTGGTTTAGCTCTGCTTGTTGGCTTTGTTGGGTAACGCGTAGCGCTTCTAATTGCTGTTGCTTGCGGAGCAATTGCTGATCCACAAGACGTAATTTCTGGCCCCATTGAATAAACTCATCAATCAGTTCCCGCCGGGCTTTATTCAGATATTGATAGTAGGTAATGGTTCTTTCAAACTTCGCCGCGTCCTGCTGGTTAAGCAGCATCTTGGCATAATCATAATTTCCGGTCATAAAGGCGCTGCGTATTTGTTTGGCCAACACATGCTGTTGCTGCTTAAGTTTATTTTGCAGGCTTTGTTGTTCCTCTTTGAGCCTATCCTGTTCGTCGTTATTGACTGCCAAATCACTTTGCGTCGAATTTAACGCTCTAGCGGCTTGGGAAATCCGCAGCTCGGATTGCTTAAGCTCAGTCTGCAATATTTTTGCTTTGACCAATTGCCGAGCAATCTGTTGTTGTTTATGTTTAATTTGTTGTTGTACAGCTTTTAGCTCGTCATTGCTTTGTGCACAGGTCTGAAATGACAGCAGGCACACAAACAAAAAGCACCAATAGCTTGGTGCTTTTTTTCTACATATAGCACGGCTTAACAACACAACCGTCTTTTAATCGAGGGTGACTATAGGTGTGCCAGTCATTTCGTCGGGCTTGGGCATGCCCATTATATGCAGCATAGTGGGTGCGACATCACTGAGAGTAGCGCCTTGACGGGCTGTCGATTTTTGTCCAACATGCCAAAAGGGTACCAATTCACTGGTGTGGGCGGTGTGTGCTTGTCCCGTGGTTTCATCGGCCATTTTATCGGCATTGCCGTGATCTGCCGTGATCAGACAATCGCCACCGATTTTTTTAATCGCCTCTACCACCCTTCCAACACAGCTATCAACAGCTTCGCAAGCTTTAACAGCCGCAGCAAAATTGCCCGTGTGCCCTACCATATCGCCATTAGGGTAATTACAGATGATGGCGTCAAATTTCCGTGACGCGATGGCTGCTACTAATTTATCGGTCAGTTCTTTGGAGCTCATTTCCGGTTGCAGATCGTAAGTGGCCACATCAGGAGAAGGGATCAATATGCGCTCTTCGCCTTCGTACTCGTCTTCTTTGCCGCCACTGTAGAAGAACGTCACGTGGGCAAATTTTTCCGTCTCTGAAATACGTAACTGGGTTTTACCATGTTGCGCTAACCAATCTCCCATCACGTTCACCAAAGGAACCGGTGGAAAGGCCGCAGGGGCATCGATACTCTCGGCATATTGGGTCAATGTTACATAGGCAGACAAGTCAATATGTCGACCTTTGTCGAAATCACTAAAATCAGGTTCCACAAAAGGCCGACTGATTTCCCGTGCCCTGTCCGCTCTAAAATTCATAAAAAACAGTGCATCACCGGCTTCGATGGGAACGGCTTCGCCAATCACTGTGGGTTGCATAAATTCGTCATTTTCGTCTCGCCCGTAAGATGCTTCCAGAGCTGCAACTGCCCTATCGGCACTAAATGCGCCCTGAGCTTGACTGATGAGCTTGTAGGCTTTTTCAACACGATCCCAGCGAGAGTCACGATCCATAGCATAATAGCGCCCTACCAGGGTCGCAGTTTTGCCCAAACCCAGCTCAGCAAACACAGCATCGGCAGCCTCAAGTGAGGCTTTGGCACTGCGCGGCGGCGTATCGCGCCCATCCAAAAAGGCATGCAAGTAGATTTTTGTTGCACCCCGTTTAGCGGCTAATTTTACCATGGCGAAAATATGATCCTGGTGGCTGTGTACCCCACCCGGGGATAATAAACCCATAATATGTACGGCCTTGCCCTGACTAATGGCTTTATCCAAATTGCTAACCAGTACTTTGTTGCTAAAAAAATCACCGTCACTAATTGCCTTCGTGACCCGAGTAAAGTCTTGATAAACTACCCGTCCGGCACCCAGATTAACGTGTCCTACTTCCGAATTACCCATTTGCCCATCAGGTAATCCCACATCCATCCCCGAGGCCGAGATCAGAGTATTGGTATAATCCCTGGTCAGTCCATCCAATACTGGGGTCTGGGCTGCTGCGATAGCGTTGCTTTGAGTTTCTTCCCTATGCCCCCATCCGTCCATAATAATGAGAGCGAGCGTTTTTTTGGCCTGAGTCATAAAGGTCTCCGTCGGTTATATTATTCACTTGGGGCAGGAGATTAAACATACAAAGTTATTTGCAGATTAACCACTAAGGCTCCCATATTATCCTTTACATGCTATCCCGTCACTGTCATTTACCTTAAAAATTGGATGGAATACAAAATGTTAAGGTCAGATAATTATCAGGTCGTGATTTGGGCACTGGTTTCTGCACACAAATTCTATATACTTTGCTCTCATTTTTTTGTCGTGCAGTGCATGTAAGAGGCGTAATCGTTATGGATCAAGTGATTGAATTTGTCACAAATCACTATATTTTGGCTGGTTTATTCACCGCCTTGTTGGTGTCTTTACTCTACACCACAGTGGCGAGTCAATTTTCTAAATTGAAAGAACTCTCTACCCATGAGGCTACCTTGCTGATGAATAAGCAAGACGCCCTGGTGTTTGATATTCGCCCTGGGGCGGAGTTTAAAAAGGGGCATATTTTAGGTGCGAAGCAGATTAAAGCTGAACAAGTGACCAAAGCGGATTTCTCTCCCCTTGAAAAACAAAAAGACAAACCCATTATTGTGGTATGTGCCATGGGCATGACGTGTAAGCGCACCGCAGCTCAAATGCAAAAAGCAGGTTTTGAGCAAGTTAGTGTCTTAAAAGGTGGGATGAATGCCTGGCAAGGCGCAAATCTACCCATCAGCAAATAACAGGTAGATAAAATATGAGTAAAGTTGAATTATACACTAGCGGCTATTGCCCTTTTTGTCACCGTGCTAAAGCTTTACTAGAGCAAAAAGGGATAGCCTTCGATGAATATAGAATCGATGTGCAACCCGAACTACGAGCTGAAATGATAGAGCGTGCGAATGGGGGCTACACCGTTCCGCAAATATTTATCGGTTCACAGCATATAGGCGGCTGTGACGAAATGTTCGCGCTGGAATCACAAAAAAAATTAGATACATTACTCGCCGCATAAGCGGCTATATCAAGGGAAGTATAATGGCTGACGAAAACCAAACAAATGACGCAAGCGACGGCGCAGCAGAAGCTGTACAAGGTCCACAATTTTCAATTCAACGTATCTTTACTAAAGATATATCTTTTGAAACACCCAACTCTCCGGCTATCTTTCAAAAAGAATGGAAACCTGAAGTACAACTTGACCTGGATACTCGCAGCACCAAAATTGACGAAAATCTGTATGAAATCGTCTTGGCGGTAACTGTCACAGCCAAATTGGGCGAAGAAACAGCATTTTTATGTGAAGTGCAACAAGCAGGGATTTTCCAGATCGGCGATATGCCTGAGGCAAATAAAGCACATATGTTAGGTTCTTTTTGCCCTAATACGCTTTTCCCTTATGCACGGGAAACTATCTCTAATCTGGTCAATCGCGGTACGTTCCCGCCACTTAACCTGGCTCCGGTTAATTTCGACGCTATCTTTGCAGCTTATATGCAAAAACGTGCCCAGCAAGCACAGGAAAGTGCCCCGGCGAAGCTTGACGCGTAACCAAGCAATGAACACGAAACAATCTGTTTCTGTATTAGGGGCGGGGTCTTACGGCACCGCCCTTGCTTTTTGTCTGGCCAGAAATGACGTGCATACCTGCTTGTGGGGTAGAGATAAAAAGCAGATGCAGGATATGGCGCAAACCCGCTGTAATCAACGTTATTTACCCGGAGCGGTCTTCCCTCCTGCCCTGCATATTGAGGCGGATCTTGCCGCGGCTGTCAGGCAAAACCGTGATTTGCTGATCGTGACTCCCAGCCATGCATTTTCGGATTTACTTAAACAAATTCAACCACTGTTGACTACTGGGCAACGTATCATCTGGGCAACCAAAGGCCTGGATCCCAAAAATGGCCGCCTGTTGCAGGAAGTTGCCCGAGAAATACTCGGCGAGTCTGTCCCCCTGGCGGTGATATCCGGGCCAACATTTGCCAAAGAAATGGTAGCAGGCTTGCCTACGGCCATTTCCTTATCTTCTACCGACGAGCAGTTATCCATTGATGTTGCCAACATGCTGCACAGTAGTACATCCTTTCGGGTCTACAAAAATAATGACTTCATAGGCGTGCAATTAGGCGGCGCGGTGAAAAATGTTATTGCCATAGGCGCAGGTTTAGCAGACGGCTTGGGCTTTGGTTCAAACGCCAGAACGGCGCTGATCACCCGGGGTTTAGCGGAGTTAACCCGTTTGGGGATAAAGCTTGGTGCCCAGCCAGAAACCTTTATGGGTATGGCGGGCCTGGGGGATTTGGTGCTGACCTGTACCGACAATCAATCCCGTAACAGGCGTTTTGGTTTAGCTCTGGGTGAAGGTAAAAGTATCGAGCAGGCCATGGCGGATATCGGCCAGGTAGTAGAAGGCTATCGCAATACCAAAGAAGTGCACCTGTTAGCGCAACGCAGTGAGGTCGAAATGCCGATCTGCGAACAGATTTATCAGGTGTTGTATCAAGGTAAACCTGCCAAGGAAGCCGCCATGGACTTATTAGGTCGTAAACAAACTTACGAATAATAGCACTCACCTCCCCTTAGCTAGTGGAGGGAGGCAATGGTGTATTTCCAAGGTCTATATCCATAAAGATTAGCCTGAAGGTGTTAGCAGGCCTCAAATTCTTTGTCTAAATTGACTGTTAATCAAATCACGTAACCAGGTCAATGCCCCGTCTTGCTCCGTATTTTTGTGCCAATACAAATGGATAGCGATGTCTGGCACCGCAAGCGGAACAGGCAGTAGTTGCAGATCATCTTGTACTAGTGCCGTGGCCAGCAACTTGGGTAAAGTCAATAAATGATCCGAGTGGGCTACTATGCTTTTAGCAGAATAATAATTCTGACAACGAAGCACTATACTGCGAGCCAGGCCCTGCTGGTGAAATATTAAATCTTCAGCTGCAGCACCACTTGGCCGGTTTGATACCCCTATATGCCCGGCATTAAAATAGTTTTTTTTATCTAACGTATCGATCAGTGGATGGCCCTTACGCAATAAAACGCAAAATTCATCATCTATCAGCTTTTTATGCATCACCGGTGGCTTAATTGGCAGCGCCACATCAAAGGCCATATCAAGATGACCGGCACCGAGTTCACGAGTGAGATCCGGACGCTCCACTTTAATACTGGAAAAGCTCACTCGAGGCGCCTGGATCGCCAACGTTTTGGCTAAGATAGGTAAAATAGAAGGCTCCAGCGCATAGTGCATACCGATGCGAAAGTGATGTTCACTGGTACCTGGGTCAAATTCCCCCCAGTGCTGCATAATTTGTCGCAAATGGGTCAGGTTATCGATGATCAGCGGTGCCATACGCTGACAGGCGGGCGTAGGCAACATACGGTTATTACTGCGCTGAAAAAGGGGATCACCCAAACATTCCCGCAGGCGTTTCACGGCGTGACTCACCGCAGAAGGGGTAATGTGCAGCTCCCTGGCTGTGCGAGTCATATTTTGCTGCTGGTATAAACTTTCAAATACCTTGAGCAGGTTAAGATCGAGTTTTTTTACCCCTTGTCGATCCGCCATACGCCATCCTTAACAATGAATTTTATTCATAGTATACACATAGAATTTTTCATTTCATTCAAAGAAAAAATAGGTCTATGCTAAAGCCAATATCAATCCCCAGTTGGAGTACAGCATGGATTTTGCCCACAGCGAAAAAACCCAAACCTATATTACCCGTGTAAAAGCTTTTATGGATGAACATGTTTACCCGGTAGAGGATAAAATTTATCAGCAAACCCTTGAGCTCAATCCAGCGGGCGATTGGAAGAACTGGCAAGTCCACCCACTGATCGAGCCGCTGAAAACCAAAGCCCGGCAAGCAGGACTGTGGAATTTATTTTTGCCTGATGCCAAATTGGCCCAGGGCTTGACCACCTTGGAATATGCCCCGCTGGCTGAACAAATGGGCCGTTGTCTGTTTGCTTCGGAAATATTCAACTGCAGCGCGCCAGATACGGGCAACATGGAAGTCCTGTATCACTTTGGCAATGCCCAACAACAAAAACAATGGCTTACTCCACTGCTAGCCGGTGAAATTCGCTCGGTGTTCGGTATGACTGAGCCTGATGTTGCTTCCTCTGACGCCACCAATATGCAGGCCACAGTGGAATGTGACGGTGATGAACTGGTACTAAACGGCAAAAAATGGTGGACCACAGGCTTGGGTCATCCCCATGTCAAGGTGGCTATTTTTATGGCCCTGTCTAATCCCGAAAATGACAAGCATTCCCAGCATAGTATGGTCATTGTGCCCCTAGATACCCCAGGCATAGAAATCAAACGCATGCTTAGCGCCTATGGTGACTATGATGCGCCTTCTGGCCACGGTGAAATGCATTTTACCAATGTACGGGTACCTAAAAGCAACCTGTTAGTGGGTATGGGTAAAGGCTTTGCTATTGCCCAGGGCCGCTTGGGGCCAGGACGAATTCACCATTGTATGCGATCCATTGGCGCGGCGGAAAAAGCCCTGGAACTGGCGATTAAACGGGGGCTCAGTCGTACCGCTTTTGGTCAGCCCTTGCTTAAACTGGGGGGCAATGGCGAGCGGATTGCTGAGGCGCGCATTGCTATCGATCAGGCTCGCCTGATGACATTGCATGCCGCCTGGAAAATTGATGCAGTGGGCGTTAAAAATGCCATGACCGAGATATCAGCCATTAAAGTTGCTGTACCCAAAATGTTGCAGGATGTGGTGGATATGGCGATCCAATTGCATGGTGGGGCGGGTATGTCCGAGGACTTTCCGCTCGCACGATTTGCCGCCGGAGCAAGATCATTACGTCTGGCCGATGGCCCGGATGAAGTGCATAAAGCCATGGTGACTCGTATTGAGCTACGTCGTTATCAGCAAAATCCGGCAAAAAATAAGTTAATAGGCCGCTAACAGGCAAACCATAAAATGGCATATATCTACCTTATTCGATACGGTCAGGCCTCATTTAGCAAGCACGATTACGATTGGTTACCTGAACTTGGTCAGCAGCAAGTCAGGCAATTAGGTACAGATTTAAACGCCCGTGTATACAATTGAACTGGGCACTGGTCAATTGCGGTGTCAGCAAGCTTTTAGGCTCACGGAAGCGGATCAGTGTGTCGTCCATAAAGGAGCACGGAACATTTAAAGGTAATAACCGACATTTAATCAGTTATAAATAACCCAGAGAAACAACATGCGAAGACAAAATATTGTGATCACCGGTGCCAGCTCAGGCCTAGGCAAGGGCATGGCGATAGAATTTGCCAAAATGGGCCGTAACCTCGGCCTATGTGCCCGTCGGGTCGAACGATTGGAAGAACTCAAAAGTGAACTGCTTATTATTAATCCAGCCATAAAGGTGTTTATTCATCCGTTGGATGTGGACGACCATGATCAGGTGTTTAAGGTCATCAAAGCCTTCGCAACAGATATGGGCTGCCTGGATAGAGTAATAGTCAATGCGGGCATGGGCAAAGGCGCCTCAGTCGGTACCGGTTATTTTCATGCTAACAAGCAAACTGCCATTACTAATTTTGTGTCTGCTTTAGCTCAATGCGAAGCCGCCATGGAAATATTCAGACAGCAAAATGCCGGGCATTTGGTAACGATTTCGTCGGTCAGTGCCGTACGCGGAGCAAGACGCGCTATGACTGTCTATGCTGCCAGCAAAGCCGCGTTAACCTCCCTGACGGAAGGGATCAGAATTGATGTACTCAATACCCCCATCAAAGTAACGACCATTCACCCCGGATTTATCCACAGCGAAATTAATGCCAAAGTCAAAACCGTGCCTTTTATAGTGGATACAACAACGGGCTGTAAAGCCATGGTAAAAGCCATTGAAAAAGAAGTAGCCAGTAGTTTTGTGCCCACCTGGCCTTGGGCCCTATTTCGTTATTTGGCCCGTATTGCCCCACTTTCAATGCTGGCGAAAATGAGCTGATCCAGGCAAACAGGATTTTTAGTCCCACCGTTATCACCACTATCGGTGGAGCTTTAATACCAGCCGAGCGGGAAGTCAACGGCTTATCTGACTTCACATCCTTAAGCTTGCCACGGGGATTCAGCGCGGTTAAGTGGGCCAAACTCATCTCCCAGGATAAAGTGCATGCCATAAAGGTGCATAATACCAATATCGCACTGTAACGGGTTATCAATGGCCGGGTCGACGGCACAGATGTGGAGCTGAATGTAGTAAACTTTTTTGCACAAAATGGGCGAAGCACAAAGCCTGAAATTTGCGCCTGATTTACCCTATCATCCTGTTACTTTTCATCTGTCCACCATAAAGAATCGGCAAATATCCTTTCAATTCAATCACTTTATTAAGGACAACCCACAGTTATTTAGGCATTTTAGGCAACAATATTGAATTATTGAGCCTGACGAAATCGCCCAGCAAAACAAAGATAATCTGCTGACATAAGCATGTAAAACTGCTATTTTTTGTATACAAAATGAACCATCGTTCACTATTATCTGACCTTAGTTTGTCTGCTGTCAGTGCTGGCTTTATTGCTGTGCAGGTCGGGTTTGCCAGCGCTATGGCTATAGTGTTTCAGGCCGCGCTGGCCTGTGGTGCCTGTCAGGCGATGATCGTTACCTAGGTCTGGGGATTGGCATGGGAGCGGGATGCATAGGTTTATCCTGGTTTTACAAACGCCCCATTATCATTGCCTGGTCCACACCCGGCGCTGCATTGTTGGCTACCCGTTTAACGGTTATGAACATCAATCAGGCTATCGGGGTATTTATATTTGTGGCCGTGCTGACATTACTTACCGGTTTATCCGGTTGGTTTGACAAGCTAACTAAGTGTATTCCTCTGCCATTGGCATCGGGGATGTTAGCAGGTCTCTTGCTGCAATTTGGTCTTGATCTTTTGGTGCCTGGCAAGCTAGTCCACTGATGGTTAGTATTATGTTGGTGACTTATATTTTGGCCAGAAGGCTCTCACCAAGATTTGCTATCCTAGCGGTTTTATCTGTGCGCATATCTTGCATCTGATTGATTATAAGGTGATCCGCTGGGAAATGGCGCAACCCATTTGGGTCACCCCTCAGTTTTAGATCAGTCACCTTATTGGTATAGGCCTGCCGTTATTTATTGTCACCATGACGTCACAGAATATCCCGGGCGTGGCGGTATTAACATCCAGCGGCTATAAACAACAACCCATTTCCCCTATCATTAGTTGGAGTGGGTTGTTGAACCTGGTGCTAGCACCCTTTGGCAGATTATCTTTCGATATGGCCGCTATCACCGCTGCCATATGCACCAGTGAGGAAGCTCACCAGGATCCGGATAAACGTTATCTGGCCGGGATTGCCACTGGCGTATTTAACATCATTGCCGGTGCCGCCGTGGCCAGCCTGATGGCCGCATTCCCTGCCGCCCTGATATCTGCCTTGGCAGGCCTGGCGATGCTGGGCACCATAGGTGCAAGTTTACTGGTCGCAAGTCAACAGAGCCAATAACAGTAAAGAGAGTTAATAATATGGGTGACAAGCAAGCCGCAAATACCCTGTTTTTTACAATTAAAACGGATATCCGCGATAATAACTTGCCTCTTAATGAGCCTCTCAAACAGGCCAACCTAGCGCTGCGCTACCGGGTAAGCCGTATTCCTATACGGGATGTATTACAACGACTTAAAAATGAAGGCTAGCTGGTGTAGTACGGTAAACGCGGCGTGATGGTGCAACCATTAAGTGCACTTGATGCCCAAGATTTATATCAGATGCGTATGCTATTGGAGCCTATGATCCTGACCTACGCCATACCCAATTTATCCAACCAAAATATTGGCCAGGCCCAGGATATACTCCAGCAAGCCCGGGGTATCTCAACCCTGTCTATCAACGAGCAAGGTGATCTTAATTGGCAGTTTCACGCTTGCTTATACCAACCAGCCCATCACCCTATGCTATTTGATACCGTGGCCAGACGCCATCAACTTTGTGCACGCTATATTGGCTTTCATTCAGTTGAACTGGACCAACTGCCTACCAGCTATGAGCAACACACCCGGTTGCTTATAGCAATTCGCGCTAAGCAAACTACTCTTGCTCAGCAATTGCTTAGCCAACACATCAGCCAAGTAGGTGAAGTTTTGGTCGCTCTTTTAAACGCTCAAAAATAAACGAACATATTGCTGAAAATGACAGATTCAGCTGGCATAATGCTTGATTATGATTATGATTAAATTTACATTTTGATACATATCCTAACTAAAATATTAACCTAATATTATTGGCATATTTTCTCTCCGTCAGCTCTTAATGAGGTTACGTTATAAAAACACCTGAAGATTTACAGAATTTAAATAGCCAAGACGCAGCCAAACTCCTTTATAGCAATGCCTTTATTGGTTTCGCCTTTAACTTATTAGTCAGCACAGTTTTGGCATTTGGGTTTCCCAATCCAGTTACTGATCAAGCTAAATTAATCTGGTGGTGGATAATGTTCACCGTGTTAATCCTGCGCCTGATTGACGCACTTTATTGGCCAAAGCGGCTAAGCGTTAAAAACGTCACCGGTAGCAACAGTGTCAAACGATTTTCTGTGGGCCTGGTATTAACTGCCAGTATTTGGTCTGCTCTGCCCATCGTTATTTTCGAGCAGATGAATCTAATTGAATTCACCGCAATGGCCGTGATCATTAGTGCTATGGCGGCCGGCGCCCAATCGATGCTATCGGCGAATCTTCTGTTATGCAATTCGTTTACCTTGATTTTACTGATACCGATTTCTGTATTAGGAATATTGTCCCCCGAAGAGCATCGACAAATCCTGGGCTATTTGGGTGTTGTTTTCACTGCGAAACTCTTTTTTTCCTCATTCAAAACCGCTCGGTTTACTGCCGAGTCCATAAACGTTAAAAATATTAAAACGAGTTTGGCAAAGCAGGTCAAAGTGGAGAAAGAGCAGCTTAATAAGGTCAACAATGAATTAAGTGCAGCTTACGATAAGCTCAATGCCATCAATTTCAACCTTGAAGATGAGGTGAACAAGCGTACCGAGAAAATTTATCAGCTGTCTTATCTGGACCCCTTAACGAACTTGATGAACCGCAAGGCTTTTACACAGGAATTGGCTAAACTGACCGCCCGCTCAGCTCAAAGTACAAGCGCCTTAGCCCTGTTATTTATTGATTTAGACGGTTTCAAAAAAATCAACGATACTATGGGCCATCAGGTGGGAGACAGTGTTTTAGTTGAGGTAGCGAACAGGATTAAGGCTTTTGCCGATGACAACAAATCCGGCAGATGGGGAGGAGATGAATTTTTGGTGGCCCTGCCCTATAGTGATAGCAAAACGGCCCAAGCTATTGCCAGTGCAATCATTACCAGTATTTCCCAGGCTATACAGGTCAATGCCAATGAGCTGCATCTAAGTGCAACAATAGGCATAGCCATGAGTCCACAACACAGTACTACTGCAACTGAACTTATTCAGCTGGCAGATTTAGCCATGTGTGAACAAAAAAGGATAGATCCCCGTAAAGCACGGCTATTCAGTGCTGAATTACAGCAAAAAGTGGTCGAATCACAGGCAATTCTTGACGGCCTGCAGCACTCTATTTTACGTCGTCAATTATTTTTATGTTATCAACCTATCCAAAGCGCCAAAGATAATACTTCTTGGGCATTTGAGGCATTGTTAAGATGGGATTTTAACGGCCAGTTAATCGGCCCGGATGTATTTATTCCCTTGGCCGAAAAGTCTGGCTTAATAAAAGAAATCGGGGCCTGGGTACTTAACCGGGCCTGTATGGATGCCAGCCAGTGGCAGCATAGTCAAAATACAGCAGTATCGGTTAATGTCTCGGTTATTCAATTAATGGATAACGGTTTTATTCGCACACTGGACAACGCACTGCGCAGCAGTGGTCTTGCACCTAACCGCCTGCATCTGGAGATCACTGAATCCATATTTGTCGACAACCAAAGCAAAATCAGGCAGCAACTGGCGGCGATCCAGCAACGTAAAGTTCACTTATCAATGGATGATTTTGGCACCGGCTATTCGTCCTTATCCCAGTTACAAACCTTATCGGTCAATTATGTTAAAATTGATAAATCCTTTGTGGATAATATTGAACATAACGGTGAAGCCATTATCCGCGCGACCTTGTTTATCGCCCGAGAATTAAATTGCCAAACAATCGCTGAAGGAGTAGAAAGCAAAGAACAGATGATAGCCCTAACGTCCATGGGTGTAGATTTTCTGCAAGGCTATTACCTTGCCAAACCTATGCGCAACGAAGTCCTGATTAACTGGCAAAATCCTTTCACTGATACCACCCAAACGTAAAACTGGTTCAGGGTAAGCCAGGCAAATATGCATCTGACTAGATTGCGACTATGAATTAGCAGGCAAAAACGGCAAGATACCCCGATACTTTTTCCCGGATCTTTTTTTACATGGCACAGCTTTACTTCTATTACTCTGCAATGAATGCGGGTAAATCTACCTCTTTACTTCAGTCGGCCTACAATTATAAAGAACGAGGCATGCGTGCCGAGATTTTTACTGCAGCCTTAGACGATCGTTTTGGCATTGGCAAAGTAGCGTCACGCATAGGCCTGGAAGCTAGCGCCCATTTATTTAATGATACCAGCGAGCTGTTTGAACAAGTACAAAGCCTCGCAAAGAGTGGCAAAATAGATTGTATTTTCATCGACGAAGCGCAATTTCTCAGTAAAACACAGGTACAACAATTGGTGAATGTCGTCGACGATATGGATGTGCCTGTGCTGGCTTATGGATTACGCACTGACTTTCTCGGAGAAGCCTTCGAGGGCAGCCGTTATCTTATGGCCTGGGCGGATAAGCTCGTTGAACTGAAAACAGTGTGTCATTGCGGGCGTAAAGCCACGTTTGTAGTACGTCTGGACAGTCAGGGCCAGGCAGTAAAAGAAGGTGTCCAGGTAGAAGTGGGCGGTAACGATCGCTACGAGTCAGTGTGTCGCAAACATTTCAAAGAAGTCGTCTGGTAATTTATTCACTCCCAATAAAAAAGGCCCTAAAGGGGCCTTTTTTAGCAAACTATGAGCACCTTATTTAGGGCCGTAAAGCTTTATCTCCTCTGGCCAGGCCACATATTCCCGTGCGCGAGGCCTCGATAATTTCGGTCGTTTGCCCCAGGGTATACGCAAATGCATCTAACTTGTCGCTCGTACCCGTCACCTGAATAGTGTAGTTATTTACGTCTACATCTACGATTTGGGCGCGGAAGATCTCGACGTTTCGGTTGACCTCAGCGCGGATTAAATCGCTACGGGTCGCCACTTTAATCAACATCAATTCACGTTCCACATGGCTGCCATTAGTCAGATCCGTGACTTTGAGTACATCTATCAGTTTGTTTACCTGTTTGGTGATTTGCTCAATCACCTTGTCATCTGCCACTGTGGTAATGGTCAAACGGGACAGGCTCTTGTCGTCTGTTGCCGCTACGCACAATGAATCAACGTTGTAACCGCGCTGGGAAAACACCCCGACTATACGTGATAGCGCACCGGGCGCGTTTTCCATTAGTACTGAGATAATACGTTTCATCAGGTGCGCTCCGTTTTACTTAATCGCAAGTCATCCATAGCACCGAACTTAATTTGCATAGGGTACACATGTTCGTTTTGGTCGATCATGATATCCATAAATACCAAACGCTCTTTTTCGGCAAAGCATCGTGCCATGGCTTCGTCCAGCTCATCCGGATGATTGACTTGAATGCCAATATGCCCATAAGCTTCAGCAAGCTTGACAAAATCTGGCATGGAATCCATATAAGAGCTTGAATAACGGCTTTTATAGTTCATGTCTTGCCATTGCCTGACCATACCTAATGCCCGGTTATTCAGGGAAATGATCTTGATAGGCAATTTATACTGCAAACAGGTGGATAATTCTTGGATATTCATTTGAATGCTGCCATCACCCGTGATCACCACAGAGGTGGCCTCGGGGTGGGCCATTTGCACCCCCATAGCAGCTGGCAAGCCAAAGCCCATAGTGCCTAAGCCACCTGAGTTGATCCAGCGCCGGGGTTTGGCAAAAGGATAATACAGGGCGGCAAACATCTGATGCTGCCCCACATCCGAACTCACATAGGCATCACCCTTAGTGTGTTTATAAACTGACTCTATCACCTCTTGGGGTTTGATAACCTCAGGGTCCGCTTTGTAGTCTAAACACTTACGCTCACGCCACTGTCCAATTTGCTGCCACCAGTCCGCCATTTTAGCTTGCTGATCCCCGTTGTCGATGGAACCAAACTGCTCCAGCAATTGTTGGGCAACCTTGTCTACACTCCCCACTACGGGAATATGTGCGGCGATCGTTTTAGATATTGATGCCGGATCGATATCCACATGAATGATGGTGGCGTGGGGACAAAATTTGGCCACATTGTTGGTGACCCTGTCATCGAAACGCGCCCCTAAGGCCAGGATACAATCGGCGTTGTGCATACCTTTATTAGCTTCCAGCGTGCCGTGCATACCTAACATACCCACGAACTGGGGATGTACACTGGAAAAGGCTCCTAAGCCCATAAGCGTGGATGTCACAGGGGCGTTAAGTTTTTCTGCTATTTGGGTAACCAAAGCACTGGCTTCACAGGCAATAGCGCCACCACCCACATATAAAATAGGCCGTTTAGCTGCCAGTAAGGTCTGGGCGGCTTTTTTGATCTGTTTAATGTGGCCCTTGAGCGTAGGATTATAGGAGCGCATCGTCACATCTTCAGGAAAGTGATAGGGGTGCTCTTCCAATACGTTGACAATGTCTTTAGGCAGATCAACAACTACAGGTCCGGGACGACCGGTATTGGCTATATAGTAAGCTTTTGCAATGGCCAGGGGAATATCCTCGGCCCGCTTTACCAGAAAACTGTGTTTCACTATAGGGCGTGAACAACCGACCATATCAGTTTCCTGGAACGCATCTTCCCCAATATGCATAGATGGAACCTGCCCGGAAAGTACCACCATAGGAATAGAATCCATATAGGCTGTGGCAATACCCGTCAAGGTATTTGTTGCCCCTGGGCCTGACGTCACCAGTACAGTACCCGTAAGACCAGTGGATCGCGCATAGCCGTCAGCCATATGGGCTGCACCCTGTTCATGGCGTACCAGAATATGCTGAACATCTTCCTGAGCGTAAAGTGCATCATAGATATCCAATACCGCACCACCTGGATAACCGAATACGTGTTTGATACCCAGATCTTTTAGCGTGCGGACAACCATTGCGGCGCCTGACATCATTTCCACCGGTTATTCTCCCCAAAAGTGATTAAAAAAAGGTTTCGGTACAATCTTGCTACCAAAGGAATGAAAACTATACTTGAGGGAATAGAAAGATAAAACAGTAAATGTAATAAAAAGGATGTATATGTCCCAATATAATAAAATATTAGGACATACCTTTCGTTTAGCCATGATGAAAGTATATATATAGGATGAATTGACAATATTTTTACATTTACTGCAATTTAGTCATCTAACTCTATTTTCAAGTCACGGTCTTGCACAATCTCTTCAGCGCTGTTTTCGCTGGCAAGACGGCAGCTACCGTATATATTGCCCAATTTAGGACGATTAATACGTTTTTGATATTTATGCCAGGCTTTTTCCGCCAGGGTGCTGGGTTCAGTTTTACCAAATGCGACATCCATCAAAGACTCATCTTCCATGGATGTTGGTTCAATTTGACCATCAGCCAAGGCGGCAATTAAACAGCCATACTGACTGAGAGCTCTGCTTTCACTGATGGAAAAATCACCCGACCGGGAAAATCCATAGGGATAATTTTTTGGGTCACTAAAAATACGTTTTAACAATGATTCTTTAGACAGTTTTGCCATGGTGGCATCCCCAATTAAGGTTAAATAAAAAATATCGGTCATTGGCTTGTGCCAACCTGCTTTATAATTTATATCCGAAATCTGTCAATCATTTTTCCGTATTTTGTTATACGATTTTAACCTAAAAAATAATAATTACTGTTAAACATCTCTCCTGCCCCGTGAGCAGCAAGGCAAGTCCGGCCCAAATGGCTCGCATATGCGAGTTTTAGCGTTTCGCTACCCAGGCCCAAAGCATCTCACATATCACAGGCTGACTACCTGTTGCATCGGTCACCGCGACCTGCACATGCACCTCACCTTTATCCGCACTTTGCATCAGGGCAATTTGTTCGTCCGTTAAACTGGCCACCGCGAGCATGTCTCCACTGGCACGTTTGACGTACTTTAACGTCATGCATTTGATCAAAGGCAGTTTATCCCCGGGCAAATTGATGCCAACAATAAACCCGCTGGCTGACTCTGCTAATAACGCCATAGCAGCAGCATGCACACTGCCAATGTGATTCTGTACTTTTTTATGATTTTTCTGCCGGTAGGTCACCGTTTTGCCATCGGTAGATAACACTTCGATACCGGCGGTACCGGCCAACTTAACTTTGTAGCGGAAGACTCGAGTTATTAAAAACGCGCTGACGCTTGCAGGATATTGATTAACTTTATCGACAAATTTTCGTAAGGGGTTGGTAACTGACATAGAGCCTCTCAGGCTGGTTTGACCAGTTAGCAGTGTGCCTATGTCTTAAGTAATTTACAAACAATTTACGCCCGCTGGCCTTTAGCTGCATTTCCCCTAAGTAGCCAGTTGCGTAGTTAGGGAAAGCGTGTATATACCCGTCGCCCTTGAAGCTGCAGCGTTGTTGCCTGCTCTCACTCACCTCTATCTGTAACAGGCGTTGCGCCAACGCGTTGCACTTAGACCATCTAAACTCATGGGGCTGATTTTTTTCAGCTTAGCTGCAGCGTCAATGACTTTGGGTATAGCTAGCCGTGCTCAGCTATTTTCCGTTGTTCAAACGCGGCCTGCTGGGCTTGTGTAGCAGGTTTTTGATACTCGGCCTTCCACTCGGCAAAAGGCATCCCGTAAATCGCTTCCCGGGCCTGATCATAGTCCATTTCTACGCCCTGATCCTTTACACCGGCCATATACCATTTAGACAGACAATTGCGACAAAAATCTGCCAGGATCATTAAGTCAATATTTTGCACTTCTTTATGTTCGTCCAGATGTTTAACTAACTGGCGAAAGGCTGCTGCCTCGGCTTGTGTTTGTTGTTGCTGATTTAGTGCCTGACTCATGGGTGATTATTCCTAACGGTGAAATGGATATTAAACTCTGGGGTCGGTTGCGGTCGCTTCAATACGCTGGATATGATCCTGGTGGAATTCCCGCAGCGCTGATAAACCTTTTAGGTTGTGTAAATTGCGAAATTCAATCCAGTCAATCAAACAAAACAAACAGATCGCGGGGTAGTTCCAGTTACGAAACAGGCCCAGTTCAACCTCTTCGTCAAGTTGAGCCAGTACGCCATTGACCCGCTCCTTCTGTAAATTGAAAAACAATTTGTCGGTATCTGCTTGTATATCCGATTTCGCCAGCAGAAACATTTGCACCAGAGAATCATTGACCGCGTCAATGAGCGTCAACTGATTCTCCTGCTCCCAGCTAATGGCCGGATAGGTAAACTGCTCACTGAGATAACGAAAGATAACACGAGAATCAAAAATGATCCGTTGCTGCTCCATACGTAAATCTTCGAGCATGGGAATTTTCATGGTGGGATTTTTTTGTGCCAGTAAATCCCTGTCTGCGCCGGTGAAAATCTGCAGATTGATAAACTCATGCTCAGTGTTGGCTAACCAGATACGCAGCCGTCTGACATAAGGAGACGTAGTCGAACCATATAGTTTTAACATTGGGTAGTCCTTAAAAGTACGATGTAGCTGACAAACATAATAGGTCCATAGTATTGCATAGTCACCCCCACGGATCAGCCCAAATGACTACACCATGTAACATTTTCCTTGGACTCGTTTTTTACGCTGCATTAGGCCTTTTGTGCTTTATCTGCGCTGCTGGTTGCCAGATAACGCTTCTGGGCTTGACGCTCTTCGCGGCGAACTTTTAATGCCAACATGCTGGGCGTAAGCACCAGAGTCAATAGGGTAGCAAATGCTAAACCACCCGCCACCGCGGTTGCCAGCTGTGACCACCACTGGGTAGATGGCCCACCGACATCTATATTGCGCCCGATAAAATCGATATTGATTTCTGCCACCATAGGCAACAAGCCTAGTATGGTGGTCACTGTGGTCATCAACACCGGCCGAAGGCGCTGGGCCCCCGTGCGTAAAATAGCATCCATCGCAGGATATCCTTCCTTGCGTAGGATATTGTAGGTGTCGATCAACACTATGTTGTTATTAACGACTATGCCTGCCAGGGCGATCACTCCGATACCCGACATGACGATACCAAAGGGTTTTTGTACTATTGCCAGTCCGAGAAATACGCCTACCGTTGAAAATAGCACCGCGCTTAAAATCAAAAAGGCTTGATAGAAGCTATTAAACTGGGTCACCAAAATGATTGCCATAACAAATAGGGCCACCATAAATGCATTCACCAAAAAGGTTTCGGATTCAGCCTGTTGCTCATTTTGCCCCTTAACGGAAATGTTTACTCTGGGGTCAAGATCCAATTGTGGTAACAGGGCTTGGAGCTTGGGCAACTCTTTATCTAATAATTCGCCAGGTACCATATTGGCTTCGACCGAGATAACCCTGTTGCTGTCGATATGGCGGATCAAGTCTGTTTTAGGTTGCGCCTTGCGTTCAACGAAATTGGAAATGGGCACCATACCGGTAGACGTTTGCATGCGCAACTCGTCTAACTTGCCGATAAAACGTGAATCCACGGGATAACGAACCCGAATATCCAATTCATCGTCCACGTCATCGGGGCGATATTCGCCTATTTTAAGGCCATTGGTGACAAATTGAACTGTGCTGCCAACCAGGGTTGCATCGGCGCCAAAACGGGCAGCGTCAGCGCGGTTTACTTTAAGTTGCCATTCTATTCCCGGTTGCGACGCCGTATCACTGATCGAGGTAAACTTGTCGTTATCTTCCAGGGCAGCACGGATTTTAAGGGCCGCTTCATTGAGCAATTCTGGAAAACGGGACGACAATTGGATCTGCAAATCTTTTCCCGACTGGGGACCATTTTGATCCGGGGTTATCTCCAAATCCAGACCGGGCATGCCGGCCAGGCGCTGTTGGGTTTCCTTAAGCACCTCATCGGAATGGGGACGCAAATGCCAGTCCACCAGATTAAGGCGCAAATAGCCAAGTTGATCCCGTCCCCCTGTGCGCACATATAGAGTCTTTACTGCATCCATATCAATCAGGCGATTTTCTACATCACGGACTATGGCATCTTTTTCATAAATGGACATATCACCGGATGTGCGCACGGTAACATTGATCCCCGTGCTGTCCACTTCCGGAAAAAACTGCACTCCCAATCCGGATACGCCATAAGCGGTAAAAGATAAGGCGGCGATCAGTATGGCACTCGCCAGCACTTTCCAGGGGTGGCTGATGGCCACAGCCAACATTCTGACATACCTGCCGGTGAAGCCAGTCAACTGGCGAAGATCGCCGCTCTCGGCCAACAACATCTGTTGCTTGGCACGGGGGGTAATATACTGGGGTTTACCAAACACAGCCCCCAGAGTCGGTACAAACACCAAAGCCATCACCAAAGAAGCCGACAACACCGCAATCAGGGTGAAAGGCAGATACTTCATAAACTCCCCCATCATCCCTGGCCAGAACATTAAGGGCGCAAACGCCGCTAATGTGGTGGCCGTGGAGGCGATGATAGGCCACGCCATGCGCTGGGCGGCTTTGGAGTAAGCACGTTTTTTATCCATCCCTTCGCCCATGCAGCGATCCGCATATTCGGTCACCACTATCGCCCCATCCACTAACATCCCCACCGCCATGATCAGGGAAAACAGCACCACAGTATTAAGCGTGTAACCACACAGGGCGATAATCAATATACCAGTCAAAAAGGAACCCGGAATAGACACCCCCACCAAAACAGCGGTACGTAGCCCCAAAATGGCCACTATGACTATGGCAACCAGGATAACGGCAGTGGAAACGTTATTTTGTAAATCCCCCAGCATCATTTTGACGTCAACACTTTGATCCCCCGTGTAGGTGACAAAAATGCTGGCGGGCCAAATGGCCGACTGTTGCGCCTCACTCATCAACGCTTTGACATTAGCGACGGTCTCGAGCATATTTTCCCCGGGACGTTTTTTCACTTCAAGGGATACTGAGCTATCCCCGTTTAGCCGCGCGAAACTGCTGGGGTCTTTGTAGGAGCGGCGCACCTGAGCTACGTCCTGGAAGGTAACAACCCGTTCACCCTGCACTTTGACTGGCTGTTCCATCACATCTTTTACGGATTCAAATACCGAGGGTACCTTCACCGCAAAACTGCCTTTGCCATTGTCCATAGTACCCGCAGGTACCAGTCGATTGTTCCGTGACAACAGGTTAAAAATATCATTCTGATTGAGCCCGTATGACTCCATCAACAACGGATCGACCACGATCTCCACTATGTCTTCACGATCACCGCCAATTTCCACCTCCAGCACTTCACCCAGACCTTCCAGACGGTTCTTCAGCTCCCGTGCCACTGTTACCAGTGCCCGCTCGGATACCGGCCCGGATAACACCACAGTAATAGCCGCTTGTTGCCCGGCCATCGTCACCTCGTGTATGGTGGGCTCTTCCGTTTCCGAGGGCAGTTTGGCCCGGGCAACAGTAACCTTATCTCGCACATCCGCCAGGGCATTCTTTGAGTCCAGGCCAGCGATAAATTCCAGGGTTATATTGGCAAACCCTTCCCCAGCGGTGGCTTTCATTTCCTTAACCCCATCTATAGAGCGCAATTCTCGCTCCATGGGTTTGACCAGCATGCGCTCGGCGTCCTCTGGCGAGATGCCATCATGCACTATAGACACGTAGATAAAGGGGATAGGAACATCCGGATTGGATTCCTTGGGGATAGTGGCATAGGTCACTGCGCCTACGACGATCAATAAGGCAAAAATCATCAGTACGGTGCGGCTGTGACTGATAGCGGCGCTAATGAGATTATTCATTGGGCTACCTGAACAGCAGATTGAGCTTGGATTTGCTCGGGTTGGTCGCGCATCACTTCCACTTTATCTCCATCGCGCACAAAACCATGGCCCAGCACTATGATGTCTGTGCTGGCTTGCATACCGGCTAACCATACGCCCTGGCTGTCGCTTTTCACTATGTCTATGGGAATAAATTTCACATGTTGGTCGACCACTGTTTTGACCCCCAAGTTGCCCGCTTCATCCAACGCCATCACAGACGGGGAAACCCGCACTGCCAATGTGCTTTGTAAAGGTACCGACAGCTCGGTACTCATACCCGCCATATATTGGAAGTCGGCGTTGGGCACCGCAACTTCTATTTTAAAGGTATTGGTTCCCCTGTCCGACACACTGGAAATATAGCGGATATGCCCTTTGAGTTGCTGACCTGACACCATGCGCCCGCTGGCCTGCTGGCCAACAGTGAGTTTACGCACATTGGTTTCGGTTACATCGGCACTGATAACCAAAGGGTTTAAATCCACTAACATGGCTACTTCGTCGCCAACTTTGAGCAGGTCCCCCACTTCCACAAAACGTTGATTAACGACACCCTCAAAAGGGGCGGTGATGAGGGATTTACGTAGAGCCCGATTGAGGGTACTGACTTGTGTTGCAGCCAGTTCGAGATTGGCCATGGCCTGAGCCAGGTTTACTTTTGACTGATAACCTTGTTGGCCCAGGGATTTTGCCCCTTCGAGCTCCATTTCCCGTTGTTTCATCGATGCCTTCGCTGACGTGAGAAGATTGCTTAGCTCACTGGTTTCTATGGCGATCAGCTGCTGGCCTTTTTTGACAAAATCCCCTTCCTGGGCAAATACTTCTTCCACCAGCCCTTCCACTTCGGCTCTAAGGGTGGCCACCCGATCTGGTTCAGTGCGCCCGTACAAGCCTATTTCCCGTGTCACTTGTTGCGCAGCCGTACGTTCAACTTTAACTTTAACCAGGGGCGACGCTTTGTGTTTGGCCAATTTACGGGCCTGGGAATCATCCTGTTCATCAACAAACAGCATACCTGAGGCCACCCATACACTTAGCAGCACAAAAATGGCCAAAGCAATCCAAAAGGGTTGTTCACGGAGTTTATGCATAAATTTCGACATGGGTATCCCGGGTAGAGGTAGTGTATTGAGCTAAGTATTTATACTAAAAATAATACCTCTAAATGAACCATGCAAAAAGTAATTAAATTGTTACCAGTTGAGAATAGAGTGCGTAAATAATCCGAAAAATAACAATATATGCAAGACAAGCTAAGCCAGCTTGATGAGCCTGATCACATAAGCAGCCCCAGACGCTCACGCACATCAGCATAACGACAGGCCGCACAAATACCAAAGCCGGGCAATTGACGAACCTTGTTGCGGGCAAACAAGGGCACACTCATGCCGGTGAGAAACCGGCAGAAAGTTTCCACCGTTAGTTCATAGGCAGAATTAGCACCTAAACGCTCCTGCAAACCCGCCATGGCTTCTTTTAAAGCCAACTCATCGGGCATAGCCGGGGCCATGGAATATTCCAGGCTGGCAACGTCCCCGCGACAGACACTGCAATGCCCACATTGCACCGGTGCCTGTTGGTCGTCAAAATAGCGCGACAGGTTATGACTGAGACAGCTGTCCAACTCAAAAAACCTGACCAGGGCCGCGATACGCTTGATTTCCTTGCGCTCCTTATCAGCAAAATAGCTGTACAGGGTTTGCCCCAAAGATGTATCCGCCAGCTTGTCTTTATCCACCTGGTACACATCGGTAATGCGCTTGGTTTCCAGTTCAATATGATGGTTCTGTTGTAAGTATTCCAGAGCGGTAACCACTCTGGCCCTATCGGCACCATAAGTTTGGTACAAGACATCAAAGTCCACACTGCCCCACACTTTTTTCATGTGGCTATGGGCGAATATCGCCGCTAAAAAAGTCTGTCTTTCCCCCTCAAACTGGTTAAGGATGTGCTGTTTTTCCTGCAAAAACTTATACTTGAAGTCGGCGAAATAGGCGTATTTGGGACGCAGCGCGCCCTGTATTTCCAGCTGCACTAGCAGCGTTTTCAAGGGCAGCTGGCGAATATTACTGTCATTGGACAGACTGTTAACTTGCATTTCCCATTGCCAGTCAGAGGCATTGGCCCCTGAAGTGGCCGCCTGTTGCGTATGCTGTCGAATATCTTGCAACACATACTCAATACCTGATAACTCGGGGGTATCTCCATAAACAAAGTTTTCCACCGTATTTAAACCATCCAGATTAGCCAGGGTTATACACTGTGCCCCAAGTCCATCCCGCCCTGCGCGGCCAATTTCCTGACTGTAGTTTTCGATGGATTTGGGCAAGTCGTAATGCATAACAAAACGAATATCCGACTTATCTATCCCCATACCAAAAGCGATGGTCGCGACCACTACATTGAGCTGACTTGCCATAAATTTTTCCTGGATAGCCTGCCTTTTGTCATTCTCCAAACCAGCATGATAGGCGCTGGCATCAATACCCTGGGCCATTAAAAACTGGGCCACGCGCTGTGCACTTTGCTGCAAGGTGACATAGATAATGCCCGCACCACTTTGGCTTTTGACAAGGTCCAGCAGTTTCTGATCCTTTTGCCGCTCACTAACAGCCAATACCCGTAAGTCCAGATTGCTACGATAAAAACCGGTTTGCACTATGTGTTGGTCGGCAATATCGAAGCGCTTAGCCATGTCCAGCTTGACTTTTTTGGTCGCAGTGGCGGTCAGCAGCAACACCAGGGGAATATTTAATTGTTGACGATAATTGGGTAATTTTAAATAATCGGGGCGAAAATTATGCCCCCATTCAGAAATACAATGGGCTTCATCAATCACCAGCATGGACACCTCCACGGAATCGATAAACTGACGAAAACGTTCGTTTTTAAACCGTTCTACCGACACCATTAGGATCTTGATGTGACCGCTGCGAACCTCTGCCATGGTTTGCTTGCTTTGCTGTGGACTCAGAGTTGAATCAATACTGGCGGCCGTTATTCCCTTACTGTGCAGGAACTGCAATTGATCCTTCATCAAAGCCAATAATGGTGATACCACCAGCGTCAGGTGAGGCAAATGCAAGGCACTGAACTGATAACACAGGGACTTACCTGAGCCCGTGGGGAAAATAGCCAGAGATGATGCCCCGGCCAATAATTGGCTCACGACTTGTTGTTGGCCATGTCTAAACTGGTTAAAACCGAAATGGTGGGTCAGGGATTGCTGAATATCACTGTCAGAAAGTGCATTGGCGGGCATAGGTGGCTCCTTTAATCCATCGATAAGGCGGGGTTAACGAGGTCTGATATGGTAAGTTTCTGTACTGAGAAACCCTGGGTAAGTGATCAGTATACGCTATTGCAGGTAAACTAAAGGGTCAGTGTAGGAGATCCCTTACTGATACTCTGCCACATCCAATACATAACCATGAGGGTGACAGGGTGACATATTACTGGCGGATCCCGATTGGCGAGCATTTTTTTACTCCGAACAACCCGATTGCGTTGGCTGCAATTTACCTAGACAGGCATTGCACCGATGATGAAACTTGAAAAACGAGATTATTAACTGTGCGGGGGTAAGGGCGTATTTGGGCCAGCCATGGGGGAATACGTCTTTGCTTATTTATTGTATTACACACGTAATATCAGCGGCTTTAATGCAGGCTCAACAAAACCGCCAATGGTAAGTACCTCTATTGACCGGTCTGACCGGAAAAACACTGGGCCTTATGGGTGTCGGCTCTATTGGTAAAGTGCTTGCCAAAACAGCAAAATATTTTGCCTTGCAGGCCCATGGCCTAACGTATTCAAATCAGGATTGTGAACATGTCGATCGATACTTTCACTTTGACCAAGCCCACCTTTTCCCCCGAAAACTGGACTATCTGCTGTGCTTATTCCCCCATACTCCCATACCCTTGATACCCAGGGCATGATTAACGCAGATTTTTTGGCCCAGCGCCCCCCTCACAGCGTTTTAATCAATGCCGGTCGTGGCCAGGTGATTGACGACTAGGCGCTGAACGATGTTTTAACCTAGGACCCCTGACACCTGAGCACCGATTATTTGCGGGATCTGAGATAGCAACCGTTAAATTTTGTGCTGGATTTTGAACGAGGTTACTAAAAACCAAGCAGATAATAATTTATTGCCAAAGCATAGGCCTGTATCATATGCGCTATTGTTTACTAATCTGCGCATAAGGACATTCAATTATGTCATACGAAAAAAATTCACCGACACTAGCCCAAATCGATCAGTTCACTCCGGAACAACGTTTGAAATATCTGTTAAAAGAGGTGGTCAGCCAACAACAAATTTGGATCCTCACCGATGATGATGGCTGCGTGATGCTCAACAGTGACGATGAGGACTGCGCGCCTGTATGGCCCAACCAAGAATTTGCTCAGGCTTGGGCTACCGGAGAATGGCAAGATTGCCAACCTAAGGCGATCAGTTTACAAAAGTGGTATAGCCACTGGACCACCGGACTGGAAGAAGACGATGTCTATGTTGCTGTTTTTCCCAGCCAGGACGAGGAAGGCATGATCATCTCGTCACAGGAGCTGGATTTCGAGCTAAAACAACACGCCCGCAAACCTGTTTAAGACTCGTACTGTTGCTGCACATAGCTCTCAAACTGGTTGGGTAAATACTCAACCAGCTCACCTGATAAAATCACATATTGCCGTAATGCCAGGGGTAAAGAGCGGTAAATCTTCGGTAACATACTGGCAAAATTGTCTTTATCTGTACGCTGTGCGCTTTGCTCCATGGCCAGCCCAATATCCGCAAACGTGCTAAAAATAGACAGGCAATGACTCAAAGTTTTGACCGCATCAGGCATACTGTGCGGGTGTTTTTTATCCCGACTTTGCCAGGCTTTTTGCCATAGGGATTCCAGCAGGCTATGGCCGGCCAATAGCCCGGAAAACCATTGGCATAACGCCATATCTTGTGCTGAGCGCTCTTGATAATCCTCGGGCAGAATAAGGCTGGCGGGTAAATCCACTCGCTCATCGCGCATCAGGCCCAGCTGCTGTTGCAACATAGTCATTAACAGGTCTGTTAATTTGTCCGCCTGCTCCTCACTGCTCAGCTCCCCCCGACGTTGAAAGACCCAGGGTAACCAGATATCAGGCAACGGAATTTCTGGTGCCGACGCCACAGCAAAAATTAACCCCTTAATATGATCTGGGCTGAATAACACGCCGCGTAATTCTTCACTAGTGCATAAAATGACCAGTTCACGCTCCTGAGGGAAAATAAAGTTCTTCACGCCTTACCTGATAACATAGTAATGAAATATCATTATCGGTATTTTACTCCCCAGGATCAACGCATCATCTTAAGCTGATAATATTTTTACCTTAGCTATTGACCTGGCACCCTAAAGCAATGTTATATTATAACATTGCTGCATGCTCATATTATTAAAAGTTAACCACGGATGTCCTCGTTTAAACTAACAGCCTTGTGCAGTGCTCTGATTAGCAGTGGAGTAATGGCCACAGATAAGCCCACGCAAAAAGATGAAAATCAAATTGAGAAATTGGTGATAACTGCCACGCCTTTTGGTCGTACGATCCTGGAATCGACCACGCCCGTATCAGTATTAGCAGGTGAAGAGCTGCAACAAAACCTGGCTCCGACCTTAGGGGAAACCTTGAAAAATATACCCGGCGTTAATAGTTCCTACTATGGCCCAGTATCAAGTACCCCTATTATTCGCGGCTTAAATGGTCCGCGCATTAAAATCGTGCAAAATGGCTTGGACAGTTCAGATGCGTCTAGAGTCGGACCGGATCATGTGGTATCGGCTGAAGCTTCTACCGCCACTCAAATTGAAGTGATGCGGGGCCCGGCAACCCTTTCATATGGCAGCGGCGCCATAGGCGGCGTGGTCAACAATCGTCTGCCAAGAGAAACACAGGACGGTGTTTCTGGGGATGTTATGGCTTTGCATAACACCGTGTCTAACGAAAACACCTTCTCTGGAAACGTAGATGGCGGCAGCGGCGATATCGCCTGGCATGTAGACGGTTTCACACGTAAAACCGACGACTACGAAATCCCCAGGCCGGCGGTAAAAGGTAGCGACGATAACAGTGGCACCTTGACCAATTAGGCTGTACAAAGCCAGGGCGTTACCTTAGGTGGTGGCTGGATCACAGAAGATGCCCGTATTGCGTTTTCTTATGGCCGTCTGGAAAATGACTATGGCCTGCCGGCTGAAGAAGACGTCTACGGCACCATGGAGCAGGACAGATATCAGGCGGCATTTGATTGGTTTAATATAGCTGGCTTTTTTCAAGAAGTGCATTGGCGCAATGCCTATACCGACTATCAACATAGTGAAATAGAAGATGGGGCCGTTGCACTACCTTTAAAAATAAAGGCTTAGAGTCTCGCTTGTGGGCCAAACATCGTCCCTTAGATGGTTGGGAAGGTGTAACCGGAGTTCGCTTCACGAAAAGTGATTTTTCAGCTCTGGGGGAAGAGGCTTTTACCCCCGCTAGTACCACCGAAACCAAAGCCTTGTTCATCTTAGAAGAGAAACCTGTAGGGGATCTCTTGTGGCAACTTGGCGGGCGCATTGAAAAAGTCGATATCAGTCCGGATAACCAGTTTTTCACCACGCTAAATCAACAAAATCAAACGGCCATCAATTTCACGGATGCCAGTTATACCCCATTGAGTTTGTCGGCAGGGTTGGTATGGAAGTTTACGCCGATGCAATCGATTGCCATTAATTTGGCGCGCTCGGAACGGGCTCCATCGTCAGCGGAAATGTTTTCCAATGGCCCCAATATAGGTACCAGTACGGTAGAAATAGGCGCAGGGTTTGAGGTGCTTATAGATGATGATAGTTACCAAATTGTGCAATCTAGTCTTAAGATAGACAAAGAGGTGTCCAATAACCTGGATGTTACTTATCACTCTGGGGGCGACAACTACACAACTTCCGTAAGTCTGTTTTACAATCAGATAGACAATTATCTATATGAGCACAATACCGGCCTGATTATGGCCAATGACGAAGGGCCGGGCTTACCCATCTATGTGTTTCGCCAGCAAGATGCCACCTTATATGGTTTTGAGGCCGAACTTGATTGGCACTTCAACGATACCTTACGCCTCGATAGCTTTGCCGATTATACCCGTGCAGAACTCGATGAAGATGCCGCGGTGCCCCGTATTCCTCCTTTGCGTTTAGGCAGTGCCTTGCATTGGGAAAAAGGCGACTGGCATGGCGAGCTTGGCGCCACCTATTATGCCAAACAAGATCGTATTACCGACTATGAAACCCAAACCGACAGTTATACTCTGGTCACTGCATCGATTAATTATTACCTAAGTATGGATGATGTGGATGCCACGGTTTACCTCAAGGGCAACAACTTGAGCGATCAGGAAGCGCGAGTACATTCGTCGTTTCTTAAAGATAAAGCGCCCCTGCCTGGTCGTTCTCTTGTGCTGGGCACCAGAGTGAATTTTTAGCCACTAAACTATACTCAAAGCCATTGGAGTTGCAGCTAAGCGGCAAAGGCATTCAGCCCCACGAGCTTAGACGTACTAAGTGCAACGCGGTTGCCGATAGAGGTGAGTGAAAGCAGCAAAAAACGCTGCAGCTTCAAGGGAGACGGGTATTCCCAAAGCCATTGGAGTTGCAGCTAGGCGGCAAATGAACTCAGCCCCATGAGCTTAGATGGTCTAAGTGCAACGCGGTTGCCGATAGAGGCGAGTGAAAGCAGCAAAAAACGCTGCAGCTTCAAGGGAGACGGGTATAAATGGTAAATTAACGGTAAGGCAGGCTATGATAATCATGGTCTGCCTAACCGTTTTTAGTACGTAAAAAAGCGATTAAAGAATTCACACCAGGTTTGTAAGCTTGTCTGGAGGTTTACCCCCCCATTTTTACCGCCATTTCTGCATTAATCGTTTTACGCATTTCCATCAGGCGCAACGCATAATCCCGCTGATATACGTCATTTTCATTTATCGGTTGCCATTTAGGAACTGAGGTTGGCTGGCCTTCGTCATCCACAGCCACCATGATCACAATGCAATGTGTGGTCATCACCGGTTCGGCTTTTTTGGGATCACAAGCACTCACATCCAGGGCGATATGCATGGACGTATTGCCGGTATAGATTACCTTGGCGGCCACTTCAACCAGGTTACCGACCAATATGGGCTTTACAAAACGTATCCCCCCAGCATAGGCAGTTATGCAATATTTACCACTCCATCCTGCCGCACAAGCATAAGCGGCCAGATCGATCCATTTCATCACCGCACCCCCATGAACCTTGCCGCCAAAATTTTGATCGGCCGGTTCAGCTAAAAAACGTAAGGTGAGTTCTCTATTACCGTTCATGTACTTTGCCTTACTCTTTCAATTCCCATAATCTGCACCTCACCTAGCGGCTTAAACAGGCTATGGCTTGCTCTAGATATTCTCTTGGGCAACCAAAGTTTATGCGCACAAAATTATCATCACCAAAATCGACACCGGGAGATGGCCCTACACCTTTAGCTTCAAAGTAAGCCTGGGCATCGTCTACACCCAAACCACTGGCATCTATCCAGGCCAAAAAAGTAGCCTGGGGGGCCAGTATCTTTAACCCTGGTATTTGATTGATCTGGGCAACAAAATAATCCCTGTTAGCTCTTAAGTACTCAATTTGTTCTTGGAGCCAGTTGTCACATCGCGTAAAAGCCGCTTCGGTGGCCACCAGTCCCAATACATTGGGCCAGGGCACCATGCCTTGGCTGGCGAGGGTAAAGCGCTTGCGTACTCCAGCGTCTGGGATGATGGCAAAAGAGGTACCCAGGCCTGCTACATTAAAGGTCTTACTGGCGGCCATCAGGGTGACTGAATTATGTGCCAGCGACGCAAGCTTACCGGCGGGTAAATGTTTGGCATCGGGATCGAGGATCAGATCACAATGGATTTCATCAGAACACACTAAAACGCCATGGCGCTTACAGATGTCCGCAATATAAGCCAACTCGCTTTCGCTTAGTACCGAACCAACTGGATTCATAGGGTTGCACAACAAAAATAGCTTACAGGCAGGATCGGCAGCTTCACGTTCCAGGGCAGCAAAGTCCAGGGTCCAACGTCCTTCAACTTCCACTGTATTAATATCAACCCGCCCCAGACCATTCAATTTTGGCGCCCCAAGCAAAGGGGGATAATTCGGTGTTTGCACAATAACTTTGTCGCCAGACTCGCAATAGGCTTTACAGGCGATGTTAAAGGCCGGGACCACTCCCGGTGTCCAGACAATCCACGACGCCTCTATCTGCCAGCCATATTGCTTGGCCAGCCAGTGAATCACCGCTTTATTTGGCCCCTGCGCATGGGCGGGCAAGGTATAACCTAATAGCCCATGTTCGGCCCGGGCTTTAATCGCGTCAAGTATGGGTTGGGCACATCTAAATTCCGTATCGGCAATCCACATGGGCAGAATATTGCTATCTTTATAACGTTCCCATTTGTAGGCGTTAGTCGAACTTCTATCAATTATTTGGTCAAACTGCATTTTCACTACTTCTCTTTAAGGCTAGATAAAAATTGATGACTTACCTGGCTATATACTCAAATGACTGCAAAATACTTATCTCTGTATTTTGAGATCACTTGGGTATATTGGCCAGCATCAGGGAAATTTTCTTGGTGATATTGTCAGAACTAAAGGGTTTAACCATAAAGTCGGTGATGCCTAACCGCATGGCATCATTCACCAGATCCTTGGTAGGGTTGACAGTGATCATCAAAAACAGACAACTGGCATTCGTGTCTCTGAGGGTTTCCAGTATATGAATGCCCGTGACACTGGGCATCTGCCAGTCGCAAATAACCAGGCCTACACTTGCGGCTTCCTGGGAACGTAAAAACGCTTTGGCTTTAATACTGTTGGAGAACACAAATATTTTTCCGAAAAACAGATCCTTAACAATATTTTCGAGCAAGGTTAGGGTTATCTCATCGTCATCTATTATCAATACGTCTATCAGGCTCATATTCTTCCCTCATTTAAACAATACTGTCCAGCTGTTATGATCCACTGCTGCCAGGGTGATTATCCCAAAATAGATATCATACATTAATATACTCAGGATATATCACTGGAACAGCCCCATTTGTTCGCTGGTTATTTGCTCAAATGATAACCCGATAAAAGGTAAAATCCCCTCAGCAATAGGTCTAATCTGTTTTTCCACGTAATGTTCATAATCAAGCACACTGCTATGATATTCAATCGGCTGTGGACCATTTAGAGTGATAACGTAGTCTATTGTCCCTTTATATTGGTACTTAAGTGGCATACCTAAAGCCAAATTTTGCTCATCTGCCAGGCGTGCGGCTTTGACGTGGGGGGGAACATTTTTCACATATTGATCAAGGCGACGCCTGATGCGTTTGCGATAAACCAGCTGCTCATCCAACTGACCATTACGGGTATCAGCTATAACAGTCTGCAGGTAAGTTTGCACATCTTCGTTGGCAAACACCCTGCGATATAACTCCAATTGAAAGGTCTTAGCAAGTGCTGTCCAATCTGAGCGCACGGTTTCCAGGCCCTTAAACACCAGTTCGTGCCCTTGCTCTGTCACTCGCAGACCCGCATAACGTTTTTTGCTACCCAGTTGTGAGCCACGAATAGTGGGCATTAAAAAACGCGAAAAATGGGTTTCGTATTCAATTTCCAAATGATTGGTTAGATGATATTCATCTTCAATTTTCGCGCACCAACGTTGATTAATGTCATCTTGCAACTTGTTTCCGATTACGTCAGCTTGCGCAGGCGACAGCTCATCGTCAAGCCATACAAAGGTGGAGTCAGTATCACCGTAAATGACCTGATAACCCGCCGCTTCGATCCATTTAGCTGTTGTTTGCATGATATCGTGCCCGCGCAGGGTAATAGAACTGGCCAAACGGGTGTCGTAAAACGGGCAACCGCCGGAGCCAAGCACACCGTAAAAAGAATTCATCAATATCTTGATCGCCTGGGAGCGGGCACTGTCTTTATTGTGTTTAGCCTCATCTCGCTGTTGCCACAACGAGGTGATAATTTCCGGTAAAAAATGCTGATCACGACTGAACATCGCCCCCTTGTAGCCGGGTATTGCGTTTTGGGGTGTCAGTCCCCCCTCAATCAAGCCCAGGGGATCAATTTTAAAAGTACGAATGATTGAGGGATACAGACTTTTGAAATCCAGCACCAAGACATTACGATACAATCCTGGTCGTGAGCTCATTACATAGCCCCCGGGGCTAGCCAGGCCACCGTCTTGTGGTCGATTGGGGGCAATATACCCGGCGCGGTGCAATTTGGGCAGATACAAATTAACGAAAGCCGCCACCGACCCCCCTACTCGATCCAGTTCCAGCCCGGTCAATTGGCTGCGCAAGGTCAGAAAGTCCAACACCTTAGTATAGGCAAATATCTCCAGTACCAGAGTACAATCTTGCAGATTATAGCGGGCCAACTTAACCTTGTTGTGCATAAAATCGTGCTGGATCTGCGCCAGTCGGTCATCGACATTGTCGCTTAACTTCCCCTTACCCAATAATGTTTGGGCCACGTATTCCAGGCTAAAACTGGCAAACTGATAAGTGGCAGTTTTAAGGGCATCAATGCCATCGATTACGACACGTCCGGGCATACTGACAAACCCCTGATTGACCTCGTTGCGCGCGTTTCGCCAGCTAATAGTCTCGCCGCCACGGCCCAGGGTTAAGGTGACGTTATGCACCTTGGCCCGCTCGATTAACAGGCGAAAATCAAAATTGATCACATTCCAGCCAACAATAATATCCGGATCAATACGCCCCACGTCTGCGACAAACTGTATTAACAAAGCTTTTTCGTTGTCATGCCAGCTGATCCAGTCCGGACCGGGTTGGGGCTCACCGATCATTAATACTTGCTGATAATGTTCGCTGGCCAAACCGATTGAGTACAGCTCCCCCTTTGGACTACATTCGATATCCAGGGATAACAAGGAAAAGTGTGGAATATAGCTGCCGGGCTTGAGGCGTGCCTGGGTGATCAGCCGTGGCTGATTTTGGCTATTGTATTGCCCGCTAAAGTCCGCACTGGCATAAATAAAACGCTCCATCAAAAATCGTTCTGCCAGGCGAATATCTGACTCAAAGTGGCTTACCCCATGCTCACTTAAGCGTTCTTTGGCCCTATAAGCCTGTGAACTTTGAGCGAAATACAGGGCACCAATCGGCTGTTGGTCAAAGTCTTTGAGGGCCACACTGTGATAGCGATGTGCCACGTGCCCCTGGGACAAGATCTGGCAGGCACGTTGTTGGCTGTGTTGGTGAATAAAAAACACTGAAGGTTGGGGCTCGGTGCGTAACTTAACCGGCCCGTTTGCCGTCAACAGCCAGAATTCCAGGAAACTTTGGCCGTCAATGTCTCTTTGTCCGCGCGTCAGCAGGAAACCCGATTTTTTTTTATGCATAGCCGTGAATAAAAATACAGGACAAGTTTATAGGCTGCTCAACCAATCATGCACCTGCTGGCGATTATCCAGTACAAACAGTAACACCACATCTCCTGATTGTGCCATTTCCATAGCTTGTTTACTGCCGCTCAGTGCATCGGGTACAAAGCATACTTGCTTGGCGGTGATCCCCAGATCCATCAGGTAGCGCTGTGACAGCAGGCTGATATCACCCAGATTACGACCTCGCAGGTATTTTTCCACTTCGGCCACCAGGTAAGCGTGGGCGCCTAAGTCGGCCACCGCTGCAGTCAGATGTTTGATTTCCTGATCCGAGCGATCGCCGGCGTGACTGAACATCACAAAACGCCTCTTGGCTGGTATTTTTTTTACCATACCAACCACTGCGCGCATACTGTGTTCGTTGTGCGCAAAATCCACTATCACCTCAACCCCGTTAATCTGGTAACGGTTACCGCGGCCAGGGTTATCTTGGGGATCACTACCAAATTCTGCCAGGCCTTGCTGGATAGCAGCCACAGGCAAGTTAAGGGCTTTACAAAGCCCCACCACGCCTAGGGCATTTTGAATATTATGTTCAGCTGTGCCGTTAAATGTCATGGCTATTTGCTCAATAGCCATAATGGATTCGCATTGCCCCTGTGCACAATAGGTCACTGTGCCAGCAGACACAAAAACGGCTCGTCCGCCCTGACTGAGCTGTTGCTGGATCAAGAAGTTATTCTCATCTTGGCTAAACCAGCACAGGGGGTGTTTACTATTACGGGCTTGTTGCACCACCAGTGCATTGTCAGCATTGACCACCAACACTGCATCGCCGTGCAAGGCTTTGGCAACCACAAATTTAACCTCTGCCAGCTCGTCCACGGTATTGATCCCGTATTGTCCCAGGTGATCGCTGGCCACATTGGTGATCAAGGCGGCGTTAACCGCCAACACGGGTAAACCCCGTCTTAAAATGCCCCCTCTGGCCACTTCCAGAAAAGCTATCTCTGTGCGAGGGTCACGCAACAACATGCGCGCGCCACCTGGTCCGGAAAAATCACCTTCCTCAATAATATTTTCGCCAACCCGAATAAAATCCGTTGAGGTAACCCCGGCAGTAAACTGTGCCGCTTTGGCAATGCGGGCAGCCAGGCGCACGCTGGTAGATTTACCATTAGTGCCGGTGATCAGCGCTCTGGGAATATCGTGATACTTCGACCATACAATAGCAGCCAAATCTGGTAGCTGGGTGACAGGCCATACATCCACACCTGACCCCATACCCAGACTCACTTCATCATCATCCGTCAGACAAGTGACATGATGCTGGCTGGCGGCGCGCACCAGTGCTAAAAGCGCTGGATTGGCCTCTGCAGTTCGCTGCAGTGTCAACTCTTCCAAGCGTCCAGGCCAATCAGGCATGGCGCTATGGGTCAAATCTGCGCAACAGCACTGCCATATCAATTCCGTTAAATCACAAGCTGTATAAAGGGCATCAATCGGGGCGCTAATAGCAAAACTGGCTCCCCCATCAAACAGACGAAAGGTCTGTTGCTCATCATCCCAGCAAAATTCATCCAGCAGGGTGCGTGACCACTTTTGCCAACTGGCAAGGGCAGCTTTCAGGGGCCCCTCAACTTCTACATCGATTATAGCCCCGGGGTTATTCCACAGTAAATTGGGCCCGGTTAAACGACGAACGTCAGTTAATGCTAGGTGCATATATCTTTAATCTCCCCACCCTGTGCAGGGCTCAATCTGAATCTTCATCATGTTCAACCACCAGGCGCACGCCACGTTCGTCATGCACTAAACGCTGACCGGCTTCAAGTTCAAATTTGTGTTCAACGGGTTCAAACAGTTTTTCCGGAAAGTCCTGGGAAGGGGACGATTCTTCCACTGTCACTTCTTCTGCGCCATTAAAGTGCACTATCTGCTTCCAGCTGCGAGTTATATTATCACCCAGGATCACCAGTAAGTCCCCTGGTTTACAATCTTCCATAGCCTGATTTACCGCTTCTTCTTCACTGGGGATAACTTGGATGTCCTGCTCTTTTATGCCATTGGCGAGCAATGCCTGCTTGAGGATCTCCGGCACCTCGTCCTGGCCACGGCCGCGTCTGTCATCATCGGCTTTACAAATAAACGTATCGAATCCCTTGGCAGTGATCTTAGCCGCCTCAATGATATCTTCATCCCGTCTATCCCCTGGCATAGCGATAACGATGTGCCTTTTACCCCTTACATCCAGCCGTTTGGCCAGGTCGGTAATAGATTCTATGGCCGCTGGGTTATGGGCGTAGTCCAGAATAACTTTAAAGGGAAGCTCATCGTATATGTTCAGACGCCCGGGCGCCTGGTAGAACGAAGTGGTAAATATGCGCAAGCCCTGGCGAATATCTTCCAGCGAGGTCTTAAAGCTATAAGCAATCGCCGCCGCAAACATAGCATTTTGCACATTGTGCAAGGCTTTCCCTTCGATGGTAGCCGGGATCAAATGGCTCCACAACAAGGGAATATGTGCGCCCTTATCATAAACGGTAAGCATGTCGCCATTAATACCTTTTTCCAGCACCACAGCCATGCCACCACAGCGAATGTGTTCACGCACCAGGCCATGTCCTGAGTCCATGGTGACATAACAGATGTGCTCAGCCTGACAATAATCGGCCATTTGCAAACACAACTGGTCATCGGCATTAAGCACTACGCAGTCTTTCGCCACTTCAACCACGACGCGTTTAATTTGCGCCAGTTGTTCAACAGTATCTATGCCCCGCTGCCCCAAGTGATCCGCAGTGACATTAAGACAGGCACCCACATTACATTCGGTATAACCCAACCCCCGTTTCAGGATCCCGCCTCTGGCGGTTTCCATTATGGCAAAATCAACGCTGGGGTCGCGCAATACGATTTGCGCTGCAGTAGGACCGGTCATGTCGCCTTTGACGGTTAAGTGGCCATCAATATAAACGCCATCCGTTGATGTCATACCTGTGGTAAAGCCAGCAGATTTCATAATGCTGGCAAGCATACGGGAGGTAGTCGTTTTGCCGTTGGTGCCGGTGATCCCGGCAATGGGGATCCGGGCCTGACTGCCCGGTGGAAACAACATATCCATAACCTTGCCAGATACATCCCGGGATTTGCCCTCACTTGGGGCAACATGCATTCTAAAGCCAGGAGCCGCATTACATTCACATATTCCGCCGCCAATGTCCTTGTAAGATTTACCTATATCTTCGGTGAGAAAATCCACACCGCCTATATCTAGGCCGATAGCCCGGATCGCCCTTACAGCCATATCACGGTTGTCCGGGTGTACGATATCCGTCACATCTATGGCTGTACCACCTGTTGACAGGTTGGCCGTAGAGCGCAAATTAAATAGCTGACCACTTGGCAGTACGCTGTTTTCGTCGTAACCGGCTTCTTCCATCAAACGAAGAGCCTGATTGTCCAGCTCTAAACGGGTCAGGACCTTTTCATGGCCTATGCCCCGACGGGGATCAAGATTAACAATATCAATCAATTGTGAAATAGTGGAATCCCCATCGCCAATCACATGACCCGGAACACGTTTGGCCACTGCCACCAGTTCGTTGTTAACCACCAGCATACGATGATCGAAGCCACTGAGGTAGCTTTCCACCAGAACCGCTTTACCTGTTCCAAATTTCTGGGCTTCGTGAAAAGCGACTTCAATCTCCTCGGGGTCACTTAAGTCAATTGTCACTCCTCTGCCATGATTGGCATTCAAGGGTTTGAGCACCACAGGCAAGCCAATTCTGTTAGCTGCCCGGATAGCTTGTTTAGCACCATACACCAGCATCTGCTTGGGAACAGGCAAACCCAAATCATTTAGCAAATTATGGGTATCTTCTTTATCGCAGGATATTTCCACAGCTATATGCCGGGTTTCGCTGGTGATCGTAGCCTGAATACGTTGCTGGAACTTGCCTTGGCCAAATTGCACCAGAGAGTAATTATTCAGACGTAACCAGGGAATATTGCGCTCTTCGGCAGCGGCTACCAGAGAGCCGGTACTGGGTCCGAATTCTTTACGCTGAGCCATTCGCACAAAATCACTCAGCTCTTCTTGAAAATCAAACTCTGGATCGATATCCGCAGAAATAGCTTGTTGCACTTCGTTGGGCATCAGGTGCGCGAGCAGGCGTAAGCCCAGTTTACCGGCCTCAAGTCCCACGTCCCGCTGTTTGTATTGGTACACCACGTTGTAACAGCCCGGTTTGTCTAAACTGCGGGTCTTGCCAAAATTTACCGGTGAGCCTGCCAGATTTTGCAACTCAAGGGCAACATGTTCCCAGATATGTCCTACCCAGGTGCCTTCATCTTCGCGCAAACGGCGGATAAATCCCCCCTGCTCGCTATAGGAGCAACCGTGACTTTGCAGGGTGGGGATGGCATTAATGAGTCCATCAATAAATTCCTGGCCCAGCTTGACTGACGGCCAGTTTTCCAGCTCCCCCAGATCAATTTGATAACGAATAACAGGAAAATTAGCGTAGATATTAGGACCAACATAGATATTTGTACTGAGTACTTTCATGCTTAGCATTTTCCTTTTCTTATTATATAAATTAAAAATTTGATCCCTATGAGATAGAGTAACAGAAACTCAACTGTCTAAAAATCATGCCTTTAACCAAAGACGTATCAATCTTGTTTCAAGCTACTTTATATGTACCACAAAGATGCCTGGATCAGGTAAATGATTTTAAAGGAACAGCCAATGACTGGCTATTTTTTTAAAATTGCTGGATTTGCAGAAGTGAGCCCATCAGCAGGTAAAAAACACACAACAGTCCATTTATGAAAGAAAACGACCTCAGATAAGACCGCTTTTTATTGCACCGGTCATGTCACCTGTCCCCCAAGACTAAAACTGTTTTTAATAGCGTTAAATTGGTTGTAGGCAACCTATATAGCACGGTTATTTTTAAGTTCGATTTAACAGCAAAATTTTATCACTATTGTAACGGCGCATAACCATAAAAAACACCCGTTATTTGGACGTGAATTTGACAAAAAACTGATTCATGACACGGCACGAGTTGCCTGTTTATCAGCAACGAAATACCCCCTCAAACTCTGTGCTCTATTACTGATGTGACTGCCCATAGTCGCATCTCAAAGAAACAAGCTCAGCGGCAGAGTGTCGACAACATGGGCTTGCGTTTTGATGACGCCCAACAGAATATTGAAGTGCCTGCTAAGGAGCTATAACCCAAGTCATTGAAGTTGCTGTTAGGCGGCAACGAATTCAACCCCATGAGCTTAGCTTTAATAAGTGATTGGGATGAGACAGAGCAGCCAACAACGCTGCAACTTCAAGGAAGACGGGTATAAAAGATGCTGACCAGGGACGAACACGTTACCCTTGCACCATGAATGAGCCTTAACTACCAGCCCCGTTACAAGTCTCGATATTCTCAATACGACAGGGCACCGGTTTTTCTATGGTCGTCTTTGATCGTCCACTTTGTATGGTTAAGCTTTAACAACCAGCAGCGAACAACACCAAGACCAATATAGCTGTTTTTTCCATAAGCATTTTATTTTTCATACCGCCTAAATCACTTATCTAATAACATTCTAAAAGAGATACACATCAGCGACTGCTTGGTTTATTGGCCTTTCTTTGTTTGGCACGGCGCTGCACTTTTTCAATGCGAATTTCTTTTTGGTCTTTTTTATTTGGGGTTAAGGATCCCGTTTTAAAACGCTGTTTGCGGTCGGCTTTATCTGACGCTTTTTTTATCACTGCTGCGGCCATGTCAGCTTCTTCTACTTCGATCATTTCTGGTGTTTCCAGGGTGATGCGTCCCAATTTTCCACTGCGCAATTCATTGATCAGTACTTCACAGATTTTATGCAGATTAACCCGCCCACCAGCCCGCAATGCTCCGCGCTGGGCCGCTGCCATCTCCAGAAATTCAATCTCTGTGGCAGGCACACTATCCAGTTTAAACCTTTCTTTGATAAGCTCAGGATAGGCTTTAATCAGATAATCGGCGGCAAAAAAACCGACATCATCGTATTCCATAGCCGTATCTTTAATGGCTCCAGTGGCCGCCAGACGATAACCACTATTAGGATTTTCCACCTTGGGCCATAAAATTCCGGGGGTATCAAACAAGGCAATGCCACTACCCAAATTAATACGTTGCTGGGTTTTGGTCACAGCAGGTTCGTTGCCCGTTTTGGCAACAATACGCTGAGCGAGTATGTTGATCAGGGTTGATTTCCCCACATTGGGAATGCCCACTATCATGGTATTGATGTTTTTTACACTGGCGTCTTTTTCTGGCAGCATCTTGCGACACAACTCAAGCAGCTGTTTCATCTTGCTCGGCTCGTCTGTGGTAGTGGTGAAAGTTTTCACCCCTCGCTCTTGTTCCAGATAGGCCTGCCATCTGGCAGTAATGTCGGGATCGGCCAGATCAGACTTACTCAGCACCTTAATACAGGGCTTTTCACCACGAATTTGTGCAATAGCGGGGTTTTCACTGGAGTAAGGAATACGTGCATCCAGCACTTCGATCAGTAAATCGACTTGAGGTAATAATTCGCGGATCTCTTTTTGGGCTTTATGCATGTGCCCGGGATACCAATGGATCGACATTTAACTGCGCCTTAAGCATATTTAAAGGCGTTATTGTACGTTACCCGGCCCCGTTTAGTTAAGCTTATCCCCTGGCAGTTAACGCTTTAAATCACAATAATGTATAAACGATTCACTTACCTGGCCCTTAAAACAGGCAAAAAGCCCTCAGGTCAGCGTTTTTCTGGCTGCACTGGCCAACGGCCCACATTGAGTAAAACGTATCTTATGGTTACCGCTGCATTCAATGAACCGTTTTGAATGGTAAAAAACATGATGAAATATTTTTCTCTGTTACTACCTGGCTATAAACCAAACCAGCAAATAAAAGTGTCCAATAAAAATCTGAGTTTGCTTGGATCTCGCTCCATGCCCCCTGATAAAGATTATCGCTGCGCCATTTCCCCCAACATTTTCCTATTGTGCGGCCATCCGGTTTTAGAAGCCTGACATAAAAATGTAATAAATGACTGAATATTCGCTGTATTTATGGTTACAATGCCGACCCAAGAGACCCCTCTCGATACCTTTTTTTGGTTTGCACTTATTACTGACAATAAGCGACCAAACAACACCTTATATAATAAAAAAGTTTGCCATGGCCACGTTGGAATGCTTCTCGCAGTTCCTTGGCTATTTTACGCGCAACTACATCATACTGGAGAGCACACTTGGGCCTGACCACTAGAACACACAACACACACCCGCTGGCACTGACGATACTTGGCGCAGCCGTATCATTGGCGTTGACTGCCAATGTACACGCACAAGAATCAACTGACGTTAAAGCCAGCCAAGACGATTTTGAGAACATTACGGTTACCGCACGCAAACGCAGCGAAAGCCTGTTTGAATCCCCGACGGCCATCACATCTTTAAGCAGCAGCTTTATGGATGATGCAAACATCAGTAATTTAGACGATGTGGGCAAATACGTGCCTAACCTTAATATTAGCCGCTACGGGGCGGGTAATTCAGCTCATGCGTCGGTCTTTATTCGCGGTATTGGCCTGCAAGATCACATCATCACCACCGATCCGGGCGTAGGCGTGTATGTAGATGGTGTCTATTTGGGTCGTCAAATGGGCTCTAACCTCAGCTTGCCCAATATTGAACGGGTAGAAGTATTACGTGGTCCACAAGGCACCTTATATGGGCGTAATACGCTGGGCGGCGCGGTGAACATTATTACTAAAAAGCCTGGTGACGAATCCATGGCCAGTATCAATGCCAAAGCTGGCACGCTGGGACGCCTGGCCACGGATATGTATATCAATGGCAATGTATCTGACGATTTCAGTATCGCTGCCAGCGGCTCATTTAAGAAACGTGATGGTGTAGGTAAAGCGGTCAATCTGACCAAACCGGAAAAAGAAATCGGTGAAGAGCAAGAAATCAGTGGCCGTATTTCAGCAAATTGGAACCTAAGCCGTAACTTCTCGTTATTATTTGCCCTGGACGGTTACGATAATGAAGGGGGGCAATCTCCTTATACTATCGAATTTACCGACCCCCGCCCGGATGCCAGCGATATTTTCAACGGCGATTTTCCTTTGCTTACGCCCGATATGATACCTGCGGATCCCGATGACCTGGGCACCACAGTTGCAGGTCTTGAGTCTACAGCCGCTTCAGGTTGGGGCGCAGCGTTTACGGCAACATGGGATGTGAACCAATATTACACCACCAAGCTTATCACCAGCTTGCGCAGCTCGAAATACGAAGGGGGGTTAGATGATGATGCCTCGCCACTTAACTTGTCAGAATTTCCCGAAACCGGTGAGGCTGACCAGTATTCCATTGAACTACAGGTAAACGGAACCTTTGATAACTATGACTTTGTGTCTGGCCTGTACTTCTTTAACGAAGACGGTTCCACTGAGTCTGGCCCATGGGTATTTAGCCCATTTAACACCCCTGACGCTCTGAATAATAATGGTAACCCTACCGGATTTGGTGGTGATTACGGTTACTTTGACCTGAATCAGCAAACCGACGCTTTTGCCATATACGGCAATGCCTCTTACGATCTATCTGACAGGCTTACCATAGGCGGCGGGGTGCGTTACTCAAAAGATAAAAAAGATGCCAATGCTTTGTTCCCCTCTTTTGGTGGTGAACGCGCCTTTAGAAGCGCCGAGTTTAGCGCCATAACCTGGGATGTGAATACCGCTTATCAACTGGATAATGGCTTAAATGTATATGCCCAGGTGCAAAAAGGGTATCAGACCGGTGGATTTCCTCCCCGTCCCTTCGGCGGTTCAACCCAGTTTGTGCAGTTTGATGAAACCACCTCGATTAACTACGAAACGGGTTTAAAAGGCAAGATAACCGATAGCGTGTCCTTGCTCGGGGCAGTATTTTTTACTCAATACAACGATTTGGCCTTACCTTTCTCTGACCCTACGGCTGGCGGTGGTTTTGTAACCATCACCGAAAATGCGGGCAAGTCAGAAGCCAAAGGGGTCGAACTTGAAGCGACGTTTGACATTACCAATAATTTTAGTATTCGTGGTGCAGTAGGTTATCTGGATGCTGAAATTACTGAAGTCGCTGCCGGCGTCAACGGTGTCGGTGTGGGTGATTCACCGGCGTTAACCCCGAAATGGACCCTGATGTTAGCCCCCTCTTATTATCTGGATTTAGATAACGGTGGCACACTGGCCTTTAAAGCAGATTATTCATTTCGTGACAAGATGCAGGGCCAGTCAGTTTTTAATGCCAACGAGACCATTGATTCACGTGCCATCGTAGGTTTTGATATCAACTACCGCGCACCACAAGGCGACTGGTCGTTGAGTCTGTACGGCGAGAACATCACTGATGAAGTTTACGACCAGGGTCGGCTGCAACAAAACGGCTTCGTGGGTATAGTACGCAGCAATGACAGGCGGGAATTTGGTTTACGTTTCAAAAAAGAATTTGAAATGTAACGTCTTACTCTAAGGCGCTATGCCAATAAAAAAGGATGCCGCGGCATCCTTTTTTATGTGCTTGATAAGCCACGTTTCCTGGGTCGAAACCTCAAACACTTGGCTATGTATTATTTAACGTAAGCCTGGCGCTCAGATATATCGTAACGACTGCCCGGGGCCAAAATGTGCAATTTAACGTTCAATAAGGTCAGAGCTTGTCCCCGGCCTGCTTCAGCCATAGATGAATGCTCCACATCAGCGGGATCAATCACAGTCACCGCGCCGCTACCCACTACGGTAAATACGTTTTCATCGTCGATAAAAGCGGCCGTATCTTCGTCTAAACCCAGACCAATTAAAAATGGATTATAAGATACCGCGCTTAACAGGCGTGCCAGACGGTTACGCTCGTTGAAATGTTGATCCACCACGACTGTGTTGATCAAGCCCATGCCCGGAGCCAAATTCACCCCGTTTTCCGTAGGGACTACCCCTGTACTGCCGCCGGTGATCATATGCTGGGAAACGATTGCCGCCCCGGCCGAGGTACCGGCTACATGTACCCCTCTAGCGTTGAGCTGGCGAATGGCTTTGGAGATGGGCGTGCCACCCAATATGGTCGACAAACGCAGTTGATTACCACCGGTAATAAAGATGGCGGTACTGGTTTCGAGTTGGTCAACATAATCCTGATTTTGCGCATCTGCCCGCTCACTGATAGGCAAAGAAAACACCTTGCCTGCGCCCAGTTCAGTCAACAATTTTTCGTAGCGCGCGCCGGTATCATCCAGTTGAGACGCGGTGGGGATCACGCAGATAACTGCATCTTTGCCCCCGGCTAACTCGATAAACTTCTGTAATATCAGTGGATCATTGACCTTTTCTTCGGCACCGCCGATAGGGATCACATAACCTCTTTTTTGCCCGTCAACATCTGGAGATGGCATTTTTACTTCCTCAATTAGTGCTCAAATGTACCTTTGCGTACCATTTTACTGTCAGTCATATGCCATTGCCCTAAGGCCATCACATGTGCAATTCGTTGTTTATCGTTTAAAATAATTAAATCTGCGTCGGCGCCAACATTAAGATGACCTTTATGGGAAAAATTCATCAGCGCGGCAATATTACAAGTGAAAAAGGGCAAGCAATCTTCCATCGCAACGCCCTCATCCAGCAATTGATACAAAACCTGTGTCATGGATATGGAGCTGGCAAAGTCCATTTTTGTCATCTTGCCCTGAGCATTAAAACAAGGCAAACAACCACCGCCGTCAGAGCTGATGGTCAGTTTGTCCTGGGGATAGTGGCTATGCATGTAACGCATCAGCGCTTCTGCTGGCTCATAACCCTCACCGTCAGTTTCAAACGCGGTGACATCTATCCAGCATCCCTGGGTCGCTAATTCACAAGCTTCATCAAACAGAAAACGCTGCCTGTTAATGTGGGTCGGATTATACGTTCTGGCGGGTATTTCTGCACTGGCTAGGGCCTCACGCACTAAAGATAACCCCCGTTCGCCATCGCCCAGGTGTAAATGCAACATGCCACCCTTACCTGTCATCAACCTTGCAACATGGGCCTGGGAAGCTATTTTTAATAATTCATTCAAGGTTGGCTGGCTGGAGCGATGATCACTGATCGCCAGTTCGCCAACGCCCACTATAGGTTCGATAAACACGATATCGGTTTGCACCGAACCGGTGAGTGTAGTCGGGGGTAAATGATAGCCACCGGTATAACAATAAGCCGACATACCTTCTTCACGCAGGCCATAAACCTGAGCAACCAAAGATTGAGTACTGCGGGTAATATCATCGGTACCTAATAACCCCACCACAGTGGTCACCCCGGCGCGGGTAAATTGGCTGATGGGCACAGGAGGAACGCGGGTAGCAAACCCTGCTTCTCCGCCCCCTCCGGTAATATGGGTATGGGCATCGATCAAGCCCGGGATCACCGTACAGCCATCGGCATTAATGACTTGAACATTCAGCGCCGCATCCAATTTAGGGATGGCCTTGCCCACATATATCACCTTACCCGCGGCAATCAGCAGGTTTTGCAACCCCATAGCCTGGGGAGCGAAAAGGTTAGCATGGGTGATAAGTGTCATCATTGGTGGTTGCATAGGGATCACTAATATAAAGGCCTAGTATGTAGATGGTAAGATCCTAATGCACCCCACCCTATTCGCAAAGCCTTTTATCGACATATCGCCAAGTATCATGGGCTGCCTACACATTTATACCCAAGTAACCTCAAAATGCAGGTTTGGATAGGTGCATTAAAAAACAGCGACCACATTGCTCACAACAGCAGTTTGAATTTGCCTATCTGCCAATATTTTAAATGACCACTAGCAGCAATTTTTGCGGGCAAAGTCTGCCTAGGCGTCCCGGCAACCTTCATCTGGAAACTCAAATTCAATGGTGGTGTGAGCCAGGTGGTACTTATCCAGCCGTTTGGCCACTTCGCCTTTTATCGCCATCAATCGCTCTGACGGCAACATTTGTGTGAGCACCAGATGGGCGGTTAATACATGATTTTCACCGTCTAATGACCAGAAATGCATATGATGCACCTCTCCTACAGGGTCAATGGACAGCAAGGTTTCCTTGATCTTGCTGTGCACACCATCATCCGGCGTTCCCTGCAAAAAAAGCCCGGTGGTTTCACGTAGATTACGCACCACGTTATATAAAATAAACAACGTAAAGGCGATGGACAATAGAGGGTCGAGTATAGGTAGATTGACAAACATCAATACCACAGACACGATTAAAACTGCCACCCAGCCCAGCACATCTTCCAGCAGGTGCCAATTAAGGATCCGCTCATTAAGGGTTTTACCGCCACTGAGTTTATAGGCGGCAAAGCCGTTAACAGCTACCCCCAGTAAGGCAATCAAAAACATGCCTTCGGTATGGGGCATTTGCGGGGCAAATAAACGGGGCACCGCAGCAAATAATACCCATAGTGATCCACTGACCAAAACAACTCCGTTGATCATGGCCCCCATAAGCGACAAACGCTTAAAGCCATAGGTGAACCTATCTGTGGCTTGCTTGCCACCGACCTTTTGCAAATACCAGGCGCTACCTATGGAGAGGCTGTCACCCAGATCGTGCACTGCATCGGCCATAATAGCCGTACTATTGGTCAGCCAGCCGCCGATAAATTCGATGATAGTGAAACTGAAATTAAGTACAAACGCCCAACCAATTCGAGTCGACGATGGATCTATGTGGTGATGATGACCATGGTGTGAAGCGTGATGTTCATGGTGATGCTGTTGACTTGCCAAATAAACTCCCCTGCGCCGCTAACGCGAAATATTACAGGCCATTATAATACCGCATTAGTATCACTAAAAAGTGTTGTTCGCTATAGCGTCGATAAAGCAACCAAATTTACATAACAAAAAGCGATTGGTAGCTAGCTATGCATAATCAACAGGTAGCACTGGAAAATATTTTTCACATAACGTTTAATGGAATACAATATGGAACAACGACTTATTACCTTCAAGGAAAATATAACAATGAAACTCATCACCCTCATTTTCGCGCTGCTATTAAGCGGTTGCGCAGTTGATATCACAACAAAATCTTTCGTTTATCAAGCTGATGACGTTGATCAATCGCTAGATTTAGGCGAAATACAGACAACATTAACTAATGCCCCTGTACACTCGGCGCTATCAACTGTGAGCCTTACCAGTCACGACTTCTTAACCTTAAATGGCATCAAGCTGATCCATGAAGATGCCAAGGTTAACGTGGTGTTGTTTAGTGGTAACGGCATGACAATAACGAACGCATCTAAAATTCTTAATCACTTTGTATTGTTACCTGCTAACGTTATTTGGTTTGATTACCGTGGCATGGGATTAAGTGCGAAAAGCGATTCGCTGACCATAGCCCAATTAAAAACAGACGCTCTGAACGTATTTGATTTTGCCCGGCAATCGTTACCGAAAAATCTACCCATGTTGACTGATGGTATTTCCATGGGGTCATTGCTGGCAGGTTATGTAGCCAGTCAACGAAACGTGGATGGGCTAGTGCTCGACGGCGCGATAAATTCTGTGCCGCAACTCGTGGATAACCTTATGCCCACTTGGTCTAAAATATTTTCTACTGTCACTGTCTCTCCTGAATTAACCGCGATAAATAACAGTGAGATCATAAAACTCACCGATACGCCGCTATTACTCTTGGCAGGAGAGGACGACTCAACAACCCCCCTGTTATTTGCTCAGCAACTATACGACGCATCACCGAGTAAAAATAAGGTGCTGGCGATCATCCCCGACACCGAGCACGCCCAACCCATGACAAAAGATGAGTCAATTTCAGCCTATAAGTTGTTTATCGCCAGTTTGAGTTGTTGTGCAAACGGATAGAAAGTTATCCGTTGCTGCTCAAGTATACAAGCCCCCCACAATACGTGCGGGCTTTTAAGAATCTGATTAATCATCACTCTTTGCAATACTAAGTTAAATCAATTATCACAGTATGTAACCGCAAAAATGAGATGAATGAATATTCAATTTACAATAAGAAATGCCCTGCCAGGCGTTCGCTAAAACTAGGTTAAAGGACTATCTGATAGTTGGCTAAAGTGAGAAGCGTAACCTGATTTGTCATGGGTAACTTGATGTTTTGGTAACGTTTGGTCTTGTTGCAACAGGCGAACTATACCTGAGGCCATTTTTATTGCTTGGACTGACAGAATATTTTGTGTTTTACAATAACGAGCAACCACAGCAATTACTGAACAACGAGACCCCGACAAGGGTTTATGACACCACAACAGGGAGTGGCAAAAAAATTGTGAATAGTTTTAGTGCACGGAAAACAAAATCGGTGGACGAGGATCTGGGGCAGCGCCATTGGGCTGTAAAGATAACAGAGTCTATTTTAAACTAGGGAGATATTTGTCTGTACATAGGGCGGCCACTTTACTGGCCGCTTTTATAGATACTGACTCATAAGGTATAAACTGCCTGTTATTTTATTCTCCCAGGGTGTGAAAATTGAATTAATATGGGAAAACTGGTTTAAGTTTTATCATCATACAGTTCAATTTCTGTGCCGAACAATGAAGAGAGGTTCTACAATAATTTACGTGAATTAAAGTCCTCCCCCAGGCTTGATAACTTCAGATAAAAAAACACTCAGTTAAGTCGGGTTGTCTATAGCGAGGCATTATTTTCTGAGCAAACGCGTGCAAGGCGTTACCTTCAAGAATGATTGCATTTACCATAAGAATGTAAGGCGGATTGAAAATTGTTGACTCGGGATAGAACAGCGCTAGTAAAAATAGCGATATTTTATGCAATATTTATCATATTCGGCAGCTTAGTGCCGTTCAAGGCTAATCAGCTAGCGCTTGGTGAAGCTGTGCAAGGTTTTAGTCATTTAGAGAAATTAGATTTTTCAATCGACAATCGCTCTGATTGGTTTACATACTTCCTGTTGTTCATACCACTATCCTATCTGCTGCTTAATTGTTGTTCAGCGAAGCAAATCTCGATTGCTGCGCGTTCTCCAGCTCATTTCAATCTATGGCGCTTTACTGTGTATTTCTGCTGGTATTGAGTTTATCTGTCGT
>Ga0307489_10000034_pt1 | contig 69654 bp, 54 predicted proteins | sample SB12metaG_FD_202247 | JGI IMG/M metagenome (GOLD analysis project Ga0307489, IMG submission 202247) | Sea-ice brine microbial communities from Beaufort Sea near Barrow, Alaska, United States - SB 1.2 | ecosystem: Environmental > Aquatic > Marine > Coastal | place: USA: Alaska | collected... | reverse complement strand
TGTATCACCCTGAGCACCTTGAGTTCCTTGTTGTCCTTGAGCACCTGTATCACCTTGTGCACCTGTATCACCTTGAGCACCTTGAGCTCCTGTATCACCTTGTTGTCCTTGAGCACCTGTATCACCTTGAGCACCAGTATCACCTTGTTGTCCTTGAGCACCAGTATCACCTTGTTGTCCTTGAGCACCAGTATCACCTTGTGCACCTGTATCTCCTTGAGCTCCAGTATCACCTTGAGCACCTGTATCACCTTGAGCTCCTTGAGCACCTTGTTGTCCTTGAGCACCACCGGCACCAGGTATTCCTATTCCAACACAAGGTTTACTAAATATTGCTACACCACTACCACCTATATAATCACATTCTAAAAACTCTATACCACCAGCTGCCCCTTTAACTACTGCTACATTGCCTGCCGGGATATTAGTTACGCTATAGTAATTAACTAAGTGTGGTTGATCTTTTTCAAATACAGAAAACATATAAGTAAAACTACTCTGAGATCCTGCTGCTAACAATATTGCTGCTTGTAGTGCAGTAAATACTGTTTCTGACATCTCATAATCTATTAGAGATCCTGATGGATGTAAGTATCCTTGTGCACTAAAGTTAATTTTATGTATAAATGGTGTAGGATCATTCCATGTGGCTTGATTTGTTGTTGCTTTTTGTAATATAGCATTAGTTGCGTTTACTTGCCCATCTTCATAGTATAATGTATAACCACCCGTACCACCATCATTACCTTGAGCACCTTGTTGTCCTTGAGCTCCTGTATCTCCTTGAGCTCCAGTATCTCCTTGAGCTCCTGTATCACCCTGTTGTCCTTGAGCACCAGTATCACCTTGTTGTCCTTGAGCACCTGTATCTCCTTGAGCACCAGTATCTCCTTGAGCTCCTTGAGCTCCTGTATCACCTTGTTGTCCTTGAGCACCTTGTTGTCCTTGAGCACCTGTATCTCCTTGAGCTCCTGTATCTCCTTGAGCTCCTGTATCACCTTGAGCACCAGTATCACCTTGTTGTCCTTGAGCACCTGTATCTCCTTGAGCACCAGTATCTCCTTGAGCTCCTTGAGCTCCTGTATCACCTTGAGCACCAGTATCACCTTGTTGTCCTTGAGCACCTGTATCACCTTGTGCACCTGTATCACCTTGAGCACCAGTATCACCCTGAGCACCAGTATCACCTTGTTGTCCTTGAGCACCAGTATCACCTTGAGCACCAGTATCACCTTGTTGTCCTTGAGCACCTGTATCACCTTGTGCACCTGTATCACCTTGAGCACCAGTATCACCCTGAGCACCAGTATCACCTTGTTGTCCTTGAGCACCAGTATCTCCTTGAGCACCTGTATCACCTTGAGCACCAGTATCACCCTGAGCACCAGTATCACCTTGTTGTCCTTGTGCACCTGTATCTCCTTGAGCACCTATATCACCTTGAGCTCCTGTATCACCTTGTTGTCCTTGAGCACCCGTATCTCCTTGAGCTCCCGTATCTCCTTGAGCTCCCTGAGCTCCTGTATCACCTTGTTGTCCTTGAGCACCTTGTTGTCCTTGAGCACCCGTATCTCCTTGGGCTCCCTGAGCTCCTGTATCACCTTGTTGTCCTTGAGCACCTTGTTGTCCTTGAGCACCTGTATCTCCTTGAGCACCAGTATCTCCTTGAGCTCCTGTATCACCTTGTTGTCCTTGAGCTCCTGTATCTCCTTGAGCACCAGTATCACCTTGTTGTCCTGCTGCACCTTGTGCACCTGTATCTCCAGTATCACCTTGTTGTCCTTGTGCACCTGTATCTCCTTGAGCACCTATATCACCTTGAGCTCCTGTATCACCTTGAGCACCAGTATCACCTTGTTGTCCTGCTGCACCTTGTTGTCCCGTATCTCCTTGAGCTCCTGTATCACCTTGTTGTCCTGCTGTACCTTGAGCGCCTTCAGCTCCTTGAGCCCCTGTTGAACCACTAGCTCCACCAGTAGTTCCAATATATTGAAAACCTTGTACATAAAAATCTAAACCTGCAGGATAAGTAGTTGGATCTCCTAGTATAGTATTAAATAATGAAGTAGATAAGAAAAGTAACCCTTGGTCATAATTCCATACCCAGCCTACTTCTGCTTCAGGACCAGAACCTAACCCTGTTGTAGTTGATATTGGTGTAAAAGTACCAGCACCGCCATTAGGATCACCACTATATAATGCTATTTCGTATGCAGGCGAAGTCGCACCATTAGCTTGCCTTACTGATACTGGAGATACCCATAAATCTTTTCTACCAGAACTTGCTGTATTATAAGTATTATAAGCTACCCAAGTATTATCTAATCCTGGGGTTAATATTGTTAATCTTGTAGAATTAGCACCAGTTACATCAGCAACAATTCCATTTAATGGTTGTCCTGGTTGTGTTAAAACTCTAGCAGCTGCAAGATTGGCAGGTGGGTTAGCAGCAACAGTAGAAAACTGATTAAGTATTCTTGCTGGTTTTACTGATGGTTGATTTTCAAGCAAAGACTGGTACCAGTAATTACCCGGATCCGCGTCAATTACATTACCTGCCTGTACCTTAAAATTTAACCTTCTTACTTCTTCTTTAGTAAATCCCATTATTTATTATTGTTTTCTTTACCTTTTATATATTCTAGTTTGGAGTTAAAGCGTTTACTGTTTCTGGTGGACCACTACTAAAATTTAATGTTAGATTCATTGTATCTATTTTAATATCACTTGCTACTAATTGTATCTCTAACCAAAAACCACCTACGGCTAATTGAGTTCCTGGCCCAAAGGTAAAGTTTACATTATTTAATGTACTCGATCCTGTTCTTATTAAAGAACCTGGGGTATCTACTCCACTTGCACCATCATTAAATGGGTTACCACCAGAACTACCTGAATTATATTCACCACCATGTACTGCTAATGGATTAGCATTAAATCCAAATGAACCAGCGGAATTTGTTGCTTCTCTTCTTATATAGATTTTCATTTGCGAATTTGCCAACGCGGTTGTAGCATTTCCACTTGCACCAAAACTACCTGTGAATACTATATCTACATTTGAAATTGCTAAACCGCTAGCAGTATAAAATCTTCTATGGTAAACTGGTATGTTTGTTAATGTTGAATAATTTGGATTAGGGTTTGGGCTACCTGTGCCACCATCAGGTTTATAAGTTGATAAATTTGGTATTAGCGTTCCTATTTGCGCAGAGTCTCCATTATCTCTAAAAAACTGAGAGCCTTTTAATAAGTAACTTCCTACTACACATCCATTTTCAAAGGTACCTGCAGATCCTGTTGCATTAGGTGGTTGTGTTGCATCTGCTAATGATTTAACACTATCCCATGCTATATATGCATTTGCAGCAGTATCTCTGTATAGTCTTTCAGTTTCATCAGCAAAAGCTTCTCCTAAGTTAGTAGATCTATTTAAATAAGTATCAACTAGGATAGGCAAACCTGATGATGAAATTGCTAAAGGACTAGTCCAAGGATCATATACTCTACCAGTTGCAATCGCGTTTGGTGCTCTGAATCTATAATTATCATTATTAATAGGCCACACATCATAATCAAAGTTTACATTCTGTACATCAAATTGATTAGTCCAATTAACAAAGGTACCAACACTAGGTGACCATGCATTTAAATTTAATGTGTTAGTCATACCATAATTTTGAGCTGTACCTGAAAAATTAGTTTGTGCAGATGATCCTCTACCTTGAGTGTTTGCATTATAGTTATCAATATCATTCACATCATATTCAAATTGAGAACCAAGTATGTAATATTCTACCCCACTTAAATGTTTAGAAACTATTGCAGAATTATTTTCAACTATAGTAACAGCTCCATTTATTGAAGGTGTAGTTGGATTAGTATCAAAGAATACATCTTGGCTATTTGGAGTATATGTTGTTGATGAATTTCCATTAGGGCCATAATAAGGATATGCAGATCCAGTATCTGAAGTACTATCTGTAGTAAATATTATTTCAACATGATAGCGACCGCCAGTATAACCTTCTGCCGCTAAGATACTTCCTGCATCTATAGTAACAGTAACTTTTCCTTTATATTTAGTTGGAGGATCTGGTGCAACATTTGAAGTAGTTATTGTAATACCTGCATTAACTCCTGTACTTGTAAATGTAGTACCATCTTGATATAATGGTTCTGGGGCTGCACCACTACCTACACTATTTAAAGTATCATAAGTTGCAATTACTGTTGTTCCATCTGCATCATATACATTAACTACTAATTTTGCATCACCAGTATTATCTTGGCTCCACCCTGTACATGTACTAACCTGAGAAAATATTCTTCTACCTGTAGTTGCGGGTGTATTATATGATGCTCTATTAGATCCTGCCCATAATGTATTAGCACCACCACCTGTTTTAAAAGGAGTACCTTCAGATGTTGGGGTACTAATTCTTGGTGCGGTAAATCCTAAATTAGGATCTACTGTAGCATTACCTTGACCATTACTTGTATTATAATAAGGTTGAAATGTTGGAGGCGGAATATAAACATTTACTTTACCAGGAGTTCCACTATCTTCAGCTAATACTCCTGTTCCAACAAAATTCATTGTTGTATAACCACTTGCTCCTACTTGTGTAGCATCTTGTTGTACTAAAAGACTGCCACCACTGCCTCCACTTGAAGCAATAGTTATATTATTATTACCATCATCAGTTAGTGTAATATTAGATCCTTCTTTTAAGAATACTGTATCTGTTGTTCCAACTGATGGTACTAAATTAATACCAGCTGTATCGGTTGTTACGGTTGCAATTACACCTGTAACATCATCACCTGGTCCATTTACAGTAAATGTATCACCTGGAGCATAACTTGTACCTGCTGCAACTACTGTAATTTGATCGGCATCTATAACACCACCAGCAGAAACCGTTCCTACTAATACTGTTAAGTTTCCATCACCGCTACCTGTAACTACTGTTGTTGCTAAAGTAGAACCATCTACATACAGAGTCCCTCCTGATGGATTAGTTAGTGTTAATGCTGGTCCAGATTGTGAACTTGTTAAATCATATGTATCACCTATACCACTAGCACCTTGTTGTCCTGCTGCACCTTGTTGTCCTGCTGCACCTTGTTGTCCTGCTGCACCTTGTTGTCCTGCTGCACCTTGTTGTCCTGCTGCACCTTGAGCTCCTGTATCACCTGTATCACCTTGTTGTCCTGCTGCACCTTGTTGTCCTGCTGCACCTTGTTGTCCTGCTGCACCTTGTTGTCCTGCTGCACCTTGTTGTCCTGCTGCACCTTGGGCACCTGATGAACCTGCACCTACAAATAACCAACTAGATAGATTTGTAACATTAGTTGCATCTAAAAGAATATACATACCGTTATTAGCCGGAGTAGTATCTTCAGCAACAGCAACAGCCATACCATTATAAATATAAGTTCCACCATCATTAGCTACCCACGTACCAGCAATAGTTAAATCTGCTTTAGCCGGTACGATAGCTCTCGCATCAAGTGGTGAAGAAATTTGTGGTTCAAAATTTCCTGCAAAATTAAATAATCCGTTTGTTCTATTTCCTGCCATATTATATTATTATGTTGTAAATTGTAATTGCCTAGCACCAATAGTATTACCATTGTGTGTATAGAGTTTATAAGCTACTGACGTACCATTAGGAGAATTTCTATTTTCATTAGTTACGGTAAATGCAGCTAAGCCATTAGGAACAACTTCAAATTGATTTGTAAATGGACTAAATTGTTTTAATCCTGTAATTGTTGACCAAGCAGCAGGTATTGATATTGCTTGCTTAGGTCCACCTGAAACCTCAGCAACCATAGATACTTGTATTGTTGAAGTCATTGATTGTAAACTCTGTGGTGAAAGTGTACCAGCAGTAGCAGTTGTTGCAAAGACACGGTATACACCTGTTATAGTTCTAGTAATAGTACTTGTTGTTCCTGCTGATAATGCTCCAGGTGGATCAAAATCACCACCTACACTATCTTTAGGCATTACTCCTGCATCAAATGAAACTGAATTTGTCCATGATTGTGGGCCTAATAAAACTAAGTAATTTGAAATAGTTTGAGCATTTGATGTACTAGTACTTGGAACATTAGCTGGTAGAGTTGTACCTGTATAATCATACGCATTTGGAAGGCCACTTCTAAATGGGCTTGCAGAGGTGTATTGTGGATTTATAGATCCTCTATTAAGTGTTGCATTAAAATTTAATGTTCCTAATGTTGCACCAGTTTCCTGAAGACCTTGTTGAGTTAAAGTAAATCCAGAAGATGGCGGACTTAACGATGGATCCAATGTTGGATATAACATTTTATTCATCATTACTTCAAAAGTTTCATTTGTAAATGTTTCGCCAGTTGGTATATTATCAAAGGGTGAATTACCTGGAAACGGTTGAGGTGTTGGTGTAGCATTTGAATAAGAACCAAGGCCGCCTGAAATTGCAACTTCAATATCTTCATTACCTGTCCCAGAACCAGTCACAGTAACACCAGTTCCTGTAAAATTAATTTTTGATACGGCCGTTGTAACATTAACACCACCAGCTTCAATAGCAACCGCTCCACCTGAACCTGCGCCAGTTGTTCCTACATATCTCCAACCTCTAACATAAAAATCTAATCCTGCAGGATAAGTAGGATTACCAGTTAAGAATCCTTCTAAATTGTTTGCTATGAACAAAACACCCATATCATAATTCCATACCCAACCAACTTCATTAGCATCCTGTCCTACTGATGTTGTAATTTTTACACCACCTGCATTAGGATCACCACTATATAATTGAATTGTATATCCTTGCGTTGGATCTCCATTTGCAGCAGGTACACTCGCAGGATTAATCCATAAATCTTTCGGTCCTGATGCTGGTGTATTATAAGTATTATAAGATATCCAAGTATTATTTAAACCTGCCGTTACTCTACTTAATCTTGATGATATAATAGTACCACTTGGTCCAGTTGAATATGCATTACCAACAATATTTTCTAACACATTACCAGTGTCAACTAATGTTTCTAATGATGCTACTTGATCAAGATAAGTAGACCCAGTTGGTAGATTGCTTTTTACAACGGTATATTGTGTTAATATTCTTTCGGACTTAACAGCTGGAGAATTCTCTAGTTTTGACTGATACCAAAAGGCACCAGAATCTGCATCAATTACATTAGCTGCTTGAACTTTAAATGTTAACTTTCTTATTTCCGAGGCGGTAAATCCCATCTTCTAATTTATTATTTTATTATTCTTCTATATTTATAACTTCTTCATTATTCTCATTAGATCCACTTAATGATTCTTTCGTATTCATTTGACCTTTAAACTGAGAAATTAAAGAAGACATATCACCAAGTGAAAGTTTAAAAACTTCGACTTTATATTCCGATGATCTAATTGATAGATGGCATATGCTAGCTGCTTTATCTACTTTTACTTTAATTGATTCGCTAAATGTGTTTTCCATTTCTTTTATTATATTTATTTATACTGGATTAGATTCAGTTGTATTATCTCCAAATGTTAACGTTACATTTATTGATTCTAATTCTATTGTTGAATCTACTAATTGTATTTCTGCCCAAAATCCAGTTACTGCTAATGTTGATGGACCACCAAACGTAAATGATACATTAAGTGGGTTTGTTACTGTTCTTACTAATGAACCTGTAGAATCAACTCCTGAATTTCCATCATTAAATAAGCCACTATCATAAAGTCCGCCATGTACACTAAGAGGTGCAGCACTAAAGCCAACATTACCTGATGCATTGGTTGCAATTCTTCTAATATAAATTCTTAGTTTGCTATCAGCTATAGCTTGACCAAAATTTGATCCACTCGTACCAGCATCTCCTGCAAAATCTAATCTTACATTCGTTATAGTCTTTACAGATGAGGTATAAAATCTTCTATGATATACACCAGTACCTGTTATACCTGTATAATTAGGATTTGTTCCTAATGAATTAGGTTTATATAAAGCTAAGTCTGGTTCAATTGTACTTGTATTAGGATCAGTCATAAAATACTTATCTGCCCTAACAATATAACTTCCTACTGTACATGCATTTGAAAATGATCCTGATCCTGTACCATTAGGTGTCTGTGTGCCATCAGCTAATGATAATGTTGAATTCCATGCAGCATATGCAGAAGATCCTCTAACTAATCTTTCACTTTCGTTATTAAATGATTCTCCTAAATTTGTTGGAAGATCATCTACAGTATCTATTAATACTAATTTATTTCCTGAATTCTTTACTGCGCTATTTCCCCAAGGATCAGATGAAACTGCTGTTCCATTTGCTAATGCTCCTCTATATCTATAATCTACAGCAGTAATTGGCCAGCTATCCCAGTCAAATGCTACATCTTGAACATTATATTGATTTGTCCAACCTACCATAGACCCCTGTGATGGTAACCATGCTTTTAAATTATATGAAGTTAATCCATATTCAGTTCCTGTTATTCTAAAGTTTCTTGTAACACCATTAGCATAACCTTGTGTATTTGCATTTAGATTATCCATATCGGTAATATCAACCATAAATTGAGAACCTAGTTTATAATATTCTACACCACTTAAATGTTTTACTTGTAATGCTCCAGTATTTTCAACAATTGTCATTGCACCGTTTATGGATGGTGTACTTAAATTAGTATCATAAAACACAGCTGCCTCTAATGCAGTGTATGCAGTTCCTCCATCGGTATTAGTATCAGTTGTCATAACAGTCTTAACATTATATTTACCACCATCCAAAGTATTAGTAGTAAAAATAGTAGCCATGTTTACCGAAGTAGATATATTAGCTTTAAATTTTGATGTATCAGTTGCATGATTTGTAATTGTTACAGTTATTCCAGCATTGGCTCCAATTGACGTATGTACATCATTTTGATATAATGTTGGTGTAGTGTATGAAGCTAATAAAGTAGAACCATCAGCATCATAAACAAATACTTCTAGTATAGCATCACCTGCAGAACTTCCACTAAATCCAGTTATTAATCCATTTGCACCAGCAATAGGTGAATATACAGGGGTTGTTTGTATAGTAGCAGGCTTATCTGTTCCTGCCCAGCCTCCAGTTTTAAATGGATTACCTTCTGTAGTAGGAGTACTAATTCTAACTGTTGATCTACTTAAAGTTTCATTTACAGTTCCTGTTGTTGTACCATCAGTTGTATTATAGTGAGAAGCGAATGATGGTGTTGGTATATAAACATTTACTTGGCCAGCTGTTCCACTATCCTCAGCAACTACATCTTGTCCTACAAAATTAAAGATAGGATAAGTACCTACAACTATAGATTCATCTTTTACATGAACACCTTTAAAATCTAATTGGTTATTTGCTCCACTAAATTGTAAGTTAGGGCCACCTGGTCCAGTTCCGAATAAATTTACATTAATTGTATCTGGTGAAGTTGCAGTATCAATGTTAATACCTGTTCCTGCTTGATAGTCTCCACCTCCACCACCACCACCTGTGGAATTAATAGTAATAGTAGTTCCTGATGGTGTGGTTACTGAATTAAGAGTAACATTAGTTCCTGCAACCAGTACTGGGTTATATGTAGAGTCAATTAGATCTACTAACGTGTCTTGCGTCATTAGATCTCCACTTTCAAAAAGTGCTTTTAATTGATACTTAAGTAATACGGACATAGCAGTTGATAGTATTTGTTTTATTTATCAACCCTTCACGATATTTAAAAACTTGTCAAATGATACTAGGTGCTTTTTCTTCTTTTTCTTTTTCTTCTTTTTAATAGGTTCTAACAAATCACCGCTTCCGGTTTTTTGACTACTAAAAGAATTCATAGAACCTGGATCACCAGGGAGAGTAGCATTTCCCATACTCTGAACATTCATATTAGGGTTCAGATTAACAGTACCGACTTCGCTTTCTTTTATCTTTTTGGGTAAATCTTTTTCTTTAGTATTAACATAATCTTCTAATGTCTTTACTGGTAATTTAGACAACTCTTTAACTTCATCCGATACTTCAGATGATTTAAGTTCTCCTTTTTTATATTGTAATGCTAATGCAAAAAATCTTCTTTGTGATTTAGATTGGGCTGGCATTATTTTATATTTTGTTTCATCCAACGAGTAATCCAACCTTTAAGTTCTTTTGCTGCTGGTTTAATATCAGAAGGTTCTGTCATTGGTCCATTTTTCCATCTGTCCCAATCAGATTGAATTATACCTAATGCATTTGCAATCTCTGGCATTAACTCAATATAATCTTCATTAATTGTAGATTCATTATAACTTACAATATCAGAATATTCAATTTCATGTTCTTCACCGTCTTGGTCTAAACCAAAAATAACTTTATCTTTCCACATGTCAGTATTATCATCATTACCGTTATTAGGATTATAGATAACATATTCTTGACCATTTCCTAGTTGAATCATACCATCATCCTTTTTCATGGCCTTCATTAGACTCTTCTTATTAAATTTTGCTTCATTAATATTACCAAAGTCTGTTAGTGATTTTAAATTTTTCATATTATTATTTTCTTTTATTGGTTGCATTATAGTTTGTAATGGTTTATAAAATCCATGTATACTTTTTGGAGTCATTTTTTTAAAAGTCTTTTCATCATCTATCTTTAAAGCATTCCTAACTTTAGATGCTGAAATATTTTCTCCTGTTCTTGGTATTTCATAACCCTTAAAACTTGGATCAACTCCTAATTGGTCTCGGTATGATTGTTTATCAATCATAGCACCATAATCTTTCTTTCTATCAGTACCATAACCCCACATCATAGGTTCGTATGCTGGTCTTGCTGCTGCAAACATTGTATCAATTGCACCGTTAGGAACTACAAAGCTTGCTTCCAAAAATGGATATTGCTTTTTCATTTTAGCAAACATTGCTTGTTGCATATCTTCATCAAATGGTCTTTTCTCTGGATCAGGCTTACTGCCTCTTACCATATAAACTACAACAGGTAAACCGTTTTCTTTATACATTTTTTCAAATACTTTAACATGTCCTAGTGTAAAAGGTTGAAATCTACCAACAAACATATTTACTGGTTTTTTACCCTTTTCTTCATGAGGTACTTTTAAAGCTTCATTAAGTACTGTGGTTTTATTCTTTACTCTTAATCCATAAGGAGAAAGCGAAAAAGTTTTAATTCCTGCTTGATCTTCACTAATATTAAATAAACCTTTATTTCTACTTAACCATCTCTTATGAGCTTTAAGTTCAGAAAGTATTCTCGTCATCTCATCTTCAGTAATATGACCATCGGCAATAGAATCTAAAATAGTACTTCTTACCCTCGCAGCCGTTGATACATTCTTAGCAGGATACGCTTCAGTGTACCTTCTCTTAACAGTTACTCTCTTTTCATTTAAGAAATTATTTAAATCATTTAAATTATCCATACCTTATATATTTACTTTAGTATTCTTATCCCCATATTAGCATTAAAAGGATTGGCTATACTTCCTTTTTGTTCAAATACAAATGTAGCTTTAGAAAATGGAACTGTTTTAAATTGAAACAATCCTTTCTTAACTAAAACATCTAAGTATAATTGTTTAACATCAGTTACTAATTGTGAATACTGTGTTAATTGCTTTGTGAATTTTTCATTAAGTATTTTAGTAGCTTCAACCATTAAAGGATAAAATACTACACCTATTCTATTTCTACCTAATGCAATGTAGCCATCATATGCTGCGTTTAATTTTTTATCGTTCCAAGCCATACCTGACTTTGTCCATAATGTATTTAAGAATTCTTTAAACTTATTTTCATCTAAATGTAATTCATCTAAGAAAGACACTACTGAATCTTGTGTTAATAAATTAGGCTGAAGTTTAGATTCGGCTATTAAATACCAATAACCTGAATTAGCTTTATCTGTAATGTTTACACTGCATAAATTCATTACAGTGTTATAAATACCACTTCTTGCTAGCTTTGTTGGATTAGTCCATACTTTTATTACATAATTATAAAAGTCTTGTTCTTGTATTGTACTAAAATCTAATTTATCGTCTAAGTACATTGAAGATATTCTTTGAATAATAGTATCACCACTAGGAGTACCGCCCCTACCTGCCTTTGATGATATTGCATAGTTATCAAAATAAAAATCTACTAGCTTTTCGTTGGAATTAATTGGATATCTTATACCTTTACCAGTATCTTGTAATAAATTAAATAACATAAAGCCACCTAATATTTCACCGTAATCATTTTGAAAGTTTTGAATTGATAATTGATCTATACCATCAAACAAAGATTCTGTAATTTTATAATTTAAGATTTGTGTTGGTGCATTTGCATATTTTTTAAAATCAGTAAACTTTCCACTATTGCTACTATCCATAACTTCGCGAGTTGATTGTAAAATAAACTCTTTATAATTATCAGGATATTTTAAAGCTTTAATTTTAGGCTCTACTTTAGCATATAGCGCAGCCGCATTATGATATTCAATACCGTTAGGTTTAGCTACACCTAGTCTATCTGGGGTTAAATCCTTTCTACCTATAACTGAAGCCTCTCCAGTCTTTTTAGAAATCTTATATCTATTTGTTATAATAAAGAAATCACTAATTCCATAATCTTGTCCTAACTTATTTTTAACACCTCTTTGTATTATTATTTTATAAGCAGCGTAGTCAGATGAAATAACACCTACTGGTAAACTTTCTATTTTATAAGTATTTGGTTTAATCCCAGCATGCTTAAGTAAAAAATCTTTTATAGATTTTTCTGCTGTTCCGTCGTTAGGTCCAAAGTTAGCTCTAAGTACTTCACCAGTATCTCCCTTTCTTGAAGATACCCCTGTCACATCAGTTGACTTAGAATATTTCTTGTATCCATTTTTCCAAAATTCCTCTATACTTTTTTTAGATATCTTCTTAGCTTCATTTAATATATCTACTTTAGCTAAGTTAATAAATTTATTATAGTTTAATACTTTTTCTTCAACAATCAATTCTTCTAAATCTTTATGATTTATTTCTTCAGTAAGCTTATTATCTAAATAGTCACCAAAAGTTTTAAATTCATTTGATGTTTCTTTATTAATAGTATCACTTACTTTAGAAACCATTTTATTAAAATCTTCTATTACTGATGCTGTCATTACTGCGCCTATTCGATTAGGGTTTCTTTTCTTTCTTAAAGAACCTAACATTATTTTATATAAGTTTTGTAACTTTGGAGATTTTTGTAATATTTCTCTTGTTCTATTATTTTTAATTAAATCTAAATTTAGATTAAATTCTGGCCCTTTTGCAAATTCAGCTTTTTCAATATCTATTTTTTGTAGATCAACTCCTCTTTTTGCAATATAGTCATTAAATAGATTTGACATTAATTCTAAATACCTTTCACTTGGTATTGAAGTTAATAGTTCGCCACCTCTTAATCCTCTTTCTTCTATAAAAGCTAAAATATCTAATAAAAGTATTTCATTAATATCAGCAGGAGCTCTTCTTAGATCTATAGGTTCTTTTTCTTTCATTAAAGCTTCAGTATAAGGATCAATCATTTTAGCAGCAAAGACTTGATTAGTTCCTTGTTTAAAAAACTTAAAGATAATAGAATCAATAGGTTTATTTAAATCATTCTGTAATGTTGTTTGCTTAATCGTTGGATTTAAAGAATCAATTAAATATTTAGCAAATGAACTTGTACCAAATACTTCTAACTGATCTTCTTTTGGAGTTGAAAGAAATTCTCTAATCTTTCTTTTTTGTTCTTCTTTTAAATATCCACTAAATATTGGAATGAGCGGAGTTACTTGAAACGCAGATGCCCAGTCTCTTAATACTCTAGGATCTTCTATAACTTTAGCAATTTTACCTTTTGCATTTCTAATTTGAATATGAGTAAGTATTAAACCATTCTTTGGCATATTATCATATTCAATTGCGCCAGGTTGATTATTAACAAAGTATTGAAAACAAAATCTCCAATATTCTGGTAAGTCTTCTAAATTATCTACTGTTTGTGAAAGTATGTATTGAATTGCAGGTTCATAATACATCATTAGTGTTCTATCCACTAAATTAATAGGCTGCTTGTTGCTGCCTTTAAAAAATTTCAATTCATCACCATGTCTTTCAAATGAGAATGATGATCCTGATAATTTTTCAGTCACTAATAGGTAATCTTTAAATAGATCATCTACGAACTGTTGCCCTGCTTCTTTATATATGTTTGTTAACTCTTTCATTATTAGTTTTTAGTTATACCTTTTATATATTAGATTTAAAGAATGTTTAAAACAAAAAAGATGAGTCGTTTAACTCACCTCTAATACACTTATATTATTTTCCTATTATTATTACATATTAATTATGATACATCCATATAATCACCGTGGTCGCATACTATACTCTTTTTTGATACTTCTTTACATATCTTATCCAGATCTCTATCATCATATCTATTTGGTAGCTCTAACTTAACCCCTAATGACTTTAATAATTTATTAGTTTCATCTATAGATATCTTTGATGTCCATTGAACATTTGCAGTTTTTGCTACGTCATATAAATATGTTCCATAAAATCTACCGCCTTGCTCAGTATAAACAAAATTCATACCTTTTATTTTAAATGATTTACCATCTCTATCTTTATAGCTGATAGCTTCATTTACAAATTCATTAAAGTTTTTCATATTATGCTAATTTAGATTTACCATCCCATACCTTTACAATATAATCTTTACCATCTTTTTCTAAATATCTTGGATCTTGTTTAGTAGGCCTCATTAATAAACCATGAGAATTTGCATCTCTACCTAATTTAGTATCCTTTCCTTTTGATTGCCAAGAAGACCCACCAGAAAAATAAGATGAGAACTGCCCACGATTATCTCTATCATTTGGATCTAAGCCCTTAAGAGTTAAAATAAATTTCTGTAAGTCTCCCCATTTAGATTTGCCGTTCTTTTCAGCAAAATCCAAAACTTGTTTTTTAATAGTGTCTAATTTCTTAGATTCATTAAGGGATTCATAAGTGTGTAAGTGTTCCATATTGTTGTTATTTTATTATATATAAATATAATCAATTTTTCGCGATTGTGGCCATACTTCTCTAATTATTTTAAAAAAGTTATTAACAACTAGTTGCCGTATTTAATTATACCCATTAGCTGATTAATTGCAGCAAAGGTACCAGTTAGCTTATAGATCTTACCTTTATATTTAAATACAATACCTTCAGTTGGAAATATTGATTCTATACCACCAATACGACTTAATCTTGCAAGCTCAGCTTCAACCTTTTTAATTTGTTCTACACCACCTGTCTTTTTAATCTTACTTGCTTGAGTTTCAATTTCTTTTCTTAGTCTTTGTGCTTCACCTGATGGATTAGCAGCTAAGAAGTTAGAAGCATTTTTCATAATGATAGAACCTAGCTCTAAAAACAGATCTTCAAATGGTCTAATGTTTTCTTTATACTTTTTAGCAACATCCTCTTTATCAAACTTCTTAACCAGTGCAGCTTCTTTAGGACCAACTTGTTTAGCTAAAGATCTCATGTTTAAACTCTTCTTATCACCGTATGCCCATCTTCTAAGTAAACCTTCTTTAATATCTTGAGTTAATGTTGGAAATTCTTTATCTATTAATTCTCTCCACCACATTTCATGATATCTTGAAACTTCATCACCGTCATTTAATCCGTACCTTTTTTCTAAAGCATTAACTTGATTAATAAACTTTTTCTTATTTGCAGTAAAATCTAAATCTCTTTGTAATTGAATTACTTTAGGTGGTATAATTTTAAATGTTTTACCAATATCAGATTTTACCTTTTGGAGTATACTTGTTATTTCTTTTGCAGGTTTATTATTTGTACCTATGATATTACCTTTACCATCTGTTTCTTTTATTCCATGAAATTGTATAACATCGGTATCATAATGAATAACATTTGGATTCAATGAATAGATTAATTCCATATTCATAAAATCTTTTCCATTCTTAAAATACTTTTCTTGATCTGCTGGTGAAAGCTTTCTTAATAGCTTATCTAAATCTCTAGCAGCAAAAATATAAGTATCTTCTACTAACTTTGATGCATGACCAGTAAACATATCAATAATACCATTAAGATCTAATGGGTTTGCCATTTGACCTTTATTTCTAGCAAATTTTACTTTACCATCTTGAATAGTTACGAATAAGTTTTGCCCATCAGTTTTTTCTGTAGGATCTTCTTCAAAGTTTAATTGGCCTCTAAGTCCAGCATCAACCATTGCTTTGAAATCTCCAAAGGTTAAATCCTTATTATCAAATGGATGCTGCATATGACCAGCAGCACCACCTTCAAACAAAAATGGCTGACTTTTGTCAGTCAGCCATTGTTCAAACAATTTTACATGTTTCATTTAGTTTATGTTTTTGTTATGATCCCATAGTAGACTGTAAAGCTCCAACCATTGCACCGTAATCTCCATCATACTTAGAAATTAAACCATCAGCAGTTTCAGTAGCTTTAGCTTCATCAAAATCAGCACCGAATGCATCTTTTAACATTTTCATTGCATATTCTTTAAACTGATCATCAGAAGTAATATCTGCTTCATTTACTTTACCTAATTTATTGGTAGCAATTTTTCTGAATTTTTCTGCAATAGAATCATCAGCTAATACTTCTTCCTCTTCTTTAACTAGTGGAATTTCAATACCATCTTCAGATACATCGTTTGCAGAATCAGGAATTACTTCAGTAACCTTTTGATCTGGTGTAACTAATTTACCAGACAATGTAGATAAGTTTTTAACTTTACCTTTATCCATTATATCACCAGCAATCCCAGCAGCAGTTTCAGAACCATCACCTTTCATTGCAGGAATAGCTATACCGTCATCACCTGCTACTTCATCAGCAATTTCATCACCTTCAACTTTAGTTATTACTTGACCAACAGTTTCATCTACTGATTCATCTTTATCATCTTCATAATCTTCTTCACCTTTTTTGGTTTTAGACTTATCGCCTTTATTACCACCTAAAGTTACTACATCATATGCTTCATCCTTTTTATCTTCATCTTCGTAATCTTCTTCTCCTTCTTTAGTTTTAGACTTATCGCCTTTATTACCTCCAAGAACTACATCATCAAACTTTTCGTCAGTTTTATCTTCATCTTCAAAGTCTTCTTCATCTTCTTTAGTTTTAGACTTATCTCCTTTGTTTCCACCGAATACAACTTTGTCATAAGCTTCATTTACAAAACTTGCAAAATCCATTATAGTAGATTCATTCTTTTCAGCATCTTCCTCTTCTTCTTTATCAAACTTAGCATCTTTCTTTAAAGCATCAATTTGTTTATCATCAGATTTAACAGCTCCTTTATAATGGTCTGCTTTTTCTTTATCATCTTCAGAATCAACTTTCTTATCTCCTTTATCTTCTAACTCATCACCTTCTTTCTCATCTTCTTTACCTTTAGCTTCAGCACCTTCAGCAAGAGGATCAGCAGAGGCTGCTACAGGAACAGCATAATCTTCTGGCTCTTCATCATCATCATGATAAGAAATGTTTTTATTAATAGTTTCTTCTTTTTCTTTAATGAAATCTTCAAAAGCCATAATTCTTCTTGTAGCTTTAGGAGTTTCTTTTTCTTCAGAAGCAACATCCACGCCATCCTCATCTTTAACTTCATCAGCTTCAGCTGGAACTTCTTTAGTAATTTCTTGATCATCAGAAACTTCTTCACCTTCTTTATCTTCTAAAGATTTAGTAGCACCGATAGTATTAACCTCATCTTCTATTTCTTTAGCCTTTCCAGATAGTTCTTCTATTTCTTCAACATCAGCAACTACTTCTTCATCACTGCCTTTATCTTCGGAATCTTCTAAAGATTTAGCTTTGCCTTTGACTTTCATTTCATCTTCGATATCTTCAGCTCTATCTTCTTCGATTTCATCCTCAGATATATCATTACTTTTTGCAAATGTCTTAGACATTGCTTCGAGTTTTGCAAGAAGATCCTTCTCCTTTTTTAACTCTTCTATACTGTCAAAACCAATCTTTTTGATCAATTCATCAACAGCTTCTTTTGTTACTTTTGCTGACTCTGTGATCGGTTGATCTTTAGCAGACATCGCAGAAAACTTTTTGATTGACTTCATTTTAGTTATTTTATTTTTTTTATATATCCATGTCTTAATGAAAAGATATTCTATATTAGAATCTTATGTTCTGAACTTCGAATGGAAACTTTTCTTCTTTATATATTGTTCGCCGTGCAATACCGTGGCGGTAGATATAATTAACCCAATCATGGTCTTCGGTTTTATATCTAAAATCATCTATAAAATCATAGATTTTTACAACATCCTTTGATACATGCTTTCTTAATCCCCTACCAATACTTTGTCTGATAATTACTTCAGATTTAAAACTTTCGGTAAAAAAGATATTATGTATATTTTTAATTGAAATACCAGTTGAAAAAGTACCATAAGATGCTACAATAATAACATCATCATTCTTTTCCATTCGGCTTTTAAATTCTTCTCTTATATCTACATTAACTGAACCATCCACATAATATACCTTTTTATCTGTTATGTGTCTTAGTTTATTATAGATCTTTTCACCGTATGCTATTTTATGAAATAGTACTAATGAATTTGATGTAGACTTTTTAATTACTTGGCAAACAAAGTCTAATCTCTTTTCGCTTTGGTTTATAAAGTTTTGCTCTAATCCAAATAACCTTTGTCTATCTTGTGGGTTTTTGGATAAAAAAGAAAATGATTCTTTTTGAGCATCGGTTGCATAATCCATGTGGAGTTGCATAACCTTACAGCTAGCTATAAAACCTTCTTGTTGTAATTGACTAGCCTTTACTTGAGTAACCAAAGGTCCCATTGCAGACATTAAGCTTAATCTATTAACAGTTCCTTTTTTAGGAATAGTTCCACTTAAACCAAACCTAAAATCACAATGCCAACATTTATCCATAATTTTTTGTATTGAATTAGCTTTTGCTTTATGAGTTTCATCTACAAAAACAGCATCAAATTGACTGAAGTATTCTTCATCCTTTTTAACTAAGGATTGGTATGTACCTATAACTAAATTAGAACTCTTTCTTATTTTTACCCCTGCATATATTTGCTGAGTCTTTAATGGAACTCCACATTTATTATACTCATCAAAATCACCGGTTGCTTGTAAGACTAGATTTACATTAGGTACAATCATTAAGATTTTTTTCTTATTTAATTTATCCATAAGATAAGCAACCACCATAAATGATATTAAAGTTTTACCGGCTGATGTTGCTAATTCGGCTAAACATCTTCTATACTTTAATATTTTAAATGCTGCATCTATTTGATATTCCCTAGGTTTAAAATCTGGTTGTTTTTTAAAAATTTCAGTAACCCATTCTCTAAATTTATCTTCTTTAATTTCAGTATCAAATATATCAGTTATATTATTTAGAGTAACTGGGAAATCATAATCTTTACATATATCTAAAATTTCTTTCCATAGTCCTGCAGGGATTTTATTTCTTTTTACAAAAGATACATTACCATCCCATACTTTCTTTTTAACTAGTGGGTGAAATCTCCATCCTTCAATTTTTTTAGTCAAACTACTCTTTAGCTGCTCATACTCTAATTCAGTACATGCATCTATAACTAAAAACTTTTTATTTTCGGATAGTGATAATTCCATTAGTATTCTTTATCGTCTAGGTTAATCCTATTTCTTATTGCAAACGCTAAGTTATCACAAGTCTTAATGCATTCTTGATAATAATCCATATGAGATTGCAGCATTTCCATTTGTGCTCTTAAATGAGACAAGTCAGCTTTAATGAAAGCAACTTTTTCACCGCTTGTTAATTTAATATCATACTCTACAGAATACTCTCTATACTTAATTTTATAATACCTATCATATGCAGCTTGCCTTTTATGTTTTGTTGTTTTAAAATCAGTAATCTTATCTAATAAGATTTGTCTATATGATAGCATATTTACTTGACACTCCGATAAATTACGGACTTCTTTTAGTAAACTAATTAAATGACTTATCTTTACTTTCCAATCATTTCTATCTTTTGCTAATCTAACAGCTAATTCTTCATTAGCATCACCAGTAGCGGAATCGTTATACTCCATTAAAATATACCTTTATCATTATTAATCTTTTTAAAACCCTTTACTTTAGGCTGAAACCTCTTTTTTGGAGCTGGTATAGAAAAACTAGTCTTTACTTGGTTTAATTCAGATTTATTAAATGTAGCAAAAAACTTAAGTCTTTTTTTACTTGTTTCTAAATCATCATAAAAGTTATCTTCCTCTTCACTCACGAAATTGCTATAATTTTTAAAACTCATCATATAAAAATAATATCTAACGAGTTATTTGTAAAATATTTATCTAAGTCACTCAAACACCCAGATCGATTAGTATACTCCCATTTTACTAAATCATTTAAATCTTTTACTTTTCTTGATGGAATATCAAAGTCTTTTAAAAACTTATCCCACATAAATACAGTTTGGCCACCTTTTAATTTTTCAATCATTCTAGTTTTACCTTCCATATCATTATCAAAGAAATATCTTGCTGTAGGTATTTCATTAAATTCTATTATTTGTTTTTTAACACCAGTTAATCCTATTGTGTTATTCATAAACATAGCATCTATAGGACCTTCAAATATAGAAAAGTCTCTTGACATATCAACAGTTAAGATACCAAACAACATTGATATTTTGTTTAGGTTATCTAGCTCTTCTTCAGCAACCTTTATTGGTAATTTTAATCTATCATATATTCTTTCTATGTTCCATGTTTTATATTTAGGACCACCACTCCCACCTAAGTCTCTGGTTTGGAATCCTATTATTTTACCTTCGGGTGTTAAATTAAAAACATATAATTCTCTACGTCTTGGATCAAAACCAAATCGTTCAGTTTTATGATGTAATAATCTACTTTTTAAATATGGATATGCTTGATATGTTAAAGTATTAATTGGGTATACATTAAAGCCTAATGCTAATTCATCAAAAGTTAATGCTAGTTCTTTGGCTTTATCAAAAAGATAAAAATCTAAACTTTCACCTAATGAGAAATGTTTACGGTTTTCTTTAATATAATTAATTACATCAACTCTATCATCACCCTCAAAGTTTTGGTTATGCTCAGCCAAGAAAACATCTAATGATGCATGAGCTGAACAATTATAACAATGAAAATATAAATCATTCCAATATAAGTTACCTCTCTTCTTTCTAAGATTATCAGTTGAATCTCCACAATAAGGACACGCAAAGTTTAACCTACCCTTACTCTCCAGTATTCTTCTTTTCTCTGTATGAGTATGGTTAGTATGAAGAACTCGGACCACCTTATCAATGATCCGAGCTTTCATTTCAGAAGATATTATTACTTCCGTTGCCATACTTATTAAAGATCTAAACCATTAATGAAATCATCAAAGTCATCAGCCTTTTCTTCACCTTTTGCAGGTTCAGCCTTTGGAGTTGCCTTTGTTTCAGTTGTTACTTTAGTTGCAGCAGCTTCAGTAACTTGAGTATTTACTGGTGCTGGTTTTGATCTTGTGATATTTTGTATTGAATCGCCTGGAGAATGGAATTGAGATAATACATTCATTACCTTTCCTCTTACTACATCGTCCCATGCTTTATAACCCCATGTTGTTAAATCTGGAGCATCCTTTAGTAAATCCAATATTGATTTACGGCTTGCATCATCGTTAGATACTGCTTCACCATTAATTGTCATTGGAGATTTATTTCCGTGGAATTTACTTGAATCATAATTAGGAAAGCCACCTTTCTTTGAAATTACCAATTCAAAATTCTTTCCTTCAAATGGATCAAATACTTGAGTAGGTTCATCAAATTGAGGATTGAGTTCTTCATCAATTTTAGTTTTGATTTTATAACCAAACTTCATGATTTTAACTTGTCCTTCTAAATCCCTATTCTGAGGATCTTTCATGATTTGTACCAATGCATAAAATACTTCTCTACGCTTTAAACCTTCTGACATCTTTTTGTCTACAGCAGATTCAGAGTTTCTTAGTTTGAAAAACATATCCTGTATAGGATCTTTTTCTCCAACTGTTGATGGTGAATCAGCGAAAAAGCCGTTCCCTTCTCTGTCTTCTAACCAGTAGACATACTTTCTTTCAAATGGTTTTCTTGGGTTTTTAGCATTAGGTAGAAACCTAATTAAAGAACGGTAAGTTCCGTCCTGTCCTTGATCTGGTTTAGGTGAATAAAGATCACTACCTGCGGTAGATGGTCTTTCACCAGTGTCTAAATCTTTTACACTTACGTTAAAAATGTCGAATTCATTTGCCATGTTAATTGCCTTTTTTTGTTTTTGTTATTATTATTATTAATTTATGATAACAAGCCTTCGTGCCTAAACTTCTTTTTTATTGCCTATTTACTTCGCCTTGTTATCGCCTTTTAAAAAGTACCAATACTTTATTGATTCCTTTGTTTATTATATATTCACTAAGTCAGTTTGTTTCAGACTATTTTTATATTTTTATCTATTATTGCAGTTATATCATTTTCTCTTAGACTAAATATAGTTTCTCCATCATATTTAATTTCTGTACCAGCTAAATCATGAAAAAGAACCTTTTCTCCAATTATAAATTCTTTATCTTTAACACCACTACCAACACCGATGATTGTTCCGGAGTATGGAGGTGCATACATGCCATCTTGTTTTAATAAAATTATATTACCTTTTCTATCTGGTTGTACATCTTTTTTTAAAAATATTCTATTTCCTAAAGGTTTTATCATTTTATTTTAATTTTTTTTGAGTAAAGCTGAAACAAACTCCACATGTTGCAATATAATTTTTAACTATTCAGAGTAGGAAAAGTATCTAGTTGTTAGCCTTTAATGCTTTAAGTATAAAGTAGGCATCAACTATGTCATCAATAGGTTTAGGAATTTTAATGCTGAAGTCTTTTCCTTGGCACCATTTCCAAAGTTTAGTCATTCTTAAGTTCTTATCATTAAGGACATCATCTTGAAATGCTTTAGCCATATAATGTTTGTTTGCATTTCCTTTACCAGCTAATTTTTTAACATGAGATGGTTGAAAGACAGATAAATTTTCAATAGTGTACTTATCTATTAGTTCCTTTCTTAAAAATGTATTATACTGAATTATATCTATAAATGAATTACCTTTAGAGCCATATGAAAATCCTTCTAATGCAACAGAAACTTCATCTCCTTCAAATAGTGTAGAAAATATATTAACCATAAGAGAACTTATATTTCCAGCATCTTGTAGCTTTTGTCTCTCTCTAGGTAAAAATTCTTTACTAGTTACATCTCTATTGTAAGGAAATCCTAATAAAGCAGAGTCGTCCATTAATTCTTTATGCACACCAAATGATTTAGGTATTTTTCTACCTTCTTCATCCCATATACGATTTCCGTAATTAAAAAAAGTTATAAAGTGATATTTGCCATTGTCCGTTTCAACACAGGCACCAGGGCTATTTAATGAAAAGTCAATTCCTATATGAATCATTCTAATTATATTCTCTTGCCGATAACAGCACCTAGTGCAGCACCTACAAGACGTGAGGTTAATAAATCATAAAGAACACCTTTAGTAACACCTAATACTTTAGCAACAGCCTTACCTATAGTTTTTCCTAAAGCAAAACCAGTTAAACCACCAAAAATACTTCCTAGTAAACCTTCATTGATTATTTCTTCAACACAGTCTTCTAGATTTTTACCTTCTTTCTGAGCTTCAAGAATTCTTTCTACTGCAAAATCTATTGCAGCATCTTGTTCTTCTGTTAATTCATGAGATTCATTTAATATACTTTGTATATCAATTAATGAGGCATTATTTTCAGTAAGATAATCTTTAAAGGTTTTCATTTGAGTTCTTTATTTGTTTATATATTAGGCTATGTTAACCACAACATCTAAGACATTATAACTAAATTCAATATCAAAAGTTTGAAATTCAATAGTATTACTTGAAAAATTTAAATCTAATGCGCCTATATTAGAAATAAACATATCCTTTAACTGAACGGTAACAAATACAGTACCGTCAGCATCCAACATTTGCACACCAACACCCTCAGGCAAATAAGGATGCTTGCCACTTAGCTTATAATAATAATCAAACATTTCAATGGCCATCCAATAATTAACATAACCATCAAAGGCTTGCATAGTAACAGTCATTGATTTATCAAATAATTGCTGCTTTGGTATGCTTGATCTAAATGCACGAGTATTACCAGGATAGTCTGTCTGTGTTACAGGATCAAAAGAAGGCCCTGGTAAATTTAATGATTGTATTCCATAATTCCAATAATCAATAGGTTCTTTAATTAACCCACCAGGTATCCTGTTAAGAAATGGTTTATATTTCTCGATAATTGGCTTAGGAATAAAGTTCCTTGGAAAATCAAACTTGAATTGATTATTTCTTGCACTTAATATCATAGGTTATATTATTTTATCTTCTTCCACGTCTAATCCTTTTAAGTATGTCAAATCTATCTCGTAGACGCTCTACATTTTCTGTTACTTGGTTTCTCCCAACTGTATAATTTTGTAAATTCTTAGCTGCATTTTTATAAAAGGCAACTTTTTTACTTCTAGTTTTAGATTGTCTTGCGGCTGCAACAAGAGCTCTTGTTTGCTGTTTGTTTAATTTTTGTAATTCTGCATATTTTTGTGCTGCTTTAGCACGGCGATTTATTGATTCTATTTTTGAAGACTTTAAATCTCTAGATAACTCAGCCAATTCATTCGTTAATTCATCATTACTGTTTTGTAATCTTATAATAGTTGCATTATCTTCTGACTCTGATGTTATCAACTCTGCATTATCAACCTTAAGAGATTCATTCTCTGCTTTTAATCTAGCAAGTTCTATACTATATTCTATTCTAGTTTCTTCAATTTGAGAAGTTAGTGTTGCTCTATTTGCATCGTCTACAGCCAACCAAATTCCTTGGTATAATACCGATTCGTCTGAAGTAGAGCCATCAGCAGGATCAACCATTTTAGTAGAGACATAAAAATTATTATTATCCAACGCTAATATCTTTTTACTATCTGATCTTGTAATTCTAAATAACACTTGTCCTTGTGCCAAATCTACCTCGTCAACTTGTGTATGATTCAATATATCAATATCATCACTGCTGCCGATAAAGTTTAAATAAAGACTTCCTACATTACTTAAGTCAATTGGAGTATCTTCATTATCTACTTCATCATATAATGTAAAAAGATAATAATCATCAAACGGTGATATTCTAATCATACCATCACCTTGTGGTAGTGGTTGTTCATTAACAGAAAGATTAACAAATCTTTGGTAATATTCTTTTTCAGTTTTTGTTAAAGATATATTAGTCCTTACACCACCAACAACCTGAGGAGTACTTGCCTTTATTTGTATTTTTTCTGCTTCCGATAATTTATTTTTCGTTGCGGCCATTAGTTTCTGTTATTGTTTGTATTTTAGCTGGAGAAATTGCAGCTTTTACTTTTATTCTATCTCTAAATGTTGTTACATAACTAGTCTTAACAACTAATTTCTCTGTTATTTGTTCAGATGTATTATTAGTATTATCTTCACTAGATCCACCAGTCCCAACTACTATTTGTTTTCCTGTATCATTATTAATTTGATTATATACATTGGCAACAGTTGGTACTACACCTAAATTAATCTGAATCATTTGTCTTCCATATTTTTGAGCATCAAATGATGTTAGTTTAGCATTTTTAATAATCTGTGTAGCATCAGCTTTATTATATAATCTTAATACATAATTAATAGAAAAAGAAACTGCGCTATTACCATTTTTAATAATAGGCCTAAATAAAACTGGTTCGTCAAAGTCAGTGTCTTGTGTTATAACCTGAAAGCTTGTTTGTGTAAATACCTGCCCTATTTGTTCTGTAACACTAATTTCATGAAATACTACATACTGACCACCTGAAGAATTTAACTGAGCAATAAAATTACTAAAGCTAGATCCTGTTACTTGGCCAGACAATTCAAAATAATCACCATTATCTGATTGGATTACTTGTGCATATAAGTTGTCATAAATATCTCTATTTAAAATAGATACCGAATTAATTTCCTGCATCTCATAAAAACTATATGCATTTTCTACAATAGTTTGGAATATACCAGTAGCTCTTAGTGTAATAGGAGGTGTACTAAGAAACCCTTGGCTATCTGTTAACTTATAAGCTACTCCATTAGAATCAGAAGCAGTAAATAAATTATTCATATAATATAAAGATGGAACTCTCCATTCAATAAAAGTAGCATATAATCTATCTGCAATTAATAATGGGTCAGGATTAAATGTTGGCGTATCAGTTTTTAAGAAATTGATTGACGAAAGATTTAACATAACACTATCTCTTCTTGGTGCTAATGCTTCAAATACAATACCATCAAATCCTTCAAAATTAAAGCCTGCTATAAAATGCACTCTAATCTTATCATATGCAACATCAAGCTGTGGGCTAAATGTTTGTAAAAGATTAGCTGAATCTGTTAATGCTGGACTGTAATCATTATAAGGAACGCCTATATCTGTATCTAAAGAAACATACTGTGTTCTAAGAGCATTATTAGATACTGCAGAGATATCTCTATAATTACCCATAGTTGCAGAAACACTATCCGTATTAAAGAAATAAGTTCCTTTAGTATTAGTGTCTCGCATTAACTCTATAGGATAAGTAGCAGTATTAAACGTAGTCGGTGTTGACTGACTAGTGTACACATACTCTATAAGTATTTGCTCAGATATTGATATAAACCTTGATGATTCCATTCTATTCTATTTATTTACCATTGCAAAAGCTTTGGGTTCCAAGAAATTCCTAATCCGATATAAGGCCCAAAATTACCATCTCCAGTAATTCCCATTCCCATATTAATACCGAAACCAAAAGGTTTTCTATTTTTCATTTGTATACTTTTAAACGCAGGACTATTTTGATCAATCATAATGCCTTGTGTATTATTAAATGTTGTACCAGGATAATCCGAAGTTAATTTAATAAAAACTTCCTTTGTATTAAGATCTTGTGATAGTGTAGCATCTAACCATATATTTTGTTTTAATCCTATTATTGCTGAACCGAACATTAAACTATCTGTAAAGGTGTAAGGCAAAGATACATCAATTAATCTTGAGCTCTTTTCCCATTCACTCTTTGAATCAAAACTTAGTACTGAACTAAATTCAATACCATCTTGTTTAACTACAGTGTCTCTTGTTATAACTGGGACTTCAATTATTCTTTCTTCAATTATTGTTTTATATTTAACAATAGTTATAGGTGGTCTATCTTTTTCATATTCTAAACTATCTCTTAATTCTTCTAATGATAAATTTAAACCTTTAATTTCCCCAACTGATTCTCCATTCTCATTTACATAATTAAGAATAGTATCATTAGCTGCAGAAAGATTATTTTGAAATCTAGTAACCTCACCTTTAGCCTGTTCAGTTTCATTACATTGTCTAAGTAATAAAAAAAGCAATATTCCAATCCCCCCTAATAAAAACATTCTAGTGTTCTTTGGGTCTGTTAGAATACCAAGAATATTTTTAATAATTAAAATCATTTTATATACTTCATTAACTTATTAGGTGTTACTTCAGCAGCACCATATTTTTTTGCAATTTTATCTATAAACTTTTTTTCTTTTAGTTTCATACCATCAACTTCTTCAAAAAGACCATCTCTTTTCTTTGCTAAACTTTGAATACTTTTTTGCATTAAGTCTAAAGAAAGTTGAATTTCTCTATATCTACCTATGTATTCATTAAGTTCTTTTATTTCTTTTTTTGTCATTTATATTAAATTTAGTTCTTTATATTCTACATCAATTAAGTTATAGTTAACAGAATAATATCCGTTAGCCATTTCAGTTACTGCATCAGCCCTTCCTAATTTAATTAAGTCTTGCGCCATTGCCCCAACATATCTTTCAGGTTTACCAATATAACTATATTCATAAATTGGTATACCTGACGGTGATTTTCCAATTACATTATAATTTTCTTTTAATCTAATGTCAGATACTTTATTATGTACCAATGTTTCATTTACATAGAAGTTATTATTACCGCTTACATCAATTAAGTTGTAAACTGTATATAAACCATTTTCTTTTACTACAGATTCTATCTTAGCTTCTGTTTCTCCTATTGTTAATAATGCCATTCCTGGTCTTAAGTCACATGCATCAATAAGACCTATATTTTTACCATCTCTATGATAAAATGGGTGGTGTTCAGTAGTTTCAATTACAGTGCTATTATCAAGCGTTAGCCTAATAATCATACTTACATCTTCTGTAATATTTAATTTACCTACAGTACCAACTTCTGCTGTTTTGGTAGATTCATTCCATGTTATAACTTCTTCACCTGATAAAATATCTTCAATATTTTTTATATCTCCATTCGCTAAAGAAATTTCGGTCCCGGCTACAAAACAAGATGCATTATTATCATAACCACTAATTGCTACTGAATTATTTGCAGCAAGAAAAGCCCCTTCAGATGTAACTGCCCAACCATGTTGTGTTTTTGTGGTCATAGTATTTTGGCTTTGAACTTGTGCGTTAACAATTTGGCCTACTTGTGTTATAATCTGACCATCCCATATCATGTCTAATAGTTTAAATCGCCCAATACCGTCATCAGAATCATTTTGAGTGGTGGAGACCAGATAGGATGCATAACCATTATGTGTTTGACCATTTCCAGAACTACTATTTGTAGAACCCCACCAACTAGTATAACTGGCAGATGATGGTGATGCAATTCTAAATTGTGGTACTCTTAATAAAACTGAACCATAATTTCGTACTGTAATAGTACCACCTCCACCAGCCTTTGAGCCTTCTGCATACGTGAGTGGCTGTACATACACTTTTACCGTTATTCTTTGGCCAGGGTATGCACCAATAGGAAAATTAACTTTATAGTCGTAAGCTACATTGATTGTATTAAAAGTAGCACCTGCATCAGTATAACCTAAACCTACCCCATAGTTAAGAGATATAAATGGAACATTTAAATCTGCTGTTGTTGGCACCCCTAGAGAAGATACTCCGTTTGGTGAAGCTTGTTGTGGTGTTAGAACTTGTCTTGTATTCCAACCGTAATTTATAGGGGCAGAGGCTGTAGAGCTTATTGAACGATTTGCAGCTGGTGCAGAGTTAATAGAACTATTTAAATCATTTGCTCTTTTTAATACCCACGGTGCTGCAAATGAAATTTTATTTGCACTTGCATTAAAATAATCTTTTGTATTAGCTTGATCTCTTACTCCAAACCCTAGTGAATTATCAAATAGCTCATAGCCTGCAGTAACAGGGGATACTGGTCCTTCGCTCCCTAAGTTAATTGCTAGTAAACCAGCGTCAACACCTGAAGTTGATTGTGGTCCACCTGTCCATGCTTGTAAAAATATACCAGGTGCATAATCTGTAACACCTGCTGTTCCTGTCAATTCAAATATAGCATTAGCAGTATTTACTACTGTTTCAGGATTTTTATATATAAGTGTATTATGGCTTAATGAAGGATAAGTAATACCACTTAAACCCGTTGGTGAAATTGTTTGCTTTCCTACAAATCTAGTAAACGGTGTTGGTGTATCACTAGGTGGTGTAAGTCGTGTATAATCAATAACTATACTTGGTGCTTCTAATGAAGTTTGTATTGTCTTCTTTAATACTATTAAACTATTTCCTTGTATTCTAATATCTCCTCCCGCAGTAGCTGAGCCAGCAGTAGACGCATTTTCAATAAGAATGTCAGCTGTTGCTGTCCCGGCTGAACTATTCTGTTTAAGTTGTATTGTTCCATCATTAGTTTGTGCAGTTATTCCACCTGCACCTGATAGTAGATTAATTCTGCCTACTGGATTACTTCCATTTGTAGTTTCTAAATCTATTGTTCCTCCTGAGAATAGCTTAATATTATTGTTAGCCGATGATACTAGGCCTATGTTCCCTGTTTGTATTTGAAAATCGCCTACTCTAGCATTTTGGTTTGTTACTGTAGTAAAGCCTGTACCCATTTGCATAATTGCAGATGCAGCTGTACCTGAAGTTGTAACACTGAATTGATTTCCACCTGGGCTTGATCCTGTCCCAACACTAATATCAAAGTTTGAATTTTCACCTGATAAATCCAAGGTACTTCTATCTCCAGTTTGGAATGTGATTGCCTTTCCGGCAGTAAATAACTGAGATCTTTCTGGTATATCAAGCTCAAAACCAATCAAGTCATTTATTGAAGAAGGAGTGGTAGAAGCCTTAGGTACACTTAAAATTAATCTGTCATCTACGCCAATTTTAATATTTGATAACCCTCCTAGATCTGTTTGATAAAACTTATCACCTAAATTTGCATAACCGCCATGAAACACTATTGCCTTTGCAGTAGAATCTTTTTGATGTATTAATAGTGAAGCTGCGCTGGAAATTAATTGGGTAGCAACTGAATCAGGAATAACATAAGCATTAGTTAAAGGTATGCCTGTCAATTGAGTTGTTGTTGTTACTGCCCCACCAATCATAACAGAAGCAATACCTTCATTACCACCAGCACCAGTTGTAGCACCTGCTCCTAATCCAATAGTACCATTATAAATAGCAGTTTGTAAACCAATAGTTGGCGAACCAAAAGTATCTCCCATTCCACCACCTGGCCCCTGTGGACCCATAGGCCCTTGTAAATTTATTGTAGTAATTGACCATACTAATCCAGTATATTCCCATACTTGGCCATTAAATTGTAAATAGTAATCACCACTTAACGGTGTTAATGTTGGAAAATTAGCAGTAGGTGTAGTACCTGGTGCAGATGTAGCAGTATCTTCATACCATGTAGTTCCTTTTGGTCCTCTTCCACCTGCAGGACCAACAGGTCCTTGTATACCGGCAGGGCCAGTTGGACCTCCACCATTAAGTAACAATTGATCAAAATTAAAATTTGTTTTATCGACCAGTTGTGAAATAGTATCCGATGCTATTATTTCTTTTATAGTGATTGGCATTTCTTTTCTATTATTTTTTAACTATTGTAACACTGAAACCAAATGATTCAGAGAAACCTGTTCTTTTATTATATATTAGCCTTAAATCAAATGGGTTTGTATTTAAAGTTTTTGATGCTACATTATTATTAATAGTTAAACCATTATTAATTTTTTGTGCATCTGTTAATTCAGCTGTAGTATATGTAGATCCACCTTTTGTCCTGCTAGCTAATGTATATAATTCAACTTTTTCTACTTTATATAATTTTAATATATTTTCTCTTATGTATTGATTAACATCATCATCAAGAGTTTCTAAATTACCCCACCCATACAATTCATTAACATACTTTAAAAATTGTTCTTTAATTGGAGTGAATAGATGTTCCATTAATCTCTTTTGATTAAATAAGTAAAAATTAATTACAGGAGCAGAAGGTTTTTTCTTAATTGATCTAGTGCTTACTACGCCTTCTCGTTGAATTGTTTTTTTATTAATTGTTACAGAAGGTTGATCTAAGTACATAAATGTACCATCTATTAAACTGGGCTGTCTAATTGCGCCTTTAACAAATGGATCTGGTTTAAATGTTTCTAATATAATAGTTTCTGGAACTTTTAAATATTTAGATCCGAAAAATGACTTTCGCTCAAGCATTGATCTTGTTCCAATAATCTTTTGTATTTGAGACTTATCAATACTTTTAATAAAATACGACGGTTCCCAGTTTGATGAGAATGCATAAAAATCTTTATAGTCAATACCTATTTCATTAATTAGAGGATATAAACTAGGGAATGCACTTTCTCTTGATAATTCTAAAACTGTTGATGGATCTTGTTCATTTACTTTATGATAAAAGAAATTTTGTACTTGGCCAAATGTAGGATCTTTACTATAAAATTGTGCATTTTTATATTTACATAATTCCGCTACCTTTATTTTATAATCAGCATCTGGAATAAGTGAAGTACCTGTTCCACCAGTAACATCATTAAAATCTAAATTTTGATAAGGATCTCTAAATGAAAGCAGGGGTAACGCATACGGTGCATAATAACCAGCATGTCTTGCAATAGGTACTAACCTTGGTTTTTTCTGTAAAGATAAATCATACCCAACCACATCAGTTAAGTTAAATGCAGTTGGCTTTGCCGGATCAGGTAATACACCAACATATATAGCTTTAAGTATATCTGCCTGTGCTCTTAGTTCAATACTAAAAGTTTGTGCTAATGAACCGTCATTATTTCTAAGTTGGCTCCCATCAGTTGCAATCGTTTCATATATAACACTTGGGTTACCTTGATTAACCGCATCAAACATTTCTCCAAAGCTAGCTGAATTAAGTCTATCAGTATATTGTAAATAACCACCTTTATTAATTTGGTATGTTGCAGCTCTTAATTCAACATTATTTGGTGAAGATGATGGAATTGATTGCACATTACCATTTTTCGTAAAACCATTAGCCGCTACTCTTAGTGTATTAAAATTTTCAATATTAATAATCCCATTAATTACAAAGATATCAAAACCAATTGTAAATTTAATCTCACCATAAGTTCCATCTTCTAAAATTCTAATATCATTAATCAAGTCAGGTAAAACACCATCTTTATCTGGTTGCCATTTAACAATAATATCACCAGATGGTTCTAAATAAGATTGCGTTAATGCAATTGCACCACTCACTGTAGTATTAGTGTATGGGTTAGGAATGTTTTGTGGTGCACATGTAGCTGGATTGACGGCCCAATTACTATTTAAAGAATATAAACTAGTTCTATCTATAATAGATTTAGTATTATCATTTAAACACTTTACAGCATATTCAATTGAAATAAACATTACTATAGTTTTCCACTTTTCATTTTTTATAAACTTAATTTCAAATGGCGGGCTATCTGGTAAATTAGGAACCATGATAACAGAAAATCTATAATCATTAAAAGAACCATCTCTAACATATGATAATGATCTAGCATTAAAATCAGGTTTTTCTGTACCAATTGATTTAGGCTTTGCTATAATTCTAACACCTCGTAAAAATGCCTCAGCAAAATTATCTTCATTACCACCGCTAAATCTACCATATCTTAGTTGTCTATCTATCTCTACAATATTGCTATTACCAAAATCAAATTTTTGTACAATAAAATATTCATCAAAATAATTTATGTTAACATTTTGAAAAGTACCTGGCACAAATACTTGCCCAGTAAATAAATTAGCTTCTATATTATCGGTAGGTGCCTTAACGCAATAACTCCAAGAGCTTTCAATTGCGTCATTAGTAAAATATTCTGGAAATTCAGATAAGTAATACCACTCATGAGAATAACCACTAGCCTCTTGTATCTTATCCCATTTAGATGGTGCAAAGTTATTTAAACCAAAGGCTTCATTTACATCCAATCTATAAGGATGATTTCTTACATCTTTACCGTCGTTAACCCATCCCCATTTATTAATATAAGGTGCAATTCTAGACGCAGCGGCCTGTGAAGTTAAAAAGTTTTCTTCCAACCTAACATATTCACTTTTAATATATTCATCATTAGGGTTCTGGTCTTCTGCATCATTTAATAAACCGATAAGATTATAAAACCCACCATTATCATAAAAGTTTCTAATCTGTGGATTGCTACTTACTCCAGTATATTGAAGAGGTACTATACCTGGTGTAGTTTGGTTATATTCTTTAAACTCAAAATCTAATTCACCTTCTTCACTATACATAGTACTATAGAAATTAAAATCAAAATCTCTAACTTCAAAAAATGAAAATCTACCAAATGATGGCTTGTAATCTGAATAGAGTGCAACTTGATTAGACCTAGTAACTATTATCTCATCATCATTACATGTTATGATTGCATATTTATCTATATCAGTATATCCTATAATTTCATTAAAACCATTATAAATAGGTTCATCAGTGTATGGAACCCAATCACCAATAACAGCATAACCACCAGTTGTTTGTACAAACTCACCAGGTGTAAATCTATCTTGATCTCCTAATTCAACTTTTAGCAAACTATTCTTAACATCATTCCCACCAACAAAAGTATTAGATGGGCTAACTAGTGTGGTTAATGGGTATGTTTGCAATTGTGAAAACGCTTCTGGGAATTGTATATCCAACAGAAATCCCATTCTATTAAATCTATTACCACTAAATCTTGACTTAACATAAACAGTACTATCATTATAAGAGGCTACAAAAAATCTAACATTTTCATCTATACCATTATTAATAGCAGAAGTTATAGATTGTGCAACTTCTTGTATTGTACCGTTAGGATTAAAGAATCTTTCAAATGATTTCCCAGGTATTGGTGCCAGTGTACTATTAGCAAATATTTTACCTGTGACAGATGAGCCATCATAAAAAGTTATACTAAAGCCATCTTCAATATTATCTAATACCTTTATATACATCTGTGCAACACCTGCGCGATTTATAATACTAGCATTAGCAAAAGTATCAGGATCCTTATAACCTGTAAATAAAGAAACATCAACCTCAGTGTCAAATAATCTTATTTGATTTTTACCCCAAATTGCCCCTTTTTTAATTGTATGAAAATCATCTTCTTTATCCTTAACATAAAAAATAGATTCAACTTCATCTACTCTAGTAGGTGTTGGTAATCCTGTAATAGTTTCTGTTTTTAAAGGATCTAAAAATAATAATATACCTTGTTCATTAGTTATAGTAAAAGGGGTATTAAGATCTTGTGAAACTTCAGTTATTGTAGTTATTTTAGGTAACTGTGTTTTTTCTGTATTTTTATAAAATGCTTCTCCTGATATATCAAACCTACCTTCTTCAATATCATTAACATACATACCAAAATATCTATTAATTGAATAATCTTCAGCAGTAGGATCATCAAATAAGAATTCCATATTTAAAAGATTAGCCAAAAGAATTCCATTATTCTGAAACCCTTGTGTAAATAAATACTCATCTTGAATAATAGTAGAATCTTTACCGATTATATCATTATATGCAAAATTTCCTGTGCTAGTAAACCCTCCACTTTTATAAGATATACCATTCCACAAGATAGGCTCGTCTTTTCTCCATGAAACATTTAGTGGTACTTCTGGAAATGTTTCTTGATTTCTATAATTTCTAATATAAGATCCTAGTGGGGTACTTTCTGTTAAATCAAATGTTTTAATTGCAGTACAATTCTCCAAAACATTTTTGCTAAATTCAGCAGATGTTTGTGCATTTACAGTATTAGCATTCTCAGTTGCAGCTCTAAAATTATTTACTGCTGCTGGGTTATCTAATCTAAAAACTACAAAGTAATTAGGCATTTGATCATTTAACCAAAGAGGCGCTAATGTAGCTAAACTCTGTGAATATGCTTCCGACGCAACTGACCTAGTCCCTGCGCAATAAAACATTTCATATTGATTACCGTATTTAGATAGTACTGCATCATCTTCATATTCTTGGAAGATTTCGTACGCAGCTTCTTTAGGAAATTTTCCAAAATCAAAAAATCTAAAAACATCACGATCATAGGTACTAGAACCATCAACCTTAAATGCTTTAAATTTCTGAGATGCAAGTCTTGTATTAGCACTAAAGGATTCTAAGTAAATATCAGTACCATCCGATACTACTTTAACATTACCTGTTAATTTAGGATTAGTTCTAACTAAACTATACGACGCTTTATCTAGGAGTTTTTCAGCCATTTATCTTTCACTTTTTTTATATATTCACCAAAAGATATTGGTTAAATTATAATACGTTGCCAATGAAAGATTGTCCGCCTCCACTTCCACCTCCACTACTGCCACCATTATTGCTTACGGCAGTTTGTCTTATTGATGGTCTTAGCGCTGATACAACTTTTTCTAAATCATTTAAGCCTTTAGTTACTGTAGCTTTAGGGAATACATCTATACTTAATCTATCAGATCTATATTTAGCAGAAATTTCAATATCAAATTGTATTACCTCAGAGTTATTTGGTAATAAGTCAAATCCTATTCTTTTAGCATATGTTAAATTAACAGTTGATCCTGTACTATCTCCACCAATATTACCTAAACCAGTTCCTGATGTAGCCCCAAAATAATCAGTCATTCTATATTGAAAGACTAGTGGAACGCTAATGGCATTTTGCTGACCGAATGCTATAACTTCTCGAGATTGAATTGAATCTCCATCTACTTGAATATTTAAATGATTATCAGAAGAAACAAACAAATAAGATCCACATGATTGCTTTCCTAAAGTATATTGGTCAAATCCTTCAAATGAAGTTTTTCCATTCCTACTATAACCACCTGTAATATAACCTGCTGCAGATTCATCCCAAAGGTTAGCCAATGCAGGTGATGAGAGTGATGGGCTTGGTTGTAATGTTTGCCCAGTATCAAAATTTGGCTGCAATGCAACTATCGGTGGAACTGCGCCTGCATTTCCACTTGATAAGTCTAATAAATCAGTAACATTTTCATTTAAATATATTCCTTGCTGCTTGCCATACTTTGTATCTGCTGTAATTGGTGCAAATTTAGATTGTCTAAATATTACAGCACCTGTACCATTACCTGCACTAGAACAGTCTAGTGGAAATGTAGGTGTGGTTGATAAAGTATTAGTATCTCCAGTCAAAGAAATGTAAGCATTTCTATATGCAGTATAATTAGTTAAGAAAGGGTGAGCAATTGAAACTGATACTACATCATCATTAGTAGGGTAGCCACTAGTAGTTGTTGCTAAGCCTGCTGCATCAAAACCACCACCCCATATAAATTCGGTAGTTGGTGCTCCTATTGTAGTTGCTGAGTTTGCATTATAAAAATTCTCTAAAGTATCTAAATTAAATGTATATAAATTAGTTGGTGAATCTGGATTTAGATAACTATAAAAATTACCTTCTGCCGATACATCACTAAACCTACTATATATAAATTGATTTTTATTTTGTGTTGATCCAAATGGTGGTGTTGATACCATCTGACCATATTGTGTAGCAGTAGTAACATCAGGATTTGTTAGAATAATAGGAGTTAAATCATATTTCCTAACTGTGTTATAATCTGTATCATCTCCTCTGTATGTTTGTCTATTATCAGATTGATTACTAGCACTATTATCTAACCATGAATATGTTGCTGGTAATATTACAGATCCGTTATCCAAAGCACCAGTATTAGTTGGTGAATAATCACCAGGGTTTTCAGATTGTTTTACCATCCTACTACGACTACCTGTTATTCTTGCCAATAATTGTAATGCAGTTTGTGATGCATTTGCAATATTAATAAAATAAGTTTTGGAAACCACAGCTCCTCTAGGATCATCTAATCCATCAACCTCTTGTGAATAAAAACCAGCAAATACCTTTGTAACTGCATTTCTCCTTAAATTAAATGTATTACCAGTGTCATCAACTAATGTTGTTTGTAATTCACCTTGTGCAGAATTTAATATTTCAGAAAATAAATCTAATTGATTTTGCATTTCTGTCAATTTAGTAAAAAGATCAATAGGTGTTTGATTTTCTGATAAAAACCCTGATGCAATTACTGGTGATGAATGCGCATAATATGTTTCATTTGCAGTAAATGAACTACTTAAGTGAGTAGGTAACCCAATAGATTCTAAATTTTCATTTAATGCAACTGATGCTAAATCTTCTTTATTCTGTGCAAGTATAGATTCTAATGCATTATCAGAGCTTAAGTCTGCTGGAAACTCAACTCTTATAGCAGTACTGAATTCACTTTCTAATGGATTAGATGGCCAACCTGCTTCTGATATAGATTGAACCTCTATTTCTACCTGTTCCCCTTTTCTAATTGGAATATCTAATTGATTGATATTTACAGAATTTGCATTGTCATCATCAAGCGGAGCCCATTCATATAAACCTGTTATACTATTTTTAGTTCTAGGTCTTATTACACTATCTACAATTACATAGTTAGAAAACGCGCCTTGGCTTGTTCCACTACCATCAGTGTATGTAAACTGATCAACTGCATTAGCTGCACCATCAGCGGAAAGATATCTATAACGATATCTAAATTTAATTATATCTTGTACTCCAGTTTCTGGGGCTGATTTTTCCTCAGGCATTGCCCAAAATCCTCTAACCCTATATTTAGGTGTTATACTACTTACTGAGTTATCAGATGCAAATGCATCTATTTCAGTTACTACTGAAGAATACAGTTTTGCTTGTGAAGCTCTTTCGGTAATTAAACCCTGTAAAGCATTCTTATCAGCATCTCTTTCAACTTCTGTTGAATAATTAGTTGTTTGTATTCGTGCTCTACTTTGTGAAATGGCTACATCTAATTCAGATAATGTAGATTGTATAGTATTCTTTTGGTTATTTAAATCCTTAAGCTGTACAATTGAATCTGATTGACTAACTTGTCCATTTATTAATGATACTGTAAAATCATTTGGTGATAGTACTGGAGAATTAGGAATTAAACCTTCTCTACTTGTTGGAATCTTATCTTGTGCAAATGATAATAAATATCTACCAAAATCAACAGCATTCTGTTGATAATAGTCAGCAAGAGTTTGAGCAGTACCTGCAGAATTAATTGTTGTTAAATCATTTGTATAAAAACCACTACCTGGTGACCAATTCACTGCAGGTATTTTTGAATCTGGATCAATTGGTTTAATAAAAGTTACACACCTTTCATTAAAACCAACAGTTACATCTACCTCTAACGAATCACTTAACGCAGATCCTATCTTTAAAACATCTGCACCAATACTAATAGTTCTTGACCCTTCTTGTAATCTTACAATAACAGAATTAGTACTTGTATCAATTTGTGTTACTGTATATCTTGTATCAATAGGTGTAGATACTACTTCTAGGCTATCACCTACTTTAAGCTGCACAGTATCTGCAAAATCAGCTTCTGCATCAGAATAAAATATTTTATTTAATTTATATAATTTTTGTACAATAGTCTGCTCAACACCATTAACTGTTTGTGTTACACTTTCTTCTCCAATTCTTATTACACTAAATTTACCTGAAAATCTTTTATCTCTAGGTGGCAAATCAACAACAGCCTCATCTAATACATAAGAAATATTCTTTTCAACAATTGCTTGTAAAAATGTATTATAATCAATTACAGCATTGCCATTATAATTATTTTCAAAAAAGTTAATTTTGCTTTGGCTATTTGTATCTAAAATATATCTTTGAACAATAGCTCGCTCTGTATCAATAGGTGCTTGCCCTGTGATATTAAATGCTACATATAATAATGGATTAATTAATTCTTCAAAAAACCAATTAGGTTTAACATCGAATTCATTAATAGAATTAAGAGAAGTTAAATCTAAGGCTTCTGTTGGTAATTTAGCTAAAACTAATTTTCTAAATGTACCATCTGCTAATCTTATAGAACTATCACCATCATTAAAATTAGTAAGAGTATTAATGTTTGTATTTAATCTATCAACTGAATTTTTAAGAAATCCAAAACTCGGTATAGTAATCCTAGCATTTGTTCCATCATTATTCTGAATGTTAACAGTTACAGATTCTCTGCTTGATGTAATTGCTTGATTAACTTTCTCAAAGCTCTCCAGTGAATTGTTAAAAAGTCTTAACAGTTCCGGTAGCATTGTTTGTATTGAATTATTTTCAGCCATTATCTAGGTTTCAATTTTATTATTTATTTAACTATATCATATGCAAAAGTTAATACTCCTTGCTCTGTACAAATCAGATCAATAATTGGAATATTGCTTAGGTCAAGATTAGGTATAGTTGCAGCTAATTTACCAAACGAACCTGTATTAAGTCTACTTGGTGCATCAGTATATATTTTTATATCTCGTGATCCTATAAGAAGAACATTATTAAATGTTAACCTTACAGTTTGCCCAGTTCTCCACTGAGTATCAGTATCATCAATATAAATAACTAGGTCTCCTTTTGCAGTATTAATAGTATCTAATCTTAGCATATTTGTATAAGTTGATAAATCAACAAATACTCCTGGGTTTACTACATTTAAATTTAATGGATTTGCAATAGTAACTTGAACATTTCCAGCATCCATAGGTACCATGAAATTGTATGCTTGTACATTATTAGAAATTTGTATTTGATTAGGTGTATTTGTATTTACAGATATACCTGTACCTTGTCTTACAACATCTGTATTATATTGTAAAGTTTGCGAAACATTTCCATTAGCTATAGATTGAATTTCATCTGAGTTTTTAGCAATTAAATCAAGTAATGTAGTACTACTTGCGAATGCTAATGAAGCATTATCGAGTTGCGTTTGTAGACTATTAATCTGAGATTGTAAAAAAGCAGAAGTACTAACAGAATTAAGGGTATTTTCAACAGAAGCTAATCTCAATTCTATATCAGCAAGTTCTAATTGTTGTCTTTGGAATATTTGAGCTGATGCCTGTAATTGAGCTGATGCATCTGAAAATAATCCCATTGAGAATGTATTATAATCATTTACAATTGTATCAATACCTGCAGTACCTGGTGAAGCATCAAATCTTAAATTAATTTTAAATCCATAACTGTTACCGTTTTGTCCAGTTGTAAGATTAGGTTTGTATTTTGGATATCTTTGAATATAACCACCATCAGTTGTAGGTGTTATGTTATCTAAGATTAAAATACCATATAAGTTTGTTTTTGTTTTATTTGAATCACTTAAGTCTACCATATCATAATAAACCAATACAGCATTGAATTCAAATGATTCAGCTAAATCAGTTCCATTAAATTGTGGAATAGTACTTATAGTAGGATCTTGTGCAATTTGTTGATAATCATTAGGATTAAAATCTACTGAGATTCCATCCAATTCAGATCTTACATAAGCAGATCCAACATAACCAGTAGGATTGTTATAATCACCAGGGTATTTTATAATATTAGCGTTAAGAACACTTGTAAAAGATGTAGGCTCTGTAAAATAAGAATCTACTGAAGTAGGTGGTGTTGATTCATCCATCCAATTTGCAACAGGATCAGTATAACCAGCAGGACCTCCACCTTGTAATGGTTGATCATAATCATACCAAGCAAACATATCCAATCCTTGAGGATGAACTGATGATGAGTTCCTTCCCATTATATATTCACTACCAGGGCCTGTACGCGTAATCTTTAATGATGGTTGATAATTCGTATCAGAAATTGAATCAAAGAGGATAGTGGGAGTTCTACCTACTTCTGTTGGTACATTAATATACAATTCAGTATACGCTTCTCCGGCCTTATCTACATTATTTACAATATCAATTTCACCAATATATCTAACTACTCTTCTGTACTGTCGCGTACCTGCAGTTACTTCATCTTCCTCAACAAATCTAGGTGTTGTTATACCACTTGCTTTTTCTAAAACAGTAGCTTCTCTAAATCTCATTGCTCCAGTTTCCTTAAGCCATTTAAAAAATACTCTTTCAGATACAGTTAAATTTGTAGTATTATCATATGTTGCATCACTAATTATAAGTTCTTCTAAATTAAGCGCATAGTTTTGAAGACTTTCAGTAAAATTAACATTAGGATCACCTTTTAAGCCGCCGCTCCATATTGCACCATCAATAGTATCAAACTGCATATAGTTTTGGTATTGACTAAATGTATTTGGATCTAATCTATCCATATCTGGTAGATTAAGAAGCACAAACTTAGAAAAGACTAATTTAAGCTCATCATTATTGAGAGTTCTAGATAAGTCTTTAGCAGAAGAAGAGAACGTATAAAATGTTCCCCCATCTGCCTGCGGAGTTCTGATTAAGGGCGTTGTTGCCATGTATAGTTTTTTTCTTTAATTAATTATGATAATACATATCCTTGTCCACCAACAATATACCAAATAGGAATACCTGATCCATTGTCAATTGCTAAAAGATGTACACTTTCACCTACTGCATTTAAAGTAATAGTATTTGTCGTTCCTGTTGTTACAATATAGTTTAATCCCGCAGGAGAAGCTACATTAACAACACCACTACCTTCGGTACACATAAAGAATATCTCTTGTCCTATACTTCCTTGATACAATGATATATCTAGAGGGGCTGTAATATCTGTATTTCCACACCTATTAATTGTATAAGCAGGTATTGCAGTACTAGTACCGACATCCAATGTCATTGACGATCCTGCTGTAGTATCATTAAGAGGTGTTGGGTTTGTATCATTTCTAAATACTCCACCACCACTCATTGTTAAATTTCCCGTCATTTTGACATTGGTTAAAATATCAAAAGTACTAGCATTAATATCAAGTAGGATAGTGCTTAAACCTACCCTCAATGCCTCGGTTGAAAGGTTATTTAAATTAGTGATTGTACCAGCAGTAGGGGCAAAATATACCTCCATCGCATTAATTTCACTAGCAAGAACATTAAAGTTATCATTAATAACTAACCTCGATCCTGATAAAGAATCGGTTCCTAAAATTTCTGTTACGCTAATTGCCATTTTATTATTTGTTTTAAATTTGTTGAGATTCTTTAATCTCTTTTATATTCAAGATATTTCTACCTTTTTTATATTTATTCCCATTCGTATCAGTAAGTTCTAATGTTATCATATACTTTCCTGGGTCTTTAAAAAGATATGTTAGATACTTGCTTTCAAAATATATATCAGCCACGGATGAGTTAGTAGTATTAGAGATAGTCCACTTAGGAGCATCTTTACCAACAATCTTACATTTATCATAGACAAACATGGCCCATGACATTGGTGGTAATACTTTTCCATCATTAATAAATTTAGCAGTTCCCCATGTAGGATTACTTGTTATACTTTGGCTTGACTTGTAAATTCTACTTAAACAATCTACATTTCCACCAGAAGGATCTATTTCAAATGGTACATAACCAGATGGGGTAGCTGATGTTAAAAATATTGTATTTAATATAGTAGTACTAGGTGTTACTAATAGCTTACTTATATAATCTGTATATAGAGCATGACCTAATGGATTGGTCGATGCAACCAATGATGGTGTATCAGCAGTCCATTCTGGTGATAAAGTTCCACCGCTCACGTAAGTAGTAATAAAATTCCATTCTGCATATATTAATAAGTATAAATACTCTCTCATTAATAGAGCTCTAAATTCGTCTAAGGTTTCTCCAGGTTGTTGTGAATATCCTGATGTATCAAATACACCATTATTAATTGCTTCTGACATTGCAGCATAAGTTGGTCCTGATGGAGAAGTTTGATTAAACACCGTAGGATAAGCACCTGGTAAACCAAATGTAGTTATAGTATGTAGCACATGTTCTAATACTTCTGTAATTTGCGCTTGTGGTGATAGTGAGGTATTTTCCCAAACAAAATCAACATTTGAATTACTGTCCATAGTATTATCCCAACCTGCCATGTCTTCTAAACTTGGGGTATAAGATCCCATTCCAACATAACCTATTCTCTGAATAGTTTTTAATGATTGTAGTTTTTGCAATACGGCAGCTTGTTTATTGTAAATTATACTAGCACCATCAGGATTTAATATCATTTCCACACATCTTGCAACTTTTTCTACAAAATTATCTGTTACTGCAGGTGCACCGCCAATGGCCCCTACTGAAAGTAAGGTCATTCCATTTATTGGTAATGCTTTAGCAAAAGGTGGGTATAGTGTAGTTGCTGCTATCTCCCCTCCAAAATAATCTGTAACATTACCAGTTCCACTTGAACAAACTCTTAAGTTATTTATATCTACAATATCAACGGATTTAAAATCTCCATGTAATCCAAAGTATCTTGATACTGCCTGTACAAACATTGCACTGTTTGATGCATTTAAAACTAAGTTATAAACATATTTGTTAATAATGTTATTAGTGCTTACATTAAGCTCTGCAACTGCCTCAGCTAGAGTATCTGTTGCTGCATCAAAGAAATGAGTTCCTATATTACCTTTAAGATCAACAATCTTTAAATAAGTATCTGGCTTCATTTCACTAAATTGAAAAAATGCAGGAGTATCGCCAGTCGTTGCTGTCATGTCCCACCATAAGTGATAAGAGTTATTCCAAGTACAAAATCTTTTGTTTAAATTTTTCCATTGATATGGTCCACTAAAACTAGCTTTACCACTATCTTGATAATTTAATAGTTGAAAATCCGTAGAAGTTCCAATACCAAAAGTATTTAAGATTGCATTAACTCTATCGAGAGAATCATATAAGCTAGGAGTTTCTTCATCCCAAGTTACTGAAGGTTGTATAGGTAAATCCCATAAAGATCCATAATCCTTCCATGTATATTTACCTTCACTACTCCATGTATATACAAGTTTTCTTGATTGGTACCACCCTGAGTATTCTACTTGTCTTTCATCAACACAAATTGCATCATGCTTTACTGAAGATGATATATTATTATACATATCAAATAATTTCATTTCTACATTATAAGTACCAATATAAGGTAAGGTTATAGGTAAAGTTCCATATTGTCCAATTGTACCTCTTATTTGAAAAAAGTATGCAGGAGATACATCCGATGCATCTTTATATACAGTCCATTCTATTTCTGAAATATTCCCAGATTGTAAACCACTCCATGTAAATAAAGTTTCACCAGGTAATTGAATACCTGTAAATTGACCACCACTTGCAGCATTAGCTAAAGTAGCTGTTGCTCTAAATCTATTTACATCATTTCCGTAAGCTCTAATACATGGACCTATATCATTTGTAACCTGTGACCAATCAAACCATAACCAAGGATCAGTTTGTGCTGTCTTAAACGCTGCTACTTGATTAAAGATAGCTGTAGTAATTGATTGTATTGTATCACCAAAAACTACAGTATAAGTTGCAGAGGTTGCAGATGCAGGATCACTTATAGTGTAAACATCACCAACATTCGCGCCTTGTACATTAAAATCAAAAGTAAAGAAGTCATTTGCATTAGTTAGTTGATCCCATGTACTATTAATATTATCCCATGTTATATTACCAAAACTATCATTAGTTAAAGTAATTAAAGCACCAGTAGGTGTGTTAGGTTGGTCAGGTAAATATTCAGAAGAATAACCATCTTTATCATTAAGTCCTGGTACCTTATTTAAATTAGGCGCGTATCTAGAAAAATATGCAGCATACACTCCAGCTACATCTTTTATTTGCACATTACTACCATCTTGTAATGCACCAAGCACGCTGTTAGGATCTGGGCCAATTGGTGAAGGTGGTAATACTTGTCCTGGTACATAATCTATTATCATGTTTTGTGCAACTGCTGCTGCGCCGCCAGCTCCAGCTAATGGTGCAATATATGCATTACAGAAATTAACAATTGCTTGACCAACAATTCCTGCTTCCTCTAAACAAAAAGAATCAAATTTTCTAAGATCTTCTAAGTATGTACATGCACTAGGCGATATTTTAAAATCAGTATTTATACCAGCTCTAATTGTATTAGTATCATTTCTACTTATAGTATTAGTTACTTCTAATAAACCAAAGTAATCAGCCTCTGCTGTAATTCCTTGGATGCGAGCATTAAGTGGAAGATATTCATTTTCTAATTTTCTCTTTAAACCAAATAGCTTAATTAAAATTTCTTCAATAGTAAAATCTTGCAGCTCTTCTGTTACTGGTAAATCCTCATCAGTAAATTTTCCTGGGACTATTTTATTAATTCTATAAATAAGACTAAATAAACTAGTCTTTCTAAAGTTTTTATTTGGTAATGTTATTTTCTTGTCATCAAATTGAACTGTAGGTGAAAATAAATCTACAGTGCTACTTTGGATATACTTACCAAATTGTGGAGAATTGGCATTTACATTTTTCCAAAATTCTTTAAGCTTTAAATTATTATAACCAAAAAACTTTATAGCATTTATTAATCCTTTATATGAACCTATGTATGGGTATATGTTATGCCCATCCATCATTATTTCTTTTCTCTTAAGATTAACTTCTACATAATCAGGTAAAACTTCCTTAATATTTGTATCTCTAAAAACAGCACTATCAGATGCAATAACATTATAACCCATATTTTGAGTCATAACTCTTAATCTTTCATCTTCTTCTATACTCTCAGCATAAACAGTAAATTCTGCAATAATAGTATTAGTACACTCATCAGTTATAATTAACTTTCTTCTATATGTATTTTCTAACGGGGATGAGAACGCAATGTTTATTTGTAATGCTTCAGAATTAATTTTATTCGTAACAATATATCCTTCACTATTTATTGTTTGATTTGAATCATATTCTAATGGTGCATTTAATTTAGTAATTTTTTCTAACGGAGGTCCATCTTGTTCTTGGACTAATGCAGATTGTGTACCAGTGTTAAACTCTTTATTAAACTGAAAAAGAAATATTTCATTAGGCTGTGTAGTATCCCATGTAAAATCCCAATCACAATTATCACCAGTAACTAACTCATTATACGCATGAGGATACCCATACATAAAAGTATTGCTAGTAGCATTAACCATTTTTTGTAAGATAAATATCTGCCCTACTTCAAATAAGTCAATAGAAACCTGAGGCAAAAAGATATCACCAGACCACTTGTCAGTAGTACTGTCATATGCCATGTTGTAATTCTTCCCGTTCTTATCAAAGAAAAATAAATGTTTCCAATTAGCCACGCTTTATTAATTTATTTTTTGATACCACTTAGGTACTGCAAAGTTATAATAAATTCTTAAGTACTTTACTTTATTAATATAAAATAACATAATAGGACTAAGATAATCATCTAAGAATTCAGCTAAGTGTCTATTTCTAAACATTTGTTTTCCCATCATGTTTCTTAAAAACCCTTTAGAATAATCAAATCCTGTATTTTTTAGTTGCCATCCTTCTTCGTAGGTAGCTCTATACAAGCTAGGAAATCCTGTTCTATCATTTTTAACTGTTGCCATATTATTCTCCTTTTAATGCTTTAAGTGTAGGGCTATTTTGCAATCTACCGGTATTTAATCCAGCTGAATTAGCACCTGTTGCAATTGTAGTACCTCTGCTTCTTTGAACTTTATTATATTTTTCTTGTTGTATTTTATTATAAAGATTATTTGCAATACCTTCTTTATAGAATACATTAAGAGAACCAATTTTATTAGCTTCTGGTATAGGTTCATAGTATGTTCCATTTCTATCTTTCCATCCACCTCTAATAATTGCTATATCATTATTTTCAATAATTACATCTCCAAAACTATCCAAACCTATTTGAGGATCTTCGCCTTCTTTTAAAACTATTTTGGTGTTTTCTATTAATACGCGTTGATCTGTGACAGGATCTGTACCGTACACAGGTACAAAATAAAAACCATTTCTAATAGCTTGTTCGTTTGCTTCTGATATAAAGAATACATTTACAGAATCAATGCCGTCAACATTTTCAATTATTGAAATAATATCTGATCTTGGAATTCTATCTCTTCTATTTACATTTAAAAAATATTGATCTAAGTTTTTTCTTATTTCTATTCTTATAGCATCTTTATCATAATTATCAAACCATCTTATTACAACATTTAATGCATACCTTTTAATAGTAGGATCTACAATTCGAGTTTCAGCAGTAACAACTTGTCTTCCGCTTTTGTTTAATATTTCATAGGTCATCTCTTTTTCCTGTGTAGTCATTGTAAATTCAACCTCAGGTACACTAAAATAATCTAAGTCACTGGTTAATTTTTTCTTTACATCTGGTATTAAGAATAAGTAAATAATATTATCATCATCTAAGTATTCATCATTCTTTGTATTATAAGCATCTATAAAAGACCAAAAGTCATACTTACTTAAATAGTAAATATAATTATTAGGATTTGCTAAAACAAAAGAATTACTTTGGTATGGTGCAATTAATCTGGTAAATGTTGGATCTTCAGAATCAGAACCAAACATTGGATTTCTAGTAATGTTTATAGATAAGATTTCATTTAAATCAGCTTCCTCGCCAGACGAATCAGTTCCAGGAGTTGAAAATTTTATGTCTAATGCCTTACCACCAATATTTCCAGCAACACCTCTAGTCTTTACATAAGTAACTCTAATACGAGAACCTAAAGCAGGAGGTAATCCGAATTGATTATTACCAAAGAATATACTTAAACCACCGTTTACACTAGTTTTTACCATAACAGATTTTTCTCCGTTATTCATATCATATAATGAATCTTCTATTTTCCATAATTCACCATCAACATAAACTTCAACTAAATATTGATCAGTAGGTTCTTTAGTGCTTAAGTTAAAGCTTTGTAAAGGGTTACCTGAACCAGTAAATGACTGTTCATCCTTTTCACCTTGTATTACTTCAACATTAACAAATTGTTTATTAGTTTTATCTAATCTTATAAAATCACTATTAAATCTTAAGTAATAAGTTAATCCATTTTGTCCTACTTCAAAACTGGCACCATTCATAATCTGAACGTAATCACCATTAAGAAGGCTAGATGCACTTGTGTTTAATCGTAATCCAATAATACCTCTTGCAGATATACCTCGCGTAGGGTCATGACCAGTTAATCTAGATAATCCATATATAGACTCAATGTTTCTTGCTCGAGAAATATTCATTTCAGTAGCTACTGCCTCTATATAAAAGAAAATCATTTCACCTAAATTAGAAACTACAGTTAAGACTTGTCCAAACGGTGACGCGGGAGTAAATACCTCTACGGCTTGATCATAAGTACGCTGGAGATATTGAAATGAATCTTCAAATAACTCTGTAGCTTTTAATCTTGTTTTACTAAAAAATGACATTTACTTTATTATTTTAAAAAAGAGCGCCTATGACTCTTTGTTCATTTACAAAAATATCAACCAAACACCCGTCACGATCTTCTGTAGAAAAAAAGCTAACTTTTGTATCTACATCAAAACCTGCAAAGTTTGGTAAACAGTATGCAGTTATTTGACTATTAATATTATTCTGTATAGTATTCTCGTTTAAGACTAATGAAAATATTAATTCATCTAAATTAGCACCTAAACCAGGTGCTCCTAAAACATCGCCTTTGGTTGTAAATAGACAATTTTCTATCTTAATAATTAACTGAGATAATGAATCGCTAACCTCTAAAGTATTGTCGTTATACTTTGGTGCTAATGCATCTCTACTATAAATATCTCTGATCATTGAAGAACACTAATTTTTTATTATATATTCTCTTTTACTTTAATAGCTTTCAGATTATAATTATCCTGTGAAAAAGTAATCAACGCCTTCATCGTTTTTAATTTCTTCAACTACTCTGTCTACTTCTTCTCTACCTTCAGATGAAATCATATCATAGTTAATAGTAATATTACCTGGCAGATTGAATGAAAAGGTTCCTAATATTCTAGATAATTGTATTTTAGCCATTCCCATAACATATCGTTGAAAGGCCTCATCTTCAAATAACGCACAATCAGGAATAGTAGAAAATATTTCAAATATAACTGCATTTCTTGGTAACTGCCCTTGGAATCTAAACTTTTTAGTTAATCTATTAAAAGTATATGATATTTGTGGTAAAAGAACTTGTCTTGCATTATCCATAAATAATGAATTAACTACATAATACATTAAATTTTCACTCCCAATACCAGCACCATAAACATCATCATAAATAAATTTATCAATTGAAAAATCTACATCTCCTGCATTAAAACTAGTACTACCAAAACCACCATCTTCTCCACTAAATCCACCAATTTCAAATACATCATTTACTGAATAAACTCTGGAAGGCATTTGAACTATACCTCTTGGGTTAGCAAGATTTTTTTTATTAGTTATAGTTTCATTAGCTGCACCAGTACCATAAGGAACTCCTTGTTTAAAATCAGCTTTATTTACAGCACCTGCTGGTAAAGCAATATACATTTGCTCTACACTATCTTCGTATATCTTGTAAAAATATTGCTTTGCTCTTTGTATAATATTGTTTAATTCTTTCTTAGGAACAGTAAACGGTATTTGGCATGCAATAGTAAGATCATCATTAATTAATTTTATTAATGCATCTAAGCATGCAGCTTCATCAGGATCATTACAATAAGTATTCTTATTAGCCATCTTATTTTATATTTTTTCTATTTCAATTATTTCGGTATTTTCAAATCTCGCCATTTCTGTAGCTCTACCTTTTCTAAAAATGCCACCTTCCATTTCACCACTGAATATTCCTCTTACGCCAAATACATATGAATCTTTACACATTACATTTTTACTTACATAAGAATCCTCTATTTTAGAATCACTAACATCAGTTGCACCAAAAATATTACTTTCAAATAATGAAGAGTTAATTAATTCAGAACTAAATATATCACAGTTTAAAATGTTACCTTGTACTTTACTATCAACAATATCTATACCTTTTATTTCAAAACATTTCATTAACTCGGCATTCTTAAGTTGCATCCTGCCACTATCAGCATCATAATTAATTAAACCTTCTTTTAATCCAGCTTTAGTTAAAAGTTCAAATATCTTTTCTCTCATTTTAGGATAAAATGTTTCTACTATTTGATCGGCTGTTTTTAGATCTACCATTAAATGTATTTTAGGAAATTTCTTTTTAAATGTTTGATAGTCTTTATATGAGTCTACTACACCACTATGTTTTTCTAAAATAGTTTCTAATACTTTAAGATCTTTTTGGTTATATTTTGGATTTACTAAAGAATCATATAATGACAATACAAAATGTTCTGTCATATTCATAATTGTGTTATACTTCTTTTCATAATCCTTTCCACCTAAATATCTAAATTCTATATAATTTTTAGGTATCTTAGAAAAGTTTACACCATAATATTTTTCAGAAACAAACATATAATTTCTCCATGAAATAGTTGCTGGGGAAGGTTGAGTCATACCACTCAATGGTACAATAAATTTAATAGATTTAGCGTAAACAGAATCTTTTCTATTTGGAAATGCTTCATATACAGCATCTTCATTAAAGTTAAGTACAAATTTACCAATATCTAAAGAAGACACATTTGTAGGTGTACCAAGTTTCTTTCCATCAAATGCAACATTAATATGAATACTGCATCTCTCATTAGTAGATCCATTTTCACGAATCCATTTTAAAGTTTTAGCTATGATAAGTTTTGATTCAACAAATGGCATTGGTCCTGTAACTAATTCAATCATCCCAGTTCCACCAGAGTTGTCAGGCTCTAATTTAAATATTTCATCTGTAGGTGTAAATTCACTATGAGCCTTTTCTTCAATTTTAATTTGCTTATTTAATGCATTAGATAAGTTATATTTTACTTCGTCTAATGCTTCATTTGCAAAGAATTCAAATTCTAATCCAATCTTGGATGAGTATATGGCATTTAGCTGTTCGTTAGTATACATGTAGTTCCTGATTTGTTTATATATTCAAACCAGGAATATGTTATGCTATGTTCATTGTAATCTTACGATCACTAACATTTACACTACCGATTTTTATATTTATAGTATCTCCTTTAGTTAGATCTGCACCTTTTAATTTAGATTTATGTATTAACCCACTAATACCTTTTTCTAATTCAACAAATGCACCGTATGAAGTTATTTTTGTAACCTTACCTTCAGTGATCATCATAGGTTTATATTTTTCATCTACACCATCCCATAAATCAATTTTAGGACCTAGTTGGCTTAATATAATTTTTCTATCAGATATAACTTCCTTAGCCCAGAATTCAATTTCATCACCAGGTTTGATATCTCTATCATCTAATTTCTTTTGGAAATCTTCGCTTAATTCAGCTCTAGGAATTAGTCCAGTTAAACATTCGTCAAACTCAGCAAACACGCCAAATTTAGTAGTACCTGTTACAAAACCAATTCTAGGTTCTTTAATAGTTTCATTTAATTTATCAATAGTAATTGGAATCATTGTTCTTAAATATTCTCTATGAGATACTACAATTGTATCTTTTTCTCTAGAGAATGTAATTGGCATAACCACAATATCTTTACCAACGATAGCCTCAAAATTATGAAGCTTATTTAATCCTGCTAAAGAACCTGGCATAAAGCATTTAATACCTGCAACGTCTACCCAGTATCCACCGTGTATTAATTCTTTAACCTTAGCAGTAAATCCAACTGAAGAATTTCCTATAGCTTCTTTAATTTCTTTTAATTTAACTTCTCTTATTGCATCTGATATAGAAGCAATAACATCACCAGTTTTTTTGTTAGTTTTAATCTTAACATCAATTTCCATACCAACCTCTAATTGTTCTACAATATAATCAGGTTCTTTAGTAAGACTACAGTAAGCAGTGTATTTGGATTCAATATCAACAAGAGCCCTTTCGCCATCCTTAGATATAAAAGAAATATAACCTCTAGTTATATAACCAATATTATCTTCTATTAGTTGAGTTTTTGCAGCTTGTGAATCTGTAATTCCATATAATGATAATGCATCAGCAGCATATGCTTCATTACACATTAACTTTGTACCTTCTGGTACTTGGACTTTTACTTTCTTTGTATCAAATGGATCATCACTTAATTGAATGGTGATTTCTTGTTCGGTCATTTTTTTATTTTTAAGAGTGGTTATTATAGATTATATATTACACCTAGCATATTTAATTGTTATACACAGGCTTATGTAGATTGTTTAAGATTATGTAATAATAGCTGGTGGTGAAGGAGCAGTTGTTGCTCCAACTTGTGCTGATGGTGATCCTGCAGTAGCAACGGCCTGTCCTGGTGGTAAAATTATAAGTTGTGATCTTATGTAAGCATCTATAGCTGGCCCAGCAATACTTGCAAAGGTTGCGGATGCAGTTGAAATAGCCAAAGCCGATTTATCAACACCATCATTAGTACCAGGTTGTGCTGATACAGTAATAAAGTCATACATAGCAGCGGAGAACGCGCTAGTTAATGCAGTGTTTAAAATAGGTGGAATTAATGGCATCTTTTAAAATATTAATTTATAGTTTATATATTAGTCAGTTGTATTCTTTGCACTTAGTGAAGGTGCAGTAACAGACATAGGTGGACTAGTGGGAGCACCTAAATTACCAACATGAGTATGTGCATCAAATATTCCTGCAAAAGTATCTCCTTTAATAACAGCCTCAGCAGCAGCTTCTCCTAATTTGATTCTTGGCGAATTTATATGAGTTTCACCACTAGCTGTAATCGTTGCATTAACACAATTTATGTTAACATCTGCAGAATGAGTAAATGTTATATTTCCATCGTTAAGCATTACAACAGTATCCCCGTTTGCATTTATTATTTCAACTGAATTATCTGGTTTTATATTAACTGTAGTTGGACCTTCTGTTGTTGTATAATCCATCATTAAACCTTTTTCCTCAGTAAAGAAAACTTTAACATGTTCACCTTCTCTTTCATTTGTTACCTCAGAAACGCCATCCTGTAACTCACCAGTTAAACCGAATGCAGTATCATATATTAATACATGTGAATTTTGGTATGATGCTTCTATCTCTCCTTTTGTTTCATCTGAAGGATAAATGTTTTCATGATAAACTGGTTGGTATTGATTTCCATTATCAAATGTAACCCTAACAATAGATCCTAGTTTAGGGATTTCAAATTTGCCACTACCTGTTGCACTACCACCATACATTAATTGATGAGGCCTAGCCCATGGCAATGAAAGTGTAGGAATTACATACGCACTTTCAGGATCTTCAGGATCTACACGATCATTCATTTTTCCATATACTCTAATCTTACATCTCCCTTCAAAGATATCATCTACAGTATCTTCGACAATACCTACCCACTGAGTAGTTCTTAAATCATCTGCATTAAAATTTGTTGGATCTACCTTTGCCATTAATCAAATATGTTTTCAGAATTTAACGCAGAATTATTTGAAGGCCCTGATGGACCAAATACGTTTGACGCGCCTAAGCCACCGAGTGTATTTGTCGATGGATCAAACACTTGTTGATTTCCTGTTAATGAATTACCTGGAGCTACTGCTGGGTCAAATGCAGCATCACCTAAATTAGTTGATATAGATCCACCTGCACCACCTAGTCCTCCTTGTATAGCTGCGCCTAGTGCAGCATTAATTACACCTGGGTTAGTTAGTGCACCTAATATTTGATTTTGCAAACCAAAAACATTCCCTAATACTGCGCTATCAATTAAACCACCTATTCTTGCTTGTGCTGCATCCAAAACTCTACCTGGTGCTGCTTTAAGATTAGCTAATGCAGTATCACCTACAGCAGCAGCTTTATTTGCAACTTCATCTAATTTACTTTTAAGGAAACTTTTTTGCTTATTATCCATACCAGGAGAACTAGAAGTCTGCTGTTTATCTTCTTCCATTGCACTTGCAAATCCAGAATATTGAGATATTAATTCTAATGTACTATAACCAAACTTTAATTCAGTAGTAGCAATTTCACCACCACTGTTTGTAACACCATCAAAAACTTTACCACTAGCAGCAACATCAAACATACACTCAGTAAACTTAAATCTAATCTGAGAAGTATTTTCATTAGTAACTGAGGCAGTATCGGCTCCGGCAGAATTTGTATTACCTGCCTCTGGTACATTACCATAAGTTTTAGCATCTGCACCGCTTGCCGCTACTGTAGCTCTAAATTTTCTTATTTCATGTACATTAATATAAATATCAAACCTGCACAAATTCTTAGGTACAACAAATCTTTTGTATCTCATGTCATACACTGCCATTCTATACATATTAAATAAAGCAGTTATCTTTAAATCTAAAGCTTCTAAACAACCAACAGCAATACCATCTGCTCCGGTACTTCCAGTAAAAGGGTCTATTGCAAAATCAGTAGATTTTTGAAATGCTTCTACTAATCCAGAAATTGTTTGAAAATAATAAGGTCTTGTTCTTTGTATTTCTAACATCCCTTGGCAGAATGATTTTAAATATTGAACTCTGTTTGCTTGGCCAATCTTATTAAGATAACCTATAGCTGAAGGTGTTGATGGGTAATCACTACTGCTACCACCGTCATCTATACCAGGATCTCCTGAGCTTGTACCATTAAATAATGGTGATGATATATCAAACATTAATTCAAAACCTAAATAAGTAGGATCATCTATTGATGTAACTCCATTATTACCACTTCCATAAACACTTTTAGCATCTACAAATTTCTTAGCAAAACCATAAGCAGTTGGAAATGAACCACCACTTAAAGCAGACCCACCAATACCTGCAGCAGTAAAGGGATTCCCTAACTCATTAGCCTGATTATTATTTCCATTAGTTGCCATATTCTTTTGTTTTTATATTTATTTAGGTTGTTGGAGTAAACTCTCGGCGCTGTAATTTTAATTTCATTCTGACAGGTCCTGGTTTTGTTAATATCCATTCTACACCAGCAATAACATAAAACCCTGTTAAGTATTCATTTACAACACCATTTTCTGATGCCGGGTCATTTTCATCATCACCACCTGATCTAGTCTGTGGAGCCTCTTCTCCTTCAATTTGATCTTGCCCTGGAGCTAATAATACATTTTTAATAGGGCTACCATATTCTAATATTTGACAATAAATTCTACTGTATCTTACTAAAGCAGGATTAACTGTATCTAATTCTATAGTCATTCCCATTTTATTAATCTCAGTTATATTTTGATAATTTTGAACTGTTGCATGTGAATATTCCGCATGCACGTTATCTCCTTGTGTACCTAAATATTTATATTTAACTTGGTTATTTCTTGGGCCTTCTACTTCACCGTCTACTAATCTACCTTTAGTAGCAGGAAGCATTCCTGGTGTATCATTAGTTAGAGGATCTACAAATTCACTAACCCATTCTTTAGCCTCTAGGTCCCAATACTGAGTATATCTTTTATAGCCGTTTGCTTTAGTTATTTCTCCACTATTATTTACCATTTGGTGTTTAGAAATATATCTAGCCCCTCCTTGCATCTGAACTAAATTACTTAAGTAATTAGGAAATGATTCTTCCGTTTGGCCATCATTACCATTTGCTCCCATAGTATCACCAGCATTTTGACTAAAATCAAGGCTAGCTTCTATTGCTCCTTCTTGGCTAAACAATCTATTAACATCAACCATAGTTAAATAATAATAAGGATCAATGTATGCAGTAAAAAACGTTTCGTCACTAAGGTAGCTATTTGCAACAATATCTTTAATAAATGATTCTGTTGTATCATTAGGATTAGTCCAAGTCATTACATCTGCTGTCTCTTCAACATTTGATGCATACCCTAATTGTAATCTTTCTGAAATATTTAATAAAGCATCCCAGCTTGTAACTTCTTCTTCATATTCTACCTTTTCAGTAAATAAGTTAGGAACAAACATTTTACCTTCTATTAAGTATTCATTAGCAGCAACACCACCCCCACCACCAACAGGCTTACAGTCATCTATTGTAAAATCAATTCTTATTGGCTTAAATGTTGTTTCATCACCTTGTGACCTAATATTTAATTGTATTAAATCACCATCTTTAGGATAAAACCTTGCTGTAAATAAACCATCTACATCTGAAAACTGAATTCTAATTTCTGGATAAAAAGAATCATTCTGTAATGAAAAGAAATTTAATCTATCCATCTGAACATCATAACCGTTTATTCTAATATCTGGTACAACAGAAGAAAACTTTGAAGGTTTTTCTTTTATAGTTCCATCATCAGAATTTTGGCTATCACTCTCTACATCTAATATTTCCATTGGATCCAATAGAATAGCAGGTTCTATAACTGTTAATATATTTCTTTCAACTGTGCTATTTGACATACCTTATGATTCTGTGTTAGTACTATTTCTAGTTGGTAAATTTGCTCCTAATTTAATTTTGCCACCTTCGAATACTTTAGCAGCTTGTCCTTGCTGTAACATATTAGGTGGTATTGGAGCTTTAACTCCAGTCTTTTTAGTTTTTGCTTTTTGTATTAATCTTTGTATTCTTGATTGATCAATTTCACTTTGTTGTTCAGTGTTAACATACTGAGCTAATGTAGCACTTGGTCTTGATGCTGGATTAGGTCTTTTGTAAACAAGGTTTTCATTTTTTAATTGAGGTATTGCTAAAATGTCACCTTCATTAACACTAAATGGATTAAATATATTATTGATTACACAGATAGCATCTATGTATTGGCCTGTTCCAAAATACTTTTCTGATATTTTATCAATTCGGCCTACCTGATCCTGCGTAACATAATGTAAAGCTTTTACACCTAGCTCTCTTCTATATTTAAATGATGGCGCAGTTAAATCAAAATACTGTTCTCCAGTTTTTTCGATTGACAACTTATTTTTAAGTGTAAGAGATTTAATGTTCATATTTAAATTTTTCTTTTATGAGTCAATTAACATTTGTGTTAAATTACTAACATACTCCCCTGATGTTGCTTGGGCTTGTGGGGATGATGCTGCTGTCCTGTTATTAATATTACTAATCTGTTCATTTGTAAATGATGCGGCAGGTGCTTGGTTAGCAGACGGTTGTAAACTACTAGTTCCTACATCAGGGACAGATCCATAAGTTTCAGTTTCTTTACCTGCTAAATTTAAAACATCCTCAACATTTGCAGCTGATGCATATATTCTACCTTGTCCAGCATTAAACATATTTTCTATATCACCTTTATCTCTTGGCTTACCATGTTTTAAATCTAATTCAAATTTAACTTCCATTGGAAAATCATCGTATCCTAATCCTTGGCCTAGTGTCATTGTTGTATTATCACATATCATATTACCCATCATTACAATTGGATTAAGTGGATTACCTACAGTAACATGCCAATCACCGGTTGGTTCACCGCTAATAAAAGCTTTTGTTGCCTGTGTACCAGTTTGGCCACCAACCTGGCTACCTAAAAAGCCACCAAGCATATTTCCTAATAATGTTTTACCAACATTCTTTAAACCATCAACAATACTGTTTGCATCAAAGTTACCATTAGCATCGCCAAATAAACCTTTCATACCATTCTCTACATCATTTACAACACTCCCCATATAACCAGAAAAATCACCATTCCTTAATTTGTTAACATCTCCAAATTGACTTCCTACATAACCAGCACTACCATAATATCTATGCCCACCTCCAAAGAATTGAGCATTGTTCGTAGTCATAGTTAACATATTACTAATAATATCAATCATAGCTATTTTAGGATTAACATAACTCAACGATTTAAGCTCATATTCAAATTGTAATTTCATATCATTTTGAAACTTTAAACCTCTATCTCTAATCATTGTCTTGTCTACTACATTAATAGGACCTAGTACAAAGTTTGCATAAGTAGTACCTAACCTATCAGCAGTTGAAGTCCCTGCACCATTTTGTGCCCTAAACTTAGCACCTGGTGTTACTCCTTTTGATGCATCAGAAACAGCTCTACCAATTCCACCTATTTTATTATAAAAAGGTTGTTGCGTATATCCACCACCTGCACCGCCAGTATCAACAGCTTCCATTTCAGCTGTTAATTCTTTAAAGTTTAAACCAAATGACATTTTAAGAAGTTCTTCTAAAGTATTACCAGCAGTTTCTCCTAAGTAGGTTATTGCAGTTACACCAGCAACCTGTGTACCATCAACAGAATCTTCGCTATCTTTAGGCCTAATATTATAATTATAAATATTATCTGTGATAGGTGTTGGAAACCTTCTTAATGTAATTAAATGATTAACAGGAATTTTCTTGTAATATTTAGAATATAAAAAATCTGATGGTTTATAACTTATCTTTGGATAATTTTCATCAAAATAATTTATGATCTTTGGTAATGAAACATTTTGTGCGTTTGTTCCACCCATTAAAGGATTATTTGGACTATCAATATAATTAGTTTTTGTATTTTGTGGTAATGATCCATTAAATCCAGTAAAATTAAATAAAGCATACCTATTGGCTAAAGAACTGGCTAATTTTGAATTAGTCATGCCATTAGGGACCGTTGAAGCATCTGGCACAGTACCTTCTCCAGTGTAAAAATTTCTACTATATAATTCACCAACACCTTTAGCAAACCCAATAGCTTCACCGCCAAAAGGTCCTACTAAATTAGGATTAGCTTTAAACGGATTAGGGTACATTGCATCATTAATATTCTCAACTGAATTAGAAAAATCAAAAGCCATAAAGATAGGTTATTTTTATTATATATTTAACCTAGGCTATTAAGATACTTATCTATGTCTAGGTTACTTTTTTCAAATTTATCTGACCAGCTATTTTTATACCTTGCATCAAATTCTTTAGGACTATCTAATGATAGTGGCCCTTTAAAAAAAGGCCGGGTTGATATATCCCTAATTTCTTTTAAGTTTTTAGAAATCATATATAGTTGAACCTTTTCAAATAATTCTGAAAGACCAACCTTTGTTTTAGTACACATTACTGATTCTATGACAACATAAAATCTTTCTCTATCTTTTTCATTTAATCTATTCTCTAATACCTTAGCAGTTTTAAAATCTTCAGCCTTTAGAATCATCTTCCTGGCTCTGTTTTCAAACAAGTGCCTAAAATTCATATCAAAGAAATGTTGTTTTAAAAATTTCATATTATCATAAAACTTAATAATACGAATTTGATATAGCGGATTTACAGGATCCCATTTAGAATCAAGTATAATACCTTTAACAGGTAAAAGAATGTTAGGATTAGTATGAGATGCTAACAAGCAGTATACGTTCTGTCCTTTATTAAATATTCTGTGTGTTTTCATTCAAACTCTATTATGTCATCGAATAGCTCTGCAGTTCCGTTGACAGTAATATCAGGTGAATGATAAATTGTATAAGTAATAGGTTTATCAGAAAGTGATTCTACATATGACTGTATTCCTCCAACTGTTTCTTTATTAAGATTTCCTAAAACATAAAATATTGTTGTAGAAATATTACGACCTATTGCATTTTGTAATTGTCTCATTAAATAAGATGATACTACTGCATCAGATGGTTCATATTGATAAAAGTCGTTTTTTGTAAGTTTGTTAAATATATCCATATAATTTATACACTCAATACTCCTAGGAACTTTTCCTAAGAATGTTTTAACGCGTAATGCATCACTAGAGTATATGAAATTAAATTCTATATGTTCTTCCATTCTTCTAATTCCTTAAGCTCACTCTTAAGTCTTTTTATTTTAAATTCAATATCTTTAACAGTAGGTTCATAGTGAGTTCCCCATTGTGTATTAATATCTAATACTTTTTTATCAAATTTACTACCTAACTCTAAACCAAGATCATCGCATAAATCAAAAAAGAATCTTTTTATATAGCTAAATTGATTCTTATCATTTTCATTTGATTCATAAACATCTGTTGAAGTAAAGTGTTCTTTACCACCACCGTGATTATCATCAATGACTTTTTTAATTACACCATTCCTGGCAGGTTCTAAAACTATCTTAATCATTTACGATTTTCTATTATATAATTTAGATGCTAATTCTTTGATTGTTTTTCTTGCAACTTTTTTATCAGTATGCCATGTAGATTTATCTTTAATCATTATAAGAGAATATGCTTCTCTTAATTTTTCTATTTCTTTATCTGTATATCCTTCTTCTTTCCATCTACTTATATGAATAACCTCAGCAGCTTCTAATGCAGCATAAGTAGATTTTTCAGAAGCATCAACATTAGCAGCATGAATCTCATTACCTTTTTCTCTTGTTTGTTTGCATAATTCGGTCCAATCTTTTAATGATAATTTACTTTTCATTTTTAAGATTCCTTGGTGTTTCATTGCCCTTCTTCTTTGGCTACGATTTGGTATTCTTTGATTTGTAGTCTCGTTCATATGATTGATTTTATTATATATTACTAGTTATAAAGTATGCTATTCGCCTTTGTACTTGCTCTCGATTAATGATTTAATACTATCAAATAAACAATCAGTAATTTCATCTTCATCTAATTGCTCTGAAATAAAGTCATGTAACTTTTCATCAACCTCTTCTTTATCAAATGATGTACTCATTAATTCATAAACGCCTTTTGTTGGAATGTTTATAGGAAATTCTAAAAGAAGTTTTACTTTATTATTTTTCTTTTGCTTATTAAATAAAACTCTAATAGGTGAAATTTGCTTTACAGAAATTGGTGCGTCATTGCTAACTGCTACACTAATTGGTGTGGATAGTAAAGTAGGCGTTGCTTCAGTTTTTATAAATTCTTTAGCAAGCTCTTCATCTAATGGTTGAATAAATTCATCCCTAAGATCTTTAGCCAATCTACGACCGTTGGTAAAATTAATCCATTGATCATCTATATCTTTAATATTAACTACTGTACCAGTATCTTCACCTTTAATCCATTGAAAATATTTACTATCTGTTGCTTCTTCGGTTTTCTCACCAGGTAAAGGTGAATTCACACCTAGTATGTTTTCCTCAGTATTATCCTTTTGCATTATTTGTGTATTTATTATTATACATTAAATATAATAATTGTTTAAGATTACGATGCTGCTCCTTCTTCAACAATTTTCCATGTAAGGCTAAAGTCAAAATCTGCTGGTATAAATGCACCACCTACTTCAGAAAAACCAAAGCCTACAGATATCAGATCTGCACTATTGAATGCTAACATAGTAAATGAATCTGAAATTTGAAAGTTATGGGCAAACGTAGCTCCTGATACTATAGCAGGTGTTTGATCAGTAGATGAGTATTCATTAACTGCTGTTGCTCCCAGTGTAGTAAATGCAGTATTAGGACCTAAGACATTAATTCTTTCCACTATAAAATGGCATGTTCTTTGTACATTTGTAACTGATTTATTTCCATGTAAAGTAATATTTGCAATTAATCTCATGGCTCTAGTATTCGTCCTAGTAACACCCATAGGATTAAATACACCTAATTGGTAGATCGGCCAAGAGGCTCCTGTATTTTCTATCATTAATTCACCAGATCCAGTATAAGTAGCTGGTGAAGATGCAAATGAAGCAACCTTATACCCAAATGCATAACCATTTGTTATTTTAGCTGGGGCATTTCCGCCTCCTGACATAGATGACTGAGCAATAGTACTAAAGCCACCGCTTGCTCCTATATCACCTTGCGCACCTTGTATTCCTGCAGTTGAAGTACATACTCGATGCGGTGTCCCAGTATTACTAATATCATTACCAGAAAGAAAAGTAACATTATATAGATTTCCTGTAACGCCAACTACAGACGAAGCAGTTACAGTATACACAGATGTTACAGTATTTGCAGGCGATTCTGATAGTGTTATTGTACTACCTATTGGTAAACCTGTAGTCGGTTGTATAGCACCACTAGTAAAACCTAAAAATATTCGTTGAATATTTGATGTAAAATCTCCAGATACTACATCTACGGCAACTTCAAAATTTTGAAGTGAACCTGCATTTAATGGATTCCGTGAAATATAATTTGTTGATAATATTTCAACACAACCACCTGCTGCACCTTGTTGTCCTGCTGCACCTTGTTGTCCTGCTGCACCTTGTTGTCCTGCTGCACCTTGTTGTCCTGCTGCACCTTGTTGTCCTGCTGCACCTTGTTGTCCTGCTGCACCTTGCTGTCCCGCTGCACCTTGAGCTCCTGTATCACCTTGTTGTCCTGCTGCACCTTGAGCTCCTGTATCACCTTGAGCTCCTGTATCACCTTGTTGTCCTGCTGCACCTTGTTGTCCTGCTGCACCTTGTTGCCCTGCTGCACCTTGTTGTCCTGCTCCTGTTGCTCCTTGTTGTCCTGCTGCACCTTGAGCACCAGTATCACCTTGCTGTCCTGCTGCACCTTGTTGTCCTGCTCCTGTTGCTCCTTGTTGTCCTGCTGCACCTTGAGCACCATTATTACCTTGAGCACCATTATTACCTTGAGCACCATTATCACCTTGCTGTCCTGCTGCACCTTGTTGTCCTGCTCCTGTTGCTCCTTGTTGTCCTGCTGCACCTTGCGCCCCACTACCACCAGTTGCAGTAATAGTTATTTCATCAGTTGCTTCATCTACACTAAAAGATATACCTGTACCAGGCAATAAATCAATATCACTACTAGCCACACCATCACTTAATTGTAAACTTACGCCACCACCTGTTAAATCAATAGCATTTAAATTATACGCAGATAAACTTGCATTTTCCCATTTACTTGTAGAACTATTATATACTAAGAGTTGATCATCTTGAACATTTGTAATATCAACATCAGTTAAATTTGTTAATCCAATAGAACCAAAGACATCTTCGACATCAACCTCTCCTCTATATAAATGTCCATTTGCAGAATTAATCCATAGAGTTCTATCTGCAACTGTTCCACCACTTACATCATTACATAATGGTCTGTTTGCAAAAGTTGAAGAAGGTAGAACTAATCCACCATCTTTAATATTAACACAACCTACAAAATAACCAGCCCATGTACCATTATCAGCAATTAAATCAGTTAACACTGGTTCGCTATCAGAGCTTGCTTCTGAATCTATAACATTAGAATACAGACCAACTCTCTGTGGATCTGTTCCGCTACCAGTAAATGAAATAATTTGACCAACATTAATTGCTACACCTGTTTTATTATCAAGTGCAATATTAGAACCAATATACTTGGTAGCTATATCACTAGTTGAATCTGTTTGTATTTGGCTTCCTATATAGCGAGTATTTATCTTATCCATCCACTGTAAAATATTAACACCTTCAATATTTGTAGGTGTCTTATAATTCATGTATAAACCGTACCCAACTCTTAAACCTGAAGTAGCACCAAAGTCATGTTCATTATCAAACGAGAATGATGTAGTTGAAGTAGTATTTAAAGTACTTACACCAGTTAATGCATAATCTCCTTCATGTAAAATAGAAATCATATCAACAGCTCCGCCTTGATCAGAATAAGAACTTAATCTATAATTATTAGTAGATTCAAACTTACCTGTATCCACCGCAGTATTTCCAGGAACAACTGTTCCCTCATTAACAAAAGGAATTCTAAAATTAACACTCGCTGCTGTAACCGTATCTGTAGCAATCTGAGGTATGAATAATTCACTATTACTAGATATACTTAAAGCATCTACAGATAAACCTGCTAACCCGGTAGTACCTATATTAATTCCAAATGAATCTTCACTAGATCCACCAAATATACCCGCTGTAGCTTTTATTAAAGCATTTAAAGTATATTGTGTTGCAGCATTTCCATTTGCAGCAGCATTTCTTAATTGTAATTGATGAGTAGCTGCTGTATTTTCAAAATGTATACCTGTACCAGCTTCATTAATCCTATTAAATTGTAATTGCCCAGCCCCACCATTTAAAGAAACAATCCTTCCTGCTGATGCAATACTTCCATCATTACCATAAATATTTACTTGTCCTAATGAGCCTAATGGTATTGGAGTCCATAAACCATTACCAACATTCCATTGTAAAATATCTTGAGGATTAGGAACATTCGGAGATACATCAGATAGCATACCAATTGTTGGTACTCCGCTATTTAATTCAGCAAGATCAACTAACCCTTCATTAAAATTATATTCAATATTTTTTTGTGTACTATTTGTACTTATAGATAATGCATCGCCTGTACCAGTATTGGTTGACTGAAATCCATTAAATTGTAAATTAAGACCAACCTTACCAGCATAAACATCCTGGTGCCCAGTTCCTGTTCCAATATTTTCACCTACATTAACCTCACCTGGATTAGCAGCTAGTGTGTTTACTAACTTTATTGACTTAGAAGTTAAATCATATTGTAGTTGCATTCCTTGCCCTGCAATAAAATTAAAAGTATCATTAGGTGTAGTTGAAGTTATTAAAGCATCATTACCTGCTTGGAATGATGCAGCAGCAGTTGAATTTACATTAATTTTTCCAAAACCTACTGATCCTTGTATATTAATATTACCTGAACCTAATCCACCGATTATATCCCATTGACTAGTATCAAATACACCTTGTGTAGTTCTTGCATTTGCTCTCCACCAAGCTAAGACTTGATCTTCACCTGTAGTAGCAGGATCATCCACGATAACAGGATGATATACAATGTTTCCTATTTCATATATTCTAGTAGTTTCCCATGGGTTAGCTACCATTTTAAAATTAGTATCAACCTCGTTATTAGTGAGCTCTCTTTTTATTTCTGTTCTGAAAAGAATATATTCTTGTAGGTTAAATGACGTTGCCATTGAGTTAAATATTTTTTTATTTATTCTTCTTCTTTATATATTTAGTTTGGGGGGAATTCCTCAATCTTTACATCATTGTATGGAAACTGCGAAGTATCCTTTGGTGAAATAAATGCTTCACGGAAAGATTTAAGATACCATGTGTTTTCAGACCAACCTGGTACTGCATAACAAGGTGAATAAATTCCAGTTACATAAATATATTTTAACTCTGAGTAATACTTTACATAATCAGTAACTGCATTCTTGATTAATTGAATTTGCCTATCTATAAATACTTGTCTTCCGGCTTTTCGTTGTCTATCATATGCAGAACCTGTTTCAAGCTTTAGGTTATTAGTAACATCCATTGCTTTGAATTCGGTTGTAAAATCATAAAGATTACTCGTGGCTAAGAAAAATGAAATAGAAACCAAATCTCCTAAGTTACAATTATTAAGAGGACTATAATTAGTACTGTAGTATACTTCCATCGCAGTAACATCTGCAAAATCAATATATTCATGTTTCACTCTATTGAAAAAATCAACCTTTATACTTGTAGAGGTTATTTTATTTTTTTTCAAAAAGGTAAAAAAGTCTAAAGCTAACTTAAATGTTATTCCTTCTAAAATCAATGGGATCTATTATTTTTTTATATATTCAGTCTTTGATTAGATGGTAGTCATCTGCGAGTAATGATATAGGCCCATTTGTAATATTACATTGTTTAAAAATTTGTAAATGATCTAGGTTACGATAATCATCAATCCAATATACATGTTTAAATCCAGCATTAACTAGAATTTTTGTACACATTTTACATGGAGACAATGTTAAAAGAACAATGTAATTTTCGGGGTCATGTTCTTTAAATTTAGCAATCATATTTACCTCAGCATGAATAAAGCCACTTTCCCCTGGTATTAGACTATCTTCTTCGGTACCTGTTTTTTCATTATCATTTGCACCACTATAAGATCCGTTATAACCAAAGCTTGCAATTTTACTAAAATCCTTTCTTAATGCAATGCACCCTACTTTGGTTGTTGAAGAATTGGAAAGATTTTTTATATTATCTAAAATTTTAGAAAAGGTTTCTATCTTTACTTGAAGTCGTCGAATTTTGGAATCCATTTGCTTTTAATTAGTTTAGCTTTCATTTTAATATTAGGTTCTTTACTTAAAGACTTAGCTAATTTAATATTATCTTCATCATCATCAAAAAATGTAAAATCATTAAATCCCATATCTATGAATTTTTTAAATGCTTCCTTTTTCTTCTCTGATGTAGAACCTTTAAATCCTAATGAAGAATCATTAATAGCAAATATGTATTGTGGGTTTATGTTAATTCCATTATGAGACAAAAATTGTTGAATAAGTTTTGAATCATCTCTTGCTGTTATAATACCAACAGCCTTACCTTTTTGTATAGTTCTTTTTAATATTGAGAAAACCCATTCAATAATTTTACCAGCTTTAAGAATATCCAAACTTTGAAAATCTGAAAAATCCATTTTATCATTTGGTCTAGTCTTAAATGTATTAAATTCTTGTGGAGTAAGATCAGCTGAAAAGCCAGTTTTAGGATTATGAACTTTAATTTTACTACGAGTAACTACAAGAGTATCATCCACATCAAATATGGTAATTGCATTTCTTTTATTTGCTTCAAATAGCCTCACTTTAAATTTTCCTTTTATTATTTATCAACAAAGTTGGATTAATTCACTAGATGTACTTAAAAGGTGTCTGTGATTAGCAATCTCTGCCATTGGTATAAACATGTTTTAATACAGGAAACCTTAAACTGAATCCTCCGTTTTGATTTTTAGTTTCCTCAAAGTATTGAATTGTTACAGTCTTACCTATAATATTCTGTGGAAAATCAAAGTACATTTCTCTTTGTTCTTTAGAAAATCCTGATCCTACATTTACTTTACAACCTTTATGTTCAATTGTAATGTTACTTAAACATTCTCTTTCTACTTGTTTACCATTTTCTGTCCATCGGATAAATGCATTGGTAGTTCCTAAGACGGTATATTCTGCATCATGGAATTTTTTAACCTTTAGTAGATTATGGCTTCTTTTACCTTCATAGCCTACATTCTTTCTAACCATGATTCCTTCAAATCCTGCATCTTCAGCAGCCTTTGCCATTTCAGTAAATTGTTCTTCGGTAGTTAATTGTTCTTGTGGTAAGAATTCTAACATATCATAGTTAACATCATTTGGTAAGTTATGATAACCATTTCTTAATCTTAATGTTAATGGTGTAGTTCCAGTTTGATTATCAAATTGTTCTAAGGTTAAATAATCAAATACAAAGAATTTAGGTTTTTCAATTTGATGATCCTTTTTTCTAATCTGTTTCATGATTCCTTGAAAATCTTCATTGCCATCTTTATCAACCATACAGATTTCTCCATCTAAAATAAAGTTACCTGGAATCTTTAGAATTTCATTTTCTAAATTACCTAATGTTAAAAATTCTTTACCACTCCTAGAAAAGAATGTTACTATATCATTTTCTTTTCGGCAAATACAACGAACTCCATCTAATTTTCTAGAACCGTACCAGTCTCCACTTTTGAAATCTACTCTTTTTACATTATAAGGATTTGCTAATGCAACCTTGAATGTTGGTATACATCCTGGAATTACTTTATTAATAGAACTGGTAGATGCACCCATTTTAAGGTCTCTATCAATAATATTATAAATAAGAGTTTCATGTTGTTTATTTTCTAAGATAAATCTGTTAACATTTGCAATTGAAGTATGCCCAGTAGAAACTCTGTTTGCTAAATCATTTAATATAGTAAAGATACTACCATAAGTATTTGCATGGCCAAGTAAATCAAAATTCTTTTTACAATTTTTTGAAGTTACATTATATTTCTTATAAGGATTATAAGTATAATTAAAAATCATTTGTAGAAATTTACTATCAGAGTGTTTCTTAATAGTTTCAATTTTGTAATTACCCGAAGATGAATCATTCATTTCATCAATAAATGATTGTAGATAATTTAGGTTTTTTGTTAGTTCAGTCATATTCCGTTTTGTTTAATTTATTATAATATAAATATAATACAATTTTCTCGGTTCTGAACTATAAATTCTTGTTATTTTTAAAAAGTTATTAACAATTTTAAAACAATATTGTCGGGATGGCAGGATTCGAACCTGCGACCTCCGCGTCCCAAACGCGGCGCGATGACCGGACTACGCTACATCCCGAATGTTGTCCGACTAGGGCTCGAACCTAGACTCTTCTGTACCAAAAACAGACGTGTTGCCAGTTACACCATCGGACAAAATAAGTTGTTTAATATTGTGTATCAAAGAAAAATGTTTGAAATAATCTTCCGTCATATTTATCTTTACCAAAATAATCTAATGAAGTATGATACATATCACCTCTATATAAAACTAAACGATTATATATGTTACCTACCATTGCTGTCATATCCCATTTACTAAAATCTCTAGAATCTACATCAGTCTTTTTCATTTTTTCTAAATCATAACTACCATCAATTAATCTAGGAGCACGTTCATACCCAGTTTCTTTATGTTTAAACAAACCAGTCCCTCCACTAGCAGGAGCATCTGGTGATAAGTATAATACACCTGCCCACATTGTAGTATAATCAGCATGAATCCAACTAGAATCTTTTTTTGTTGTATATTGAAAAGTTTCAGTATATGCAGTATCCCACCGAGTTATATTACCAGCGGCATGCCTAACAATATCTTGAATACTTTTTCTTAAGCTTGGCCAACCTACTGGCGGAGTTCGCTGCCCAGGAAAATTTCCTACCACACCAAATTCTTGATTAAGAGCCCATTCTCTAGTTTCATTAGGATTACTATAAAAGTTGTCTGTTATTATTAGGTTTGTTTTCATACTTAATTATTTGTTTATTTATTTGTGTTTAAATGTCTCCTTCGTCTGCTTCTAAAAAAAGTAAATGTTTAAGTTTTTGTAGATTAGTGCATTTTTCATATGCCTCACTTTCTTCAAAATATTCTATCATATTATTTATAGCATCTACTTTTGTTTCAATAGAATCTTTTCTTTTTAAAACATTACTAGGACTTTGCATCATTACTGCATAAGATAAATTCATAAATTCATCAAAGTTAGTTTCTTCTAATGTTAACAATAAATTCTTAATAAAATCATCACCAAAACCTTTACCTTTTTTCATTATGCTTATTTTTAATTTTTTCTATTAGTATTTTGTCCTCGTCATCTAAGTTAGTTGGAATATCT